>Ga0315533_1001754_pt1 | contig 16038 bp, 19 predicted proteins | sample SalMarSW160130MG_FD_203081 | JGI IMG/M metagenome (GOLD analysis project Ga0315533, IMG submission 203081) | Salt marsh sediment microbial communities from the Plum Island Ecosystem LTER, Massachusetts, United States - Salt Marsh Sediment SW1601-30 ... | reverse complement strand
GTCCGACAGCCAGGCAAATGTTGATGTGGATGTCAATGTCCCGCAGGAAAAACAGATGTTAGATGACGATTTCCTTACCCTCGCTTATGTAGACCACAACAGAATTATCATACCCGTTGAGCTTACCGCTACAGACAATGAAGCAGCAAGAGCTTTATTGGCCCATATAATCGAGCATTCTGTTGAGCTTCTTGACTTTAAGATGAGTGAAAAACTTCTTGAGCAGCGAAGGAAATTAGCTCAACGCTTTTGCGAAGCCTTTGCCAAAGGGGTCGAAAAACGCATCACAGAGCAGGAAGAAGATTTGAAAGAGTCGCAGCGTCAGGCTGAGCAGGCCCATTACACCATACTTGAATATGAACGCAAAAGGCCGGTTATTCAAAAGGAACTAAAGTTTCTAAAAAAGCTTCAGAAAATCAGCAAGCCGAGACTCTTTCGCAAGCAGGCTCACGGATTGATTGAACTTCTGGCTTCAGGACAGTACAGCAGCATTGAACCAGTCGAAGGAAGCTGCATATCTGCTACCACCACACCTATTACCATTGAGTATAACAACTGGCAATTTCCTCTGGGCAGATACGAGATCAATATAGACCCACAGGGCCATATCAACATTGAAGCCCTTGATGAACATCCAAATGCTGACTATCCCCATCCTCATGTAGGTACAGATGGTCGTCCTTGTCTGGGCAATATCGCCGCAGATATACCAAAGATGCTCGGCTCTATGCGTATAGCCGAGGCCCTGCAGGTATTGTATGAATTTCTATGCGAATACAACTCTAATAGTCCATACGAAAAGATCAGATGCTTTGACCCTACTGGTCAGTATTATGATGAGGATGACAACCCCTGTGAGAACTGCGATGAGTCCTGCACGCAATACTGCATTCACGAATGCAGAGAGAACAACGGTCAATACGAATGCCCAGATTGCTGCGAATATCGAACAGAGTATTGTTACCAAGACTGCGACTACAATGAGAATTTCGAGAGGTTCAGCCCCTGTGACGATTGCAGTGACGAAGGCACAGAGCATTGCTACCTGGATTGTCAATATAACGAAGAATGGCAGCTGCACAAACCCTGTGATGACAATTGTGAACTTGAAGAATGTAGTTCTGCGTGTCCCTATTTTAAGAAACTACAAGAATTAAAGGAGACAGCTAAAAATGCAAACACAAGATAAGGATAAAGCGAAATCGAAAGCAGAAGAAAAACCCAAAGTGACCATCAACGCGATTCCGAATTGGCCAACAGGCCTTATCATTTCAAAGAATGAAAATATGGGTGTGTCCGTTGCCGAGGACCTGGCAGTTATTCTTACTAAAGTCGCCTTTGAGCAGCTATTTGGCTGGGCATATTCAACTTCCAGAGAGATTAGCTGTTTGGGCTCTGTTCTGCGTGAGGGTAATAGATTTACCATTGATCGTTTCTATTTACTCAAACAATCCGGCTCATCCACAGGCACAGAACTGGATCAAACAAGTATGGCAGAACTTATGGAACGATTAATGGCAGAAGGGAAACTCGAGGAAGCTGCACGGATGAAATGTTGGGCACACAGTCACCCGAATATGGATGTCTTCTGGTCAAACACAGATGATGATACATGCAGGCTGCTGGTTAATGATTATCTGATAAGTATCGTTGTGAGCAACAATTTTACTATTCGATGCCGGATTGATATTGCCACCCCAATACCAGTTGTTCTTGATAATGTGCCTGTCATTTACCAGATGCCGAAAGATAATCTGGCGATGGATAAGTACGCAGAAGAAGTTAGAAGCACTGTTACAGAAAAGGTATTTAGATTCTCCAAGGCAGTAAATGGGCAAGATGGTGTAGAGGATAAGCTTATTCCCGAAACTTACTGCGGTTATTGCGGTAACTGGCATGCCGAAGGCGAATGTCCATTGGATGATGCAGAGAACTGGCCGCAGGTTCTTGATGATAGTGACTTTATGTTTTGAAAATCATACTTAATTGAAAGGATAGGCCTATGACAGATAATCAGAATTTACAAAATAGATTCTTAAGGCAGCTTGAAATTGTACCGCCGGAGAAACTTAGCTTTCCAATTACTGTTATCGGTGCCGGTGCCATAGGATCGGCAACCGTTGCAACCTTAGCCAAAATGGGATGTTCAGATATAACGGTCTGGGACGCAGATACACTGGAAGATATTAATATTCCGAATCAGCTTTGTAAGCCCTCTATGTTAGGCAGACCTAAAGTCGAAGCCCTGGCAAAGCTGGTTGATGAATTAACCGAAATCCGGATTAAGCAGGTAAATCGGCGATACATGGGCCAGGGATTGAAAGGTGTGGTGATTGTTACTGTTGATAATATGACCACCCGCCAGAAGGTCTGGAAAAGGGTCAAGCTCAATCGCAAGATTCCATTACTTATCGATGCTCGTATGGGGGCTGAGTTTGCAAGGATTTACACTATTCGTCCGCTGAACATCGAGGAAGCTGATTTCTATGAGGAAAATCTGTACGGCAATGATGAATCCGAACACCTGCCGTGCTCAGCTCGCTCTATCATTTACTGCCCGACAGTGATTGCAGGATATATTGCCCTTCTGGTGAAGCAGCATGCCTTGAGCCGACCAATACCAAGGGAAGTGCTGATTGACCTGCCTAATTTACTGTTACAAACCTGAATGTAAATATACTTTTTACTCACCTTACAAATCCGATGAAAGGAGGTGGCAATTATGGATCATCTTTCATGCAGTCAGATGAATCTGTATTTGCAGTGCTCGCTGAAGTATAAGTTCCAGTACATTGACAAGTTTCCCAAACCCTTTAAGCCCTCGGGTCTTACCTTTGGAGGTTCCATCCACGCAGCCCTTGCCTGGCTTCACAAACAGAGAATGAATGAAAAGGATGTTTCAGTAGACAAGTTATACAGAATCTTTGATGCCGACTGGTATGCTCAAACGCTTGACACTAATATCCGCTACAAAAACGGAGAGACAGATACCAGATTGGCGATTATGGCTAAGGAGATGTTATCTCTTTACTTTGTCCGGCCTCACAGAAAACCAGCGGGAGCGGAAGTGCCCTTTACTGTGCCACTGGTTAATACGGACACCGGTGAGAAACTGGATGTAAATCTTGAAGGTTATATTGACCTGATTGAAGAAGGTGCAGTCACGGAATTTAAGACCTCAAGCCAAACCATGAATCAAAGTAGCCTGGATAATCACCTGCAGTTGACTGCTTACAGCTACGCCTATGAGATACTGTATAGAAAACCACCTCGAGCTCTCAACTTGATCGACTTTGTAAAGACCAAAAGGCCAAAGATCATCACTCTGCATACGGAAGCAAAGAAGCTGGATTACCAGAGATTCTTTTACCTTGCCAGCCAGATTCTAAGAGGAATCAGGTCCGGCATTTTCTTCCCTCGAACAAGTTTTATGTGCAAGGACTGCGAGTATGCAAGGTCCTGTAAAACCTGGAGGGTAAATTAGTTCTTTAACAAAACAAAGGAAGTAGCTTCGCTATAATTGCTACTTCCTTCTTTTATTTGGGACCATTGGTTCAGTGTTTAGGAGGCGCATCGAATTTATTGACAATTGTCCTTTTCTTTGTTATCCTTAAAGTAGCTCTTAGGGAGCTACAAAAGGTCTCTTTTATGAAAGATATATTTCAACAACAATATAGAGAAAGAAAATAACATTGTTAAACGTGTAACGGAGGTATAAATATGGCCAATCAAACATTTACAGCTGTTCTTTATAAAGAAGAAGACTTGTACGTTGCAGAATGCCCGGAAGTAGGAACGGTGAGCCAGGGAAGCACCACTGAGGAAGCTATTGCCAATCTTAAAGAGGCAACCGGACTTTATCTGGAAGAGTTTCCTTTAAAAGAAGTTACTCGTCCCTGGGTGACCACTTTCGAGGTAGGTGTCCATGGTTAAGTTACAGAGGGTATCAGGAAAAGAGGCAATCCGGGCCTTAGAACGAATAGGATTTGAGCAAGTGCGTCAACGGGGCAGCCACGTCATCCTGACAAAACAAACGGCCGAGGGCAAAGTTGGCTGTGTGGTTCCCCTGCATCGTCAATTAGCTATTGGTACCTTACGGGGCATTTTGCGACAAGCTGGGGTTAGCCCAGAGGAATTTATGGAAAAGGTCAAAGGATAATTATCACTCCAATAGCTCTTTAAACCAAAGGACAGGAAGACTTTTCTGCCTTTTTTTTGTTGTAATCCTTTTATTAGAGGCAAGCCCGACTACCAAAGATTCTTCTACCTTGCTAGGTAAATTTCAAAGGCAATCAGGGCCGAAATATTTTTCCCACGGAACAGTTTTATGTGCTAAGATTGCGAATTCAAGGAGCCTTGTGAGGCCTGGAAAAGCAAATAGTTCTTTGAAAAAACAAAGGAAGTAGAAAATCTACTTCTTTTTTTGATTAGGGACAGACGCGTTGTTAGCTGTAATTATAAGGCAGAAAATATCTTAACCGAACTTTTTAACGCGTACATGGCGGAGATGAAACTTATACCGAGAGATTACCATGACGCAGCCGAGAAAGCTTACGGGCAGTATGTACGTAACAACAAGTTCCTTAACTTAATTACCGTACGTAATTATATAGCAGGAATGACCGATGTGTTCGCAACAAACCAGCATGCTCGCCTCTTCATGCCATTAGAGCGTGTACCGATTTAGCAACAATTTACACTTGAACGGCAATATTTCCCTTCTTTTCTCGAGGTGTTATTTTTCTTAAGCTAAAAGATAGCTCAATCATTAAGGGGAATATTGTCATGTCAAAAAGACCATTAGGTAAGGGTACAGATTCAAAGATTACTCAAGCGGATATTCCAGCTGACACTCAGAAAGAGAATACAGGCCAGTTAATAGAAACAGCTGCTGAACAGCTCGCTGATTTGTTGTGGAAGTGCTGGCTGGCTAGCAATAATCCAAAAACAAAGAAACGAACCAAATCAAACAGCCGGCCTGATAGCCCGAAGAGTTCTTGAGTTTCTGTAAAACTTCATAACTTCGGCCAATTTTTCTTTCATTGTGTTCATATACTCCCGGTCCTGCATGGTTATAATAAGCTTTGGACTGGGGAGCAGGCTAGTGAGACTGTTCGGGAGACCGAAAGGCCTCATATTTTTGAAAAGTTCGAGAAAATAAATCCCCGTACCCCGACTGGAAATCGAACTATGTTTGGGGGCTAAGTCGTCCAAACTAATCGCCAAGCAGGCGATTTTTTGGTAGAATAAATACATGAGCAAGGGAAGTAAAATTTTAAAATTAATAATCTCTATTTTGATTTGCCAGGGGGCAGGAGCTATTGGATCACTATTTACTTCGCCCGCTATTTCAACTTGGTATGCTACAATCCAAAAACCGAGCTTTAATCCACCTAACTGGATTTTTGCTCCTGTCTGGATATTACTATTTCTATTAATGGGGATTTCTCTTTATTTAATATGGAACAAAGGATTTAAGTATAAAGGAACAAAGATAGCTATTTTTATCTTTTTCGTTCAGCTTATATTAAATATCCTTTGGTCAATCCTCTTTTTTGGTCTGCAATCTCCGCTTTTCGCCTTTATAGAGATAATTATTCTTTGGTTTGCAATACTGTTGACGATTATCAGCTTTTACAAGGTTTCTAAAATAGCTGTCTACCTTTTACTGCCATATATTATTTGGGTTAGTTTTGCTTTGGTGCTAAATTTTTCAATACTAATTATTAATTAAATACTTTAGTATTTCACCAAACAGGTTCTAATATCGTCCGTCCCTCGGAGCCACCATTTTTGAACTTAAATTTAATACCCCAAGCAGGACGGCTAGAACTTCTTGTGGTCAAGTAGATAGTTTTTTGGTAAAATAAAAAGGTAATAACTAAACAGTAAATTTATGGAAAAAGAAACTAAAAAACCAAATAAACAAATGTTTTGGATTGGAATAGTAATAGTAGTAATAACAGTGATACTTTTATTGACAGGAGGAGAAGAAGAGTTAAGGATATGGCCCATTCCCTTTGGAATAATGGGGATAGTATTTATAGGAATTTCACGATATAGGCCTTTAAAGAAGATTTTTTAGGCCACCCAATCAAACAAGTTCTAATATCGTTCAGTCCGCAGAGCTGACAGCCCGATCCAAAAGCTCGGGTTTTTGTTATAATTGAGTAATGAAAAAAACTAAAAAGATTCTTCCACCAACATACTTTATAATACTCTTACTTTTATCAATAGGATTACACTTTGTTTTCCCTATTAAGAAGATAATTTTTCCTCCTTATACTTATTTGGGTTTTATTTTAATTATTTTTGGTGGAGTTATAAATATTTGGACTGACTTATTGTTAAAGAAAAGGAGAACCACAGTAAAACCACATGAGGACCCTACGTATTTAATAACTTCAGGTCCTTTCCGTATTAGCAGAAATCCACAATATCTGGGATTTACTGTAATATTGTTAGGCATAGCAGTCAATCACGGAACTATAATTACATTTTTACCCCCTATTATTTTTGTAGTTTTAATGGAATTAATATTTATTCCTTTTGAAGAAAAAAATCTTGAGAGGATTTTTGGAAAAGAATATATAGAATATAAGAATCGGGTAGGGCGATGGTTATAGATAATTTAGTAGAGCAATACAAAGATTAAACTATATTATGTTAGAAGAATTATTTTTCATCCTCGGGATTGTAAATAATCTATTTTTGATTTACATCTTTTTAATTCGGAAGAAAATGACTATTTTGCAACGAGTTGGAAGGTTTTATTTTCTTTTGGCGATCCCAGCTGTCTACGGGATTTTTTTAGTTCAATGGGAATATAAAGCGGTGCAATACAGTATCTTCCTTGGCATATTTTTGGTATTCTTGGCATTGGAAGCTCTTTATGATTATGTTTTGAAGATTCCTTTTCGTGAAAATTTGAAAAAGTATTGGAAGCCAGTAATACCTTATTTGGCCCTTTATTATGCGATGAATTACGGATTTGTGGTGATGATCTGGAAAAACTATTCACAGATAGGAGGAGTTATTATGCTTGGACTTTTTATTGTCCAAATAATTGTGAACATAAGTACCCATCGCCTAAAAAACACAGACAAGACGTCTTAAACATCGTCCAAGCATTGTAGCAGGTTAGTGAGGCGTTCGAGCGACCGAGCCGCCTATCTTTCTAGGGCGACCGAGAGGGGTTCGAGTCCTGCCGCCGGAGCAGGCTAGTGAGACTTTTCGAGCGACCGAAAGGCCTAAAATCGCCTAGAAGGCGGTTTTTATGTTAAAGTAAAGTAACAAAACAACATATGCAAATAATTTATCCTGAAAAATTAAAAAAAGGTGATGAAATAAGGGTGATTGCTCCTTCTCGTTCTATGGGGTTAATTTCTCAAGAAATAAGAGAAACTGCTAATAAGCGTTTTTCTGAATTAGGTTTGGAGTTGAGTTTCGGAAAACATATTGATGAGAAGGATGATTTTAACTCCACCAGCATTGAAGCTCGTGTACAGGATATTCACGATGCTTTTTCGGATAAGAACGTTAAAGCTATTATTACGGTAATAGGTGGTTTTAATAGTAATCAATTATTAAAGTATCTGGATTGGAAAATAGTCAAAGACAATCCCAAAATCTTTTGTGGTTATTCTGATATTACAATTTTAAACAATGCAATTTTACAGAAAACCGGTTTAGTAACTTACTATGGGCCTCATTATTCTAGCTTTGGACAAGAATTACATTTTGATTATACGCTGGACTACTTTAAGAAATGTTTAATGCAGACGGATTCTTTTGAAATAGTCCCTAGCGATCAATGGAGTGATGATGAATGGTACAAAGATCAACAAAATAGAAATTTAATAAAAAATAATGGTTGGCAGGTTATAAATGAAGGCAAGGCAAAAGGTGTTGCTATAGGAGGTAATTTATGTACTTTTAATTTACTTCAAGGAACAGAATACTTTCCAGAAGTAGAAAATACTATTTTGTTTATTGAGGATGATGAATTGACTGGCGATTTTTCTGCTGTAGAGTTTGACAGAGAACTGCAATCAATAATTCATCAGTCTCAATTTAAGAATGTTGCTGGTATGGTCATCGGTAGATTTCAGAAGGCAAGCAAAATGACCCCTGCAAAAATTGAACAGATTATAAGATCAAAAAAAGAATTGGAAAAAATACCAGTTATAGCTGGCGTAGACTTTGGACACACAGATCCAAAAGTTACCATTCCTATTGGTGGAGAAGCGAATCTTATAGTTGGAGAATCATCGCGAATAGAGTTCGCTGATCATTAAGTCGCGAATCCTTGAGCAAGACAGGTTCTAATGTCGTCCGTCCCCCGGAGCTACGTTTAGAAAATTGCCAAGAAGGCGATTTTTTGATAGAATAAGAATAAAAATAATAAGATATTACTAGAATTATTTTATGCTGGCGATTGAGGTTAAAAATTTAACCAAGAAATTTAACGGATTAAAAGCGGTCAATAATATCTCTTTTCAAGTAAATGAAGGAGAAATTTTTGGTTTATTGGGACCCAATGGGGCAGGGAAGACAACAACTATTAAAATGTTGACTACTTTAACAAAACCGGATGAAGGAGAAGCAAAAGTTTGGGATTTCAATATTCTGAAACAGAAAAATGAAGTTAGAAATTCTATCGGCATTGTTTTTCAGGAGCCGGCCCTGGACAATCATTTGACTGGGGAAGAAAATTTAGATTTCCATGCCCGTCTTTACGGTTTAAATAAAGAAACTCGAGAAAAAAGAATCAAAGAAGTTTTAGAGTTGGTTGAACTTCACGACAAGGCAGATGTTTTAGTAAAAAATTATTCCGGGGGAATGCAGAGAAGATTAGAAATTGCTCGGGGTTTGATGCATTATCCCAAAGTTTTATTTTTAGATGAGCCAACCTTAGGGTTGGACGCTCAAACCAGGCGCCGTATTTGGGAATATATTTTAAGATTAAATAAAAAAGAAAAAACAACTATTGTTTTAACTACCCATTACATGGAAGAGGCTGACTATCTTTGTCAAAGAATAGCTATTATTGATTTTGGGAAAATCGTTGTTTTGGATACCCCCGCAAATTTAAAGAATATCTTAGGCGGAGATGTAGTTTCAATTGAAGTGACGTCTTCCCAAAAAGCTTTCCCGGTTTTCCAAAAAATTTCCTGGGTGAAGAAGATTAATCAACACAATGGAACCATTGATTTAAATTGCGAACAAGGCGAAAAGAAAATCCCGCTTTTGATGAAAATTGACCAAAAAAATCTTGGTTTTGAAATAAAATCAGTCAATCTTAGAAAGCCGACATTGGAAGACGTTTTTTTGCGCTTCACGGGAAAAACCATTAGAGAAAGAGAGGTTAGCCAAACTGAGAAAAATAAAATAGCAATGAGAAGAAGATTTCAACGATAAAATTATATGAAAGCAAATAACCTCCAAGTAATATATGTAATGTGGTTAAGGGAGATGAAAAGATTTTTAAGGGCTAAAAGCCGAATAATTGGCTCTTTAGCTATGCCCTTTTTCTTTCTTTTGGCTATGGGAATGGGATTTAATTCCGGTTTTAATCTTCCGGGAGTGCCTCAGGGGACAAACTATCTTGATTTTTTAGTCCCGGGAATTATTGGCATGACCATGCTTTTTTCCTCAATGTTTGCCGGCCTTTCTGTTTTATGGGACAAAGAATTCGGTTTTTTGAAAGAGATAATGGTTGCTCCGGTGAGCCGACTGGTTATTGTTTTAGGAAGGATTGCCGGAGGATTAACCACCGCTTTAATTCAGGGAATTTTAATTTTTATTATTTCTCTTTTTCTTGGTTTCAAGGTTGTAAATCTATTTGGAATTATTTTAGCTTTGCTTTTTATGGCTCTGATTGGTGTTGGTTTTATTGGTTTTGGAGTGGCGGTAGCCTCAAAAATGGAGGACACTCAAGGGTTTTCTTTAATTATGCAGTTTATTGTTTTTCCAACTTTTCTTCTATCGGGCGCCTTCTTCCCGGTGACAAACTTTCCGAGCTGGATGAGGCCCTTAGCTTATCTTGATCCTTTAACCTATGGAGTAGATGGTTTGCGAGCCAGCTTAATTGGTTTTTCCCAATTTTCTCCCATTTTAGATTTATCCTTACTTTTAATTTTTAGTTTAGTAATGGTTATTTTGGGTTCTTGGTTTTTTAGCAAAACAGAGGTTTAAATTTTGAAGTTTTTAATGTTTCTAATTCTTCTTTAATTTTTTTCCAATCAATAATTTTAAATGCGTCCAATAGAGGGGGAGTTAAAAGAAAGCGACCATTCTGGTCGTTTTTGTGTTTTCAGCAAGCTGCTTGACTTGATTTTATACAATATGATATAGTTAAATAACTTACCGAGCGGTAAGTAAATTGTTTATCAATAGTAAACTTATGACAACAATTGAAAAAGCGCAAAAAGATATTGTTCGGGATACTAAAAAGCATGTCATTGAAGTCGCTCGTCGGCTTTTTTCAGAATACAGCTATTTAGGTGTTTCAATGAATGATATTGCAAAAAAACTTAATATTACTAAAGCCGCTCTTTACTATCATTTTACCGGTAAGACAGAAATTTATAAAAAAGTGCTTGATGAAGTTTTTAATAATTTAAACTTATCAATTATCCAATCTCTTGATGGAAAAACTACTGAAGAAAAATTACAAAAACTTATTAGAAATTATTTAGATTTCGGTATTAAAGAAAAAAATCTTATTAAGGCCTTAATATTAAAATTGCCACCGGCTAATTCTCAGATAAAAAAACATACTGCTCAGTTAAGAGAACAAACTATTAATTTAATTCAACCGTTAATTAAAGAAACAATTACAAGTAAAAAATTAGTCCAAATGATTGACAGCGGGATAGTAACTTCCTTGCTGATTGGCATGATGGATGGATTGCTTTTAGAATATTCGTTTCTAAATAAAAAAATTGATTCAAAAAAAATATCAAAGCAGATTATTGCTATTTTGTTTTAATTTGAAAAAATATGTTAAGCATTATTATTCCTACATTAAACGAAGAAAAGTCTTTACCCGCTTTATTGTCTTCTATAAAGGAACAAGAATTTGAAAATTATGAAATAATAATAGCAGATGCCGGTTCCAAAGATGATACACTTAAATTAGCTAAAAAATATAATTGCAGAATCGTTGCTGGCGGTTTTCCTGCTGTTGGAAGAAATAACGGCGCTAAAATAGCCAAAGGAGATTATTTGCTATTTTTAGATGCTGATGTAATTTTGCCTAAAGATTTTTTGAAAATAGTTATTAATAAGTTTAAAAACAAAAATCTTGATATTTCTTCTTGTCTGATGACTCCTTTAAGCAGCAAAAAGATTGATTTTATATTACATAATGTGGTTAATATTTATCTAATGATTACCCAATATTTTTATCCCCACGCGCCGGGATTTTGTATTTTAGTAAAAAAAGATTTACATAATGCTATTAGGGGTTTTAATGAAAAAATCAAATTAGCCGAAGACCATGATTATGCTAACAGAGCTGGTAGAAGTGGTAAATTTAGGATTTCTTATTCTCCAAAAATTTTTGTTTCCGTGAGACGATTGGAAACTGATGGAAGATTTAATATCTCAATGAAATATCTTTTCGCTGAAATATACAGAATGACGATAGGTGAAATTAAGAACGATATTTTTAATTATAAACTTAGGCATCATTATGAAAATACAAGAGAATAATAGAAACAATTATACTTATAAAATAGGTTTGAATACTGTCCGTTCCTTGGAGAAGTAGATTATTTAACTTGACAGAATAAGCGCTACGTGTATACTTAAATAACTATCTGTGGAAACTCAGAAGTAGGTCGATTCATCCTGTTAAATAGGCCTTTGGCCTAAAATTTTTTAGATTTTATTTAACAGGATAAATTAAATAAGAACCTGCGAGCTTCGCTCGCAGAACCTTGATTCATTAAGGTATAAATATATAATCTTGAATTAAGAACCTGCGAGCTTCGCTCGCAGAACCTTGATTCGTTATTGTATAAGTATATATATAATCTTGAATTAAGTTTCTAAAAAAGATGACAAATAAAATTTACGTAGGAAGTCTTTCTTTCGATACTACAGAAGACACTTTAAAAGATTTGTTTTCTCAGGCTGGAACAGTAGATTCTGCTTCTATCGTGATGGATAAATTCTCTGGCAGATCAAAAGGATTTGCATTTGTGGAGATGTCTTCAGAAGAAGAGGCAAAAAAAGCAATAGAAATGTTTAATGGAAAAGAATTAGACGGAAGGAATATTGTGGTAGATGAAGCCAAGCCGATGGTAAAGAAACCTTTTAGAAAGTTCTCTGACGATCGTAAAGGATTTGATAGAGGATTTGGTAGAAAAAGGTTTTAGAAAGAAGATTAAAAAACCGCCCCGCTATAAGCGGGGCGGTTTTTATGTCTGATTAGCGTTCAAATCGTTGAGTTCTTCTTTTTGACCAGCAATCTCTGCAATAGATTGGTCTATCTGGAGATGGTTCAAATGGGAGTTCAGTTATTTCTTTTCCGCAATCAGCGCATTTCCAATTTCCTTGGAACATTTTCCGAGGAGGGAAATCCCTTCCCGGTTGTTCATTAGATTTTTCGAAAACCATAACGAAATCGATACACCTGTCCATCAACCGCTTTGCTTAAAGTGATGGCAGGCAGGAATTTTAAAAAAATAAAACGACCTTTTAATATAATGTATTATACTCCCTGTTTTTTTAAAAGTCAACCCTAAACCAGTACAAAAAATTGACAAGTATTCTATAACTTGATAAAATAAAAATTGATAAGTTCTTTATTTGTAAGGAAAGAGGGTTTTCGAAGACAGGTAGGTTCATAGTGAACCTACCACAATGTTAACTTTCTTGGAGAGAATTGCCAAAAATAATCAAAGCTCAATAACGATATAGACGAGAAGTACATTAAAAGACCCTCTTTTCCTTTTTCTTGACATGGTTTTAAGTATTGTTCTTTATAGTTTGCCCAGGACTCAGGAAGAGTTCCTATTCGTTAAAAGCCCGATAGCTCCTGCTGTCGGGCTCCTTTTTGCCCGACAGGATCCGAACTAGCATCAATTTAGCGGAGCCAATTTGGGTCGTATTCAAGACGCGAGGAGCGAAGTGTGCCTTTAGGCACATAAGCGACGAGCAACGCAGAAGACGGCTCAAATTGGCCCGCCCGAAGGGAAGCGGAAAAATAGGCCAATTTCTTCGTTACTCCTCCTCGAAGTGTTATCTAACACTCCTTCGTCTTCGTGCCTCGAACTTGACCTATTTTCCTGCTTCTAAAGTTGATGATAGTTCGAATCCTGACGGGCTTACTTGTGGTAATTCTTTAAATAGATTAAAATAGAAATATAAGCAGAGCTTGAAATTGCAAAATAAAATTATAAGCAGAGCTTGAAATTTCGTCGGGATTCGCAAGTAAGAAAATAAATTTTCTTACTTGGCTCATCCCTAGAAATTATAATAAATTAATCACATAAGAACCTACAAGCTTCGCTTGTAGAACCTTGATTCGCTAATGTATAAATATATAATCTTAAATTAAAAATATGAAACAAAAAGATTTTAATAATCAGATGAAAGACAAAAAGAAGATACTCTCTGCTTTATTAAGCGTATTGATTATCTTTTTTATTGTTATTATTCTTTCAACAGCAGTTGATGTTGTGAATAAGATAAAAGAAGGAAGATATATTAGCCAGAATGTCAGAATGAGAAATTCCATTGTAGTTTCAGAAACAGGGGAAGTTTATGCTAAGCCCGATTTAGCTGTTATGAGTTTTACGGTTATTAAGGAAGCAAAAACAGTTACTGATGCAATGGATGAAAATAGCGCAACAATGAATAATGTAATTAAAGCGGTAAAAGAGCAGGGGATTGGAGATAAAGATGTAAAAACAATTTCTTTTAATGTTAATCCTCGTTACGAGTATTCAGAAGGAACTTACGGCAAAAGAACCCTTGTTGGATATGAGGTTGTTCAAAAACTTGAAGTAAAAATTAGAGATTTAGGAAAAATTGGAACAATTATTGAAAAAGCTACAAGCTCCGGCGCTAATGAAATAAACGATTTGCAAATGACTATTGATAATCAAGATGAATTAAAGAAACAAGCAAGAGAACAAGCAATTGCACAAGCTAAAGTAAAAGCAATAGAACTAAGTTCTCAGCTCGGTGTTAAATTAGGAAAACTCGTCAGTTTTAACGAAAGCTTCTATATTCCTCAATACGACTCCGGAATTTATATGGAAAAAGCAGCAGGAGGCGGTGAAGTTCCTGATATCCAGACCGGAGAGAACAAAATCTCTGTCTCAATTGTAATAACCTACGAGATATATTAAATAGCAGAATTTCAGCTTGACTTTTTGAACCAAGGTAATAATATAATTACAGTTCTTAATATTTATATAGGCAAGAAAGGAGGTCAGAGATGACTGATCAGGAAATTGTATTTCAAGGAGACATCACCAAAGAAGCTTTTCAAGAAGTGGTAGACCAAAAGAAAAGAAGCGGGCTATCTTTTATTCTCGCTGTTTACCGGACACTGGATGAATTTTTGGAAAAGGAGAAAGAAAATTCAGGAAAGGTTCTGGCTTGCAAAAAGGGTTGTTCTTCGTGTTGTTATCAATTAGTTAGTTGTACGGAGATGGAGATAGATGAGATTGTTAAATTTATAAAAGCGATGCCCAAGCTCCGTCGTCGCCCTCTGGAGAGGAGATTAAAGAAATTTGCCACAAAGTGGCAAAAGTACTACCGAAGGAATGAAATTGCCCTAAGTAAGAATTCTTTCAAAATGCTTCAAGATTGGGCAGGAAAAGCTTGCCCCTTTCTAAATGAAATTGGAGGGTTCTGCGATGTCTATCCAGTCCGCATTATTGATTGCCGAACTGCCAGCAGCCTAATTCCTTGCAACGAAGGAGGAAAAGGGGAGCGTTTTCTTTTTCAATCTGAAACTTGGGCTAACAATATGATTTTAGATGAGCAACAAAAAAGAGAAGGGAGAATGCATGTAACACCTATTCATAGTTGGCTTCTCGTTAAGAAGTTTTAGCCAAAGACCCGGGATAATTCTTGGGTCTTTTTTAATTCATATAAAATTTAAGCTTTTAAAAGTCGGATTTTATTTGACAAAGATTAGATATTTAGTAATATAATTTATTGGTCTTTGAAAACTTTTTAGGAGAGATTAAAATGAGAATGAAAAAACTGGATTTTATTATAGCAATATCTTTTGTATGCGGTGTAATAGTTCTTATTTTCTCTGTTATTTACAGAAAAAATTATCTTTTCTATTCGTGCATCGCACTTCTTGCAATAACTATTATTTCATCTTTTGCAGCTATCATTATGCAAAAAATAGAGAAAAGAAGAACAAATAGCAATTAATGAAAACGCAATCTCAAAAGTTTTCAAAACAGGAGCCTAACCGCTCCTTTTTTATTCTGAGAATGAAATCAAGCTTGAAATTCCCTTAAAATTAAGCTTGAAAATAACCCAAAAAGCGATCAAAACTTAACCCGGCTAAGTTTTATCATGATTCTTAATTTTAATGAAGTACTTCGCAGGCGATTCTGTCTCCATCGCGATCAAGCCAATGAACATCATTTTCAATTCCTCCAGCGGATTCAAAAACCTCTTGCGCTTCCTCCTAAGTTCCAAAATCCTCACAATTATATTCGTCGTAATTCTGATAAAACCGGGCCTTGCTTGATTTCATAAAACCTTGATTTTTTATCTGGAAAGAGCTAAACTAAACTAGTAAATTCAATGTTCATTTAAAAAGGAGACAAAAAATGATAGCTTTAATAATACTGTTTTTGATATATTGGACAATAGTATGCATATATGCCTGTATACCCCAATACCCTCGTTTTAAAGAAGACGACTACAATGTATCATATTGCGCAGGATTTGGCAGAGTTTTTTTAAGAGAAGAAAAAACAGGAATTGGAATTGCTTGTTTGATTGGATTCGTTTTGTTTGTTTTGTTTAGAGATCAGGTGTTTGCTGTTT
>Ga0315533_1001753_pt1 | contig 16041 bp, 16 predicted proteins | sample SalMarSW160130MG_FD_203081 | JGI IMG/M metagenome (GOLD analysis project Ga0315533, IMG submission 203081) | Salt marsh sediment microbial communities from the Plum Island Ecosystem LTER, Massachusetts, United States - Salt Marsh Sediment SW1601-30 ... | reverse complement strand
CAACAAAAGAGTCAGCTTCTGCAGGCAGAAAATGCCTATAAAATAGCAAAAGTGGATGCTTCTTCCAGCGAACTTAAGGAAAGAGAGCTTGATTATGAGGCAGCCTTAGAAAGTTATGAGAAGACTTTTATCACAGCTCCTTTCTTCGGGGAGGTGGCAGAGATTCTTGCCTATGAAGGAGATTCGGTTTCTGGCTCTACCCAGATAATCTATCTGGTCAATTGGGACAAAATCTATGTTGATGTAAATATCGATGAGGTAGATATCAAGGAGATTTCTATAGGACAAAAAGCCGAGATAATTTTTGATGCCTACCCTGAGCTAAAACTACCCGCCCTGGTAGATGGTATATCTCCTTTGGCAAAGGAGATGGGTGGAATCATCGTAGTAGAGGTAACTTTACAGCTTACCCAGAGCGATCCTCGTATTATGTCCGGCTTTTCCGCTGAAGTAGAAATCACGGTGGAAGAGGTTCATAATGTGGTACGAGTTCCCACTGAAGCGGTGGCGGAAAGAGAAGGAATGCATTTTGTTCTGCTGATGAACGAAAATGAACCGCAGATGACCATGGTGAGAGTAGGAAAGAGCAATGACGAATATATCGAGGTGCTATCTGGCTTAAAGGAGAATGATAGAATCGCAGCCAATGCCTATCAAATACTTGAACAATTCCAACAAGAGACAGGAGGTGCCCAACAAAGAGGAGGAATGTTTCCTGGCATGCCAGGAGGAGGAACGATGCGTCTGGCGCCTCATTAAGAAAATGAAAAAACCATTTATTCAAGCTAACGATATCTGGAAAATATATTATATGGGAGAAGTAGAGGTTCCTGCTATAAGAGGAATCAGCCTGGAGATTGAAAAGGGGGAATTCATTGCCATTATCGGTCCCTCTGGCTCAGGTAAATCAACCTTGATGCATATCCTGGGCTGCCTGGACAAGCCAACAAAGGGTATTTTCTATTTAGATGAAGAGGATATTCTGAAGACTTCAGAGAATCGTCTGGCTGCTATCAGAAATAATAAAATTGGTTTCGTTTTTCAGCAGTTTAACCTTTTAGCCAGAAGGAGTGCTCTGGAGAATGTGGAGACTCCCTGCCTTTATGCTGGCAAAAGTAGAAGGGAGCGGATAAGAAGGGCCAGAGAATCTCTAGCCAAGGTAGGATTGGAGGAAAAACGCTTTTCTCATCACCCTAATCAGTTATCAGGCGGACAGAGACAGAGGGTAGCCATTGCTCGGGCCTTAATCAACGATCCCGACATTATCTTTGCCGATGAACCGACGGGTGCTCTCGATACCAGGAGCGGTGATGAAATACTAGAAATATTTCGACAACTAAATAAAGAAGGCAGAACCCTTATCTTAGTGACCCACGAGAGATATGTAGCTCAATATGCTCAGCGTATCATTCACGTCAAAGATGGCAAAATAGATTCCGAGGAGCTTACAACACAATGATTGCTTCTGAACTGGCCAAAGTTGCCCTGCAAAACTTAATGATCAACAAACTGCGTTCTTTTCTTTCTATGCTGGGAATCATTATTGGAGTAACGGCAGTAATCGCCATAATCTCCATCGGGCAAGGAGCTACTGAGATGATTCAGGAAACTATCTCCTCTCTTGGCTCGGAATTGATTACTATTTCACCCGGTTACAGAGGAGGTTGGGGAGGAAGGGCAGCTCGGACGGCCGGCGGTATTTTTACTCTTGAACTGGGTGAGGAGCTAAAAAAGAAATCTCCCAATGTGGCGCAGCTGGTTCCCTCCATTCAGTCGGGAGGTCTTTTGAAATACGGGGAGAATAACTATCAGGCCAGTATCGTTGCCACTGCTTCTGGCTATGAGAATATATTCAATCATACAATAGCTGAGGGTAGGTTTCTTATAGCAGAAGACGTGGATAACTACAGGAAAGTAGTTGTTTTGGGCTCTAATGTGGCCAGGGAATTATTTGGCAATCAAAATCCTTTGGGCAAGAAAATAATTATCCAGATGGGACAGGGTAGGTTTATTTTTGAAGTAGTTGGTGTCCTGGAAAGTAAAGGCCAGGTGATGTTTTTTAACTTTGATAATCAGGTCTATATTCCCGTTACTACGATGATGAAGAGAATGACCGGCAGTAAATATGTGAACTCCTATTCGGCGCAAGCAACCGATTCAGAGGAGGCTATTAAACAAGTGGAATTCTTGCTGGCCAAAAAATTAGAAGACCCGGATCTTTATAATGTAACGAGTCAAGAGGAGATTCTAGAGACAATTCAACAGGTGAGTTCCACCATGATTCTTATGCTAGCTGGAATAGCTGGCATTTCTCTTCTGGTAGGAGGCATTGGTATTATGAATATTATGCTGGTTTCAGTAACAGAAAGAACAAGAGAGATAGGTATTAGAAAAGCTCTGGGAGCAAAGAAAAAGGATATTTTGATTCAGTTTCTTATCGAAGCTTTGGTAATGAGTATGGTGGGAGGAGCAGTTGGTCTTGTTCTGGGATGGGCGGTTTCGGTTCTCGTTTCCCGCTATGGCGGCTGGGCACCTACCTTATCCGTATTTTCTGTTGTTGTAGGTATTGGCTTTTCCTCAGCCGTAGGGCTTGTCTTTGGTATTTATCCAGCAATGAAAGCAGCGAAGTTAAACCCAGTAGAAGCACTGAGATATGAGTAAATAGTTCATTGTTCATAGTTCATTGTTGATTGACAAAAAGAATCTGAGTTCTGATGTTCGCCCCTCACCCCTTCCCTCTCCCCTGTGGGGAGAGGATTAAGGAGAGGGGAGACAAAAAACGAGTATCCAGTATCGAACATCGAGGAGTTGTTGATGCCTGAGTTGCCAGAGGTAGAGACAATAAGAAAAGGTTTAGAGAAAAAAGTAAGAGGAAAAAGGGTAAACAAGGTAATTATAAAAAGTGAAAAGTCCATAAGAGTACCTTCCTCTCCAGACGAATTTATTAGAAAGATAGAAGGAAGGAGATTGAGCGAAATCAGGCGAAGAGGAAAATATTTGATTCTGGAGTTGGACTGCAAGGATAGCCTGATTATTCATTTAAAAATGACCGGTCGGTTTATCTATTCATCAGAAGGGGAAGAGCTAGCCTATGCCCGGGTGATTTTTATCTTTCCAGATAAGACTCAGCTTAATTTTACTGACATGCGAGGATTTGGAGGATTATGGCTAATACCTGATGAAGAGTTCACGAATCTTCCTTTCCTGAAGAGCCTGGGCCCGGAACCTCTAGAGAATGATTTTACCCTGGCTAGATTCAGAGGGCTTTTAAAAGGAAAGAAAGGTAAGATCAAATCTCTCTTAATGGAGCAGACATTTATTGCCGGAATTGGCAATATCTATTCTCAGGAGGCACTCTTCTTGAGCAGTATTCATCCTGAGAGAAATGCGTCTATGCTTATTGACAGGGAAATTGAGAGTTTATATAATAATCTGTTGGCTGTTTTACGGGAAGCTCTCTCTTATCGAGGTAGTTCAATAGATGCCTATGTTGACCTAAACGGAAAAAAAGGGAGTTATGAATCCCATCTAAGGGTTTATGGACGCCAGAAGAAAAACTGCCCTCGATGTGGAGCAGTTATAAGAAAAATCAAAGTAAGCGGGAGAGGAACCTGTTTTTGTCCTGTTTGCCAAAAATAAAAAAAGAATGTATTTGTAGCACATTAAGAGGTAATTTTGTCTAAGAACACGAAAAAGAGGACAATTTTAGAAAAAATGAACATGTAGAGAGGAGGTTTTCCTATGTTTGAAAGGTTATCAGCTTCAAAGATGTTTCGATTTCCCTTTGTTTTCTGGATGGTTCTTCTAGGAGGGTTAATAGCGGTGGGGATTGGCCTGGTCTCAATGGGCTATCCTGTTCCAGCAACTGAACTTAAAGAGCTGGAGGGAGTTTTTTATAAAGAGAGCGAGGAACCTCATTCTATTGCTCCTGACAGCCTGGAGGGGATGATTGTTAATACAGTAGAGTTAGTGAGTCCAGCGGTAGTAAGCATCAGTACGGAAAGAACAGTGGCAAGTTTTCGGCCCAGTCAGGAACGTTCTTACGGAGATCCGTTCGAGAATTTTGATGAGTTCTTTCGACGTTTCTTCCGGTCTCCCGAACCGCGCAGAGAATTCAAACAGAAAGGTCTCGGTTCCGGTATGCTCATACATGAAAATGGTTATATTCTGACCAGTCAGCATGTGATTCATCAGGTAGATGAGGGTAGCATCCGGGTTACTCTTTCTGATGGGCGTACCTTGAAGGCAGAAATTGTGGAAACAGATATAGAATCAGACATAGCTTTACTCAAAGTTCCCGGAGATAACCTTCCCGTAGTCACCCTGGGTGATTCAGACAACCTGAAAGTGGGACAATGGGCTATTGCTATAGGTAATCCTTTTGGTTATGCTCTTTCAGAGCTTAACCAAAGATATGAGCCTACAGTAACTGTGGGGGTAATAAGCGCTAGAGAAAGAGCTATGCAGATAGGAGGGGCAGGCGCAGAGGTGAGAGTTTATACTGATTTAATTCAAACAGATGCCTCTATCAATCCAGGTAATAGTGGCGGACCCCTGGTAAACATCTATGGAGAAGTTCTTGGAATCAATTCCGCCATTCTTAGTCCCTCTGGTGTGGGTTCGATAGGAATTGGCTTCGCTGTACCAATAAACAAAGCCAAGAGAATATTGGATAGTCTGGCCAAATACGGAAAGATAGAATGGCCCTGGATAGGAATTTATATGCAACCAGAACTTACTGAAGATTTAGCCAAAAGATTTGGAGTAGAAAGGGGAGTTCTGGTGACAGAGGTAGTAAAGTCAAGTCCAGCAGAAAAAGCTGGAGTTAAAGCTGGAGATGTTATTCAAAAAGTGAATGAAAAAGATGTTAACTCTCCTCTGGATTTGAAAAATGAAATCCTGAAATTAGAAATTGGCGAGGAGATAGTCCTGACTCTAGTTAGAGAGAGAGAAGAGATTACTATTACTCTTACTGCAGGCAAAATACCGGAGGAGATTGCCCGAGCGGAAGAAGAAGTAAAAGAAGAAGAAGAGACAGAAAAGGAGATAAAAGAAGCTCTGGATAAGGCTCCGGAAGAAGCGCTTCTAGGGATAAAAGTCCAGCCTATTACTTCAGAATTAAGAAAGAAGTATAATCTGGCCGAAGATGAACAGGGAGTAGTAGTCACCCAGGTAACCCCTGCCGGCCCAGCTATGCAGGCAGGAATTGAGCCAGGAGCCGTAATTAAAGAGGTGGACCGAAAAATAATCACTAATATAGATGATTTTGAGGAAGCTATGCAAGAGATAGAACCAGGAAAAACGATTTATCTCCGAGTGCGTCAAGGGTTCTGGTTTCTGTATGTCCCTGTAGATACTAATAAGTAAGCTTTAATAGCGAATAGCGGGTAGCGTTTAGCGTATAGAAAAACACTTACGATTCACTATGAAGGTTCAATATTCAAGGTTGAACTCGGTGGTTTAAAGTGCTCTTAACAAGTCAGTGGACTATGAGCAGGGGACTACGAAGGGGCGCGTAATACGTATATTTTTGTACTTTTTGTCTTCACTATACGCTATCCGCTATATGCTAAACGCTATAAAGGAAGGAGAAAGGAATGGCACAGGTTTTTGGTAAAGATTATAGTAAAAAGGAACTAATGCGGCTCATTGGCGATGTTTCTCAGGTAGCAGGAATGAAGAAGTATGAACTCCTGGATGGAAAGGGTAGGGGAGTGAGAGCGGTGGATATCTGGACAGGAACAGGATTTTGCTTTACAGTTATTCTGGATAGAGGGATGGATATTTCTCAGGCATCACATTGCGGAAAATCGCTCTGCTGGAGGTCTTCTATTGGTGAGGTTCACCCTCACTTTTTTGAACCTGAAGGAATGGGATGGCTGCGAAGTTTCCTGGGAGGATTGCTTACTACCTGTGGATTAACTTATTGTGGAGCTCCTTGTGAGGATGAGGGAGAAAAGTTAGGCCTTCATGGAAGGGTTTCTCATACTCCGGCAGAAGAGGTCTCTATTGAAAAAAAATGGGAAGGGGATGATTATGAGCTTTCTGTAAGTGGACTTTTGCGGGAGAGTGTAGTCTTTGGCGAGAACATTGTTTTAACAAGAAAGATTCGTACCCGCCTGGGTGAGTCTCGTCTCTGGATCTATGATGTAGTAGAAAATGAAGGTTATGAGAGAACTCCTTTTATGATTCTTTATCATATAAATGGGGGATTTCCTGTAGTATCCGAAAAAAGCAGATTAATTTCACCTACCCTGGAAGCTGTGCCTCGAGATGAGGAAGCGGAAAAAGGAAAAGAGGATTACGACAGATTTACTTCTCCCATTCCTGGATTCAAGGAAAAGTGCTACTATCACAAGATGAAGGAGGATGAAGCAGGACTGGTTCATTGTGCTTTAATCAATGAAAATCTTCAAGGAGACGGTTTCGGTTTTTATGTTAAGTACAGAAAAGAACAACTACCTCGATTCATTGAATGGAAAATGATGGGGGAAGGCACCTATGTGGTAGGGATGGAGCCGGCTAATTGTTTGGTAGAGGGAAGAGATAAATTGAGAAAAAAGGGGATTCTGGAATTTTTGGAGCCAGGGGAGAAAAAGGAATTTGAGCTGGAGATAGGAGTATTAAGCGGAAAAGAGGCAATTGATAGATTCAAGGCAGAAGTCAAAGCAATCTAGCCAAATTCCATAAGTTGGATGGCTATTCCGAAGTATATCAATAGAGATGATATATCTACCACAGTAGTGATTAAAGGTCCAGACACAACCGCCGGGTCAAAACCTAACTTTTCGCAAATAATGGGAAGAATTGCCCCCAGACAAGTAGCTACTGTTACAGTAGCTATCATACTCAGTCCTACAGTTATCCCCAGAAGAGAGCTTTTTTGTAGAATTAGTGCCCTTAAGAGAGCCAGTATTCCCAGGGCTGTTCCTACCATTATGCCAATAAGAAACTCTTTTTTTACTACTCTCCATATATCTCCCAGTTTTACTTCACCTATAGCCAGTCCTCTCACTACCACTGACGCTGCCTGAGTTCCGGCATTTCCTCCCGAACCCATTAAGAGGGGAATAAAGAAGGCTAACGACACCACATTTTTGAGAGCAAAAGAAAACTCCTCCATTATAGTACCAGAAATAAAACCTGTTACCACTAAAATCAAAAGCCAGATTATTCGATGTTTAGCCAGAGTAAGTGGAGTGCTGGACATGTAGTTATCTATGTGCTTTCCTGCTGCTCCAAACTTATACATATCCTCGGTGTCTTCTTCTCTAATAACGTCAATTAAGTCATCTACAGTGATAATACCTTTGATCTTTCCTTCCCTGTCTATTACAGGCAGAGCTAGGAAATCATAGCGGGCAATTCTTTTGGCTACTTGTTCCTGGTCCATATCAATGGGAATAGCAATAAGTTTTGTATGTATAATCTCATCTATTTCTCTCTCTGGCTGAGCTATGATGAGATCTTTTAGAGAAACCACACCTAATAATTTATCGGTTCTATCTACTACATATATGTAGTAGATCATCTCCAGGTCTTTTGCTGTTTTTCTCAGGCTTTTTAATGTTTGCTCAACGTTGATTCCTTTCTCTATTTGAGCAAAGTCTGTGGTCATTCGTCCGCCGGCCGTGTTCCTGTCATATCTCATTAATTCTCGGACATCCTGGGCTTCCTCTTCTTCCATAATACTGAGGAAACGCAAGACCATTTCTTCTGGCAACTGCTCGAAGAAATCTACCCTTTCATCAGGAGCGACTTCATCTAGAATTTCAGCTTTACGTGTCTTGTCAAACGCTCCCAGAAGGGTAAGTTGGTCACCTTTATCCGTCTTTTCAAATATATCGGCGGCGAAGTCTATATCCAGGAGAGAAAAAAGAAAGACCTTGTCTTTGAGGCTAAATTCTTTCAATATTTCTACTATTTCTATAGGTTCATAATCATAGAAAATCTTTTTCAGTTGCTCTTTTTTATTTTGCGAGAGCAATTCCTTGATTTCTGGCAGTACAAGAAACATTCTGGAGAATTCTCTGGTCATTTTCTATCCTTATTCACCTATTATCTGGACAATCAGACTCCTGTTGCGCGGGCGATTATCAAAATCGATAAAGATAACTCTTTGCCAAATTCCTAATTGAATAGTTCCTTTAGAGAATGGGATTGTCAGCGATGGCCCGATAAAGGAAGCCCTGATGTGAGAATGCCCATTATAATCTTTATGTCTTAAGTGATGAGCGTATTCTATGTTTTCCGAAATTAGTCTTTCGAAAGCTTCCTTCAAATCCTTAATCAATCCCGGTTCGTACTCTATGGTGGTTATTCCGCCTGTCGCGCCGGGTATAAAAACAGTAACTATACCCTCAGTGACCTTACTGACATTAACACAGTGAGCTACCCTTTCGGTAATATCAATAATGTCAGTATGCCCCTTTGTACTAAGTTTTATAGCTTTTGTGATTACAGACATTTTTTCCTTTTCCCTTTTCTTCATTATGCAAAAGAGTATTCTCGGTGAATTTTGAAAGAATTAGCATAGAAAAGGCATTTTGTCAAGAAATACCGAAGGACAATTTCTTCCGTCGCTGTATAGTAGCCTTTTATTATTTCTGCTCAGCTTCTCGTTTCGGGAAAGACTTTAAACTCGTCACTTCGTTCCTCAGACACAAGTCTTTCTTTTTCCTCAACTCGAAGCTTCGTTAAGGCTGCTTCTATAAGGCTTCTTCAGAAAATGTCCTTCGGTAGGCGATATAATTTCCTATATCATTAAGAAATATGCTGCTAAGCGTGTTTGACAGAAGCAAGGGAATAGGCTATGATTACCCCATATTGGAGGAAAGAAGGGCCTTTTCATGGAGGAAAAACTAGCCAATCTCAAAAGAATCCTCTCTAATATGGGAAGTGTTCTCATTGCTTTCTCTGGAGGAGTGGATAGTACTTTTCTGCTTAAGGTTGCCCATGATGTGCTTAAAAACAAGGTATCAGCAGCTACAGCGAGTTCCGAGACTTATCCAGTTTCTGAGCTAGAGGCCGCCAGGAAGATAGCTCGAGAATTGGGAGTTAGACACTTTATCATCCAGACAGAGGAGCTATCGAAGCAGGATTTTGTCAAGAACTCTCCTCAAAGATGCTATTTTTGCAAGAGGGAATTATTCTCCAGATTAAACAATCTCGCCAAAGAACAGGGTTTGGACTACGTAGTTGATGCTTCCAATTATGATGACCTAACTGATTTTCGTCCAGGGATGCTGGCTGGACAGGAATTGGGTATAAAGAGCCCTTTAAAGGAAGTCCGGTTAACTAAAGCCGAAATTCGTAGTCTCTCTCATAAAATGAATCTGGCTACCTGGGATAAACCTTCTTTAGCCTGTCTAGCTTCACGAATCCCTTACGAGACTAAAATAACCAGAGAAAAATTAAAAAGAGTTGATGAGGGGGAAAGATTTTTAAGAGGACTGGGAATAAGACAGCTAAGGATAAGGGACCATAATGGGATAGCTAGAATCGAGGTAGCATCGGAAGAAATGAGCTTATTTTGGCAGAAAGACATAACAGGGCTAATTATCGATAAACTCAAGAAGTTGGGATATACTTACGTTACCTTTGATTTAGAAGGCTATCGCTCGGGAAGTATGAATGAGGTCTTAAAAAAAGGTGACCCAGGGTGAAAACAGATTTAATCAGACATCTACTGGAGAAGGTAAAGTCGGGTGAGATGAAGGTAGAAGAGGCTTTAGAAGGACTAAAAGTTCTTCCTTACCAGGATCTTGGTTTTGCTAAGATTGACACGCATCGGGAACTGCGAAGAGACTATCCTGAAGTGATTTTTTGTCCCGGTAAGACCCCTGGGCAAATTGTTCATATTGCAAAGCAAATGAGGGAAAATAAATCGACAGTTATGGCTGCCCGAGCAAATAAGGAGGTCTATCAGGCTATTAAAAATGCTCTTCCGGAAGTCAGATATTTTGAAAAGGCAAGGATAGCTGTGCTGGGAGAAAGAAAAGAGAAAGTAGACTCTCAGACTATATTGGTAGTGAGCGGGGGAACCGCAGATATGCCAGTAGCTGAGGAGGCAGCAGTTACGGCAAAAATTATGAATAACAAAGTAGATCGCCTTTACGATGTAGGGGTAGCTGGAATTCACCGGTTATTTGACAATAAAGACAAGCTCTTTAGTGCCAACGTCTTGGTGGTAGTTGCGGGCATGGAAGGGGCTCTGCCCAGTGTAGTAGGGGGTCTGGTGAGTAAGCCAGTCATAGCGGTGCCTACTTCGGTAGGATATGGAGCTAGCTTTAAAGGAGTTTCTGCTCTTCTTGCCATGCTCAATAGCTGTGTTCCTGGGATAGCAGTAGTTAACATCGATAATGGATTTGGAGCTGGATATATGGCCAGTTTGATTAACCACATAGGGAGAGAAAAATGAGAGTCGCCTATTTTAACTGTTTTTCTGGTATTAGTGGAGATATGGTACTGGCAGCATTGGTCGATCTGGGCTGGTCAGTAAAAGAGCTAGAAAGGGAGCTAGATAAATTAGACCTTTCTGGTTATCAGGTTGAGGCAAAAAAAGTAGCCAAAAAGGGTATTACCTCCACCCAGATTGAAATACGCATTGAAGAAGACAAAAAAGAAAGGAAACTTAAGGATATTCTATCTATTCTGGATGAAAGTAAATTAGAAAAGAAGATAAAGGAGCGGAGTCGAGCCATATTTATCAGACTGGCCAGCGTAGAGGCAAAGATCCATGGGAAAAGCCCACAAAAGATACATTTTCATGAACTGGGTGGTTTAGATACGATTATTGACGTGGTAGGAGCAGTAGCTGGAATGAAATACTTAGGGATAGAGAAGATGTATTCTTCCTCCTTACCTCTCGGCAAAGGCTTCGTAAAATGTAGCCATGGCACCCTGCCTGTACCTGCCCCGGCAACTTTAGAGTTATTGAAAGGGGTTCCTGTTTATGGCAGTAATATCGAGGCGGAGCTGGTTACTCCTACTGGAGCAGCTATCATTAGCACTCTGGCTGAAAACTTTGGCCAGATGCCCCCTATGGAAATAGATAATATTGGCTATGGAGCTGGACAAAGAGACCTTCCTATTCCCAATTTATTGAGAGTCTCGCTAGGGGTGCTAAAGAATGCATATGAGGAGGATGTAGTCTCTTTAATTCAAACCAATATTGATGATATGAATCCTGAGTTCTACGAGCACATAATAGATAGACTATTTGATGAAGGGGCCCTGGATGTTTTTCTCACTTCCATTCAGATGAAAAGAACAAGACCTGCCACTATGCTTAGTGTGATAACGGATGAGGAAAAAATAGAAAGAATGCTCGAGGTTATTTTTGATGAAACTACTACCCTGGGAGTGAGGATTTCTAAAATAAAGAGAAGAAAATTGAATCGGGAGAGCCGGAAGGTAGTTACTAAATATGGTAAAATCGAAGTCAAAATAGGAAAAGTTGATGGTATTGTCAAAAACATCTCCCCTAGCTATGAAGAATGCCAAAAGATTGCCACCCATCTTAACATCCCCTTGAAAAAGGTTTACCAGGAGGCAAAACAGACTGCCTTTGATTTGCTAGGGGAAAAACAAGCTAAAAAGGTATAGGGAGCACTCCCAGTTCTCATTTTCACACCTTTCCTATAACTCTGTATGTAATTTGATGATGTCCGCCACGCAATCATCAAATCCAAAGTTCCCGTTCCACAACCAATATCCAAAACTTTTTCATTACCTTTTAAATTCGCTAGTTCAATAAGTTTCTCCCTAAACTTTTCCTCGTCAACGGTCAGCTTGATTCTTTTTTCTTTCTTTTCGATATACTATATACAATTAGGGGATGGTAATAATTTTATTCAGGCAGAATAGCTTAAAAAGGATAGATTTTATTACCCATTTCCTAAAAGAGATTGATAATAGATTAAGGAAATAATGGAATCTTTTTGTTAGAGAGTCTTGGAAGAAATCTAAAGAAAATCTTGAACTTGACCCCCATTTTTTACCCCAATCATCCTTGTTTTAATTAAGATTTTGGTATATAATAATTATAATATGAATCCTAGAGCTCAAATAAAGCTGGAAAAAGAAGATAAAAGGATTAAATTAATCCTTCCCTACAATCCTACCTATATCAAAAAAATCAAGACTATCCCTGGTTATTATTGGCACCCCGATAAAAAATATTGGAGTTTTCCCTACTCAAAAGATATTTTAAAAAGGATTTTGTCCATTTTTAAAGGTGAAAATATTCAAGTAGACTCTACCTTGCAAGTTTCTTTTAATCAAAAATTTGAGAAAGAGAGACCGAACCAGGTCCAAACCACAGAGACGGTGAAGAAAGAACTCAAATTAAGAGGATATAGCCAGAATACAAGAAAAGCATATCTACATCATATTGAACGATATATTAGTTATTTTGCAAAAGATCCGAAAGAGCTTGATGAAAAACATATCAGAGATTATATTCTTTATTTAATTGATAAGAAAAAAGTGTCGAGGGCATATCATGATCAGGCAGTAAGTGCTATGAAATTCTTGTATGATTGTGTATTAAATGCACCAAAAGCAGATATTGCTAAACATGTGACAGTTCACACCTTGCGCCATAGTTTTGCTACCCATCTCAATTTATACTCACGTCAGCCAGCGAGATATCGGGCGAATTAACCCAGCCCTCTATGCTTATGGATTATGTATATATTCTAAAAAACAGTAGGACTAAAAGGGTTTATATTGGTTATACCAAGAACTTAAAAAGGAGATTGATTGAACACAAGAAAGAAGATAATAATATAGAATTAGTTTACTATGAAGCTTACAATAATGAAAAACAAGCTCGATTAAGAGAGAGAAGATTAAAGCTATATGGTAGTGCTTGGCGAGGGCTAAAGAAAAGATTAGAAGTATAATGCTTAGAGAGCGTTTACACACCAATTGGTGAGACATAGATTATGTTCATATACCCAACAATCACAAAGATATGTTGATGAGAGTAATTTTAATTATATCGAGCCAGGGGCCATCAGAAATAATCCAAAAGCTCATTCTCTTTTTACAAAATTTATGGATAATGCAAAGAGAATCTATTCAGAATTACAAAGAGTAGGGATTAAAAATGAAGATGCTAGATTTGTATTGCCTAACGCTGTAGAAAGTCAGATTGTAGTTACTACAGATTTAAGAGAATGGCGACATATAATTGAATTAAGAGGCAGCCCAAATGCACAATGGGAAATAAGAAATGTAGCAATTGAAATATTGAAGATTTTAAGAAAACATGCACCCACGGTATTTGAGGATTTTGAAATAGACGAGGAAATTACCACAATAAAGAGGAAAAAATTATGAGGAAATTAAATTATCTGCCTCGCGAAATGCTTCGCCACTATCGTGGCTCGCCCCTAACGGGGTCGCCTAACAGACGCATATTTGGTTTCGGCTTCCGCCTTCGCCCAAATTCGGCTCGGCGAAATTGAGGAGATAAAGTTATGAAAATAAGAGAAACACAAAGTTTAGAGCTATTCCCTGAGTTGGAACTTGTTAAAAAAGGTAAAAGTAAAGGGAAAACTACAGAGAATCTTCAACGTTTGGATTTACATGGTAAATTGAAAAAGAAAATATTGCCGCTTTGTAGATTAAAATATGGTGAAATATGGGAAGATCCTATCAAAGGACACAAGGTAGGCGTACTTGATGCCACAAAGATTGAAGATGTCAGAAAAATAATGAGAAGTGAAAAGACTAAACTTATCATAAATGACCCACCTTATAATGTTGCGGTAGGGAATGCAAGTACAGATAACTTGTTCAAGATAAGTCTACAAGACTATCTGGATTTCTCAAAAAAATGGATTAAAAATGCTATAAAAGTAATGGATAAGGATGCGCATTTGTGTATATGGATAGGAGCCGATTACAAAGATAATTTCCAACCGTTCCCGGATTTTATGATTATGATGAGAGAATTAGAAGAACTAAAGCCTAAAAATTTTATTACTTTAAGGAATCAGAGGGGATACGGAACTCAAAAAAACTGGATGTGGGTAAGACAAGAACTATTACATTATGTCAAAGGAAATCCAAAATTTAGGGTAGTTTATACTGATATTCCAAAGATTTTAAGGGGCTACTATAAAGTGGTAAATGGCAGACTAACAGAGAATCTTGAACGCAGTAAATCAAATACTATAAGACCTGGAAACGTGTGGGTAGATATTCAGCAAGTTTTTTATCGTTTAGAAGAAAATGTACCAGGATGCTATGCTCAAAAACCTTTAAAAGCAATCGAGGAGGTAAACTATGTTCATTAAAGAATGGGTAGAGCTTACATTGTGTGATTTAACTGACGACATTTTTGAAGCATTGCCAGAAAAAATATTCTTATCAACTAAAACTCACGAGGAAATTTTCAAAATACTTTCTAAGTACGCTGAAGAAATATTTCTAGCACAAAAGGAATCGTTAACGGATGAAAAAGTATAAAAATATATGCTTGGAAACATCATCCTATTTACCTCTTATTTGGGTTACACCGTATTCAAATGGAATTATTGATTTATTGGAGAAATATAAAGATTCTAAATTTTTTATTCAGAAGGATTGTATAAAGGAGGCTTTGAGCTATGTAAATTACAAAAGGGATTGGTTTCGCCATCCAGCTTTAAGATTTAGACGCTTAGCAAAAATACTTACGAATCAGCAATTACAAAGAATGTCATTTCCAAGTTCTGCTTTCCAAATTTTATTAGGTGGTAAAATTTGGCCAAGTGGTAAATATCTAAACTTTGTTAGGCATACTGGCTTTTTATATGCTGATTTAATTGATACGGTTATTTTTGATAATCCAAGGGAAGCACTTGTAGAAATCGCGAATAAGATAGATAATCGCTTTTTTGGTCTACAATCATTGATGAAGAGACATTTAGAGGGAAAACATTTCAAATTGTCTTTTAACAATATCATTCCATATTGGGGGATTTTTTATTTAACCACAATTCCAAAAAGAAAATGGCATATCGAGGTTTGGGATAACCCCACGCCTTTTGGAGAAAAAAGTTCAAAAATGCGAGATTCATATCATTATAAGAGCGTATTGGAATCGAAAATAGGATTTGATCTTTTAGTAGTAGCAAATACTAATTTTGAAAGAAATATGAAAGAAATTTTCCAAAATTTGCCAATAAAAATTATAAGTGCTGAAAGCAACCAAAATCTATTTGTAGAAGGGACAGAATAAATTTGTTTTTGGATGAACTATCAACAGATTAAAGTAGACATGGCTGACGCCTTTGTATTTATTGGTGTTTGGATAGATAGGATTGTTTACTGGGCTTTGTCTAAAGAAGAGGTTAAGAAAAATAGATACTTAAGCCCTCAACATAGAGGAGGTATAGAATATCAAATAGGTATAACGAATAAGAATATTACCGAATTTGATATTTACAGAGTAGAGCCAAATGAACTTGGGGATGTAATTCTCAAAAAAGGTAAGGAAAGATGAATTACTGCTGAGCCAAACTTCATCTAACAGCGGATAAAAGGCTTCGTTTCACTTCGCCCAAATTGCCTTCGGCACTTCGCATATCCGCGAAACATTAAGCAAAATGTCGCTTCGCTTAATTTTGCTTAATGGGACTCGGGCTTCGTCCTTGATAGGCTTGTTCGCGAAGCGAACGTCGCCTATCAGCGGGTTTGCGGTTTCGCTTCGCTGCACCCAAAGGGCGTGCTTCGCGGCCCTTTCGCAAGTCCGAATCCCGTGAGGCGCAATTGATTTCGGACGTTAATATTGGAGATAAAAAATGAGAAACTTTCAAGCAAAGATGTTTAATATGGAGGAGGCTGGATATTCATTAGAAAAGGAATTTAATTTCTTACCAGAACAACACTTTACAATTTATTCAAAATAATGAGAGGTAATCTTCAAAGCATAGGGATGAAATTATGAATGAGATAAAGTACAAACCAATTGGAGTCATCCATTCCCCCTTCAAAGAACCCAAAGGAATACCTATACAACCAGCAGGTGCTCAGGGTATTGATGGA
>Ga0315533_1001743_pt1 | contig 16126 bp, 15 predicted proteins | sample SalMarSW160130MG_FD_203081 | JGI IMG/M metagenome (GOLD analysis project Ga0315533, IMG submission 203081) | Salt marsh sediment microbial communities from the Plum Island Ecosystem LTER, Massachusetts, United States - Salt Marsh Sediment SW1601-30 ... | reverse complement strand
AGTAAGATTCCATCGACGGTGTTTCGCTGCTCAGAATCAGGGGGATGTTCTCCAATTCTGCCCGCTTTAGAGCCACTTCGCGGGCATTATAGCGGGGAGACCTTTCTTCTTTGTACAGATTGCTATATTCCCGCTCCACGATAATCAATCCCAATCTGTCAAAGGGGACGAATATGGATGACCTCATCCCCAGGGTTATATTTACCTGAGAATTTCTTATTTTAATCCATTTCTGGTATTTGGCCTTCTGGTCTATCTTTTCATCAAAGACTACCATGTTATCCTTAAATTCTTTTTCCAGCAGACCGGCTAATTCCGATAGATGAGATTCGGTAGGAGCTAATATAATGGCCTGCCTCCCCTCTTTTAAAGTCTTTCGGATACACTTTAAATAGATTTTCATCCTGCTGTTAAAATCGTTTCCGCGAATTAGAATCGTCTGAAACTTTTTGTTATTTATAATATTTTCTATATCTTTTAAGAGGGGTATTTCTTTTATTTCTTCTGCGGAAAATATAATTTCATTATCTGAGGATTTATCATCTTCGGGCAGCTGAGGGGTTTTTTGGGATGAAATATCCGTTATATCGAATTTATTAAGCCAGGCCTTGCGGGTCTTGGGAATAACATAATTTAAGACCTTTTCCCAGGAACAGAGATAATAATTAGAAATCCATTTGGTTAATCTGATTAGCTGGGGAGTAAGAAGAGGTTTTTTATCGATTATTTGCCGGATATCTTTTAAGTTTTTAACATCTGATTCCACTAAAAATCCCACTACACATCCTGTAGTCACTTTACCTCTAAAAGGGACCGTTACTCTTGAACCGAGCGATATCCGCTCTTTTAAATCCTGAGGAATAAAGTAGTGAAATATTTTATCAAAATTATATTCCAAGATTACTATTTCGGCATATTTCTTTTCACCATGCATATTAATAAACTCATTAATTCCATTATTCACTTTATTTTTAAAATTTCATCTAAGATTTTTTCTGCCATATCAATTTTTGGCATCAGAGGTAATTTCCGGGCAGTTCCTTTGTTGTTTATCAGCCTGGCTCTATTTTTATCTGAGCCAAATCCGGCTTCTTTTGCCGATATATCATTAGCGATAATTAGATCTAATCTTTTTTCTTTCAATTTTTTAAGAGCATTGGCCGCCAAATTATCTGTTTCAGCGGCAAATCCGACCAATATTTTATCTCCTTTTTTCTTTCCTAATTCATAGAGGATATCGGGAGTTCTTTCCAGTTTAATGAACGGATTTTCGTCTCTTTCTTTTTTAATCTTTCCGGCAAATACTTCTTTAGGCCGAAAATCGGCCACTGCGGCTGCAGAAATTATTATATCTGCCTCCGAAAAATATTTAAAAACTTCTTTTTTCATATCTTCTGCAGATTCAATTGAAATTGTGGTAATCCCTTTGGGGGCGGGTAAAAAGGTTGGCCCGGTTATCAGAATAACCCTTGCCCCTCTGGCCCGGGCAGTCTTTGCCAGAGCGAATCCCATCTTGCCGGAAGAATAGTTAGAAATAAATCTTACTTCATCAATAGATTCTCTGGTGCAGGAAGCAGTAACCAATACCGTCTTGCCCTGGTAATCATTTTTAAAGCTCAGGGTATATTCAATCGTACTTACGATATCTTCGATATTTGCTAATCTGCCCTCTCCTGTTTCGCCGCAAGCCAATCGGCCATATTCTGAATCGATAAACTCATACCCTAAGGCGGTTAATTTTTCTACATTCTGCTGATACAGGGGGTTAGATATCATATTCTTATTCATTGCCGGGGCAAAGATGACCTTCGCTTTGGAAGCCATCACTGTGCTAGTTAACATATCATCGGCGATACCGTTGGCAATTTTACCGATAATATTTGCTGTAGCAGGGGCAATCAATATCAAGTCAGCCCATTCGGCAAGAGAGATATGTTTTACTACCATCTTATCATTTGTAGAAAACAGATTATCTATTACCGAATTCCCGGAAAGAGTAGAAAAGGTTAAAGGCTGAATAAATTTAATGGCAAATTCAGTCATAATTATAAAAACCTCTGCCTCTCTTTTCTTCAATAAACTCACTATCTCCGCCGCTTTATAAGCAGCAATGCTTCCGGTAACTCCCAGGAGTATTTTCTTCCCTTTTAACACTTTCTTTACCTCTTTATATAGTATCGCGTATCGCGAACATAGTTACCCAGTTACCCCATTTGCCAGTTGACCAGTTAAGTCAGTTGCTAACTTCAAATAAAAGTTGCAAGATGCAAATTCATCCATCCTGAAGTATTTCTGTCATTACTTAGATATGCCTTTAGATTTTTTAGGTTTTTTAGCTTTATCAGATAAGTCTTCTGGATTTACAGATTCTTCAACTTTGCCAAGTATCTCTTCATTTTTTGTAGGTTTTTCAGCTTTATCAGATAAGTCTTCAGGTTTTACAGATTCTTTTATTTTCACGGAATCCTCTTCTTCTTTAAATACATCTTCGGACTTTAGAGACTCTTTTTTCTCTTTAATGAATACTTTCCCTGCTTTTATCTCCTCTAAGGCAATCAACATAGGCTTCCTATATTTGGTTTCTATTAAAGGTTTAGCTCCTTTTTCTAACTCCTTTGCTCTTTTTGCTACCATCATTGTTAATAAGTATTTATTATTTTCCATGTTTATTTTCCACCCTTCCTCTCGGTAAAATATACTATCTTACAACTTTACAACCAAAATTCAATTTTTATAATTTGCTATTTTGCACCTTTCGGCAATTATTATAGACTCTAATTTTTTTAGAGCGGTTTTTATATTATCATTCACTACCAGATAATTATAATTTTTTTTATACTTTATTTCAATACGGGCATCTTTTAATCTTTTTTCCAGCGCCTTTTCTCCCTCAGTATTTCTTTTTCGTAATCTATCCTCTAAATCCTTCCAGGTTGGAGGAGCTATAAAAATGAAAACACCATCAGGAAATTTCTTCTTTACCTGCACAGCACCCTGAACATCTAATTCCAGCAGAACATCTCTCCCTTTTTGAAGTTCTTCTATTAAAAATTTTATAGGCGTACCTTTATAATCTCCATGGACAATAGCCCATTCTACAAATTTATTTTCTTTTATCCTTTTTCTGAATTCATCCTCTGTTACAAAATAATAATCCTTGCCTTCTATTTCGCCCTTTCGGGGAGGGCGGGTATTCACCGATACAGAATATTTTAAATCAGGAAAAACATTAAACACCTTTTCCCTTAAAGTACCTTTACCTACACCTGATGGGCCGGATATAACAAACAGCAGGCCCCTGCTTGATTGCGTATCGCGTATCGAGTATCGAGTATCGCGTTTAGGAACAAAAGATGATAACTCTTTATCGTCAGTCATATTCAAAATTACCTACTTTGGAGTGTTTTCTTCTAATTTAATATTTTGTCCGCTATATTCGGTGAATCGATGGGCAATGGTTTCCGGTTGAATAGAAGATAAAATTACATGATTGCTGTCAGTAATTATTATGGCTCTTGTTCTCCTACCATAAGTAGCATCAATCAACTTTTTCTCTATCCTTGCTTCTTCTTTCAACCTTTTCATCGGTGCAGAATCCGGACTTAAAATAGTTATAACTCTGGTAGAATTCATATAATTCCCAAAGCCTATATTCACTAAATCATTCAACATATTCTGTCCTCTATCATTCTATATTTCTGGCCTGTTCCCTGATCTTCTCCAGTTCACTTTTTACTAAAACAACCAGAGAAGTTACCTCTATATCATTAGTCTTTGACCCGATAGTATTTATCTCCCGATTTATCTCCTGGGTTAAAAAATCCATCTTTCTTCCCACGGATTCCTCAGAATTTAGCAGATCATCAAATTGAATAAGGTGGCTCTTTAATCTGATAATTTCTTCGGTAATATCGGTCTTTTCGGCAAATATTGCCGCCTCTAATTCGATTCTTCCCTCATCAACATTCAAGCCATCGGTCAAATCCTTTATTTTTTGTAAAAATTTATCCTTATAGTCGAGTGATGACGATTTTGAATATTTCCCAATTTTATCTATTAACTTTTGTATTTTCTTGACTCTTTTTCGGATATCGACAACAAGAACCTTACCTTCTCTTTCCCTCATTTTCAGCAAGGAATCCAAGGCAAGATTCGTGGCTTTTTCTACCAGTGACCACATCTTAGCACTCTCTTCTTCTTTTACTATTTTAAATATATCTTTGAACTTAAGCATAGAATCTATGCTTATTTCGTCTTTTAATTTATACTTCTTTTTTAAGGTCTTTAGATTTTTATAACAGGAATCGGCTACATCCTCATTTAATATTATCTTCTCTTCGGTTAGGCCATAGTTTTCAACTTTTACTAAAATATTAACCTTTCCCCTTGAGACCCTGTTTTTTATTAACTTTTCCATCTTTTGTTCAATTTCCAAAGATTGAAAGTTATTTTTTATATTTATATCACAGTATTTATTGTTTAAGCTTTTTATCTCTGCCAGGCATTCTCCGTCTTCTGCTTTAACCCTTCCTACACCGTAACCGGTCATACTTTTAATCAACTTTATTCCCCTTTATACTTGTTATATTTTAAAAATTAGAAAGTTCACACTAATTTTATGGTAATACCTGCTGCTTGTCAAATAATTTCGTAATAATCAATTCACCAATTCTCCAATTACCAATTTGCCAATTAAATTAGTCGTTAGTGAATAGTGTGAGTATTTAGTTGCCCTGTTTACCACTTATCCGGTTACCCAACTAATTCTTAACGATATCGATATACGATATACAAAATACGCTAATTCTCTTATTGAGCTAATCAATCCCAATTTTTCCTTTTTTCTTGATTATACCTCTATAATAGATTATATTAAAGTTAAATATATCAGCAAGGAGATTAATATGTCCCTGGACAGCATCGCTTTAGAGGCAATGAGAAAAGAGCTTCTGGAAAAATTTAAAGAGGGAAAGATAATAAGCCTAATTCAGACTAAAAAATATAAAATTATTATTGAAGTAAAACCTGATAAGCTTTTTGCCTTAAATGACACAAATAAAAAAAGCGAAAGCTTTTATATCCATATTTCCATTGACCCATCGCTTCCGGAAATTTACTTTACCGAATTAGAAAATAAACAAAATACTATCAGTTCCCCCTTTTTAACTCTTCTGCAAAATCAGCTAAAGGGAGGAAAAATATTAGATATCGAACACTCCAATTTTGATCGTATTTTACATTTCATTATAAGACCTTACCAAAAGTTCGGTAAATTACCAAATAAAATATTGGTAGTGGAATTTATGGGCAAACACGGCAATATAATTCTTCTCAAAGAAGATAAAACCATAGAAACCAGTATAAAATTAATAGATTCCAATATCAGCAGATACCGGGAAATTATGCCCAGAAAGCTCTATATCTCCCCGCCTTCTCAAAATAAATTGAATCCTTTAAAAATCAACCGGGAAGATTTCCTTAATATTTTTTATTCCACACCTTCAGAAAATAAAGGATTAAGCTTGTGGAAGCTGATACAGGACAGTTTTACAGGCATAAGTCCTCAGAGCGCAAAAGAAGTAGTTCTTCAGGCAAATTTATCCCCAGAGATGAATGCACCTGGGGCATCCGTGGCAGATTTAAAAATACTCTGGATTACTTTTAATAGAATCGTAAATAATATTAAAAATCATAATTTTCAGCCAACCCTATTTTTTGATCCGCTGTCTAAAAAGATAAAAGCCTGGTCTATAATTGATTCAATGCAGTTTCCTAAATACCATAAGCGAACTTTTAATGAAGCGAATTCGTGCATGGAATCCTTATTTACCGAGCTGGAAAAAGAACGGGAACTATTATCTATGCAAAATAAGTTAAACCAGATAATCAGAAAAAATATGTTGAAAATAAATAATAAGATAAACGATTGCCAAAAAAAACTGGAAGAAGTGAAAAATTGTGAAAAATATAAAATAAGCGGTGAACTGATAAAAGCAAATCTTTCCAGCATTAAAAGAGGAGACAGGGAAATTATTACTATCAACTATTATTCTCCCCAGCAGGAAAACATAACCATCCCGCTAAACAATAAACTCACACCCTTAGAGAATGCCCGGTTATATTTTAAAAAATACCGGAAAACAAAAGATAGTTTCCAGATAATTTTCGAGCAGTTAAAGAACCACCGATTAAAACATGCCCAGCTGACCGAGCTTCAGAAATTATATGAACAAGCAATCAATTCTCTTCCCAATCTGCATAAAATTTATAATAACTTAACCAAATTAGGATGGGTAAAGAAAGCCGCAGCCCCTCTTAAAAAAGTAAAAAAAGAAACGAATAGATTACAGCCTGCTAAATATATCTCTAAAGATGGCTGGGAAATCTACGTGGGGAAAAATAACCTGCAAAATGATTTTTTAACCTTTAAATTAGCCTCCGGTAATGATACCTGGCTTCATGTAAAAAACATTCAAGGGTCTCATATTATCATTAAAAATAAAGGGAGTAAACAATCTCTTCCGCTTGACACCTTAATTCAGGCCTCAAATTTAGCCGCTTATTTTAGTAAAGCCAAAAAAGATAATAAGGTATTGGTCGATTATACTTTTAAAAAATACGTAAAAAAACCTAAAAACGCTAAGCCGGGAATGGCTATTTATTCTCAAGAAAAGAGTCTTTGGATAAAAATAGATCCGGAAGAGATTAGGAGTATGGAGAAGGTCTCTCAAAAATAAAAAAATAACCCTGATATTTTTCTATTTTTCACCTCTTTCTAAATAATCAATTATTTCCTGTATATCTTTGGGTAGAGATGTACAAAATTCCATATATTTTTTAGTTGAGGGGTGCACAAAACCTAAAATATGAGAATGCAAGGCCTGCCTGCTGATATTTAATTCTTGCTTTTTATGGCCGTATAGCTGGTCACCAACGATGGGATGGCCGATAAAAGCCAGATGCACTCTTATCTGATGAGTTCTGCCTGTACGAAGAGTTGCTTCGACCAAAGTATAGCCGGAAAATCTTTTTAAGACCTTGAAATGGGTTATTGCTTCCCTGCTTTTGCCTTCCACTGTCACTGCCATTTTTTTCCTGTTTTTTAGACTCCTGCCGATAGGTGCATCGATAATTCCGGAATCATCTTTCATGCATCCGTGGACCAGGGTGAGATATTTTTTGGTTACCTGGTGTTCTTTTATCTGTTTTGATAAATCAAGATGAGCAAAATCATTTTTTGCTGCTACTATCAGGCCGGATGTATTTTTGTCCAAGCGGTGTACAATACCCGGCCTGATTACCCCGCCTATCCCCGATAAGGAATCTCGGCAATGATAAAGCAAGGCATTCACCAGAGTACCGGAGCGAATCTTCCCTGCAGGGTGAACAATCATGTTGGCTGGTTTATTAATCACCACCAGGTATTCATCTTCATAAATTATATCTAAGGTGATCGCCTCGGCCTTAATTTCTAATTCTTTGTTTTCCGGTATAGCTAAATCTATCACATCCCCATTTTTCAAGATATAGCTTGGTTTAACCGGATTGTTATTTACTTTTATTTTACCTTGGGTGATTAAATTTCTAATCTGGGACCTGGAGGGATATATTTCTTTCTGGGTTAAATAGAGGCCAATTCTTATTTTATCTTCGCCTGTGAATATTAAACTTTTTTCTTTTTCTATCATAAATAAATCCTATTCTAGCGTATAGCGTACAGCGTTTAGCGTATAGTAATTTAGTATCGCGTATCAAATTAGTCGATAGTAAATACTCGTTAATATTTATTAGTGACACGACGTACCGTGTTGTCCTTAAGAATTTACGATTTAATTTTGTAGGGGGGCGGATTCATCCGCCCCGGGTTATTTGGCTAATTCCATTTGGCGGGATAAATCGAACCCCTACTTAAACAGGCGAGACGCCTGTCCTACGGTTTTTCTTTTCTCTTTTCAACCAGCTAACCAGCAAGTGAAGTAATGTGTAACATACGATAAGTATCTGTTTTAATAATTTCAGAAATTTAATTTTATTACTCTATTTTACTCGATACTTACTTGTTATCTCGCTTTCATTTGCTGCTCGCAACTATATGCTTTACGCTCCACGCTCTGCGCTAGTTTTGCTTTTCTTCTTCAAGATATTCATAAACACCAGTGAAACCAAGATAACACCTATCAAAATAGTCTGAGTAATGGTTAATAAATTAAATACTTTGTAATTATTTTCGTAAAATCTAAAAAATTCTATAGTAAAGCGAGAAACCGAATATAATATTAAAAAACTCAAGAAAATAAATCCATCATATTTCTTATATTTTTTCATCCAAAGAAGTATAAAAAATATCAAAAAACCATATAGCGAAGAATAAAGTTGTGTAGGAATTACCGGAAGAGCATAGGAACTGCCGGAGGCGATTAAGCCATCTTTTAATTGCTGTAAATACACCGGGGGCATATGTAAAGAAGGAAATTTAATGCCGTAATTTTCCGAAACTACGCCAAAGCAACAGCCATTTAAAAAACAGCCTATCCTTCCAATCCCTAATCCGATAGCTACCGATGGAGCAGCAATATCAGTATATTTCCAGAATGAAAGCTTATTTCGTGAAACATACCAGGCACCAAGGATAAAAGCTAAAATAAAAGACCCTAAAAAAGCCAATCCACCTTGCCTGAAATATAATATTTTAATAGGATTTTCTAAATAATAGTCAAGATAAAATATCACATAACCTAATCTTCCCCCTATTAAAGCACCCAAAATAACATATAAACTTATATCTAACACTCTTTCCGGGTTTTCTCCGCTTCTTTTAGCTTCTTTCATAGCCAAAAAGATACCCACAATAAAAGCTAAGGCAACCATCACTCCATAAGAATAGATGGGAAATGAACCAATAGTAAATAAAATTCTATACATTGAAAATTACTCCTTTTCTTCTTCTTTATATTTTTCCCATTTTTCCCCTTCTCCCTCATCTTCCTTTCCTGGGGCATGGAACAAAAGATGAATCAATAATATCAACATTCCGCATACTACCGCTGAATCAGCAAAATTAAAAACCGGCCAGATTCTAAAATCTATAAAATCTATTACCTTTCCATCAATTCTCAACCGATCAATCAGATTGCCCACTGCACCGCCCAGGACAAGCGTTAAAGGGATACACATAAAAGGGTCTTTCTTAAAAATTATTTTTTTATAGATTAAAATCACTAAAATTACTGAAACCACTGCCGCTATTACAAAGAATGGGGTGTTATATTCAAAAAGACCAAAGGAGGTCCGGGGATTCTCTATATAGGTTATATGAAATATTCCCTTAATTACCGGTATAGATTCCCCGATCTTCATTTTATATTGAATGAAAAGCTTGCTTGCCTGATCAAATAATATCACAAATATGGCAAAACCTATATATCCCATAGTACTTCCTTTTACTCCTCAAAATGATTATGCATTATTTTAGCGCATTTTTCACAAATCGTCGGGTATTTTTGGTCTTCTCCTACTGTCTCGCTGTAACACCAGCATCTTTCACATTTTTCTCCAGGTGCTCTGGTTATCAACACCTTAATAGCAGGGAATTCAACACCTGTATAGGCGTCAGAAGAAAGACCTTTTTCCACTTCTCTGCAAACTATATCTATTTTGGAAACAATAAATATGGTTTCCAACTGCTCCTTAAAGGACATTAAATAATCATAAACTTTTTTATCTTCGGTATAAATATTTACCTGTGCCTCTAAAGAATTACCGATAAAGCTATCACCTCTTTTTATTTCCAAGGCTTTTAAAACATCTTTTCTGATTTTTAAGATATTATCCCATTTTTTTTCTAAATCTTCATCGATATAATTTTCATTTACTTCCGACCAGGGAGCGAGAAAAACGCTTTCTTTGCCTTTTTTAATTTCTCTTAAGTGCTGCCAGATCTCCTCCGCGGTAAAACTTAATACCGGGGCAATCAATTTAACTAAATCATCTAATATCCGATACAATACTGTTTGAGATGCCCGACGCTCTTCAGAATCAGCAAAAGCAGTGTATAGTCTATCTTTAATTATATCCAAATAAAATGAACTTAAATTAATAGCACAGAAATTATGAATTTCGTGATAGAAGGAATGAAACTCAAACTTATCATAGCTTTCGTTTACTCTTTTCACTAAACTCTGAAAATTACTTAAGACTAATCTGTCTAATTCGTTAAGTTTTTCATAAGAAACTGCATCTGTATCAGGATTAAAGTCAGATAAATTTCCCAGGATAAACCGGGCGGTATTTCTAACCCTCCGGTATATTTCCACTAATTGATCTAATATCTTAGAAGAGATCCTGATATCTGTCCGATAATCAGAAGAGGCCACCCATAATCTTAAAATATCCGCTCCGTATTTTTCAATAATCTCCTGAGGGGCAATGACATTGCCTACGGATTTGGACATTTTCCTACCTTCTGCGTCGACAATGAAACCATGAGTCAGAACTGTTTTATAAGGTGCTTCTTCAAAAGCAGCCACCGAAGTCAGTAGTGAGGTTTGGAACCAGCCTCTATGCTGGTCTGTCCCCTCTAAATACATTTCCGCCGGCCAATGGAGTTCTTCTCTCGTCTTAAGTACTGCCGCATGACTGCATCCGGAGTCAAACCATACATCCATTATATCTTTCTCTTTTTCAAAATCTTTACCCTGGCAGTGGGGGCACTGATAATCTTTAGGTAAAATTTCTTGGGCAGACAGGGAAAACCAGGAATCTGACCCTTTTTCCAAAAATAATTTTTTAACCGAATTTATGGTTTCTTCATTTACTATAATTTCTCCGCATCCTTTACAGTAAAAAACCGGGATGGGCACTCCCCATACCCTTTGGCGGGAGATACACCAGTCGGTTCTGTTTTCCACCATACCTTGTATTTTTTCCTTACCCCAGGTAGGAACAAATTGAACCTTTTCAATTTCTTTTAGGGCTAAATCACGAAAAGCTTTGATGTCAACAAACCATTGCTCGGTTGCTCGAAATACTATCGGTTTTTTACAACGCCAGCAGTGGGGATAAGAATGCATTATTTTACCAACCTTCAATAAAGCTCCATTCTTGGTTAATTCTTCTATTACAGCAATATTCCCTTCTTTATAAGTTAATCCTTTAAACTTTCCAGCCTCCTGGTTAAATTTTCCCTGGCTATCAAGGGTGGTAAATATGGGTATTTTGTATTTTACTCCTACCTCGTAATCCTCCTGTCCGTGTCCGGGAGCGGTATGTACACAGCCGGTCCCTTCATCCAACAAAACATGGTCCCCCAATACAATTGTTGAAACTCTATCAAAAATAGGATGTTTACATGTTATACCTTCTAAAATTCGTCCTTTTACTTTGCCACCGAATCCATAATTTGCTATTCCCACTTCTTTCATTACTTTTTCTACCAAGGCGGAAGCAAATATGAGATTCTCTTTTTCGGTTGTAACCAGAGTATATTCAATATCCGGATTAATAGCAATAGCCATATTACCGGGAATAGTCCAGGGTGTAGTAGTCCAAATAAGTACATAGGTATCTACTCCTTTGTCTTCTGGAAACATTTTTTTCCAATTATTTTCCACCAAAAACTTAACGTATATAGAGGAAGATTCTTTGTCGTGATATTCTATCTCCGCTGCTGCCAGAGCTGTTTCACAATGAGCACACCAATATACTGGTTTTAATCCTTTGTAGATATACCCTTTTAAAAACATTTTTTTAAATATTTCTATCTGTTCCGCTTCATAAGCAGGGTTGAGGGTTAGATAGGGGTTTTCCCATTCTGCCATTACTCCCAATCGCTTAAACTCTTCTCTTTGCACATTGATATAATGTTTGGCATACTCTGTGCACTTCCTCCTTAGCTCAACCGGGTCTACCTCATTCAAGCCAACTTTCATATCTTTGGTAACCTGAAATTCTATCGGTAAGCCATGAGTATCCCACCCGGGAACATAGCGGGCATCATATCCCTTCATCGATTTAAACTTAGGAATTATATCTTTCAATATCTTATTATAAGCGGTTCCTATATGGATATTTCCGTTAGCATAAGGAGGTCCGTCGTGCAAGATATACTTTTCCAAACCTTTCTTTTCTTCACATACTTTTTCGTAAATTTTCTCTTCTTCCCAAAATTTTAACAGTTTGGGTTCTTCCTGAGCTAAATTAGCTTTCATTTTAAATTTTGTTTTTGGTAAATTTAAAGTATCTTTGTATTCCATTTTAATCTCTCCTCGTGCTTTATAATTTTTATAATAATATAAGATAATATAACAAAAACCTCTTGTCTCGTAAAAGGACAAGAGGTTTAAAGTTCTCGTGGTACCACCTTATTTTTATCATTACCTCACGATAATGAACTTGAAGAGTAAATATATTTGAATAAATAAATCTATATTACTCCGTTTTTAACGATGTTCACCGCCCTAATCTACTTTTGGACCAATTTCGATTAGAAATATTGAGACGATTTTGGATAGAAAGAATTTACAGGCTCCCACTGCCCCTGCTCGCTGTTAAATTGTATCTACCTACTCTTCCCCAAATCAGATAAATAACTATTCTATTTTTAATATTCGTAATAATATCATATTAAATCAGTTTGTGTCAATCTTTCTCGTATCGCGTATCGCGTCAGAAATTAGTTAGTTGATTGGCAAGACAAGTCTATTGCTTAATAAGAGAAGGTTAGGATTTCTTATCCCCTCTCCCCTCGGAGGGAGAGGGTTAGGGTGAGGGGCGAATTCTCAACTAATTTTATCTATTTTATCTAAAAATTCTTTTTGGCTGATATCGTAAATCTTAATAAGTTTATTTTTGCTGGTTTGCCCCGAAATTATTTCAACTTTTGATTTCGCTACATTAAAACATTTGGCTAAATAGGTAATGCATTTCTTATTGGCTTTACCCTCAACCGGCGGGGCGGTAATAGCAATCTTTAAAGCGTTATTATATACTCCGATAATTTTATTCTTAGATGAACCGGGAACAATTTTAACCTTGATTATAATATCATTGCTCACAATTTTAAAATAATCATCTGTACTTCTGTTAATTTTCTGTTTCTTTAATCTCAGAATTCTGTTCTTCATCTAATCTTTCTAATTTGTCTGCTTTCTCTTCAGAAACTTCTTCCTCTCTCTTTTCTTTATAAATTTCTTCCTCTTTAATATCGTAATTTTCTACTTCCTCAAATTCCTCATTTTCTAACATTTTTAAGTATAAATTCAACATTGATTTAAATTTTTCTTTAAATATAAACTTATATCTTCGCAGGTTATCAATTTCATTTTTTAACAAGTCTTCTTTTTGAAAAACCTGTTGTTTTAACGCCTTAGCCTCCATCTCTGCCTTTTCTATAATTATCTTTGCTTCACTTTCTACTCTGCCCTTCATTTCTTCGGCAGATTTTTGGGCATTTAGTAAAGCGCTCCTCAAAGTTTCTTCAATCTCGCTAAACTCTTTTAATTTTTCTTGCATTTTTTCTATTTCTTCATTAAGTCTTACGTTTTCATTGATTAATTCTTCGTAGTCTTTCACTATCTTGTCTAAGAAATCATCTACTTCTTCTTCGTTGTAACCCCTGAATGACCTGGAAAATTCTTGTTGTTCAATATCCATTGGTGTAATTCTCATTCAAATATCCTCCCTCATTTAATATTTCTATTAGATTTATTTTATGTTCTTTAAAGAGCTATACTAACAAGTATATTCATTATTGCTCTTTGAAGCAAATTCAGTAAAAAAAAGACAATTATCGGAGAAAGATCTAAACCCATACCTCCTAAAGGCAATATAATCCTGAAGGGTGCTAAAATGGGTTCGGTAACTCTATAGATAAATTGCACCACAGGGTTGTAGCGATCTATGGGTATCCAGGTTAAAAATATCCTCGCCAAAATTAAATAACTGTAAAGTCTGAAAACTGTGTTAACTATTTGAATCAGTAAAAACATAGATAATATTTTCCTTCCACTTTTATCAATTTATCCTTTTTATTTAAATTAGTCGTTAGTGAAATCCGAATATTCCCCTGCCGATTCTAACCATATTAGCGCCTTCTTCAATAGCTATCTCAAAATCTTCAGTCATACCCATGGAAAGATAGTCCATTTTAACATTTTCTATATTTTTACTCTTCATTTCTTTAGATAGCTCCCGGAGTTTCCTGAAATATGGCCGAACTTCTTCTTTGTCTTCCACTATTGGGGCAATAGTCATTAAACCTTTGACCTTTATTCCGGGAAATTCAGAAATTTCTTTTAGAAAAGGTTCTACTTCTTCCGGTTTAATCCCATATTTAGTTTCTTCTCCTGAAACATTCACCTCAACCAAAACATCCATTATCTTCCCAAATTGCAAAGAACGCTTATCTATTTCTTGGGATAATTTTATACTATCTACAGAGTGAATACAATCAAATATTTCTACAGCGTATTTTGCTTTATTAGTCTGCAGATGTCCTACTAAATGCCACTCTATATCGGTAGTCAAAATGTGATATTTTTCTTTGGCTTCCTGAACTTTATTTTCACCAATTATTTTTACACCGGCATTTATAGCTTCTTCTATTTGCTCTATGCTAGCAGTTTTAGTTACTGCCACTAATTTTATTTCTTCGGAGTTTCTATTCACCCTAAAGGCTGCTTTTTTTATCTTTTCGTTTATTATTTCTAAATTATTTTTTATTGTTTCCATAAATTATAACATTTTTATATCTTTTACTTTTTGATTATTCAAATAAAAAATATAAACACTTATTCAGTTAATTTTAAAGTTTGAATCTTTTATTTTTCTTTATCGCTTTTAGAATAATTTTTTATTCTTTCTCCGTTAACGATATATACTACCCTCTCAGCTAAATTTGTAGCGTGGTCGGCAATTCGTCCAATATTATTAGAAACAAAAATCAAATGAATCGCCCTGCTAATAGTATGGGGATCTTCCATCATAAAAGTTAAAAGTTCACGCAATATTTGTTTATCCAAATCGTCAACCGTCTTATCTCTTACCCACACTTCCTTGGCTAATTCTACATCTCCGTTGAAATAGGCATTTAAGCCATCTTTCAACATATTCTGAGCAATTTCGGCCATACGAGGAATGTCTATTAGGGGTTTTACCATCGATTTGGTAGATAGATACTGGCTGGCCCTAGCTATGCTTACTGCATGATCTGCTACTCTTTCTAAATCAGATACGGTCTTATAACCGCAACCGATAATTCTTAAATTTTTAGCAATAGGATGACGTAGGGCAATCATCTGTAAACATTGTTCTTCTATATCTAATTCCATTTTATCAATTACATCATCATTCTCAATTACCTTTGCCGCTAAATCCAAATCCTGCTCAACTAAAGACTTTATAGCCATATCGATTGCTTCTTCGACTAAATTTGCCATCTTTGTCAGACTTTTCTTTAAGCCAGGAAGTTCGTTATCAAAAAATAACTTTTTCTCTTTTATATTCTCTTTTTTAATCATAATTTATTTGTCCTCTATATTTTTTTCATATCTCTTATATAGTAAGATAAAAATTCCAGATATTCAAATATTTATAGTTTTAAATTCTTCACGAGATACGATTCACGAGATACAAAATTATTCTGGCTTCTGAATTCTGTATTTTCACGCAATACGAAATACTCAATACGCGATACGATATTTAGCTTATGCTTAATATATCAAAAATAGCAACATTTTTCAATAATTTTGTATTCGTATTGCTTATTACATGAAGAAAGAGAAAACTGGATATAGAAAAAAATCATCCAGTAGGGAAAAGATTGTTGGAAAATAGTTAAAGGGCGCATTGCTATACGCCCATAAAAATTCAGTGAAAATAAAGAATAATTAAAGATTTAGTGTAGGGGCTTGATTCATCAAGCCCGCTCTTAAAGTCACTAAAAAAGATAGGACGGATAAATCCGCCCCTTACATGAAATAAAAGCCTGCAAATGGGGCATTTTCTATCAAATTAGTGGAATTTAGTTTTAAACTAGTGTTATGTCAAGTTAACAATATGGGGTAAAGCCTCTTAAGCTTTATCCTTGCATCTTCAGCAGTAAACTGCCAGTCAACTTTGGCTTGATCAG
>Ga0315533_1001738_pt1 | contig 16149 bp, 13 predicted proteins | sample SalMarSW160130MG_FD_203081 | JGI IMG/M metagenome (GOLD analysis project Ga0315533, IMG submission 203081) | Salt marsh sediment microbial communities from the Plum Island Ecosystem LTER, Massachusetts, United States - Salt Marsh Sediment SW1601-30 ... | reverse complement strand
CGTGTGAAATTCCAATCACGCCTCCAGGGTGCCATCCTGCTAGATTAGAGGAACGTTCCCAGGGCGAAGAACAGGGCGATGATCGGGAAGACGAACGACACGACCTTGCCTATTGCGTTCTTCGTCGGCCAGTAGGTCACGAAACAGGTCCCTGTTAGGACTGCAGCTAAGGCGAGACCGGAGATTCCGGCCACCCTTGCGCATGTTCCGACAAACGCTCCGAATCGCACCAGTGCCAACGGCACCGCCCCCAGGAATAAAAGCATGTAGCCCACACCGATCCACTGCATGGCGATCATGCGGAAGTTGTCCGACGACAACCCTGTCACCTCTTGCAACGCCGGCTTCGTTGACGCTATGTGCACTATTCCCAACAGAATCGCCAGCCCGGATCCAATCTGGATGAACACCTCATTCATCGTTTACCCTCTCTCTTTAGTTAGTTAGTCCGCTCCCGCGGGAGCACGGCAACAACCCATCCACAGCAGCGTGCTGTATTGCGGAGGGCGCTGTCAAGTAGCAAACGGCGAAAGAGCCTGAGGGATAGCCTGACAGCCGTACTCATCCTGCAGGGATACCTTGAAAGCCGAAAGAAAGAGTGAGGAAGGTGAGCTTGACTACAGTCTTACAATAAGGAAACCAGGGATCCAGGAGGAGAGACAAGACCTCAGTTCTGACATAGGGAAACAGGAAGTCGATCCTTTGGGATTTGGTTTGCCCCACCGATATTCGCAGGGTCCAAGCCAGAGAGGACATCTAGCGGATTCGTTGGGATGCAAGAAACAAGGTTTGACCTCATGCTCCTCTACGCCATCCCCTACATCACGGTGACTCTCTATCGACACCTGAGGTCTATGAAGTCTTGCATGTTCTCGTGCTTGAAGTCCTCAGGCACGACATCTGCTAGTTGCTCTTTCCACTTCTCGCTTGTGGCACGCCTGCTGTGATGTCGCTCGCCTTTAATTCTCATGCGATCGACAAACCAAGTCCCCGGGAATCGTTGTTCTTCACCGCAGAACCAAAGGAGGTAGAAGAACACGGGGTGCTTCTGGACAAGCTTTGGCATGCCTCGTGGCCACGCTCGGACCTGAAACGTGATCCAGTGAGGAATGTAGCCATGGAGACCCGCCGCCTGAAGAACGACCGAATTCGTATACGGGTATGTTTCACGTTCCCCCGGGCTCAGGATCAACTCATGCGTTTCAAACGGCCCGAGAGACATGATCTCGTCCCGGAAGTCATCGCGGAAGGCCGGATTCCAGGCCTCGTTTCTCCCCCGCGTTGAGGGGTACGTATACAGAGTGATTACCGCTTCCAGTTCACGAGATCCGCGATTCTCGTACTCAATCTGGAACGAATCGCCGTATCTCGATTCCTCTGGAGGAATGAGGTCAAGGTGCAGAGAGACCGACGAACGGAGTTCCTCCTCTCGCAGTCGAAAAGCTGTTCTCCAGCTTGCTCCAGCGACAACCACAGCCGCAATCCAGGAGATGGATATCGCTAAGGGCGATTCAGTTGACAGAGCTTTGGTCAACCACAAGAGGAGAGGCACCAGTGCCGCAGCACTCAACCATGGCAGAAGTGCTCGCATCTTCCCGAGAGAAGCAGTTCCACGAAAACTAGAAAGGTACTTCTTCATCTGGCGGTGCCTCTATCGTGTCAGCGCGTGGTGCGCCCTCCGCCGGCGTAGGTTCGGGTGGGCTCTCGCCAACCCCTTCCAAGTTCTTACCTTCCCATCTGGCGCATACGGCTTCGACATCCGGGAGTGCTGGATCCTTAGCAGTCCAATGTGCGTACAGCTTCGGATCCTGACTGTCCGGTATGGGAGTCGCTTCGCGCATGTACGTAAGCGTAGGTGCTCGAACTCCTTCTCCTAACACAAGGGCGTACCGCTGCGGCAAGGATGGCAGCTGTTTCAGTAGGGGTTCGAAGATCGCTGGGACGATCTCGCGAAAGTACCGCAAGTCCTCAGGGTTCTGCAATCTATGTACGACGAAGGAATTGCATTGCGAAAGCACGGTCTTCGAGAGCTCGCTGGGGCGCTGAGACGCAACAACGAGTCCGAGCCCATACTTCCGTCCTTCTCTCGCAATCCTCTCAAAGACATCTCGGGAAACCGAAGGTTCATTTAGCTGTCGCGATTCACGGATGTAGTTCTGAGCTTCTTCGAGCACGAGAACGACAGGCAGCTTGCCTCTCCCAATCCCGCTCACCGAAGCGTCACTAGCGCGTTGGAGGAATTCGAGGATGAGGCGACCAAGGAGAGCTATGATGTTTTCTAGCACTTCGGCGGCAAGAAGACTGAGATCAACAATGATGATATTTCGCCGACCAGATACACCTTGCCTCTGCCGATCGTAGAATGGCAGCACTCCCTCCTCTACTTCATCCGCATCTGATAGCCTCTTACTCTTTGATGGTAGCCCCAAGATGTCACGCAAGAACGCGGCAAGCGAATGGAGGGGAGCTGGCCACTCATCCTCAGGTGGACCGAACAGGAAATCGAAGCGCCTATCACCCAACAGGCGGCTGATCCGCATCAGCATAGTTGAGCAGTACTCTCTCGTACGGCCCTCAGCTCCTGGTTGCATTCGGAGTGCTTGCTCCATGTGCTGACCAAGAAACAGGCCCTTATTGAAGAAGGAGGGCGAATCAGCCGTCATCAAGCCACCGTTCTTGGTCTCCTGACGGGAAATGCCGAGGATTGCTTCGAGCACTTCTTGTATCTTGCTTTGCGAAGACACTCTGACCGGGGCAGGCAGAGATAAGTTGTACGATGGCCTGCCATTGTATTCGCCGACATGTGGGAGTGCTTGTTGTGCAATGCCTGTTGCGATCGAAGTCACGGTCGCATGCCTGCTACCCAGAACTTCCGACGACAGATCTGACTCGCTTTCCATGAACTGGGCGAGGCCGTTCGCCAGAGTGTAGACGTCCAGGGAGCTCTTCTGCTCAGCAAGAGCCCCCAGAAGGTTATTGAGTTCGATCCGAAGACTATCAAGGAACCACTTCCGCTTGTCGCTGGGAGCCGCACCAGACCTGGCTCTGCCAAGTGCCTCAACCAATACGGGACGCTGCGTTCCTTCTGATGCCCTAAACAGCCGGCAGAAGTCCTCGCTGTCCATGAACCAATAGGGGATCACCAACCTATCCGAGGGCTGAAGTGGATCAGAAGGAAGATACAGCGTTCTGAAGCGCGAATCCCTCTCTTCACCTTTCGCAAAGGCTGCGCGATACTCGCCGTTTGTGTCGAATACAACGAACGTCGCGTTCTGAACCGACTCAACTTCGAGGATCGACTGAAGGATGGTGGCCACCGAGCATGATTTGCCTGATCCGGTGCTACCGAGTATGGCAACATGCTTGCCGAAGAATACGTCTGGGTTCACCAGAACGTCGTATTCCCGGAAGACAGCAGAGCTGCCAATTGGGACGCAGAAGCCAGGCTTGTCAGGTTCCGGGGGGGATTCTTCGCTGATACTACCGAAGATCGAAGTGAGGTCTGACTTCGATGCCAGAAGCGTCGGTGCATCCAAGACGGGAAAGGCCGACACTCCCTGCACAAACGACCCGCCTTCGATAGTGCCGATTAGAGTCGCATACAGGTGCCGTTTAGCTGCAGGAAGCGAGAGCGTCATCTGGTCGGCTCGAAGCTGTGTTTCTTCCGACATCACCACCCGGGTGACCATTCCCACAACTCGGTGAGCTCCGGTCGGGATGACGATGTACGAGTTGATGCGCCCCACTTCGGAGGCCCCCTCGAATGTCGAAGCTGCAAGCGCCTTCAAATCCTTGCTCAGCTCCACCACGACCTGAGCCGCATCGACTGCCACCACTCGGCCAATTTCTGGGGACAACGCTTGCTTAGTCATCTACGCTGCCCTTGTGATGATTCGGCGCTAGATTCTCATGAGTTCGTACTATCTTCATTCGGATGGTCTCGTCGGCAAGGTCGGGCAAGACGTTTTGAACAAAGCCCTCAAAGGTGCCGAAGCCAAGTAGCTCACCGGTGCTAGGGTCCCGTTCGGGCCAACCGGTGAGGAGCCAGACACGCGGGTCACCCAGCTCGACCAGTTTCTGCACGAAGGCGCTTCGCGCTCTCGGACTGACGATTACTAGACGGAAAGACGGAACGAGCAAAGCTTGTCGGATGATGGCATTGACGTGGTCATCACCGAAACCATAGCCGATCACGAACAGAACAGACTGCGATTGGGTAACTGCGTGTGCGAACCGCCTGAACATTTCCGAGTACGGGATTCCTGTAGCCAGTTCTTGCTTGACTGGTGTTGGGAAGACCAATACGTCGGCCTCATCTTCGTCAGCGGAGCTAGCAAAAATGCCAAAGGGATTCTCAGGACTTGGGGATTCGCGATACCAAGTGAGCGAGCCATGCAACTTGTAGAGATGGGCAACTCGGTCCAGGCGATGCACACGACCTTCGGTTGTCGATCCAGGGAAGTAGAAATCGTACTCGAAGGACTCAGGATGGAATACGCGCTTGATCGCGCCCACGAAACCGTCGAGCAGAATGACTCCTGCAGCGTCGGCTGCCTGTTCAAGAAGAGTGTCGTAGTTGAGGGTGAAGAGCTTAACTCGACGTAGATTCTCGGGGCGCGTCATGATTCTCCTGAAGAAAACCTTATGGGCTTCGGTTCTCACATCACCTTGTGGAAGCGAGCAGGCATGTACTAGAGCCCTCTTCAGGCGATGGAGCAGATCGTCAAGCACGTGGGCGTCAATGCTCGTGCTGTGCGGAAGTTCAACGCCCATTGCCCCTGACTGCAAGACGGAACTCCACCCGTAGAGCGCAGAGAGGACATGCTCGAAGTCGAGCGGGAACAGGCAGGAATGAATCGCATCTGCTTCACGGCATGCGCTTTCGTCGTCTGATATAGCCTGATCCTTGAGTTGCGCTTCGCGCTCGGAGATGTCAAGAGCATTCCCGCTGAGTGTCTCAAGAAAGGCTTTCCTTGGTTCGCTTCCACTGGCCACTTCTGTCTGCGCAATCGCGCACATGGAGTTGTAGAACAGCTGCAGCCATGACTGAATGCTCCCCTGGTCGCTGATTCCGTCAGAGAGCAACTCTCTCTCTATCCTGTAGGGGATGGACCCAAACGTCACCCCACCTACTCCCAGTGAACAGCCCCCGCCAAGAAGGAACGATACATTGTCGAGCTTGAGAAGTATGCCGATTTCAACCTGCAGCTGTCGTCTGAACGCGTAGTATCCCTTGATAGCTGCCTCTGCGGAATCACGAGAATCCCCTGCTTGTGGGACTGAACGTATCGCTTGAACGCATGACGCAAGCTTGTCCTCGGGTCCCATTATGACTTGTGAGCACTCTGCGATTGCACGCAGTGCTTCCAGGCGGAGAATCAGGCTGTTCTCATCACTCATCTGTGTTTTTCCTCACATGCTCTTCGTACCCTTATATCCGGAAAGCCTATACGCGCATTTTAGTGTGTTCTCGCTTCCTGGACAAGCCCTGCGATCTTGATCCAAGCTATCGAATCTCCGAATTCTAGGGATACATACCCTAATTCGGTAATCGAGAGACATATGACCTATTCCTTATCTCTCCGCTTCCTTCCGGGTCGGTACTCCGCTGGATCTCGTCACGTCTTAGAGACAGCGTCGCGTAGCGTGAACAGCGAAGAGACAACTGCGGCAAACTGGGGTCGAAGGCAAGATGACAGAAAGGTCACCATGGAGGCTAACCAAGGAACATCGCCTTGACACGGCGCGCTTTCAGAGATGTCCCTCGAACTCGCAGTCATAAGGTTCTCTTGCTGCGGCTGCTACCCCCCGAGCCAAATGTTCGTTCGTATTCAAGTCCGTACTGCTCACGGAGGGTCTCGAGCTCATCGAGCTCAGCCTTGTAGGTCTGCCGAATGCTTCTCACTACCCACTGGACCAAGTCCTCAAGGAGAGGGAAATGGTCGAGCACAAGCTGGTCAAGGAGGATCTCGTCCTTCGGCTGAGACTCCATGTATCGCTTCGCACGCCTGCTCCAGTTGCGGGCCTTCTCAATTCGCTGCCGCGAGATAGAGATCATTGAGGAGAAATCGAAGCCTTTAGCGTTTCTTCGCTCGATGCTGAAGGTTGAGGTCATGACGGGCTGGCGGATATGATGCACGTATGCGCGAAGCTCTGTAAGGAAGGCATTCGCCGGTTCACTTTCGGCCTCCTGGCTCCGCTTGTCCCAGGTGTCTGTCAACTCGGGCATGGCGCCCCTCACAAGATCATTGATGCGGTCATGGAGTGAGTCTGCTGAATCCAGGTAGTTCTGGAAGAGCCGTGCGATTTCGAGCTGAACCAAGTCGAGTTTCCTTTGGTTCTTGACAAGCGAGAGGTCTATCGCGACTGCAGGGTCTGTCACCTTGTGCACGCCTTGTACAAGCTCTCTATGGTTGACATCGGCTGCGTAGTAGGCCTCGTCAAACAGCCGCAGGAAGCCTTCTACCGTTGATCCCTTGCTGCGAGTGATTCTCTCCTGAAGCTCTATCAGCAAGGGCTTCTTATCGGGCATTCATCCCCCTTCTAGTACATCCAGGCTAGTGTAGCAAGATCACGAATACAAACGTGATCCTGTGAGCTTCGGATTCTCTGCAAAATATTCGAGGGACACATACCCCATTTGCACTCTGAGTTGACGCATGTATCCCCGATCTCGCGGATGACTTGTGGAGCCACACACGTGGTCTCGGCTCCCTAAGGTGGCGCACCTCCTCGACTCCCAGCTATGCTTTCTTCTGTTCCCTTTGGGGCTTTGGTCGCGGCCTTGGCTTGGGGCGCCGTTTGGGCGGCAAGGATCTCTTCTTGAGCTGCGGAGTTGTCTGCAGCGCTAGTCTTGGATCTCGTGTACCAGATACTCGTTGAGTCTTCGCTGGCATAGCGCTCGAAACCTCCCTCCTTCAAGGATGTCATTCCTTGCGCGATCGATTGATTCAGCAAACCGACCACGCAAAGCAACGAACTCCTGGATGTATTTGTCAACATCGAACTCGGGATCGAGTTGCAGCCTCTGTCTGAAGGTTTCCAGATCAACACGTAGGTGGGCAAGTGATCGGTGAGTGCTGCTGAAGTCACGTACGCGTCGAGTACCTTCCATCACTGCATGTGCGATTGACAGCACTGCTATAGCACCCGCGAGGAAAGACCATAGGAACCTAAGTCCCTCGTGGTTCCACAGAGTCCATGCAGACACGGCCAAACCCGACGCCGTGATGGCAACAAGCACTCTGACTACCTCATCGATATACTGCCATCGCTTTGCACTTCCCTCTGCAAGCAGCTCTTCATAGTAAACGTCGTAGTACGTGGTGAAAGAGGACTCCCAGAGCTGATCACGCTGATAGTCAAGTGTCAGACCGACACTGGAACGGTCTTCTCTCGCGTCCACTGTCTGGCTTTGCTCGCTCGGCATTTCTTCGAGATGTTATCACAGATCCGGTTGTAGGGAAACTCCTCTAGGAGGAACAGAGGGTCTACACTTGACACCCAATACCGTTGCACTCGCCCTTCGGAGCAGATGAGGATTGAAACATCGGAAGACAAGTGGGGTTAGGTCTTACAATCCAGCATGAGTGTCGATAGACTGAGCTCATGGCTCGACCGTTGCGCATCGAATACCCAGGCGCGCTGTACCACATCACCTCTCGCGGCAACGCTGGAGGGAAGGTCATCGCCTCAGCATACCGAGACTTCGGATACACCCTGAGCGAGATCGCTGAACACCTTGGCGTACACTATTCCACCATTAGTCGCAGGCTGGGACAACACGAGAGTGGGGCGTGAGAACTGGGCGTATGTTGCATTGCAAGACCCAACCCTATGATACGCAACCCTATGATACGTGAATGTAGGATGAAAGCCTGTAGATAATGAAGGATCTCTTAGAGAACAGGAACAGGCAGCGTGTCCATAATCTCTTTCCGCTGGTGAGAGACAGCGATTAAGTGAGCTTGGCAGAAGTAGCGACACGTGCGAGGACCCAACGGGGCCCTCCGTCTCTTCTCAGCTACCAATGATTGAACACGGACAGACCGTCAAGCCGCGGAGTGTATCGACATACGAATAAACCTTAAGCGTCTTTTGCATCACTTGGCCTGCTCTGCGTCGCGTTTCTCAGGAACCTTCTTGATTCGGCAATCCCCTGTGCGCGTCGGCTAGTGCAAGCAAACGTCGCCTTTCCCGATTCCGCGCACAAAGCCACTGGGCTAGCCGCTCTGCTACCCACGGCCTCACCTTTCCCCACACGCACCCAAGGACAGACCCGGGAATGACAACCGCAATTCCGAAGGCGAGAGCGCTCCCCAAGCCTATTGGAGCGCCGGTGATCCACAGTGCCGTTAAGCCAACAAGAGCAAGGTACGCAGCGGTGCAAATGACGCACATCCCTATTGCAGTCTTCCTACCCAGAGTCAAGCATTCCTGCTCGATCTGCGCAAGCGCACCTTGGATGCGAAGTCTCCACGCGGCATCTATGTTCCGGCTGACAACCTTCAGCCTCTCGCTGTGCTCGGCACGCAAGGTTTCTATGTTCTTTGCTTCCTGTTTTGCGCGCGCTTCTCTGGCTTTCTCGACTTCGGCTAGGATGAAGTCACGACTCACTCTCCCAACGTCTTCCTTGTCGATATCCATCAGCACGCTTGAGATGTAATCGCGATAGAGGAGATTAGCCAGATCGTCTTCATCAACCTCTCCCTGCTCCTTCAGTCGCAGCACTACCTCGAGGAACCTTTCCCAGACGCGCTTTTCGACAAACAGGTTTCGCGAGTACGTCGCGACAATCGACTTGAGTGGGGGAGTCGCAGTGGGCAGGCGCAGCCAGAGAATGCTGGCCAGAATGCTGTCATGTATTACCTCGGCAACTGTGCCAGCGCGCCTATGTCCGAGACCTGCAAAGCTCGCCTGGCTGAGCCTCACATCAGAACTCACAAACAGCGCAACGGCATCCTGCAGCTTCCTCGCCCTGGTGTGGCCACGCAGCGTCCTGATTGCTTCAACTGCGGCCAGATCATGGTTCTCAACCCTTTGAAGCGCCTTTTTGTATTTTCGGATTGCCCTTAGGACTCGCTCGTCTTGAGGCAAGTAGTCTGTCAAGTCGATGTCCGGCTCAGCCGCGATCTCTATGCCAGCGCTCGCAATCAGTTCCTCGATGTTCGAGATCGCATCCCTTACGTCGCTTCGGCGCAGCCCTTTGCTGCGCATTTGGCTGTAGGCAGTTCGGACAGCAACATCAGACCAGTAGTCGCTTTCGTGCCTCTCATACCCACCGAGCATCCCGCAGATCTCGGTGACAGTGAAGGGGAAAACGAGAACCCTGCAGTCAGACGTTCGAAGAAGCGCCATCACCTCTTGAGCGGCCTCGACCACCTCGTCGCTTTCGTATCCGAGGACAGGGAGAAGGATGTTTGTATCGAGGTAAGCGCTTACTGTAGAAAGGTCGGCGTTTTGTAACTCCTCAAACTCCTCTGTTTTCTGAGAGCAGATGACCGAAGACAGGATGGAACCTCTCAAGATGTCCAGCAGAGTCTTGAAAGCCGATGGCCTGGATTCCTCGCAGGCCTCGATATAGGCCAAGAGTAGCCGCTCCTCGTCCTTTGACGCAGCGTATTCCCCTGTACACTTTGCCTCGGAACCGATGAAGCTGATTAGTGGGTCGAGGTTGCTTTCGACGAAGCCCAGCAGTAGCTCTGAGAAAACATCTACGGTCGTTTCGTTGCCTTGCGCAGCAAAGTAGCGAACGCCATCTTCCATGAGTTCGCTGATCCGCCGTTCTACTTCTCGAGGCGTTTCAAGCTCATCCCTGTAGCTACGGCCTTCTGGCGTCAGGGCATAGCTGCCGTTGCTGCGCCTTCGCTCGACCAATCCGTGCTGACGTGCCCGGTACAGCAGAAGACGCAACGCGTGAGACGGGATCTTCAAGCCATGCTCGTCGCGGAGGATGTCGCGTAGACCTCTCTGCATGACTCGCCCTGACTGCGGGAAAGCCTGGACAACAAGAGGCCAGAACGCATCCAAGTAGTCCTGCCCCTCATCGTATAGGGCAGTGGCAAGAGCATATGAGTAGGTGATACGCTTCATCCCATTCTCCTTAGTCCAGCTTTAAGTCGGGTATAAGCATCGGGCAATTGGGGATGCAATGCAAGTAGGAATCAAAACGTTCAACAGTGTTCGCATACCCGTTAGGATTGTCTCAGCAGGGCATTGGGGAAGGTCTTGCAGTGCCACATTGGTCGGCGCCAATGTGGCACTGTGGTCTTGAGCGGTCGAGCCCTTTCGCTACTCAAACAGAAAGTCCGTGTTCTCGATCTGGGGCATCGGGATACTCTCCGAGAACAGATACGCGCCGTTACACGGGTAGCCGTCGAGACCCCGTAGCCGCTCCATCTCTGCGATCTGGCTTGCGCTCAGAGCACGGTAGACTCAGGCACCTCTCCGCAGCCGTAGCCACCGCCGTGGCACTTTTCGCACCGCAGGGAAGGGTCTACCACTGAAGGTAAGAATGGGGTTAGACCTTCATTCTTAGGATTTCATCGTCTCATGGACGCGTTTCGCGATCACGCTGATCGTGGAGTAAAACAATCCTACAAAGTCCCCTACCTCTCTGAGCGTGTAGTGATGAACTCGCACCGCTTGATAGATCCGCTCATTGAGCGTCGCCTTGTCGGTGACATCCCTGAACAGCTCCTCCAAGCTCGGTCGGGGAAAAGAGGATCAGGCATACACTTGACACCTAGTACGGTTGCACTCGCCCTTCGGAGCAGATGAGGGCTGAAACATCGCGACAATGCGGCAAAGATCATTTATCCAGTCTCATTCAACGGATGCTTCTCGAACTAGTGAATTGGAAAATAAACGCCTGGGGAAAATCAGGGGACACATCACCCATTTGGAAAATCGGGGGACACATCACCCATTTGGAAAATCGGGGGACATATCACCCATTTCCGAATTCTCCGCTTCCTTTCGGGTCGGTACTCCGCTCGATCTCGACACATCTCCGGTGCAACCTTATGCTGTGCGGACAGCGAAGAAGTAACACCGACAGACCGGCTGTAAAGGAAGGAGGTTAGGAATGCCCCGTGAACGTGAACCGAGAGCCTCACTTGAAAAAGCGCGCGCGTTCAGAGATGTTCCCGGAGTTGTCCTGTTGCACTCAATTCGCTGGATGACAACTCAGGCGATGAGGTCAAAAGGCAAGGTTGTATCCCTACATCGCCTTCTGCTCCCCTTTTCTAGGAACCTCATCTTACTGTCTTCTGCGATAATGGGGGTGGGTTCTCAGAATCGTTTTTGACTTCGACCATGCAGCAGCTACAATATACCGTCGGAAGATAAGGCAGGTTGTGAGAAGATGCGGACCAAGATGCGCGATAGCGAAGAGGTGTTGAACCTTGCTGAGGCGGCTAGGTTCGTACGAGTGAGCCAGAAGACTCTTCGGGAAATGGCTCGTCAGAAGAGGGTGCCGTGTCAGAAAGTCGGCCGGGAATGGCGCTTCCTCCGGCGACACCTGGAGCAGTGGCTTGCTGGTTCGTCAGCAGCACGTGCAGTATCGGAGCCTGGGGCACTATACCAACAGCCAATGCTCTTTCCAGACGCAGCGACAGCTGAGGCCGAAAAGAGCCGCTCTGGCTTTGGCGACACCGCTTTCACGAAGAACCGGCGTGAGCCACTGCACCGTTGGGTACCGTGGATTGCTGGTTTCTCAGCAGCTTTTGTCGAAGAGGTCTTTGACGCAGCAGTCTCTGGCGATCCATTGAAGACCACTATCCTCGATCCCTTTGCTGGAGTTGGCACAACCCTTGTGGAAGGCCTGAAGCGTGGACACAACGTGGTGGGATTTGAGATCAATCCTTACGCAGCCCTTGCGTGTGACATCAAACTATCGTGTGGTTGGTGTAGGCTGAAGCCGCTCTCGGACACGATCAACAAGCTGGAGAATCTGCGACGCAGTCGGTGGGTGAGAGACGCACAGCCGATGTCTAAACCACCCTGTAACTTCAGGAGCAAGAGGGCTTTCTTCAGTCCCGCTGTCGAGCGTGAAGTGCTCCTCCTTCAAGACTTTATTGCCGAACAAACAAACAGCTTCGTCAAGAAGGTGCTCAAGGTCGCCTTGGGCTCTGTAATGGTTGGTTTCTCGAACTACTCGTATGAACCAAGCCTCAGCACGCGCACCGCTGCAGGCAAAGACGAGATCGAGTACGCAGACGTACTAAAGATCTTCTGCGACAAGCTATGGGAAATCGAGACCGACATTGGGTTCTTGCAGCGGCATATGAAACGCTTTGAGCACAAACCCGCAGCCAAGGTTCACCGCTATTCCTACCTCGATAGTTCTGACTTGGTACCTTCGTCCAGCGTTGACGTGCTTGTGACGTCGCCTCCTTATCTGAACAACTATCACTATGTACGGAACACCAGACCTCAGCTATACTGGCTTGATCTGATAGATGGAAGTGGAGATTTGAAGAAACTGGAGGAGGAGAGCTTCGGCCGGTTCTGGCAAACGGTGCGAGGTGCTCCTCCAATTGAGTTGGCGTTCGAGCTTCCGGAACTCCAAGAGGTACTGCAGTGTGTTCGGAAGCGCAACCCCGAGAAGGGCATCTACGGCGGAAGAGGATGGGCAAACTACGCTGCCACTTACTTCAACGACTGCGACAGGTTCTTCAGGGTCACGCGGCGCGTGATGAAGCCTGGTGGATGGGTCGTTGTCGTTATTGGCAACAACATTGTGCAGGGGGTTCATATCGAGACGGACCGCTTCCTTGCAGAAATCGGTGAAATGCACGGCTTCGAGCTTGAGGGCATGCACCGAGTGCGAAAGAAGCGCACCGGGTCGAGCATTGTCAATTCGTCCGTGCGGGCCGGGGTTACCCAGAAACGAATAGAGTTATACGAAACGGCCGTCGAGCTAAGAGCCCCTGAATAGCCAGTCCTCGCTGGTCCGGGGCTTCCGGAGGAAGTCAATCCTCCTGTTTGAGGAAGTCCTGAAGCCGTTGCAAGACCTGCTCAAAGGACTCCTCGGCCGTGAGCTTGGCTGCCCACGGCCTGCCAGGATGAAGAATATCCCATCGCGGCCTTTTCATCGCACGCCTCCCTGCGCCGGGGTCATGGTTGCCAAAACCATCTACAACTACGTTCCAGACAGGCTTGTAGTGCTCTACCAAGAAACGCTCTGCCAACGTAATCCAAACTGGGACAACGACGAGATAGCGACACGTGAAGTGATTCAGTTCCAGGTTCTTCACCTGTTCGACATTTTTGGCATGCTGCTTCAACCTTTGGTAGAGTTCACGGCCTCCTGATGGCCGTCGCCCCCCTTTACGAGCACCGGCAGGCACCGCCTTTCCCACATAGATTGGTGGGGGAGAGTCCGCTTTTACAAAGCGAGAGTAACCTGTAAAGTCACCGTGGTAGTAAATCGCGTAGACGCCTGCACCTTCGAAGGTTTCGGATGGCGGAAGTTGTACCTGAGGTCCGCTGAGCAGCGCTTGAACAACACTCCTCGCAAGATTCTCATAGTCTAGCGGATCATATGCCTGCATTACCCATCCCCCATCGCCGCGCAGATTACAGTATCTTCAGTAGACGGGATAGTGTCAATCGAGGGGCATAACACCTATTTCTGATCTTTTCGCTTCCAGGAGAACGCGCCCCCGAAGCAGTCGTGCACCGCCCAGGACGCCAGAATCCTTGCGTAATCGATCCGGGAATAGCCGGAGCGGCCCTCCGCGATGATGTCTGTCACGTTCTCGCGGTACTCGTGCGCGTAGAAGGTCGCCGTCTTGTCCCAGTGCCGCCGCATGAACACCGTTTGCCTCTAATCGAACCGTCCGTGCTTCTGCGGATCGATCGTGTAGGGAGCAACGTCAACTCGTTTTACCAAAACAATCACCTTCCCGTGTAATCGTTGACAGTGATTCACGTATCTTGCACGACGCAAAACGCCGAGTCAATGGCAAGAAGTCCTCTTCGCTCTAAGCTGTTCCCGCTTCTAGAACGCGCTGTAGAAGTTCACGAAGAACTCTCCACCTGCACCAGACTCAGCGCCAAGAAACGGGTACGCATAACCGACCGTAAGTCCGAGTGGAAAGCTCAAGAAACTGGTCACGGTGATTGTCGATTCGACACCCGCTTCCAGCTTGGGATCGCTGAGTCCGACACAGTCACCTGAGGCCCATGTCTGGCCTCCTTGAACGAACAGACTGGCATAGACGCTATCGACGTGCGCCAAGCTCAGCAACGAATACCCAAGCCCTCTCACCACCGGCGGCAGCCGGAGTATTAGCCGACCGAACACGCCGCGATCATTCACGAAATCCTCTGCGAACGCATGCAGACGCTCCAATGAGAATTGGAACGACTCGGGCGGCGTGCCGAAGAGTTCTTTGCCCGCACCAAGATCGATATCCACATACAACATGTGTGCCAGCCGAAAGCGTTTCAAGCCGTTCCACTCAAACGTTCCGAACGGCTCGTGTCCGAATCCCGGTATTCCCAACCTGAGAGAGAGAGTATTCTGCAGGTAGTACTGCAGGATATCGAGGCGGGCATAGTCAAAGCCCACGTACGCTGTGGGCCGCGGCAAGTCTCCCAGTGTCCCTACAGCAATCCGCAACAGGTTAGCCGGAAACCAGTAGCGTCCGGCAACCCCGATGGGCGGATGCTCAAACCGCATCACATTCAAACCGAGCTGCGCATCGAGAAAGCCCGCACCTCCGCTCGGGTCATAGTCTACTAGCGTGGCCAAGCCGTCGACTGACAACTCGCGGCCGAGGTTGGCCGCGAAAAAGCCGGTGGCCGTCCAGCGGAGCTGATCCAGGTCGGCAAGCTCGTCGAACTGCTCTACCTGCGGAAGGACGGCAAGAGCCCACTGGTGATCGTTGCGGAAGCTGCCGGAGATACTCATCGGCGATATCGAGATGAGATAAGCGTCCAAAGGCTGCCCGATCTTCCAGCCCTCTTCACGGAAGGGGTGTTTGAGCACCACGCGTCGGGGGAAGTGGTTGTTGAACCGGTTCTTGTCCGGGCTCACCTCCAGAGGATCGACTTGAACCCGCACGACCGGCGAGGAACTGGCAAAAGAGACCGTTCCTTGCGCAGCGTCGCCGTGCCACGTCGCGTCGAATTCTTCACCTTCGGCAGTAATCACTCGAACGGTGACCGGATAGATCGCCTCGCCCTCATTGCTCAGGTGAACCACTGTCTGATACCCGTCGTCCGACCTGCTTGAATCCAGACCATCAACAGCCACGTCAAGGGTATCGGCGCCGTAGAGCCAGCTATTGAAGAAGCCCTCGAGCTCCCGGCCCGACACCTCCTCCGCAACTTGGCGAAAGCTCTCCACCGTGGGAATGAGGTTGTTGTAGCGGGCGTAGAACTGCTGCAGGATCTGAAGCATTACATCGTGCCCCAGCAACCCATCCAGCGCTCGCAGAACAAGGTAGCCCTTGTTGTAGGTCCGCACCGACAGGCCGTTCAAATAGTCGATCTTTGACCTTGGCTTGACAATTGCCTCATCGAACCCGTTCTTGAGCAGCGTCAGATAGGGTAGTTCCGTGAGTTGGTAGCGCAGGTTCCAGTAACCGAACTGAGATCGAACCACCTCCTCGATGAGCCCGCCTTCCAGATGAGCGAACAGGTTTGGCTCAAAGCCGCCATACTTCTCCTCAAAGTATGTATACGACAGGTACTCAGCGAACCCCTCCGACAACCAGTTCTCCGCGTTGAAGTCAGCTCCTACACCGATGCCCCACCACAGATGCGCTATCTCGTGTGCAATCAGATAGTCAAGGAATCTGTCCAGGGTTCCTTGGGCGGGTACGTCTTTTAAACGATAGTTGCTCGTCCCGAGGAGGATCATGCCACTTGCCCCCATGCCGTAGAGACCCGCCGTCGGGTTTTCGACAATCACCAGGCGCTTGGAAGCATAGGGCCCGAAGTGCTCGCTGTGGTAGGTCAGAATATCAGCGGCGTAGGTGGCCGCCAAGCGAGCGGCACTCTCTCCTCCCGGCAGATAGTAGGAATCGATCGTCACATCTTGCCACGACATGCGAAAGGCAGAGATATCCTTTCCGATCACCAGGGGCACAGAACGGGTGGGAACATCGCTTGTCAACGATAGGGTTTTCCATTCGT
>Ga0315533_1001737_pt1 | contig 16151 bp, 16 predicted proteins | sample SalMarSW160130MG_FD_203081 | JGI IMG/M metagenome (GOLD analysis project Ga0315533, IMG submission 203081) | Salt marsh sediment microbial communities from the Plum Island Ecosystem LTER, Massachusetts, United States - Salt Marsh Sediment SW1601-30 ... | reverse complement strand
CAGACATATCTACCTTCTCCCCGACTCTGACCAGAAAGCAGCCAATTATGGAGGCTACAATGCCGCCAGCCATAATTAACATTGGCAACCACCAGGCAGCTTGCAGAGCAGCCTCGGTTGAGAGTCCGGGAAATAGCTTTGTTACCCATGGTGCTACAATGGCACCAACAGTTGTAAGCGTCATAGTAGCAATGACAGTCTCCACATAGGACTCAAGGAGGTCAGCACCCATGCCGCATACATCGCCCACGTTGTCGCCTACATTGTCGGCTATTACCGCAGCATTCCTGGGGTCATCCTCCGGTATCCCCGCCTCCACCTTGCCCACTAAGTCGGAGCCGGCATCAGCCCCTTTGGTGAAGATGCCGCCGCCTACCCTGGCAAAAAGAGCTACCAGTGAAGCCCCGGTACCATAGGCGGGAATTATAAACAAGAACTCGTTTTCAGGGAGCCCATGCCATGCAAAATAGAGGATAGATAGCCCTATGATGCCAATGCTGACTACAGTCAGCCCCATAACTGCTCCACCCCGGAAAGAAACCCTTAGCCCCTGATTCAGGCTCTTCTGTGCCGCCGCACAGGTCCGGCCATTTGTCCTCAGTGCCATGTTCATGCCAGCATAGCCAGCGCCCATGGAACATACGGCGCCAAAGACAAAAGCTACACTCAATCTCCAACCCAAACTGGGGATGACCGCTAGAACAATGGCTATTACCACTACTACAATGCCCAGTGTGCGATATTCCCTGTGAATAAAAGCCAGTCCCCCTTCCTTAATGGCGGCAGAAATCTCCCTGAGCTTCTCCGAGCCCTGGTCCTGCCTTAAAACATAGCGCACGAAGAATGCAACTACTCCAGCCGCTACAAGTCCTGTTATTATGCAAATCCAGACTAAGTCCATAGCTCCTCCTGTATAGACACAAAATCAGGGCACTCAAGCCAAGTCAAGGTGCCCTCGCTTTTGTTTGCTAAAACATGCATACTAGAGACGTCAGTTTAATACAAAAGGCACCAGCCGTCAATGATTGAAATCATCTGTGCTGGGATACAGGTGAAAAATTGACCTTGGTTGGGGCTGAAGTGTAAAATCGGCTCTGAAAGCGAAAAAATTAGTCGAAAGTGGCCGATAACCTTCAAGAAACAGAGGTTCAAAGATGCCGGGGTTAATCAATGGTCGTTGATTACCCTGCAACAAAAAAGAGGTCTTTAGACGGCCTGTAAAGGAGCTAGAAATGGATTTTGAACTTACCGAAGAACAAAAGATGTTCCAGGCAATGGTGCGGGATTTTTGTGCCGGGGAAATCGAACCGTACGCTGCCGAATGGGATGAGACAGAAAAGTTCCCCTATGATGTTGTCAAAAAGATGGCTGCTGCCGGGTTGCATAGTGTGCACTTTCCCGAAGAGTATGGAGGAAGTGGGGACGAAGTGACTTTCGCCATAGCCACTGAGGAGATTTCCCGTGCCTGTGCCGGTATAGGCGTGGCGTATCTGGTCAGCCTTGGCCTGGGTATGTACCCCATCGTCATGCACGGCAGTGAACAGCAGAAGAGTCACTATATTTCCCGTGTGATCGATGGGGCGATAGTGGCCTTCGCCTTAACTGAGGCCATGGCTGGCAGTGATGTCGCCGCTATGGAGACAAAATACGCTCGACAGGGCGATTATTATGTTCTAAATGGCCAGAAGATTTTCATAAGTAATGGTGCTGAAGCCGATTTTGTAACCACCTTTGCTACGAGGGACAAATCGCTGGGCTATCGTGGCATCAGCGCCTTTGTCGTGGATAAAGGTACTAAGGGTTTCTCTGTGGGCAAATTAGAAAGAAAAATGGGACTGCACCCTGCTTCGGTAACGGAGCTTATCTTCGATGATTGTAAAATACCTGCGGCTAATATGCTGGGCGAAGAGGGAAAAGGCTTCAGGATAGCTCTGGAAGGCATAGACGCCAGCAGGGTCAGCATAGCTGCTCAAGCACTGGGTATTGCTCAAGCCGCTTATGATGCCGCCGTGGCTTATGCTAAGGAGAGGAAACAATTCGGTGCCGAAATCGCTCGACTTCAGGCAATCCAATGGATGATTGCCGATATGGCTACGGAAATAGACGCAGCCCGGTTGCTGGTCTACAGGGCTGCCTGGTTGACCAGGAAAGAGGGGCACGCTCCTCCTAAGGAAGCGGCAATGGCCAAGCTTTTCGCCTCCGAGGCAGCTCATAGGGTTTGTCACAAAGCCGTTCAGATATTCGGTGGCTACGGCTATACTAGAGACTTTGCCGTGGAACGCTACTACCGTGACCAGAGAATAACCGAGATTTACGAAGGGACCTCGGAGATGCAAAGATGGACAATTGCCCGCCAGGTATTGGGTGTAAAGTAAAGGGGCCGATTATGTTTACAGAGAAGACCTTGCAAGAAGTAGGGGAGGGTAAGAAGAGATGGGAGAAGGAAGCAGGAAAGGCCAGAAGGCAAAGGGCTGAGAAGGGGAAAAGATTTTCCACCGTTTCCGACCTTGAGATAAAGGAGATTTATACCCCGGAAGATATCAAAAACCTGGATTTTTCCAAGGACATCGGCTATCCCGGCATTTTCCCATTTACCAGAGGGTGTCAACCCACGATGTATCGAGGGAGAGAATGGACCTTTCGCATGTTCTCCGGGATGGGCAGTGCCGAGGATACTAATAAAAGATGGCATCACCTGCTTAAAGAAGGCGAGACAGGGCTGAGCACTGCCTTCGACTTCCCCACTTTAATGGGATATGATACCGATTCGCCCCGAGCCAGGGGTGAGTGTGGGAAATGTGGCGTGGCCATTGACACCTTGAGAGATTTCGAGATTCTAACCCATGCCATTCCTCTGGATAGTGTCACTACTTCTATGACTATTAATCCCCCTGCCTCCGTACTTTGGGCAATGTATCTGGTTGTCGCCGATAAATCGGGGATAAGCTGGGATAAAATCGGGGGCACAATTCAAAACGATATGCTCAAGGAATTTATCGCCCAGAAGACATTTATGCTCCCGCCCGAGCCATCGATCAGGCTGATAAGCGACACCATCGAGTTTGGCACCCAGCATGTTCCCCTGTGGAATCCTATAAGCATTAGCGGCTATCACATTAGGGAGGCAGGCTCCACCGCTATCCAGGAATTAGCTTTTACCCTGGCTGACGGGATAGCCTATGTGCAGGATGTCATGGAAAGAAAGAAGCTGGATGTTGATTCCTTTGCCCCCCGTCTTTCCTTCTTTTTTAATTCTCATCTCGATTTCTTCGAAGAGGTTGCCAAGTTCCGGGCAGCGAGAAGGATGTGGGCTCACATTATGAGAGACAGGTTCAGAGCTAAGAATCCTCGCTCCTGGTGGATGAGGTTCCATACTCAAACGTCAGGTTGCTCTCTAACCGCCCAACAGCCCTACAATAATATTGTCAGGACTACTACTGAAGCTCTGGCTGCGGTCATGGGAGGGACACAGTCTCTACATACCAATGCTCTCGATGAGACTCTGGCTTTGCCCTCTGAATTTGCTGCTACCATTGCTCTGCGCACCCAGCAAATCCTCGCCGATGAAATAGGTGTCACTAACACCATAGACCCCCTGGCCGGGTCTTATTTTATGGAGTCTTTGACCAGCCAGATGGAAGAAAGGGCCTGGGAATATATCGATAAGATAGACAATATGGGAGGCATGCTTGCTGCTATTGATAAAGGTTTTCCGCAGATGGAGATTGCCGATGCTGCCTATCATTACCAGCGGCAAATAGATAAGGGGGAGAAGGTCGTGGTGGGGGTGAATAAATATGTTGTTAAAGAAAAGACTCCTCCCGAGATACTAAGAATAGATGAAGCGGTCGAAGAAAAGCAGATTGCCAGGTTGCAGGAAGTAAAAAAAGAGAGGAATAACCGCAGGGTGGTTCAAATTTTGAGCGACCTTCGCGCTGCTTCCAGGACGGACAAAAACTTGATGCCCTATGTGATAGAGGCAGTAAAGGAATACACTACCGAGCAGGAAATCTGCGATGTCTGGAGAGATGTCTTCGGGGAGTATCGAGACCCGGGATTTTACTAGATTCCACTCTCAAAACTCCCCTCTCCCTTGAAGAGAGTCCCCTCTCCACTTGCTGGAGAGGGTTAGGGTGAGGTAGGGTGAGGGTGAAATTATGTAGTGCGAGGCTTTAGCCTCGTGCAAGAAATATCCTGTAGTGGCGGGGCTCGTCCCCACCCTGTAGTGGCGGGGCTCGTCCCCGCCAAAGGGGGAATGAGAAGGGAAGGAAAGCTTAAAATTCCCCTCTTAAGATAAGAGGGGTCATGGGAGTTATGAAGTAGCGGCGGGGTTCATCCCCGCCCTGTAGTGGCGGGGCTTGTCCCCGCCTAAACGGAGATTAGCTGGAAGGAAGGGCAATATGAAGAACTCAGGAAGAAGGATACGGATTTTGGTCGCCAAGCCCGGCCTGGACGGGCATGACCGGGGAGCGAGGGTTATAGCCAGGGCTTACCGTGATGCCGGGTTCGAGGTAGTATATACCGGTTTGCATCAGACGCCGGAGCAAATTGTCGCTGCGGCGTTACAGGAGGATGTTGACCTGATCGGGCTGAGCGTTCTCTCCGGTGCGCATATGTCCTTATTTAAGCGTGTGCTTGAGTTGCTGAAAGCCAACAAAGCAGGTGATGTGGCGGTCATCGGTGGAGGTATCATTCCTGAAGAGGACATTCCCAAACTTAAGAAACTTGGAATCAAAGAAATATTTTTACCGGGCACCTCTCTAGATAATATAGTAGACTGGGTAAAAGATAACGCCAAGCCTCGCTGCTAAAGCTAAGCTCATGGCACCCCCCCTTCCTTGACCTTCCCCCAAGGTGATTATGGTGGTAAAATCTAGGACAGACTTCAGCCACTTGAAATCAAGAGAAGAATCTAGAGAAAATGGGCTAGTGAGGAACTAAAGGCTGCTGCTCGAGTCTCAAAAATCATTGGCAATAGTGAAAACGGATGCGACTGCGCCGATTGCCGTAGATTTCGATATGGTATGTCTTGCAGTCTCTTCCCTTGATAGATGAACGAGATTCCTGAAGTGCCTCACTGAATCAGACAGACGGGATATGCCCGCTTTGAGAAGTTCTTCTTGTTCGCAGGTCTGAACGTATCCATCGAAGGTATCACTGGTTGGCTTCACACCCTTGTGTGCCAAGTAGAGCCTCAACAGCTCTTCTATTACACCACCTGCAAGAATGACGGCTGGTTTCGAAAAGCCTAAAGATGCAAGGATGAATGCCTGCTCAACGTCACGAAACAGGATCCTCCGCTTGAATGTGTCTCTAACAAAGGCGATTCTTATTCCAAAACTTCTCTTAGTAACACCCAGATCATTTTCAATCGCTTTCCAATTCCTCCTCGTGTTCGAGGGTTCGATGACACCCTCTTTCTCTTCTAGCAGCCGTCTAGTATCTTCACCCGTCTGTAGTTGTCTAATCTCTTCTTCTGAAAGAAAATCTTTTAGTCTCATAGGCTATACTCACATTCCTTGAATTTGCGCAGAGATTCTATCCATCGCAGTAGTGGGTGTCACTCTTTGAATATCATGTTTTCTTTATTACATGGAACTGTAGCACCACATTTTGGACATGTTACTACATTTCCTTTTAGCGTAGAGGTTTCAAAAGATTTTCTATCTCCGAAAGCTATTGGGGAAGGAAATATAGCCTTACAATGCGTGCATACTACTAATGTCTGTGCCATTTAGCTACCTCCTCTAACTTGGCGATATTGCTCTGACAGCAAGTTCATAATGTCTTTTCCGATGTTAGTGACTGACCCCGCCATAGATATTCTGAAGTCAGTCCCCAAATCATCAACCGAGTTGGCTTTGCTCACTAGCAGTTCCATCAAGTTATCATTCTCTTGAATAGTAGATTTAGATATTCCAGTAGAGGGTATTCCTACAATGCTCAAGTTGTCGAGCAGGCTTTGGAATATCGCTTTATCAACGGCAGGTTTGGCGGGCTCTTCCTTCTCAACAGACGGTTTCGTCGCCTTTTCCTTAAACATTCTAGCTACTTGTTTCCTCAAACAATCTACAATCTCAGCAATTTGGTCAAAGCAAATGAGGGCATTGTCAGTAGTTCGGCTTTCCACCTCGGAAATAAATTCGAAGACCTGAGGCTCTCGGACACTAAAGTATTGTATTTTTGAGGCATCCACATGCGGATTATTTCTGTTCTTACAGAACACATTGTAGTCATCATAAGCATATTTGTCTACAAAGGCGAAAATCGGAAGCTTTACTTGAATTGCTTCCCTGTATTCTCGATGCGTGATAGAGAGGGTGTCATTCGGGAATACGCTACCGTATCGTGTGCCGATAACAAGAACGTACATGTCGCATCTGTTGATTTCTTCTAGGCATGACATTTGAGCGGACTGACCATGCTCATAGAAAACATCAAAATTCTCAGATAAGACCACTTCGAAACCAAGGGATTCAAAGAACTCTTTTATCGCAGTTCTAACATGTCGAAGGTCGTAGAAGGTTGAGCTAATAAATATTCTAGGGACTGACACTATAGCCTCTGCAAAGTTTCCTCACTAGTTTCATTATACACCAATGACTACTGTGGAGACATAATACCTTGTGAGGAAGTTTTCTGTGTGCTTGCCCTTATTTATTCTTCCTATGCTCGACTCTTCAAATAAGGCAGTAGTGTCAGAAACAGGTTAGTTTCTAATTTTCACGAAATACGGATGTTATAATATCACAAGTATGAACATCAAAAGAGTTGTAATTATAGCCTGTAGCGTGTTCTTAGTTACTGTAGCCTTAGCGGTGTGCGTTAGCGCTAGATTTAGTTTGTCAAATATTACGAGTGACCCCTTTGCTTTTATCTTAAACTTCTTTGACCAATGGTCGCTAGCTTTAAGCGCTGCTGGTACGATTATATTAGCTATATCAGTATTTGCATTTATCTATGAAAATCGGCGGCGTGAGGAACGGGAAAAACAACAAGTCATACACGCACTGCATAATGAGATTCATTGGAATCTTAGACCTATTATTACGTTACGATTTAACATCAGTGAGTGGTCTAAGCGTTCTAACAGTATTTTTATAGAGACTATAGCGACCGAACCAGAGGGTTTATATAAGCCGATTGAGACTCGTGTGTTTGACGATATGAGGAGTCGAGGACAACTTCACTGGCTTGAAGAATTACGTATGGATGTCGTTTTCTGCTATAGCTTGATTGATATTTATAATCTGGATAAACACTTCAAGCCTGAGCACTTGGAGCTACTTACTAAACTGTATGAGCATTTAGATAAGGCGATTAGAGCTTTGGAAGCTAAGTTCAAATTTTTACCACTATATATGAGATATGAGGACGCTGAAGGCACTATCGAGAAAGTAACAAATGAGACTTCGTATCTAAGCAAACAAGGTAAAAACAACAATGTGCCTAAAAACAACCTAAGTTATCAAGAACGTATATCTTTCAAACCGCTACCTTGGGGAGTATTGTTCTTTAGTTTCTGGACAACGCTCCGAACAGTCGATAGCCCAGCACTTCTAATGAAAGGAGTAGCTTGGTTTGTTCTAGCTCTGTCAGGAATCTTACTGCTATCAGTTTTTACTCGACCATTATCCCCAATTTTCCAAAGAATATTGGCTAAGCATATTCCACAGTTGAGCAGAGTTGTAACTAGTAAGAATGTTAGTTGGTTTTTCGTAGTATTAGTATTTTTTACAACACTCATAGGACTTCCTGCAGACATAGTAATGAGTTGGCCTGAGCTTCAAGGGATAGACCTTGTTATTTCACTAATTGGACTCGCTTGCTGGCTGATAACCTATCTCCTTGTTTTGGTGAGCATAAGTTCACGAATAGGCAAGGTTGGGCAGATACTAAGTTTCATAGTCAGTGCTGGTATTATCGGGATGGGGATAAATGCTTTTAAATCAAGCGTTCTAGTTGGTTCAGTTCTGATTGGGATTGGAGCCATATCAATAGTTATAGCCATCACAAAACCAAAATATTGGGACTTATTGGAAATGGTTTAGTTTACAGGATTGTTCTTTCTTATTCGGTTTTGTGCGTGCTTCCTCTTTCACTTGTCCTATTCCCCAATCTTCAAATAAGGCAGTAGTACAGAGCACACGGAGATTTGCTTGACGGAGTGCGGGACGCTTTATGAGGTGTTCTATTGCGTAATCTGAAGTATGAAACCAGCTACAATACAGAGTAGCCCAACAAAAGCCAGGAAAGGTATTTCACCTTTCTTCTTACGAATTTTCAATAATTCTCTGTCGGAATATTTTTTCTTGGTCATTCCTATTTTACTGATATAACTTTGCATTATAGTCAGATAAAGAAAGTTCCACGGTGCTATTGTCTTCTCATAGATGAGGTTCAGTAATTTGTTTATCCCCATCAGTGGTCTGGAAATCAGGAGGTACGCTATCATGATAGGTTGTGTTGCTATAGTGACGGCTAACAAAACAATTGTTGACAGAATGAATAGTATCCACCAAACCGCTCTAATCATCTTATTGCGTGTTATTCTTTGAATCGGCTGGTCTATTTGGAAACCAAGCTGAATCGGAGTTACTCTTTTGTAGCCAAGCCCTAATTTCCTCATCAGTGGCTGAAGTGGTAACGCAAAAGGCATTGAGAAGAGAGTAGCAATGTAGCCGATATCGCCGACGTATTGAAAGGCGACTAACATAGCCCCCACAAATAACAGTATTTGAGCCAATTGCATCTTCTTTCGAGAATGTCTTAAATGTCTTAAAAGATACTTTGGATATAATAATACCTTGCACTATTCTATTATGTAAAGATATGTACAGGAACACATCGGTGGCACACTGTTCTGTCCAGATTTTGAAACTGACTGGATTTTTTCTACGAGCCAACATCTTCGTGGCTAGGTGTAGGTAACACTCCCAGTAGTGGGTGTCAATTGCGGCGCAATAACAATAGACCAAGTTGCGAAAAAAACCGTATAATAAAGGAAAGACGAGAGGATCATGGACAAGGTAAAAGAAAGGTACGATGTGAGTTCTACCTTTGTAGACAATATGAGTTTGCCAATACACAGGTGGTATCGTTTCCCTGCAGGCTTCTCAGCAAACTGGGTCAGCAGTCTTATTGAAGAAAAAAAGAAGAGACGAGATGACATCGTATTACTGGATCCATTTGCTGGCGTTGGCACGTCTGTGTTGGCTGGAGAAGAGACTAGAGTTTATGCTTACGGACTGGAAGCCCAACCATTCATTGCCAGGATCGCTAGGGCAAAATTACTTTGGAATAGTGACATCAATTTATTTTCGGAATTCGCATATGCGGTGCTTCAGGATGCTAAGAGTGAAGTGGGGGACATACCTCAATATCCGAGACTGATTTACAAGTGCTATCCCGGCACCATACTTAAAGATTTGCACTCATTAAAGCATGCATGGAGTCAAAGAGATGATGGTAGTCCTGCGTCTGAATTAACTTGGCTTGCTATTACCGCCATTCTGCGTGTTTGCTCACCAGTGGGGACGGCCCCTTGGCAATATGTGCTACCTCGTAAGTCGAAAAGCAATCTTGCTCACCCATTTCCTTCTTTTGCCAATCAAGTTCAGAAGATGGTTGTTGATATGACCTTCCGTCAATGCCAAGGGTTCAGTAAGAAGGGTGAAGTATTCCACTGCGATGCTAGGAACTGCAGTACAATTGAAGATGATACTATTACACTGGTGATTACCTCACCGCCCTATGCTAACAATTACGATTATGCTGATGCTACCAGACTTGAAATGAGCTTCTTTGGTGAAGTGCAGAACTGGGGAGACTTGCACACCCGAGCCCGCAAGGGACTTGTTAGAGCGTGCTCGCAGCACGTATCTATTGAAGATCTAGACCTTGGACGGACGTTAAGCGTTCTCAAGAATACCTCTATCTTTGGAGAGATTGAGGGAGTGTGTCAACAGCTTGCAATTGAACGGCTGGGACATGGTGGTAAGAAACAATACCATCTAATGGTGGCTGGGTACTTTGCGGATTTGTTTGAGGTGTGGAAGTCTCTCAGACGGGTCTGTAAGGAAAGTGCTACACTGTGCTTTGTGGTTGGGGATTCTGCTCCATATGGCATATACGTGCCCGTTGACAAATGGCTTGGAGAACTAGCTCTGGCTGCGGGATTTAGGAGCTATCACTTTGAGAAGACTAGGGATCGTAACGTAAAATGGAAAAATCGCAAACATCGTATCCCTCTTAATGAGGGAAGACTCTGGGTTGACGGATAAAATGGCAGAAATAACATCACCAGGTCACAAACTAGGGCAATTGATAGGCAACTTCTTTGAGGCGCTATTCGCAGATGATTTGATAGATCTGTCCAGTAAACATGAATGTTATTGTGACCATAAGGGATTGCGACCACGAGTGCGGGGAAATTCAAGGAAGGTAACGTGGACAGATAAATATGGAAACAAACATGATTTGGATTATGTGATAGAGAGAGGTGGATCTCGCCGTAAGAGAGGAACCCCAGTGGCATTTATTGAATTAGCGTGGCGGCGCTATACAAAACATTCTAGAAACAAAACCGGGGAGCTGGAAGGTTCATTACTTCCGCTGAGGGAAAGTTATCAAAGTTGCGGCTTTTTGGGAGCTATCCTAGCGGGTGAATATACGGAGGGTGGCAAGAAACAGCTTACGTCCCATAACATTAATGTTCTTCACATTCCGTTCGCAGTTTTAGCTGAGTCTTTCAAAAAGCATGGTGTTGATTTGGGTTACCCCGAGAGCGCAGGCAATGACCGGAAGAGATCAATAATTCGGCGATGGGAAGGTTTATCCAAACAGCATATCAAGCAAGTTGAAAATCATTTAAAGGCCGCAATTGAGAAGGAATATTCAGCGTTCAAGAACGTTCTGGAGAAGTCATTGTTGAGGACTATTGAGGCTGTTGTTATTCTACCACTATACAGTTCTGAGCTAGTGTTCGCATCAGTGAATGAAGCTATTCAAACTCTTGCTGACCTAAAGGATGAACAACCTGCCGCCCGCAAATTTATAAAATACGAAATACAAATACGGTTTGGCAATGGCGACAGAGTTGATGGTACATTCCACAGCAAGGATAAGGCTCTGGAGTTTCTAAAGACTTTCCTATAATCGCGTATAGTCATCTGTTGTGTGCTTTCCTTTGCTCTATTTGTTCATGTCTTCCATTAGCGGTTCGCTAAGGATATAATGGAATTGATAGGCGGACGGAATGAGTAGGAATAAGCTGGCAGCAATAATCGTAATCTGTACTATAGCAATAATAGCGGCGATAGTAGTACCAAGACTAATTGACACAACGGGTACTGCGCACGACGCAGAAGCTAATTTCACAAATGCAGTCAGTTGTCACGAGGCCAAGGACCACGTTGGCGAAAGAACCGTAGTATATGGTACTGTAGTTAGCACAAAATACGCCAGCGAGAGCAATGGCAAACCTACTTTTCTGGATATGTGCTACGCCTACCCCGACCCGAATCGATTTACTGTGGTAATCTGGGATGACAATCGTGATAAATTCCCTCAGCCGCCAGAGGACTATTACAACGCTAAGACTATTTATGTTAGCGGCCTGATTGTCCTTTATGACGGAGTGCCGGAGATTGAGGTCACATCACCGAGTCAAATCCTTGAAAAGTAAATCCCTCTTAGTTGCGGTACTGTTAATTGGAATTGGCATCGGGCTAGGTCTAGCTCTTGGACATGGCCTGTGGCATTCCGATAACTCGAATAGCGATCTATATGAGCAGGCGTTGGTGGCCAGAGTCATTGATGGTGACACTGTGGAACTGGCAGATGGCCGCCATGTTCGTTATCTGGGCATTGACACGCCAGAGGTCGGCGACTACTACGCTGACGAAGCAACAGCCAGGAACAGAGGCCTTGTGGAAGGAAAGACGATTGAATTGCAGCGAGGCAGCAGGGACCAGGACGAACATGGTCGCCTTCTAAGATATGTCTACGTGGATGGGACATTTGTTAACGCTGAGTTGGTGGTAGAGGGATATGCGACAGCCTACATATTCGACCCCGATGACCGATATAGTCAGATTCTTGTCCAGCTGGAGCAGTATGCTAGGATGAGAGAACTGGGTTTGTGGGCAACCGAGTCCGAGTAATCACCAGATTTCAACCCTAACTGGATTTTTCTACGAGCCAACATCTTCGTGGCTAGGCGTAGCTAGCACCAATGTCCCTGGGGGACGCCCCGTTGCTCTGTGAGCAACCTAGCTTTGAATACCTGATACCCGGGCACTATGTCCCTAGATTGCCAAAAGTGAACAATCCTGACTTCGGTTACATATCACCCCGTTGCGAGCTACACGTAATTATCGCATACTGTCATTATCGGCATATATGCAATTTGTGTTGTTTTCTAGGTTCAATTTAAGCGTAAATTATATATTACGAACAAAAAAACTCTACGCTCGACGTTCCCGAGCGCTCAAGAGAAATCAGTGTGACGCTAAAGGGAAACAACGGTGGTCTTGGCGGTCTCGTGGCGGGTCTTATTACTCCAATCTCTAGTCTTTCGTCTCTAATCTCTAATCTCCAATCTCCAGTCCCCAGTCCCTAGCCCCTAGTGACATTTTCCCCTTGCTCAAAAGAAGAATTCATGCTAATTTCTGATTGGAACTCATGTGCTACCCTGACAAATTAAGTCCCGCGGGTGAGGTTTCTCAAAACGTGACTGCAAACCAAACACAGATTAAAAGTAAGCGCGGTGGCCAGAAAGGCAACCTGAATGCCCGGAAGCATGGCTTCTATTCCAGTACCCTTAGCCCTGCCGAAACATCCCAACTGTGGAACATTACGAATCTGGAAGGCGTTGACCCTGAAATAGCGTTCATTCGCGTCAAGTTACAGTCTTCCCTTCAGCACGATCCTGGTAACCGCCGCGTAATCAGAGAAGCCTCCAGATTACTCGTAAAATGGTATTCTGCAAATTACCGGTTGGACCCTATCGACCGCAACTACCTGAAAACTGTTGTCGAGAGTCTTTTGGAAATTGCCTCCCTGCGTCAGTCGGCCAGCCCCCACGGCTCAGGACAACCCGACGAAACGAATCGTACGTGTTTTAACAACTAAATCCGCCGTGGGTAGTCATCTTACGTATGAAAAAGACCTGTTGAACTCCAGAAAAAAAGTGATTTTTACAAAACGAATCATCCCGGAAAGGGAAACAACGGTGGTCTTGGCGGTCTCATGGAGGACCCTATTAGCATCCAAATAACAACATTTTTCGCATGTATGCCCAGAATGGCACTATTGAGTGCTTCCTGTTCCTTTTATTTGCCAGTCACAAAGTCTGAGGTAAGATACTCCAGCCTCGCAGAGGTAACTGGGTGGTAGAGTTGCTACCTTCCAGGCAGGGTGTCAACTGCAATGTGATGTTTCCCTTTGCTGTACTTGTTCATGTCTTCGCTCCAAGGTTGGCTAATGATATAATTCAATACAGCCTAGCCAGTGGATTTGGAAAGGAGGAAAACTTATGGCAAGCAACGAACTTCAGATGATTATCGATGCATTTAGATCGACCCCCAAGCTGGCAGGCCTCAGTATCGAGGAACAGCGTGCCCAAATGGAAGTTAGCTTGACACAATTCCAACTTCCAACGGATGTACGTTGTGCACCAGTCAATGCAGGAGGTGTTCCCGCCGAGTGGATTATTACTCCCGGTGTAAATACTGAACGGGTTATCTGCTACCTCCATGGCGGTGGTTATGTAATAGGTTCAATCAGTACACACCGCGAGCTTGCTTCTCGATTGTCGCGAGCGGCGAGTGCTAGAGTCCTCATCCTCGGCTACCGGCTTGCCCCGGAGAACCCGTTCCCAGCGGCGGTGGACGATTCCACAGCAGCCTACCGCTGGCTCCTTTCTATTGGGGTAGATCCTGCTCGACTGGTAATTGCCGGCGAATCTGCTGGTGGGGGTCTGACTGTGGCAACACTAGTGGCATTACGGGATGCAGGTGAACCATTACCAGCGGCAGGAATCTGTCTCTCACCATGGGTGGACCTGGCATGCCTGGGGGAGTCCATAGTTACTAAAGCAGAGATAGATCCTGTGGTAAATAAAGAAAATATACTGATGTTGGCGAAGACTTACCTTGGTGATACCGACCCCTGTACTCCCTTAGCGTCTCCCCTATATGCAGACCTTACGGGTTTACCTCCGTTGTTGATTCAGGTAGGAACTGCAGAATGCTTATTCGATGATGCCATGCGCTTGGCTGATCATGCAAGAGCCGCTGGCGTGGATGTCACTCTAGAGCCGTGGGACGATATGATTCATATGTGGCATATGTTCGCTGCCATACTTCCGGAAGGACAGCAGGCAATTGCTAGGATTAGCGAATTCATCCGCCAACACACATGATAATAAGAAAACCAGCAGTGTAGGTAAGATATGGAATTCCTCGGCAAGTGCTATGATTATGAGTGCCTGGACAACCCCATTTGGTGAGGGAGGCTCAAATGAATTATAGAAGACTGTCTTTTGGAGAAAAAGTAAAAGGTTTTCTGGGAGCCCCTGTTAACACGTTCAATAATGTGGAAGCTGAAGCGCTGGGAAGTGCTGTGAAATACTTCACAATATGGGTTGTAATATACACAATTTTGCGAACGATAGTTTTCTATACATTAGAGAGGCGAGTTTTTCAGACACTATGGAATTTGCTTGGATTAAGCGACGCCCCGCTATACCTATACCGTTTTGACCCGGTTATATTTGCTCTGCTAGCCGTGCTTGGTGCCTTTGCTGGCCTTTTCATAAGCGGGTCATTGACACACTTGTTTGTACGGGCTTTCGGTGGGAGAAAAGGCTACGCGAACACTATAAAAGCATTTGTGTATGGCGATACTCCGTTCTTGCTGTTTGGCTGGATACCATTCGTAGGGATGCTATTTTGGATCTGGGCACTGGTGTTAAACATAATCGGCATAAGGCAACTACATGAAATATCCACAGGGAGGGCCGTTGGCGCGGTGCTACTCAGCATGGTAGCATTAGTAATCATTGGAGTCTTAATAGGCCTGTTCGTTGTGCTATTCGTTGTTGTCTTGGCGGCTGGGTAAGAGATAACGTAAAGCTGCGCTGCTAAAGCTAAGCTCATGGTGCCCCTCTTGGATACAATTCTAGCTTCCAAAGCTAATCCGCTATGGGGAATTGGGTAGGACGTTGTATAAAAAGGTTACTAACCAAGGCGAAGGCTAACGCCCCCCTTCCTTATAACCTTCCCCCTACACTAGTCATGGTGGTAGAATCCTGATGAACGAGTCAAGACTGAAAGGCGCAAACATGAAGCTGACCATAACGCAGATAGCACTCGGAACGCTTATTGCGCTTACCACGGCGTTTGTCATCGCCTGGGACCCGACTACTTTCCACATTCGCATACCCTTACCTGGAGACGGCGCCTTCCAGATAATCTTCAATCCCGACCTGAAAGAAGTAGTTGCTTCATGTCTCAGCATCCTGGTATTGCTCCTAGGCCTGGCCGTGCTTGGATTCAGTATTGCCCAACTGGTGGAACAGGCACGAGAGCAATCCTCTGAGAAATCCCTGAAACTAGCTATCACACAGATAGCATTAGGTGCGCTCATCACGGTCGCCGCATTATTGGTCGTCTTCTGGGGCTTCCCGACTTCATACTTCTATCAACTTCCTGGTGGTGAGCGCCAAGGTATCTTCTTTAATCCCGGACCCCAGTTTGTTATGGCTCAGCGGCTTACTGGTCTGCAATTCCTGTTGGGCTTGGCGGCGCTCGGCTGCAGCATCGTCCAGTTCCTGAAGGTAAGGGGTTCAAAGATATTTTGAATGGTGCGGTGTTTCCCTTTTCACTTGTCCACATTTACCCCCTCTTCAAATAACGCAATAGTATAGAGCACCAGTAGAATTTCTAAGTCTGACTGGGATTTCCCTACGAGCCAACATATTCGTGGCTAGTTATAGGTAGCACCAATGCCTATAGGAGACACCCCCATGCCAATCCTGACTACCCACAATATAAAGACTATGTAGCTAGGGAATCGGGATAGCTTTTCTTACCAGCACAAAGGCAAGTGCTTACCAATTTAGCTATGCACAACGGATTGCTAGTCCC
>Ga0315533_1001735_pt1 | contig 16168 bp, 11 predicted proteins | sample SalMarSW160130MG_FD_203081 | JGI IMG/M metagenome (GOLD analysis project Ga0315533, IMG submission 203081) | Salt marsh sediment microbial communities from the Plum Island Ecosystem LTER, Massachusetts, United States - Salt Marsh Sediment SW1601-30 ... | reverse complement strand
ATGGTTTCACAAAAAAGCTTAGAAACTTACCCAATTCCTCCTTAGTAAGATCTTTAGTGAAAGTCAGGCTACTTATATTCTTATCGATAAACTTCTCTATCAACGCCTTTAGTATATCCGAACTCTCTATGTTCCTGTCGTTAACCACGATTCTGTCTTCCACCCGGCAGATGGTTAACTCATCCATGCTTTTGAACATCTCCTGTAAGGTGGAGAGCAGTCTCTCCAGTGTTAGGAGAACGGTAGGATGTCTGAGGGGATACACCTGTGCTGTCTTGATGGACCAATTTATTTGCTTCAGCACTTTAGCATAGTTGGGCTTGGTAATAATTTCCATACATTATACCCATGAGTTTTTGATCTTAACTAGCATTCTACTTTTACCTTAAAAGAAGAAGGAAGTCGATACAGAAACCCCTTCTGTTTATCGACATAAATTTCCTCGGTTTTAAGATAAAACCAACTCATCATAAATCTCTGTGACCAGATGCCGTAGTCATAGACCCCATGTTGCAGTTTGGAGTGACTCCCCAAGCTTCCCTTTTTGCATTCAGCGATTCTTCTAACATGACCGGATCTTAATACCTGCTCAAAAGACCCGACACGGACTTACTAAGGGGAGCATATAATTGTTTACATCCCCCCTAAAGAAATGGGGGGAGGGGGGGATTCGTATGAATGTGCGTATGCACTCATACGAGCATACGCACATTCATACGAATAATAAGATGTAAACTGTTTCCTGCTCTTCTTAGTAGGTAAGATAAAACAATCTTGGCATAAAAAAGGAGCTTTGTCCGCCCGCCCTCAAGATGGCGGACAAAGCTCAAGGGGAGTTTAGAAGTAAAGAAAGGGAATGACAAACATTTATATCTCAAAATTCGTGCCAACATATTGAAACCAAAATTCACCTTTTGTGATTTAATCAACTTATTGATATTATTGAAGTTCCTGTTAACACCGAAAAGAGATACAAGAGAGAGAAACGGTTTGGCGCAATTTTCTGCGCCGGGAAGAGCGGTAGGTTTTCTGGTTAGCTTTTATAAGTTTTTAAATGACACAATCTTACATTTACCGCAGATAACTACGGTGCAAAGGCAAGACCTCAAAAATTGAAAAAGTTAAAAAAGGAGGTTCTTCTCCAAATTAGTTGCTAATACCTGAATGAACATGCATAGGCACATATACGACTATAGGGGTTCAATTTGCCATTCCCCCGGAGGCGGGCAGACGCCCCCAGACGGGAGCGTCCGCTCGTTCGCCTGGGCGGATTCGCCTTGGGTGGAAAAGTGCAAAATTCCGTCTTTTTCTACCTCTCCCCCTTGTTCCCCTGATAGGGGTAGGTTTTTTAAAAAGAGCAAAAAACAGCATAGGTGCTAATGTCCGCATGTCAAGTAGAGCGGGATATGATTATCACAGATAATCCCCCTAAATCCCCCTTTCTCAAAGGGGGACTATCTCAAATTCCCCCTTTTTTAAAGGGGGACAAAGGGGGATTATAACTCGTATGAGTACATCTGCATCTCTAATTCATACTTACACACAGGTAAACAGAAACTATGAAATACTATCAACCAAAAAACCTACCCTTGTCAGCCCTTGTTCCCCCTCTCCACATTTGAGAGTGTGTCATAATGTCATTCTGAGGCGTTAGCCGAAGAATCTCGATTTTGCAACTTATTGTAACTACGAGATTCTTCGCTTCGCCCAGAATGACAGAAGCAGGTTTTTGAGAATTGTGACACAGTCTGATTTGTGGAGAGGGGGATAGGGGGTGAGGTCTCAAAAACCGTCACTTTCATTAACTCCTTACGCCTGTTTTTGTTACCCAGAATTCTATCCACTAAATTGGAGAAGATCCAAAAAGGAAAAAAACACTTGAGAAGGTAGCCTTTCAGAGATAGGTCTGATCGGACAATTAGCCGTATTTGGGGGCAGGATATGCGTATGCTCGTCCCGCCGTTGGCGGGACGCACATTCATACGAAAATTCCCGCCCCTTGTGAAACAGAACCTTGTTACAATGATTCCAGATCACTGACTCTCAGATCCCTATTCTTTATCCCGGCTTCTATCTTGCCCCTTGCTTCTTGACCCTTGCCCTTGACCCTTGCCTCTTGACCCTCGACCCTTTCTCTTCCTCCACCATTCCAACCTCTTCTTGATCTGTTTCTCAAAGCCGAAATCGGTCGGGTGGTAATATTTGCGGTCTTTTAAGTTTTCAGGAAGATAGGTTTCATCCACGAAATGATCTGGAAAGTCGTGCGGATATTTATAATCTTTACCATATCCTAAATTTTTCATCAACCGGGTGGGAGCATTACGAATGTGGAGAGGCACCGGTAGGGCTTGGGTTTTTTGAATATCCTCCTGCACCAGATTAAAAGCTTTGTAAACCGCATCGCTTTTGGGCGCGGTGGCTAAATATACCGCCGCCTGAGCTAAGGAGAGTTCTCCTTCCGGTGAGCCCAGAAAGTGATAAGCCTCTTTGGCGGCGATGGTAACCTGAAGTGCGGAAGGATCAGAATTTCCGATATCCTCGGAGGCGAACCTGACCATCCTGCGAGCGATATAAAAAGGATCCTCGCCTCCAGACAACATTCTCCCCAGCCAGTATAAGGCGGCATCAGGATCAGATCCTCTCAGGCTTTTATGGAAAGCTGAGATTATGTTGTAATGCTCCTCTCCCCCTTTATCGTAGGCCAATGCCTTCTTCTGCATGGTCTCGGAAGCGATCTTTAAGGTGATTTTCCGTTTATTATCTTTATCCGGATGAGTGGTTAGAGCTGCAAACTCCAAGGTGGAGAGAGCCACCCGGGCATCTCCATTTGCCATTTGAGCAACGTAGTCTGAAGCGTTTTTTTCCAGTTCCACATTCAAGTTCCCCAACCCTTTTTCTTTATCACTAATAGCCCGGTTCAGGATGATCTTCAACTCGTCTTCAGTCAAGGGATTTAAGGTGTAAACTTTGGTTCGGGAAAGAAGAGCAGAGATGACCTCAAAGGAGGGGTTCTCGGTGGTGGCGCCGATAAGGATGATATTCCCTTTCTCCACGTGAGGCAGAAAAGCATCCTGTTGTGCCTTATTGAACCGGTGAACCTCATCCACAAACAGGATGGTCTTCCGATTATAGAATTCTTTCATCCTGGCGGCTTCAGCCATGACCTCCTTTATCTCTTTTATGCCGGAAAGGACTGCGGAGAAAGAGACAAAATGTGCGCCGGTGGCTTTGGCGATGATCTGAGCTAACGTGGTTTTGCCAGTGCCGGGTGGACCCCAGAAGATCAGTGATTGGATCTTATCCTCTAAGATCGCCTTTCGCAGGACCGAACCCTCCCCCAGGATGTGCTTCTGCCCCACAAACTCCTCTAAGGTCTCCGGTCGCATCCTGTCCGCTAAAGGAGTCCCTTTCACACCCTTTGATTTTTTCTCTTTTTTAAATAGATCCATAAGAGTTGAATTCCTGTTGGGGTAAATCTTCATGGACTGTTGAAAAACTCTATTAGCAGGGCTAAATGCCCTGCCCTATGGGTGATGAGTCATTCACCTTCATAGGGGCGGGAATTTATCCCGCCCCGAAGTATGGCTTTTTCAACGAACCCTTCAGATACACCCTTGAACCGGCGGATTCAAAAATCCGCCCCTACATTAAATCATAACAAAAAAACGTCTTTAGTCAACCGTTATTTAACAAAAAGCCCCTTTTAGAAAAGGGGCTTTTCAGTTGGAGCAAGGTACCTTACCTTGCTCCTAAATATCAACGGTGCTTGGATGCCTTGTTTTATCTCTTCTTTATCTTTAACAGTTCCAGCACACGGTCAAGCTCCGAAAGTCTCAACAGGTAAGAGAAGGCGAAATAGCTGACAAACCCCAAAATCAAAATAACCAAAAGCTCCAGGATTTCCGCAGGTAATGCTGCCGTCTCTAAATTCAGCCCAAAGTATTTCAGGTAAATCCATATTACAGATCCCATAAAGACGGCCGAAGATAATATCCTGAAAAACGTGCCTCCAATATCTTTTCTGTCAAGTGGTCCAATTCGTTTGTCCAAAATCTTAAGAAGCAAAAACAGATTGGTCATGGCGGCAACTGATGCCGCCAGCGCCAATCCCTTAAATCCTAAAGGACGCATCAGGAGGAGATTCAAAATGATATTAATCCCTACTGCCACCACGCTGGTCTTGACCGGAGTCTTTGTATCACCCATTGAATAAAACGTGGAGGCGGTTAATCTAACAGAAGAGTAGGCGAAAAGACCGATACAGTAAAACATCAAAGCCTGAGAGGTTGCCACTGTGTCAAGAAAGGTGAATTTGCCGTGTTGAAACAAAACCGATATGACCGGTTGGGATGCTACCGCTAAAAAGATCGCTGAGGGAATGGTCAAAAAGAAAACTAATTTCAAGGATGAGGTATAAGTGGAGAGAAGTTGTCCCATCTCCTTTTTAGCCGCATAAGCAGAGATGATGGGGAAAGTCACCGTCGCCACTGCTATCCCAAATACGCCGATGGGAAACTGCATCAGCCGAAAACTGTAATTTAAGTAGGAAACACTTCCCTGAGTGAGGAAGGATGCAATCAGGGTGTTGACAAATATGTTAACCTGGGTGGAGGCAAGCCCCAAAGTTGCCGGCACCATCAGAAGAAGGATTCGTTTAACTCCGGGATGACGGAGATTTATCTTGAAGCGATACTTAAAGCCTATGTTTCTTAAGGTGGGCAACTGAATAACCAACTGTCCTAATCCACCCAAGAGCACACCTAAAGCCATCCCTATGATGGGTGGGTCAAACAAAGGGGAGAGAAAAAGTCCTCCTGCGATCATCCCCAGATTGAACATGGTGGGAGCCAAAGCCGGGACACCAAAACGCCTGAAAGTATTCAAAATCCCCATGGCTAAGGCGGCTAAGGCGATGAACAGAAGAAACGGAAACATAATGCGGGAAAGAAGCGTGGTCAACTCCTGCTTGCCCATCTCCTCGCCAAATCCGGGAGCAATGAGTTTGACAATGTATGGTGAAAAGATGATACCCAGAATTACGACCACGCACAGGGTGATCAAAAGCAGATTCAACACTAAATTAGCTAACTCCCACGCTTTTTGTTTGCCCTGATTGGTTAAATGATCGGTGAAAACCGGAATGAAGGCAGAGGAGAGGGCACCCTCGGCAAACAGATCCCGCAACAGGTTGGGTATGCGGAAGGCGGCGATGAAGGCGTCCGTGACAAAGCCGGCCCCAAAAAGATAGGCAAACACCTGCTCCCTGACCAGACCCAAGACGCGGGAAAGAAGTGTAGCCGAACTGACAATCCCGGTGGATCGGGCGATTTTATCTTGTTCGGAATTTGAAGTCATCACAAAGACTTAGATTTGACTGTAACGAGTAACTTTTCCCTTTCCTCTAACCTCCCCTTATTCCCCTCCTTAAGAAGGAGGGGAATTTAACCCTCTCCTTTTTAAGGAGATTCATATGAATGCTTCGCAGGGTTAGGGTGAGGTTCAGCCGCCGCATGTTTGATAAATTGGACAATTACACAAATCACTTTTTTTGAGCTTGACAAATATGGTTTTAACTCTATATTTCATGGATTGTAAAAAGTATGATCACAAAAAACAAGGAGAAAAGCATTGGCCATACATAAGTCAGTCAAAAAAAGGCTCAGAACCAGCAAAAAGTCGAACGTAAGAAACACAGCCATCAAATCCCGGATAAAGACTTTGGTTAAGAAGACGGAAGCTTCACCTGAAGAGGCTTCTTTAAAAGAAGCTGTCTCATTTTTGGACAAAGCTGCCCAAAAAGGGGCTATACATCCCAACAAAGCTTCCCGAATAAAGTCCCGATTGACCAAGCTGGTGCAAAAGAAATCTTCCCCGGTTAGCCAGTAATCTGAAGGAACGATTCTTCCCATAGTTCACCAAACCAGATGCCTGAGCAGACGCAAAAGCCGACGGTTTGATTTCAGGATGGTCTTGATCAACGCAATGGGCTGGATGGCGGTGGTCGTCCTATCGCCAAAATATTCCTTCAGAAAGCAAACCACCGTATCGAAATCCTCGTCGGTCATCTTCAAAAATATCGCCCGACAATAAGAATAAAATCTCAACTCTCGTCCTTTTTCTTTCAAAAACTCTTCTTCATATCGTTTCAGAAAGGAAAATGAAGAGCCTCCTTTCTTGACGAATTGGCTCACCACCTCCCCGGCGATTTTTCCGGAGAGCAGAGCGTTTGATATTCCAGCACCGGAGAGGGAATCCACCAGCCTGCCTGCATCTCCCACCAGAAGCACATTCTTTCTAACCAGGCTCATTTTTCTGTCGAAGGCGGGGATACCACCCATGGTGAATTCAATTATCCTGAAGCTGGAGAATCTTTTTTGAACGAATTGGTCTAAAAATTCTTTGGCTTTCTTTAAGGTTCGATCCGGCTTTACAGTCAAACCAACATTGGCGGTCCGGTCACTTTTAGGGAAAACCCAGGCATATCCTCCTGGGGCAATAGACCGCCCGAGGTAAAACTCCGTGCGATCCGACTCCACCTCTATCTCTCCCAGAAGATACTGAGCGCACGACTCTATTTGATCCAGCCTTAAGGAAGAGTCAACTCCTGCCCAGCGGGCAACCCACGATTCCACCCCATCCGCTCCGATGATCATCTTTGCCCCATATTCTTTTTCCTTTCCATTTTCCAACACCTTGACCCCACAAAAACCATCCCTGGTATGACTTAAAAGACCCACCGCGCAACAATTAACCTTAACACTTGCTCCCAGCAAAGAGGCTTTTTGTGCCAGTCTTCTGTCAAAAATCTTTCTGTTCAAAACAAAGCCGGCTTGGGGATGATGGAGCACCAATCTTTCATTTGAAGGAGAGACTAAAAGTACCTGGTGGATTTGTGTGCTGATCCATTCGAGATCTGGTGTGACAAATCTATCTAAGCCTGAAACGCTGATAGCTTCAGCACAAGAAAGAGGCACCCCTATCTCCGGGTGCTTTTCCAGAAGCAAAACCTCCACACCTTTTTCAGCCAGAGTTTTTGCCGCCATAGATCCGGCGGGACCCGCTCCCACCACTATGCAATCGAATTTATCATTCATTCTTCAGATCGGATATTTTGGTTTGAGAGGGAGAAGTTTTGCCTTCGATGGATTTTATCTCCAACGCACCTGTGGGGCAGAAGATCACGCAGTTTTCACACAAGGTGCACAGCTTATGTTTAATTCTTAGCCCGGAAGGAAAAAGTTCCAAGGCTCCAACAGAACAAACCGCCACACATCCCCCACACCCTCCACAAAGATCAGGACTTAACAGTAACACAAGAAACCCACCAAATGATAAGGACTTAAAGTCGGAGTTGAAAACTCAGACTTCCTCATGGGCAGATCGGGCACCCTGCTCGCATTATCCTCAAAAAAATGCTGGAGTAATTTAACTCCAGCATTAAAAAATATCAAGTTGTTTTTAAAATTCTACTGTGGAGACCAAATACGAATCATACACTTTTTCAGAAAAAGATTAGGTAACGCCCAAGAGAGAGGAGAGGCTGATTCAACTTGACCGGAATAACTATCCGAACTTGTTGCATAATGAGTTGGGGCAGGGGTCAAACCCCTGCCCCAACTCATTTCGTCTGTTATCCGTTACATCCGTTCAATCCGTTGACAGATCCTTTGACCTACTTCAGAAGCACCAGACGTTTGGTCTCTGTCACCTCACCGGCTTTCAGTTGATAGAAATAGATTCCGCTGGACAACTCATTTCCTTTTTCATCCTTTCCATCCCAGCCTACACTTTGGGGACCTGCGTCTATGCGCCCCTTCACCAGTGTCTGGACTTTCTGTCCCAGGATGTTGTAAACCACCAGGGTCACCTCAGCGGATTTTCGCAGATTGAACTGTATCAGGGTTTCGTTGTTGAATGGATTGGGATAGTTCTGATAAAGCTCAAAGTCTTTCGGAGTCAACCCACCTTGCTCTTCTCCCTCCACCGCATTGGATGGTTTGGGACAGATCATTATTGCCGCTATCACCTCAGTTCGCCAGAAACCAACATACTCCTTGGGAGCCGGCTTGGCGTAAGGTTTGAATCTTTGCGGAATGTTTTTGCCGGAGTATTTGTCCCTTACAGGAGGAGTATAGTAGTCATCAATTTCCCAGAAAGGATTGCCCGGGCTGGGGAATTCAGGATCAAGCGTGCAATCGTAAACATCCTGAGAGACAAAGGAAGGATCGTTGTGCACGGTAGGATCGCCGGGATGAGGCGGGTGGACCTCCGGCCTCACCCTACCGGGTCGACCAGATTCTGCTGCATCTGCGTCTGGATCGCTGAGGGCAACTTTTCTGCCTTCGGAGTTCACCCCAGCCATGGTGACACAATGTCCGCCTTCTATCCACCAATCTACTCCATCAAACCAAAAGAATCCCAGAGCAAGGATAATGTCCTGACACACTTTGAGTGACTCCTCCATCTCATAAAAGTCCGGCGCCCAGTAGGTGGTCTCCTGTAAGTCAAATCCAAACTTCTGGAAATATCTATCCAGTCCTGCTTGAATCGAGTCCACATAAGTGCCCTCAACTGGATCGGTCCTGAAATAGTCAGACAGAAGTCGGATCAAGTCATCCGGGGTTGTTCCGTCAGGCACAGCATTATACCACCACAGGCAATTTGCCACTGCTGTAGGTGCACACAGAGCCTGCGAATCTGGGAGACCAAATTGATTCTGGTCAAAGTCCGGCATGCCGCTGGGAGCAGGGAATGGTTCCTGATCCGGTTTGTCCGGCTTCCAATACCACTCGCCCGGACAGATCATGACGGCATATTCCACCTCGGTGAACACCTCTACACCACGAATGTAAGTTCCTCTCAGGTGTTCCTGCTCCGGCTGGAAGTTTTGTCCCAAAAACGGGGGTGCTTCAGTCCTATAGATGTAATAAGGATAGTCCAGTCCCCAGTTAGGATTCCCCGGAGTGGGTGATTCCAGAGTGGAAGTGTACATATCCTGCGATACGTATGTCGGATCATTGTGCAAGGTAGGTGGATATTCCGGAGTTGGGTGCTCGGGCGGGCGAATTCTTCCGGGCCATTGGTACCATACAGCCATATCTCTGGCTGGGTCGCTTAAAGCTACCTTCAACGACCCGGAAGAGACTCCAGCCATGGTTACAAAATGACCGCCAATTCGGTCATAAACTTGGTATTGGGGGTCCCACTGATAGAAGCCCAGAAGCAGAATGATGTCCTGGCATTCCTTTAGGGAGTCTTCCATCTCGTAGAAGTCGGGTTGGTAATAGGTATGCTCGTAAAGATCGAATCCATAATCAATGAAATACTGGGTCAGACCCATCTGCATGGTGTCAACGTAAGTTCCCCAATCGGGATTGGTATGGAGGTATCTTGCCAGCGTATCAATCAACTGAGGAGGGGACCATCCTTTGGGGACAGCGTTATACCACCACAGGCAGTTTGCCACTGCGACGGGACCGCAGTAGGCTATCCACTCGTCTTGATACTGGTCAAAATCCGGCATGCCGCTGGGTGCGGGGCATGGGACCTGATCCGGTTTATCCTCCTTCCAATACCACTCTGGATCACAGTGGGAGGAGCTGGTGTATCCGGTTGCCCGAATGACAGCATCCCCGGGAGTCGGAGGAGTCCAAATATCATACCACTCATCATATAATCCAGGGACCTTCAATCCCAGTCCCCAGTTATCGCAGGTATCTGCCGGATAGAAATCATCATCCATCATCAGGCTGGGATGTGGGTGCGCAGGGTCACGCGGTTCGGTGTAAATTATTTCTAAGAAAAATGGTTGATTTACACAGCAGGGGTTGCTCAGGTTTAGAGTCAGCATGTAGGGGTAAGCCGAATCACTGTCTACGCTGAAGTCTTCGGAGCACAAAACATCCCCTGGTCCAGAACAACTGTCACCTTTATTTGAATCCCTTATATTAACTCGTAAGGCTACGGGCCAGTGATAACCATCAGGAGCATAAAGGTAGAAATGAACATCGGTGATCTCGAAAGGATAGGGGGATTCACCACATTGTGCCGGATTCATAAATACAGCGAAACCCATTCCTGAATCGAAGCCCCCATAGTAATAGATGGGACTATCAAAGTCGTTGATAATTTCGCAATAGGGTCCAGATTTTTCAAAACCCTCAAAAGACTGGGGGATAATTTGGTCTTCTGGGATCCGATTGGGGATTTGTCTTTCAAAAGACCAGGCGACTGAGTTGATAGAAAAAACAACACCAAGCAGTAAGGTCGCCACCATTAAAAACGTTAGCTTCTGTTTCATTGATTTTCTCCTTCTCAGGCTTTGAAGCCTTGTTAAAGTTACAGGTTAAAGGATTAAAGCTCAAATTACTTCGTTTTTTCCATCACCTCCTTTTTTGTTTTTGAAGTGGTGTGATCAGCTTACGTAAAGCTTTGACTTATAAAATCCATCCTTAATTTATCGAATCCGCATTCGCAAACCCGCTCCAACCGGAACTTCTTCATCAGTAGCCAATCAAGCTTTTTCGGATCGGATTTATCCTGATGGTCTTCGACTAAATAAGTTAACATATTAAGGATTCCATTTTTGGTTATTATTGAGTTACGCGTAAGCAATAGAAAATCTTTCCTTTCTCCTTTAATCCCCCTTTGTCCCCCTTTATAAAAGGGGGATTGAGGGGGATTATAAAAAAGAGGAGATTGTGGTCGATGAAAAATTTTTCCATTACTTATACGAAGATCAGTAAAAGGCTGACGCCTTAATTCCTATGATCATACCTGAATCATGTCCAAATGCGAACACCTCTACATATTTAGTGGATTACCATAAGCATAAATCCGATCCCTACAATTCATTTTTTTCTCTCCCTTTGTCGTTCTGATTCCAAATCCTCAATTTTTCCAAATATATAGATGCCCTCAGAAAATGCAAGAGATTTATTTTCAAAAATGTGAAAAGTTTTTGCTTCAGCATCATCTTATTGAGTTATGCGTAAGCAATGGAAAATCTTTCCTTTCTCCTTTAATCCCCCTTTGTCCCCCTTTATAAAAGGGGGATTGAGGGGGATTATAAAAAAGAGGAGATTGTGGTCGATGAAAATTTTTTCCATTACTCGTACGAAGATCAATAAGATCTATGGAACAAAATCCCAAGCAACCAGAGACTTTTTGTTCCAGGATGTTCTGATGTTCTAAGGATGTTTATCCGTTTAATCCGCTTCATCCGTTGACCCAATCCGTTACATCCGCTGATCTATTTCAGCAAAACCATCCGCCTGGTTTGGGTGAGTTTCCCTGTTTGCAACTGGTAAAAATAAATGCCGGAGCTTAAATCTTTTCCCCTCTCGTCCTTTCCATCCCAGATCACCGTCTTCAATCCACTCTGCCTTTCTTTCCTCACCAGGGTCCTGACCTTCTGTCCTAAGATATTGTAGATCACCAGCGATACATCAGTTGCTTTCAATAGGCTATATTTGATTATTGTATGGTTGTTGAATGGATTGGGAAAGCTTTGATATAACTCAAAATATTTAGGGGTTTCCATCTCTTCTTCTGCCACCAGGGTGGACTTTTCCAAGATCAGGATGGCGTATTCTACCACTGCATACAAGCTTTCTGTAGAATCGTAATCGTGTCTATATTGCTCTTGCTCCGGCTGAAAATTCTGTCCCTCAAATTGGGAAAGCCACGGTAGGCTGTCATCCTCGCAATCTCTGAGCCTCCATAATGTATCTGCATAAGGAACCACAGATAGGACTTCTGAAACATATGCATCATGGGAGACGAAGCCTTTGGTGTTATGAAGGGTGTGATCATCTGGATGGGGATAATGGGGTGGCAAAAACCTTCCTCTTCCCCCTGTTTCCGTATTGTCCACAGCAGGATCGCTAATGGCAACCCAGGAGTAGAGCTTACACGCGCCAGCCATGGAGACGTAATGCCCGCCAATTCGATACAATGTATCATCTATATTCTGCCATAGTCCCACCAGAAGCATAATACTGGCTGGCTTTTCAAGGGAGTCTGCGATATCAGAGAAGGTTGGGTTCTGCAATTGGGTGGAGTATAAATTCAAACTATAATGTGCAAAAAGCGAATCCAAACCGGCTGTAATTGAATCCACCAGGGTTCCGCTATCTGGATCGGTATGAAAATAATCGGAGAGTAATCTAATCAGGCTGTCGGGATTTTGTATCGAGGAAATGGCATCGAACCATACCAGGCAATTAGCCGCTGCCGTGGGGCCACACATTGCCAGGGAGTCCGCAGGATCCTGTGGATCGGAGCCGAACTGATATTGATCAAAGTCCGGCATCCCGTTCGGAGCCTGGGTGGTTTTGGACATCCAATCCCAGCACAAATAACAGTCTATGGCATATGGATACCCGGTGACGCGCATGATCGCCCTACCCGGGGTTGCCCACGGCTCCCAGAAATCATACCATTCAACATAATTCCCATTCCAAAAGACCCAGTTGTGATTGTTGTCGGGTCGATCAGTTATATCGGTCATGACCAGGCTGGGATAAGGCAGTTCAGTTCCTCCCGTGTAAATGATTTCGAGAAAGAAAGTGGAATATACGCACCAAACTTCGTCCAGAGTTAGGTTAATGGGGCTGGGGTGAGTTACCGGATCGTAAGCTGAATCCTCAGGAATGGTAAAGGTTTTGGAACGGCCGGGCAAACCAGGCCTTATCGTACCGGGATTCAGCGTATCCTCAGTGGTATCAACACTCACGATGTTCACTTTAATCTCCACCGGCCAGACAAAGGCTCCGGGATCATAAAGATAAAAATGGACATTAGTCAGCTTGAAAGGATAGGTGTTGGTATCAAAACCACAGAATTCCGGGTCCATGTAAACTGCTATTCCGTCTCCTGCCTCAAATAGGTTAAAATAGTAAGCGACTGAGTCGTTATCATATTGAATCGTGCAAAAGCCAGTATCACCTTTTGGGGAAAAAGGGGGATGAAAAACGGGATGAGGTGGGATCAACAAAGGTTGCTTTCTTTCGAAGCTGTATCCGAAAGAGATATGAAAAAATGCAAACCAGAAAGAAAACAAAATGATCCAGAAAAGAAAATCCAATCTCTTATTCAATTCACCTCTCCCCATCTTGTCTACCTAATGAGTATACAAAGCGAATTTGAAAAAAACAAGAGGTTTTCTGATGTGCCGGTATTAGGATTTGGTTGTCGTTGCGGGGTACCCTTCGGACTTCGCCCTCAGGGCATGCCCTTACCCCGCAACTTGTCTGGTTCAGGGTGTAGGTTCACCCTGAAGGGAGTGTTGAAAAACCCATTTGGCAGGGCTAAATGCCCTGGCCTATGGATGATAAGTAATTGTCTCCCATAGGAGCGGGAATTCCCAGACGGGTCTCCGTCATCCCGCTCCGAAGTGTAGCTTTTTCAATAAGCCCTGAAGGGCAACCCCGAACCATCTATGAAAAGGCTTGTCAGAAGATAGGGTTTCGGCGGGATAATCTCAATATCCAAATGAACAATATCCCGCCGGAACAAGAACTTATTTACTAAGAGGAGCAGGAAACAGTTTACATTTTATTATTCGTATGAATGTGCGTATGCACTCATACGAGCTTCGCATTGACTTTTTCTCCCACACCTGTTTTGGGCTTGACTTGAAATGCGTATGCATTCATACGAATCCCCCTTTAGTAAAGGGGGATTTAGGGGGATTTTCCAAGTTTCAAATTCCCCCTTCCCCCCATTTCTTTAGGGGGGATGTAAACAATTATATGCTCCCCTTAGTAATTATATTTTTTTGCCCCATGACCCTGTTTTTTTTAATCTTTTCCGATCGCTTTTTCATACTTGGCTTTGGCGATCAGATAATCTGATAGCGCCTGAAGATAATTGGTCTCCGCCACGGTCAAGGCGAACTCTGTATCCATCAACTCCAGGTTAGTCAACATGCCCTTTCCGTATTGCACCTTGGCGATCCTCAAGCTCTCATTGGCTTGCTTTACATTCTCCTCCTGGGAGAGGATATTCTCTTTGGCTAAATTTAGATCGGAGATGGCTTGACTGATCTCTAATTTTATAAAATCCTGAATCTGTTTTTCAGCAATATCTATCTGCTTTAAATCCGATCTTGCCTGACGAACCTTTGATCTGGTCAGGAACCCGTCGAATATGGGAACGGTCACCAGGAAGGTGAAATTCCAATCCGTTTCCCATTCGTCATTGAAATAGAAAGGTTTTTTGTATTCATAATTGGCTATTCCCAACAAATTGGGCTTGTTGGTCGCTTTGGCAATATTCAGCGCTTCTTGGGCAATTCTTCCCTGATGAAATATCGACTTCAATTCAGATCTATTTTTGAAGGCAAATTCCTCCGCACGAGACTGATCCACCTCTATAGGTTGAAACTCTAAGGTGCCTTCCAGACCAACCGAGTCCTTCAAACTGATTCCAAGAAGGTTTTTCAGGTTGTCTAAGGTTAAGCTATAAAGATTCTTCGCTTGCACAAGAGGAGGTTTGGCATTGGCCAGTTGGACTTTGACCCTCAATACGTCAAACTCCGAGGCATACCCTTTGTCATATCTTTCTTGAACTGTGCTGAGATGGTCCTCGATTCGGGCGATTGATTCTTCTCTGACTTTGATCAATTCCTCAGCCAAAAGGATATTATAGAATAGATTGACTAAGTTGAACTTTATCTCCTGTTTTGTCTTTCGATATTCCTCTCTGGTTAGGGAAAGATTGTATTTCGATATATCGTATCCCGCCCGAATTTTTCCCCAGGTGAACAGAGGTTGTTGATAGGAAAGCTTAAGGTCATAATTGTTCTCTGTACCCAACTTGGCTTTTCCCATTCCTCCCATATCAAAGCCGGGAACCTCTGCCAAACGGGTATAGCTTCCGCTGAAGGACAATTGCGGATAGAAGCCTGATTTAGCTTCATCTATTTGATATTTTGCCGTATTGATCTTCTCTTGTAACTGCAAAAGAGTTTTATTGTTTTCATAAGCAATCTTAAGACTTTGATCTAAATTCAAGTTGATTCTCTTGTCTTGTGCCTCGCAAAAATTAAATAACAGTAAGAGTACTAAAGTAATCCTTGAAAGATATCTGAAAAGCATTCCTACCTCCTCTGGACACGCAAAAAGTCTGTTTTTCGCACCCTGAAGGGTGCGGCTACCATACCATTCGATAGCGGCAGGCTTCAGCCTGGCTCTTGTTTTTACACTATTTCCTCCAGTGGCAAGACCAACATGCGTATTCCCTCATCGGGAAACTGCTCTCTGATTTTTCGCACACCCTCAGCTACTTCGTTTTTCTTTTCGTTTTCCAAAGAAAACATCAGGGCTATATTCACCGATGGCCAGACCTCATCGTCGAAGTGCGGACCGGTTTCGCCCACTCCTTTGACCTTTTCCCAGCGGGTATAATGAGCCACTTCAGCCTTTTTTAAAAGATCCTTCACATCAGGCTCTAAGGGGCTGTTGAATATCAAAAAGATTAGTTTCATCGTGATTTATCCTTTGTTCTGCGGTTTTTAGGGCGTGTTCAAAAACCCCACTTCGGGGCAGGATAAATTCCCGCCCCTATGGGCAACAATGTCTCATCACCCATAGGGCAGGGTTCATCCTGAAGGATTCACCCTGAAGGGCATTCAGCCCTGCCTAATGAAGTTTTTCAATAGTCTCTCTATCATTGCACAAAGATTTTTCTTTTCAGCCTCTCCTCAAAGATGGTATATAAAGTAGGGATAAAGACCAGAGTAAGCACCATGGAGACCAAAAGACCGCTGATAACCGCCACTGCCATAGGAGAGTAGATCTCGCCACCCTCTCCTAATCCCAAAGCCATAGGAACCAAAGCCAGCATGGTGGTGAAGGAGGTCATCAGAATGGGACGCAGACGGGTTCTGCCCGCCTGGACCACCGCCTCATGAAGCTCCATCCCTCGTCTCCTTAAGATGTTGGTGTAGTCCACCAAAAGTATGGCATTGGATACCACAATTCCAACCATCATGATCATCCCCACAAAGGAAAGAATGCTGAAGGTGTGCCCGGTTAAAAACAGACCCCAGATCACCCCAATGAATCCTAAGGGAACGGAGAACATCACTATAAACGGATCAAATAGAGATTCAAACTGGGCGGCTAAGATCATGTAGATTAAAACAATGGCTAAAATCAAAGCT
>Ga0315533_1001734_pt1 | contig 16168 bp, 13 predicted proteins | sample SalMarSW160130MG_FD_203081 | JGI IMG/M metagenome (GOLD analysis project Ga0315533, IMG submission 203081) | Salt marsh sediment microbial communities from the Plum Island Ecosystem LTER, Massachusetts, United States - Salt Marsh Sediment SW1601-30 ... | reverse complement strand
AAGACGTAGCTGGCTTTGTTTGCCAGCCACCAGTATCAACCACAGTCAGTTCTCGTCCCTGCCAAGCAACAAAAGCAAAAACGCGGTCCCTGGTAGTTCCTGGCAAATCAGCAACTACAGCTAACCGTCTGCCCGCCAAGCGGTTAAGCAAGGTGGACTTGCCCACGTTGGTTCTACCCACAATGACTACAATGGGCTTAGTCATTTGCCTGATACATTTGGACTTGACAGCAGCTTCACCAGTAATGCCTTTTGCAGGTGAAGCCTGTTTTCTGCCTGGTCAAAGACCGCTGACCGGGGATCGTCTAGCAGCCCGGCGGAAATTTCCTCGCCATGGTGGGCCGGCAAGGGATGCATGAACAAAACATCTCCTTTAGCCAAGCTTAATAATTTATTATCCACCTGATAACCTGAAAAGGCAAGACGACGTTTCTCTGCTTCAGCCTCCTGGCCCATGCTAACCCACACATCAGTATATATTATATCGGCATCTTTGGCTGCTTCATAAGGGTCGTTGGTTAGCCGAATCTGGCTGCCACTAAGAGCAGCGAATTCCTTTCCACGATTCAATACCTCCTCCTTAACATCATAGCCTGACGGAGAAGCGATATGGAAGTTCACGCCGGTAAGCGAGGCAGCAAGAAGTAAGCTATTGGCCACATTATTGCCATCGCCAATGAATGCTAAAGTCAAGCCAGGAAGCCTACCTTTCTTTTCATAGATGGTGAAAAGGTCGGAAAGAGCCTGGCAAGGGTGTTCCAGATCGGAGAGGGCATTAATTACAGGCACAGAAGAATGGCCAGCGATAAACTGTAAAGTCTTGTGGGAAAATGTGCGGGCGACGATGACGTCGACATAGCGGCTGAGCACCCGAGCCACGTCAGCCGCTGGCTCTCGCTTGCCCAAGCCTACCCCTTCCGGAGACAGGTAGATGCCGTGTCCGCCTAGCTGATACATAGCTATCTCAAAACTGACCCTGGTTCGCAAGGAAGGCTTTTCAAAGAGGAGAGCCAAGGTTCTTCCCGAAAGAAGAGGCGATGCCCCTTCATGTTTCATGTGCCAGGCCTGCTCTATGAGGTGTTCAATTTCCTTACGGTTAAGGTCAGCTATTGAGAGCAAATCTTTTTTCATCTTTCGTCTCTCTTGATACTACTTCAGCGTATCACGTTTGTCAATTTTACAACAAGCTCCAAAGTTGTTACTGGGATGGTAAACTACTTGAACCGTATTATAATGAGCCGGATGACCAACGATCTGTTGTTGAATTGAATCTTATAGTATGGCAGGGCAAAATATGGAGATAAAGGTGAAATGCTATTCAGGCTATATCTATGCCGAAGAACCACGGTCTTTTATCTGGCAAGACAAGGAACTTAGAATAAAGTCAATAGAGAACGCCTGGCAGGAACCAGCCAAAAGGTTATTCAGGGTTGTTACTGAGGATGGTAAACTATTCAAACTGTGTTACAATGAAACAGATGACCAATGGTCTGCTGTTGAATTGATGCTTTAAGGAGAACTCGTGAAAGAGATTTTTGAAATTCTGGAACAGAATGGCCGGGCAACTCCGGAACAGATTTCCACCATGGTGGATAAACCTGTCAGGGAGGTAGAAAAAATAATTAAACAGGCTGAGAAAGATGGGACTATTCTGAAATATAAAACCATAATAAACTGGCCTAAATTAGGAGAAGAAGATATATGGGCTTTAATCGAAGTCAGAGTAACACCGCAACGTGATGTCGGCTTCGATGCCATTGCCGAGCGCATTTATCAATTCCCTGAAGTCTATTCTGCTTATCTAGTTTCCGGCACTTATGACCTAGCCATACTGGTGAAAGGCAAAAATATGCAGGAAATTTCCAGTTTTGTCACGGAGAAACTGGCTCCCCTAGAGAGGGTGCAAAGCACCGTCACCCATTTCCTTCTCAAACGATACAAGGAGGACGGGGATATTTTTCACCTTCCCAAGGAAATAAATAGACGTTTACCGATAACTCTGTAGTATGCTTAACACAAAGTCCACTCCAACTCAAGCCCGGAATAAGCTAATTTCACAAAAGGTAACCAGCCTTCCACCATCGGGCATCAGGAAGTTCTTCGACCTGCTTTCCTCCCTGGAAGATGTTATCTCGCTCGGTATCGGTGAACCTGATTTCGTTACTCCCTGGCATATCCGGGAGGCAGGCACATATTCTCTGGAAAAAGGCTATACCATGTATACCTCGAACTCAGGCATGCTCGAACTACGTCAAGAGTTGGCTAGCTACCTGGAGCTTCGCTATGGGGTGAACTATCACCCTGAGTATGAAATTCTTATTACTGTAGGAACTAGCGAAGGATTAGACCTTGCTCTGAGAGCGATTATCAATCCCGGTGACGAAGTCATAATTCCCGACCCTTGTTATGTGGCTTATCCTGCCGACATTATTCTGGCTGGCGGCGTGCCTATCCTTGTTCCCACAAACGAAGAAAACAAGTTTGTCGTCAGGGCAACCGATATTGAAGCCAGAATCACTAAGCAGACGAAGGCTATTTTGATAGGTTACCCAGCAAATCCCACTGGTGCAGTCATCTCCAGAAAAGAGGCTGACGCTATTGCCGGGCTGGCTAAGAAGTATGACTTACTGGTAATATCTGATGAGCTATATGCTCGTTTAGTCTATGGAGCGGAGCATATTTGTTTTCCCAGCCTTCACGGGATGAAGGAACGTACCATCCTGATTCGCGGATTTTCCAAATCTCATGCCATGACTGGTTGGCGTCTCGGCTATGTGGCAGCCGACCGCCGTTTCATCCAAGCTCTGACAAAAATCCATCAATACACCATGCTCAGTGCCCCAACGATGGCGCAGGTGGCAGCCATCGAGGCCTTGAGGAATGGCGAGAGCGAGGTCGAAAAGATGGTTCAAGAATACAACAGACGCCGCCGCCTCATGGTCAAGAGATTGAATGAGATTGGTTTATCCTGTTTCGAGCCCAGGGGCGCTTTTTATGCCTTTCCCTCTATAAAAGCTACCGGAATGAATTCAGAAGAGTTTGCTGAAAAGCTGCTATTGGAAGAAAAAGTTGCCGTAGTCCCAGGCACTGCTTTTGGACCATGCGGTGAAGGTTTTGTCCGTTGCTGTTACGCTACTTCATTATCTAACATCGAGGAAGCACTGAAAAAAATGGACAGGTTTGTGAGAAAAAGTAGGCTAAACACAGTATAAGAGGCAAATTAGAAACAAGCTCGAGTTTTATCCATTTCTTCCAAAAGGCATAATCATCCAAGACGCTACACGTAATACTAGCTCCACAGCTTAGACTGGGCTTGGCGCAAATGACATTATCCCCAACTACTTCTCCGATGAAAAGGAACACCTATAACTGGTAGCCAAGCTGGATCGAAGTTGAGGGCAAAACCAAAACCAAACAGCCTCGGCCGCAAGGGTTGACAAATCTCTTGCAACTTGTTTTAATCACACTGTTCTCAATGATTTGGTATGAAGCTTCTCCCTCGAAGGGAGAGTGTCGATTTTCCCGCCTCTCATGCAGGGGATCAGAATGGTTGTACAGCCAGCACATAGTGGTTTTCGCAGATGCCTGTAGTTGTAATTAATGCCAGAGGCACCGGTTTTCTGGCCAAGGGAGTGTTGTGAGAAATTACATTACCCGGCGGCTACTGTTACTAATTCCTACTATATTTATTGTAACTATCATCGTCTTCTGTGCTGTGCGTTTCATCCCCGGAGAGGTCGTAGAACTCATGGCAGCCCAACATGGCGAAGCACAAGATATCGAATACACTATGGAGCTAATCAGGAAGGACCTGGGATTGGACGTACCCATCTATGTCCAGTACGGCAGGTGGATTGGGGGCGTGTTTAGAGGTGACCTGGGGAACTCCCTATGGTCGGGACGAAGCATCGGCCAGGACATACTGCACAGACTACCTGTTTCCATCGAACTCGGCATCATGGCTATAATTGTGGCTATCTGTATAGCTCTCCCTGTAGGCATACTCTCGGCTATACGGCAGGATACGATGACCGACTATATCACTCGCGGTATAGCTATTATACTTATCAGCGTGCCATCGTTCTGGATAGGGACTATGGTCATGGTCTATCCCGCGAAATACTTAGGGTGGATGCCACCAGTGCTATACGTACCTTTCTTCCAGAACCCGGTAGACAATTTAAAACAGTTCATTATCCCAGCGCTCATCCTAGGGATGGTCATGTCCGGCACTACTATGAGGATGACACGCACCATGATGCTGGAGGTGTTGCGACAGGACTATATTAGAACAGCATGGGCAAAAGGACTTAAAGAAGGGGTAGTTATCTCCAGACATGCCCTGAAAAACGCCCTGATTCCGGTAGTGACAATAGTGGGAATGCAGCTACCTGTCCTCGTCGGTGGGTCTGTTATCCTAGAGATGATATTCGGGTTGCCAGGCATAGGCAGGTATTTTATCTACGCTCTAACGCAGAGGGATTACCCCATAGTCTCTGCCATCAACCTTATCATTGCTGTTTTTGTCATGTTTTGCAACTTGGGGGTCGATCTTCTTTATGCTCGTCTTGATCCCAGGATACAATACAGGTAAGAGGAATAAAGATGGCACAGTTGGAAGGTACATTTCCAGAAGAGAAAGTATCTAAAGCACGTTCGTTCTGGCTGGACGTGCTTGTTCGGCTGGTCAAAGAAAAACCTCTGGGAACAGTAGGAGGGGCTATCGTCCTGGCTCTGCTGATAACAGGCGCCTGCGCTCAGTGGATAGCACCATATGGATACAACGACATCTTTGTTGGACCACGCTTGGCCGGTCCATCTGCGGAATTTCTCCTCGGTTGTGATCAGCTGGGCAGGGACTTGCTTAGCCGAATCATTTATGGTGCTCGAGTTTCAGTGATCGTCGGGCTCAGTGTGGCAGGTATAAGTTTAGCAATATCCACAGGGATCGGCATTGTTTGCGGCTATATTGGTGGCAAGGTAGACCTAGTGGGGCAAAGATTTGTTGACGGCATCATGTGTATACCAGGGTTGTTCCTTATGCTCACGCTTATAGCTATTATCGGGGCCGGGATGCGGCCGATAATAATAGTTCTGGGAGTCTTGTTCGGCATTGTGCAGTCCCGTGTAGTCCGTGGTGCGGTTATAGGAATACGTGCTAATCCCTATCTTGAAGCAGCAAGGGCTATCGGTTGTAATACGAGGAGAATATTGCTGAAACACGTTCTGCCCAATGTGCTGGCGCCCATGATAATCCTCTTTACTATAACAGTGGGGGCTGCTATTTTGATCGAGGCATCCATAAGCTTCCTTGGTTTCGGCATCCCACCACCTACGCCGACCTGGGGTGGCATGCTCAGCCTAGAAGGGCGGCGCTATATGCTTATGGCACCTCATCTTGCTTTGTGGCCAGGGCTTTTCCTGGCTATTGTTGTTTGGGGCATCAACATGCTGGGTGATGCTTTGCGTGACCTGTTCGATCCCAGGCTGAGGGGAGGTCTGGGACGATATCGGTGAAAGCATGCGAGATAACGGCTATGAGTGTATAAAACCCCCTCACCTGAACGGAGAGAGAATAATATAATAATAGTTAATACAGCTAATTACGAGTCAGACCTAAGATGATGGAGACATTGCTCGAAGTTAAAGATCTGAGAACATACTTCTATATAAGCCAAGGAGAGCTGAGGGCAGTCGATGGACTGTCATACACCGTGAAGAAGGGCGAATTCGTTGCCCTGGTCGGCGAGAGCGCCTGCGGTAAGTCTGTCAGCGCCTTGTCAATTATGCGCCTTATCCCTAATCCCCCAGGAATTATCGTCGGCGGTGAGATAATCTTCGACGGCAAAGACCTTCTCAAAGTGAAGGAAGGGGAGATGCGTTCCATCCGGGGTAACCGAATAGCCATGATCTTTCAAGAGCCTATGACCTCTCTAAACCCAGTGCTCACTATAGGACGGCAGATAGCGGAATCTTTAGAGCTTCACCGTGGCTTTGATAAAGAAAGCGCTTTAGAAGAAGCGGTAAGGCTCTTGAAACTGGTCGGCATCCCTGACGCCGAAAGGCGGATAAATCAATACCCTTATCAATTTAGCGGTGGCATGCAGCAACGGATAATGATATCTATGGCCCTAAGCTGTGATCCAGCCCTTTTAATTGCCGATGAGCCGACAACCTCAGTCGATGTGACAGTCCAGGCCCAGCTAATGGAGCTAATCAATAACCTGAGGGCGGAGTTTGGCATGGCAGTTGTGCTTATAACCCACAACCTCGGCGTGGTAGCCCGCCACGCAGACCATGTCGTTGTAATGTATGCTGGACGCCTTATGGAGTCCGGCCCCACGGATGCTATTTATTCTAACCCCCGCCACCCCTATACCATGGGACTCATTGCCTCCGTACCCCGTTTAGACCTGCCCCGCGATCGCAGCCTTCATGTCATCCCTGGTTTACCCCCAGACCTCACTCAGCTACCCAGAGATATCTGCGCCTTCGCACCACGTTGCCAGTTCAGGGATAAGAGATGTACCGAGGCAAGACCGGAGCTAGAACAGGTAGGTGATGAACACTATACTGCTTGCTTCAGACATAATGAGATAGAAACATTGGTAGGGCACGAAAGTGAAAAATAATAGTTACCTGGTCGAGGTAAAAGACGTGGTGAAATACTTTCCGTTGCAGTTCGGGCTTCTGAAACGGAAGGTACTTAACATCAAAGCCGTGGATAAAGTGAGTTTCAGCATTAAATCTGGCGAGACATTAGGACTAGTGGGTGAGAGCGGCTGTGGCAAAACGACTATTGGACGCTGTGTTCTTCGCCTTTATGACCTAACCGCTGGAAAGATATATTTTAATGGTGAAGATACCACAGTTCTCGAAGGCAAAAGGCTGAGGCAAATCCGACGGGACATGCAGTTGATCTTTCAAGATCCGTACGCTTCTCTTGACCCAAGAATGACTGTTGGAGACATCATCGGCGAGCCACTATTGGTCCACAATCTGGTGAAAGGCAACGAATATAAGGAACAGGCAAAGGAAATGATGAAGCTGGTGGAGCTTGACTCCAACATGTCAAACCGTTACCCCCATGAGTTCAGCGGCGGGCAACGTCAGCGCATCGGCATAGCCAGGGCATTAGCCACCAGACCGAAGTTTATCGTTTGTGATGAGCCTGTCTCGGCGCTTGATGTCTCAATCCAAGCTCAGGTTATAAAGCTGTTGACCAGACTGAAAGAAGAACTTAACCTGACATATTTGTTTATCGCCCACGACCTTTCAGTCGTACGATATATTAGTGACCGTGTTGCCGTAATGTACCTCGGAAAGATTATGGAAATCACTGACAGCGCTGCGCTTTATGCCAATCCCCTCCATCCTTATACTCAGGCTCTGTTGTCCGCTGTACCTATACCCGACCCTGAAATTGATCGCCACCGAATCCGCATTTTGCTGCCTGGAGATGTCCCCAGTCCCCTCCTCCCACCCACAGGTTGTCGTTTCCATACTCGATGCCGGTTGGCAATTCCCAAGTGCAAAGAAGAGGAGCCGCAACTAAGAGACCTAGGCAACGAACACTGGGTAGCCTGCCACCTAGCCTAGTTTTAGAGTCCGATCCTTTCCCTCAATTGTCTAAATCTATAGTTAATTGCATCAACCATTATGATTCTCTCTCCCTGACGGGAGAGGTTTTTATATGAAATTGTGCGGAAGACCAAGAATTACAGCTATGACAAACCCAAAATCTCCACTTGGTAGACAATTTTATCCATAACTTTCCCCAAACCATAAGTTTTGACCCTTATAAGTTTTTCCACACTTTACGTGGATAGTCTCGCCTCCCTTTCTTTGACTGGTCTATAGGGAGGACTTGCTTAGGGCGTCGGACTTCTTTTTATCTTTCTCATCTTTGTATACTTCACAGTCCAGTTCATTGTCGACCATATAAGCGATGAGCCAATGGATCACATTTCTATTATCGGTGTACCACTGTTCCACATTGCTGCTGTTGCCTGCCTGTTTCTCCCTGACATTTTCCCCTCACCACCATGCTTGCCCCCCTCAGTCATCGCTGTTGTAGCACTGCTCATCATGTTCGGTATGTCGTATCTCACAACTACCAAGGAGATAATGAATCGATTCCACATCCTGTCATTTGTCTTACATGCTACTACAATAAATATTGAAGGTCTGATAACAGGCAATTCAATTCGTTTTAACGGATGTAGTAAAATTAATATGGATGACTGTAACACCTCTTAGAAAGCAGTATCTCAGGGTTAAGCAGAACTATCCCGAGGCTATAGTTTTTTTCCGCTTAGGCGACTTCTATGAGACCTTTGATGAAGATGCCAAGGTCGCTTCGCGAGAGCTGGACGTTGTCCTTACCTCCCGTGAGATGGGCAAGGGGCAGAGGGTACCCATGGCAGGGATACCTCATCACGCTTTGGATAACTATCTGGCTAAGCTCATCAACCGGGGGCATAAAGTGGCTATTTGTGAGCAGCTTACCCCACCAGGTAAGGGACTGGTGGAAAGAGACGTCATTCGGGTGGTGACCCCCGGGACAGTGGTCGAGCCCAATTTACTTGAGAGTAAGAGCAACAACTATCTAGCCAGCCTAGTCGTTGAGGGCGAGGAAGCAGGAATCGCCTATGTTGATATAAGCACGAGCGAGTTTGCCACCACTCAACTTCCTGCTGAAAGAGTCATGCCTGAATTGGAGCGACTTCAGCCCAGCGAAGTTCTTATGCCCGAAGATGCCGACGATTATGCTCAATTGCCGTTCACCATAAGCCGACTCGATTACTACTGGTTTGACATGGAGATTGCCCAGGAGGCTTTGCTGGAACATTTCGGTGCGGCTAGCCTGGAAGGCTATGGCTGTGCCCGCTTGCCTTTAGCCATAAGAGCCGCAGGCGCATTAATACATTATGTCAAGGAAACGCAAAAGGAAACCCTGCCCCAGCTAAGCAAACTTGCTACCTACTCTACAGATTCCTTTATGACCCTTGATGGCCAGACCATCCGCAATCTGGAGCTCTTTCAGGGCGGCAGGTGGGGAGAAACCGGCAACTCCCTCCTCTCCGTCATTGACCTGAGCAAGACAGCCATGGGTGGCAGACTGCTTAAGAATTGGCTGGGACATCCCGTTCTGGACCTCGCCATATTGAATCGGCGGCAAGAGGCGGTTGCCTGGCTTCATCAAAATAGCCTAGCCCGGCAAAAGGTCATTTCTCTCTTATCGGATATTGCTGACCTGGAGAGGCTGGTCAATCGAGTGATGACTGGCAGAGTCATGCCCCGGGAGTTGATAGCGCTTCGCTCTAGTTTAGAGAAGGTGCCGGACTTGAAAGCGGCAATGGCCGACGGGGACGCCATAAACTGGCTAAGCACCGAACTTAAGCCTTGCCGCGACATCGTGGACTTAATCGCCAGGGCTATTGCCGATGAACCGGGGGATTTAGAGCAAGGTGGTGTGATAAAGGAAGGTTTCTCCCCTGAGTTGGATGAAATTCGCCGCAATTCCCGGCAGGCCAAGCAATATCTGGCTGGCCTGGAGAAGAGAGAACGACAGCGCACAGGGATTAAATCCCTAAAAGTAGGCTACAACCGGATATTTGGCTACTATATCGAGGTATCTCGGGCTAATCTCAGCTTAGTTCCTTCTGATTATATTCGTAAACAGACTCTAGCAGAGGCGGAAAGGTTCTTCACCCCCGAACTTAAGGAGTATGAATCGCTGATTCTCAACGCTCAAGAGAAGATTGCTGACCTGGAGGCTGCCATTTTCCGGCAGCTTTGCCAGCAGATAAGCGCTGTTGGGGGGCAAATTTTGGCCACCGCCAGAGCCATCGCTCAAATCGATGCCCTCTCCAGCCTTGCTGAGGTGGCAGCGCGTCATGGTTATGTCCGGCCAACGCTGACTAATGAGGATGTCCTAGATATTAAGGGCGGGCGCCACCCTATTGTGGAGCAGAGCATAGGCAGCGATAATTTTATTCCTAACGATGCCTATTTATGTAATAAGGATAATCAGCTTATTATACTCACTGGCCCAAATATGTCGGGAAAGTCTACCTATCTCAGGCAGGTAGCCCTCATTATCCTTTTAGCTCAAATAGGAAGCTTTGTCCCTGCTGATTCAGCGAATGTCGGAATTGTTGACCGCATCTTTACTCGCATTGGCGCCCAGGAGGACCTAGCCGCTGGTCAATCCACTTTTATGGTGGAGATGACTGAGGCGGCAAACATCCTGAATAATGCTACCCCTCGCTCCTTTATCATCCTGGATGAAATTGGGCGTGGCACTTCCACCTATGACGGGCTTTCCATTGCCTGGGCAGTAGCCGAGTTTATCCACAACCACCCTGAGCTTGGGGCGAAGACCCTTTTCGCCACCCACTATCATGAGCTGGTGAACCTGGCTGATATCCTGCCCAGAGTGAAAAACTTTAACGTGGCGGTGGCGGAGGAAGGAGACAAAGTTATCTTCTTACACAAGATTGTCCCCGGGGGCACTGACAGAAGCTATGGCATACACGTGGCTCAGCTAGCCGGCCTGCCCAAATCGGTAATCGTTCGGGCTCAGGAAGTCTTAGCTGAACTGGAAAGCCATGCTTCTAAAAAAAGCAAAGTCCCTCGCCGTAAAGCGTCACTCCAGATTCCTCTTTTCCCGAAAGGCTCCCTATTAGCTGATGAAATTAGCCGGCTTGACATTGATTCCATGTCTCCTCTGGAAGCAATCACCAAGCTTTATGAGCTCAAGCGAATGGCTCAAGAGAATAAGGACTAACCGCCTGATAGGAGGGGGATTTCACCCTCACCTTAGTCCCCTCCCCTAATTTTATACGAGATTATGCGGAATATCATATTCTATGAGACCAGACACTACTATTAAAGGACAGTGGTGGGGAACTCTCCTTCTGCCTTTGTCTGGACTTGAGCCAGGAAATCAGCGCATTCCCTGGCTATTCCCAGGGCATCCAGATGGTAGAGAGAGCGAAGAAAATCTTGCTTTCCATGGGTTACGAATTCGTCAGGAATGCCTAATCGCTTCACCTTGACATCTGAGACTGCAGTCTTTTCCAGCAGCCCCAGCACCGCGGCACCAAAGCCGCCGTTAAGAACATTCTCCTCCACTATGACTATCTTTTTGGCGCGGTTGGCTACATCCAAAATAAGCTCTGTATCCAGAGGCTTAGCAAACCGAGCATTGATTACCATGGCATCAATGCCCTGAAGAGCCAAATGTTCCGCTGCTTCCAGAGAAGGTATGACAGTAGAGCCGATGCCTATTATGACTATATCTTCACCTTGCTTTATAATCTCGGCTTTGCCTATAGGAAGTTGATGAAGCTCGGTGGCCGAGGGGGCATCTGTTCCCCGACCCCGAGGATAGCGAATTGCCATAGGATGCTCCGTATTTAAGGCAGTATAGAGCAAATCTTGAAGCTCAGTCCCGTCCTTAGGAGCGCAAACAATCATATTAGGCATCAAACTAAGATAGGATAAGTCAAATATCCCTTGATGTGTTTTGCCATCCTCTCCGACAATGCCGCTGCGGTCGAGGGCAAAAATGACAGGCAGATCAGGGAGACAAACATCGTGCAATACTTGGTCAAAGGCACGCTGCAAGAAAGTTGAATATATAGCCACAATAGGTATAAATCCCTGGGTAGCTAGACCGGCGGCTAAAGTAACCGCATGCTGCTCAGAAATCCCTACATCGTAGATGCGTTGAGGAAACTCCTTGACTAAAGAAGATAGGCTATTTCCTTCAACCATGGCAGCGCTTATCACTACTACCCTGGGGTTGTCCTTGAGCAGTCCACCGACTGTTCGAGCAAATATCTGACTATAAGTAGGCGTTGTACTCAAGCTCTCGTTCCTAGGGGATAGACCGTGAAACTGAGTGGGATTATCCTCTGATGGTTTGTGACCCTTGCCTTTCGTAGTCAAGACATGGACAATCACTGGCTTGTAGTAATTCCTGGCCTGAGTTAGACTTGTTTCCAATTCAGCAATGTTATGACCATCTATTGGACCTAGGTAAGTGAAGCCCAGCTGCTCCCACATCATGGTGGGCATCACTACCGCTTTTACCCCTTCCTTAATACGGCGCACTGCCAACTGCAGTCTCTTCCCTCCAGGCAAAAGAGACAGCGCCCGATTCGTCTTCTTCTTAGCCTGAACATACTGATAGGTTGTTCGCACTACATTTAGCCGCCTGGCTATCGCTCCTACTGTAGGTGAAATGGACATGCCATTGTCATTAAGCACCACGATAAGCCTTGTACCCAAATGTCCGGCGTGATTCAGCGCTTCATAAGTCATGCCACAGGTAAGGCATCCATCGCCAATGACAGCTACCACGTGGTGATCACCACGAGCAAGGTCGCGGGTCAGAGCCATGCCCAAAGCTGCTGAAATCGAGGTGCCACCATGTCCCGTAGTAAAAGCATCGTGAGGACTTTCATCTCTATCAGGAAACCCTGAGAGTCCCTGGTATTGGCGCAGGGAGGGAAATTGCTCCCTTCTCCCTGTCAACAGCTTATGAACATAACTTTGGTGCCCCACATCCCAGACTATCTTGTCTTTGGGGCTATCAAATACCCGGTGCAAGGCAACAGTAAGCTCCACCGCTCCCAGACTGGATGCCAGGTGCCCTCCGTTTTCACTAACCCTGCTTACCAATAACTCCCTGAGTTCGCAACAAAGTTCACCTAGTTCAACTTGTTTTAGCCCCTTGACATCGCTGGGTTTGTCAATTTCATCCAGTATCTTAGACACCTTAACCTCCCACTTTAGATTATACCAAATCTTACTCTTCTATGTGCTCTTGTCTCTAAGATTGTTGTCCTAAGCTCGAAACAGACGATTATATATACCTTTGAATCCCCCTACCCTTCCCTTGATAGCAGCATAATCTATCTCGCCAAGCATCAAGTTGCATACAACTCTCCACACCCGGTCATTCTGGTTGAAAAGTCCAAACGCCAGATGAGGGAAGCGGAAAAAGATTTTTGACAGCCTACGCGCCATTCTCAACTCAGACATTATTTTCCTCTCTACAATCTCCTGATAATCTTGCAATCCGGCTTTGCCCCTCACTAAAGTGTCTGCGATAACTGGCGCGGCAAGCTGGGCACTCTGGATGGCGTTATAAATACCCTCGCCTGTTAATGGGTCAGCAAGCCCAGCCGCATCCCCCAGAAGCAAGGCTTTATTTTGCCAAACAAGCCTCCCTTTTGTACACGTTGGTATCAAGTGGCTACTAGACCCAGTGATAATGTAACTACCCATATTTAGTGAGTTTACAAAGCTCTGATGGTGGGCGTGCAAATTTTTTGCCTTGGAGGCAGAACATGCGACTCCAATAGAGAGATGATTGCGCTTGGGGAATATCCAGCCATAACCCTTGGGAATACACCCCATGTCCACCTGGGCTCGCGATTTCCATTTTGCCAACTCTTCCTCAGGCACGACAATTTCCGACTCTATTCCCACGAGACATTCGATTCTCCTTCCCATACCCAGCTCTCTTGCCACCATACTATAAGCGCCATCAGCCCCGACCACTAGTCGAGAGCGAAAAATGTTGTCAGCAGTAGAAATCTCAACCCAATCAGCGCTCACCTGTACTTGCCTTACCTTCTGACCATCCAGAAGCGCAGCTCCCAGTTGCCGTGCCCTCTGCATCAGAAAATAGTCAAATACATCACGCGTCACGGTATACATCAGTGGCTGAGAATGCTGCCCCAGATAAGGGCTGCCTAGATTAAAAGTAAAGCCAAGCTCATGGATTACGTCTTCTGCCACCTCGGAGATGTCGAAATCCAGAAGTTTCGCCGCCTTGCTAGTGACTCCGCCGGCACAACACTTATAGCGTGGCAGTTTCTCTTTCTCTAAAACTAATACTCCGATCCCCCTCTTAGCTAGCTCGTAAGCCAGTGTTGCCCCAGCCGGACCAGAACCGACAATGATTACATCGTGGCTTTGTTTCAACAGCAACCACCCCTAACAACAAAAGTAATGGAGACCTATCTTCAATTATATCACCTCAAATGCGTATCCATCTTCTTCACAGCCTGGCTTTACTGTCTTCTAAAGTTTTAACCAGGCCAAATCATAATACTCTTTGAGCCAGATTTTTTTATGATTTAACAACTCCTCCTATTGACATCCCATTGAAAAATTGCTATTCTTATACTAACACATCTTTAATGATCCATTAAGATGCGAACGAGGATACTGCGCAGTAGGAAGCTGGTTCAGTCAGTATATGGAATATAAGGTGACAATTCACCAATCTTTTTCATCATCTACCTCCTTTCTTCGAAGATAGGCGGCGGGAGCTTAGACTCCCGCCGCCACCTATCTAGGTATTCCCGGTGTAACAGCTAGGAGTCAATTCTATTTTTCTTTGGGCTTTTGAGGTGCGCAGGACGCTGGAAGAAACACAGAGCCCACCCTCGTTTTTCACAGACATACCTTCATCAACACTCATTCTGTGACTCTCTACCCCGGGTAGAGAGAACAACGACAAAAGAGCCGACCGTGCCAACCATTGAGTGGCACGGCCGGCTCTTTGCCATAGCAGGTGTGTTGTCCTATGCTAGCGCCGGTGTCTTACACATCTGATACCACATACCTCCCTAGTTCCGCCATATATCCCCGGCAGCTTCAACTACCCAAACAATGGGGTCAACCACGAGCTCCCTGACCAGAGTTCTCAAAAGCTCATTTCCAGCTATGACATCCGCTATAGGAGGGCTAAGCCGGTAGTACAGGGCAACAAATTGGGACCCGACGGTATTGTTTAACAACACGACATCCCGGAACTCTCGCAGTAGATCGATCTGTTCAGCGGTGGGACTTCCGTAGGCTGCGGTGGCAATAAAACACCCACGTACGGCGCGTGTTGACCCGCCTCCCGTGGGCGGTGGGGTTGATGGTGTGTCTGTGCCACCTCCGGGTGTGATCCCGCCACCTCCGGGTGTGATCCCGCCACCTCCGGGTGTGATCCCGCCACCTCCGGTGGCTTGAGGCGGCGGCACTTCTTCGTCGATAGTGGCCGGGTCGCAGTCATCATCCTTGCCGTTGTTGGGCACTTCGGTGGCACCAGGGTTGACGCTGTCATCGCTGTCGTCACAGTCGCTAGCAATCGGGTAGCCGTCTTGGTCTAGATCATCATCAGGTGTGTCCGAATTGCAGTCATCGTCCTTGTCGTTGTAGGGCACTTCGGTGGCACCGGGGTTAACCCCGGCATCGCTGTCATCGTAGTCTCCGCCCACCGTGGCAGTGTAGTCACCTTCGGGGGCGCAGAGACACTTACTATCACCAGTTACACCGTAGGTATCATCATCGCTGTCCTTGTAGTAGGTGCTACAGCCAGTGGCACCTTCCTCATCCGTTAGGCCGTCGCAGTCATCGTCTATGCCGTTGCACACTTCGGTGGCACCGGGGTTGACCCCGGCATCGCTGTCATCATTGTCCCCTGAGGTAGCTGTTAGTTCTGAGGCTACCTTGTAGCCCGGTGGTCTGGTGCATGAGGTGGTATCCGTTGTGCCATCAGAGTATCCATCGTCGTCAGCATCCTTATACCACGTCTGGCCAGGATGTTCATTAGCATCCGCGTCATTACAGTCTCCACCCTGAGTGGCAGTGTAATCACCTTCGGGAGCGCAAAGACACTTACTATCACCAGTTACACCGTAGGTATCATCATCGCTGTCCTTGTAGTAGGTGCTACAGCCAGTGGCACCTTCCTCATCCGTTAGGCCGTCGCAGTCATCGTCTATGCCGTTGCACACTTCGGTGGCACCGGGTTTGACCCCGGCATCGCTGTCATCGTAGTCTCCGCCCACCGTGGCAGTGTAGTCACCTTCGGGGGCGCAGAGACACTTACTATCACCAGTTACACCGTAGGTATCATCATCGCTGTCCTTGTAGTAGGTGCTACAGCCAGTGGCACCTTCCTCATCCGTTAGGCCGTCGCAGTCATCGTCTATGCCGTTGCACACTTCGGTGGCACCGGGTTTGACCCCGGCATCGCTGTCATCGTAGTCTCCGCCCACCGTGGCAGTGTAGTCACCTTCGGGGGCGCAGAGACACTTACTATCACCAGTTACACCGTAGGTATCATCATCGCTGTCCTTGTAGTAGGTGC
>Ga0315533_1001732_pt1 | contig 16184 bp, 11 predicted proteins | sample SalMarSW160130MG_FD_203081 | JGI IMG/M metagenome (GOLD analysis project Ga0315533, IMG submission 203081) | Salt marsh sediment microbial communities from the Plum Island Ecosystem LTER, Massachusetts, United States - Salt Marsh Sediment SW1601-30 ... | reverse complement strand
TTTACTACCTACCTTTAAGCTAGCCTAAATTTTCCAGAAATAAAAATTTTGAAGGTGAAAGACTGGAAGAGAAAAATAAGGATTTTTGGTTAGAGAAAAGCAGTCAATGTCTTACTTTTATACAGAAGGCGACATTGTTACTTACCAAAACAATGTGATAATTTATGTGTGGAATCGGAAAGAAACCATAATACCAGAAAAACAGACAGCCAGAAAGCCTTAAAAGAACCTGGGCTTTACAAGCAAATTTGCCTCCCCGGACTGGACGATGTTGATAACAGTAAGAGACCCAACCAATATTTCCAAGAACTCGAATATCCGTTACCTCAGTAAAACTCTGTTTATTATTTAAGCTTAGCTTTTCACCTTTTGCTTCTCTTCCATTCAATGGTTTAGCGGCTGTATTTATCGTCTGACAATTGAGTCAATTTCTTTCTTTATCAAGTCGGCTCGTTCTTGAACAAATAAGAAGCAATCATCTCTGCATATGGCAGATTCTTCATCAACAGGAATTTACATAGTAGGAGCCTCGTCTGTCGCCGCTCGGATGTTAGGAATTTGCCTCAATCACCCCCGGCAAAACCCCAACAGATGTTTGAAGCTATGGTTGACACTTGAAGATAATTTTGCTAAAAACAACAATGAAAAGGAAAGACATTATATAATAATGTAACAAGCTAAGCATTCTCTCAAGATATCATTCGGTTATATATTCAGGTTTCTTTATTCATCCTCTTATCGGCGAACAAACCCAAATAGCTGGATGCAAGGTTGATTTCCATTTAGGCAATAAACTCTATGAGGTAAAACATAGTGCGCTCGGGAATGCCAGGCGACCTGCAGAACGGTGGTTTCACCCTCAAGCCCGGGACTGACTATAATGCCTGGGTGCTTAAATACCTGCAAGGCAAATACACCTGCTGCCCTCCGAATTTCATCTGGGCCTACCCCAACACCGCTTTTTCCCTTTTGAGTGAGGTAATTTCGAGGTTTTCGGGTCAGCGTTTTAAAGAGTACACCGACGTGCTTTTCCAGAAAATGGAAATGAACCATTGAAAGTTGCAGCCCCGGGCGGGTGAGCTCAGACGTTATATGACTAAGTGAAAAGGAGGATTCAATGATGAAGTCTTTTGGCACATTTTGTAGTATCGGAATTTCAATAATTTCTTGGTTTAACAGGGGGAGCAGGCCCAAGGCCGTTAAGGGCGAATGTTTTCTCCCTCAAATATCTTGTTTCGTCTTTTTACTGGCCTTTTGCCTGGCTCTGGGGGTAATCGGTGGCTGCAAAAAGGCCGCGGGCTACTCGACAACCATCGAGCAGATCACTGCTCTCATTGAGCAGAGGATGCAAGAGAATCAGGTCACCGGCCTCTCAATAGCCCTGGTCGACGGCCAGGATGTAGTCTGGGCCAAAGGGTTCGGTTATGCTGACCAGGAAAACGATATCAAAGCTACCACTGAGACCATCTACGAGATTGGCTCAGTCTCCAAGACAATCACGGCAACGGCGGTGATGCACGCACAAGACAAAGGACTGCTTGATATCGACCATCCCTTGACCGAGTATCTGCCCGAGTTTTCGATCCTGCCACCTTTGGGCTTTGACCCGGAGCCGGACAACCCGATAACCATCCGGACGATGCTCACTCACCATTCAGGCATACCCGGCAACTTCCTGAACGGCGACTTAACTCTCAACCCCAGGACCGACTACAATGCCTGGCTGCTGGACTATCTGCACGATGATTACGCCTGCTTTCCCCCAAACTTCGTCCACGCCTACTCCAATTCCGCTTACTGCCTGCTGGGAGATGTAGTGGCAGCAGCCTCTGGTCAGAGTTTCGAAGCCTATACCGACAGCATGTTTGAGACCATGGGCATGGAGCACACCTCGTATTACCTTCACAAACCTTTTCTGAAGGAGAATCGGGCCCGTGGCTATTTCAACGGCGAGCCACTCGAACACTTCTACAACAGTCATGTGGGAGCGGGGTCCGTTTACTCCAATGTCTTGGACATGGCCAAGTACATCAAGATGGTTCTCGGCCAGGGCCAGGGTGAAGGCAACCGGGTGCTGCGCCCGAAGACTATCGATGAAATGCTTACACTGCAAGACGTGGGCGTAGCCCTGGATGCTGTCAACTGGCTCCGGTGGGGGCTGGGTTGGGTACTGACCGAGCCTGAACTCGAATATGCCGGCCGAATCTGTCAATTCACCGGCGCCACCATCGGCTTCACTAGCCATGTAGAAATACTGCTTGATCAGCAACTGGGTGTCGTGGTTTCCACGAACTCTGACCAGCAAAATGCAGTGAAGGTTGCACCCAAAGTGGCCAGAGACACTCTAAAACTGGCTGTAAGGGACAAGGCTGGTATCGACCCCGTGGAGCCTTCCGGACCGACTCACTCGCCGTATGCCAGTTGGCCACAGGATAAGCTCGAGGCTTTGGCCGGTATCTATGTCACAGAACAAGGCTATGATATCATTAATGCCGTGCCCGGAGGACTAGAGTGGACAGTAGATGGAGGCACGCCGCAGAAGCTTGTCCCCCTGAAGAACGGTCGCCTCGCCCCGCCTGACTCCCAGGAGTTCCAGATAGAGTTCACTCGGATCTCCGGACGGGACGTGATGATTTTGCATAGCGTGCATGGGATGCCTTCAGGTTCAAATATCAGTGGCGACAGATACGATCCGGTTCAGACGCCCGCCGTGTGGCGCAACCGACTGGGGAAATATGAGATAATCAATCTATACCCGGATGACTGCTCTAGATTTCTTCCCGAAGAGCTAAGCATGGTGCCCAACTCCATCGATCTAGCCGAGAAGGACGGGATGCTGGTCATCAAATATCCACTGCAAGGCGCGTCGATTTGGCTGGTCATAGAGCCGCTCAGCGACATGGTGGCCTTGATTCGTGGATTGGGCAATGAGAGGGGCGGCGCGGTGCAGATTGTGATAGTTGATGGGCAAGAGCAGTTACAGATCTGGGGAAGCTTGTATAAGAAGTCATGATTTAAGAGGGATAAGCAGTCAGCTCTTTAGTTGGGAGTTAATCTGAAAATCTCTATTTATTAGGATGTTACATAAATGTTTCTCTAACGACCCGCGGCGGAGGCGAAATTCCGGGTCGGGCGGATGAAATGGCCGGTCAACCTCGTCGTGCCGAATTGCCGCGCGGCTGAGCATTTTCGTTAGAAGGAAGGCTATGAAAAAAAAGAAACATCAAGTAATTGCTGCCATTTTTATGGTCTCACTGATGTCTTTTTCCTCTTCGGATTCTTTTGGAGCCGAAGGGGAAAGGAAATTCGATGCGCCAACACGGGAAAAGATGGAGAAATCCCTGGACAAAGCCATGGAGGAGTCCCGTTCCCCGGGAGCTATCGCGGCCGTCTGGGCCCCCGGCAAGGGAACCTGGATCGCAACGAGGGGGAAGGCGGACCTTGAAACCGGCCGACCGCCGCAAACGGGAGACAAGACACGAATCGGCAGTATCACGAAAACCTTCACCGCGACGGCCGTCCTACAACTTGTGGACGAGGGAAAAATCAAGCTGGATGATCCCATCGAAAAGTATCTGGCGTTCGTTCCCGAGAATAGCGGAATCACCGTGCGGCAGTTGTTGAACCATTCAAGCGGCATATTCGACGCTGAGAACGATGACCATGACTTCCGCAAAGCAGTGGATGAGAATCCGTCCAGGGCGTTGTCTCCCCAGGAGATTGTGGAAACATCCATGAGCCATGAACCCTACAACAAGCCCGGAGAAGGGGGTCATTACTCCAACGCGAACTACAAGGCACTTGGTTTGATCGTTGAAAAGGTCACGGGAAAGGACCTTGGAACGGTCCTTCGCAAAAAGATATTCGACAAGCTCGGCCTGGAAAATACGGTCTTCGCGATGAAGCCGGAGATTAAGGGCGAGCACATTCACGGCTATGCTCTATTACCGGATCGGACGATCGACATCACCGTAAGACCCGATATCTGGATCCTCTGGGCCTCGGGAAACATGGTCTCCAACCTGGAAGATCAGAAGAAATGGGCCGAAGCGCTCGGACGGGGAACGTTGCTGAGCAAAAAATCCTACGAAGAAATGACCGACTGGATCGAAATCGAAGCGGCCCTCCCCGGCAAGTTCAAGTACGGCCTCGGCGTGGACTTGGTCGCAGAAGGATTCATCGGGCATGGGGGAAATTACAACAACGCGTACACCAGTTTCGTGGGCCGTCATCGTGGATACGATTTGGTGATTCTTGTAAACGGTATGACCAGAGACATCGAAACCGATGATTTTAGGGCATTGAGTATCATCCAGAAACTTATTAAGGAAACAGGACTTTAAAAAAACCAGGATAAGGAAAAAACGTGCAGGAGGAGACTATGAATGATCACATCAGATTGAAAAGCCGATTTCGACTCATTCAGGTGGCCTGCCTGGTTCTTTTCCTGTTGGCGGCGCAGGAATGTACAGGAAAGAACGAACTCTCTATTTCGCGGGTCGATCCATCCATAGGCCAGCGGGTGCAAGAGGAGCTCGATGCTGCTGTGGCCGAGTACAATGTTCCAGGCGCGATTCTAGCGTTAGGAGACATGAACGGGAACACACGAATCTGGACGAGCGGCCTGGCGGATCTTCAGACTGGAAAATCAATGTCCGAGGATTTATATTTGGCGATCGGGAGTACCACAAAATCCTATACGGCGACGATGATTCTTCAGTTGGTTGACGACGGGCTCATCAAGCTCGACGAACCGATCAGGAAGCACCTACCGGGCCCTGTGCCTCGAGAAAATGAAATCACCATCCGGCACCTGTTGGAAATGCGAAGTGGCCTGGGAGACTACGGCCCAAGTCCCCAATTTCAAAAATTCATGGAACCGAATCCTCTCCAGGCTTGCACGCCAGAACAGTTGATTCAGTTCAGCCTGGATAAGACAGGAGAGCCTGACAAGGAGTTTCACTACACTAACGCCAACTACATCCTCCTGGGCATGCTCATCGAGAAAGTCACTAACAATTCTTTTGCTAATGAGATGCAGAGGAGAATTCTTCAGCCGTTGGGAATGTCCCATACCTTTATGCTCACGGAGATGAAAATGCCTACTCCTTACGCACACGGCTACAGGTATGAGGAGGGGAAGAAAGTGGTCGATGGGACCTATTCAATACATCCGTCCCTGTTCTGGACTGCGGGCGGTATTGTCTCCACGGCTGCCGATCAGCTTATCTGGGCAAAAGCTCTGCTTGAGGGCCGGCTGCTGTCGCCACAAGCCCATTCAGAGCAGTTCAATATGAAACCGGCCTCCAGCAAGCTGGGTTTCTATGGCCTTGGGGTGATGAACATGAATGGATTAATCGGGCACGGAGGTAATTACAATAATTTATATACCTCTTTTGTAGGACGATATCATGGATACGACTGCGTAATTCTGGTAAATGGCCAGGCCGGAGATGCCGAAGAAAAAACTTTCAGGGCTAAAGCTGTGTTATTAAAAGTGATCGAAAAAACAGGAATGTAAGATAGAAAACCATACTGCTGCCCCCCGCTCAACCCGTCCCTTCGACGGGCTCAGGGCGGGTTAGCTTTTTCGTTAAGGCTTAACTTCTTACTCCTAAGAGTCCCCAACCCCGCATCCAAGAGCCATTCAGATAATCATATATATCATTAGCTGGCGGATGGGTGCGGGCATCCGCCAGCTGAATAAATAAGATGAATTTATTTAATTCGGGAAGATTTTGTGTACTGGCAAAAGCCTTTCTATAATTTACAGATAAAGATCCCTCTATGCGCAGACGGGAGGGAATAGGTATTTCATCGGCTTGCTATCCCGATTACATCAGGATAGCAAGCCGTAATTCTTTTAGAAACATACAGCACACCTGGGCCGTTCGCCGAAGGCTCACAGGTGCTTAGGGTCGCCTTCTAGGCGGTACGCGTGGTTAGATTTTCCACTCGTCCTCACCTGCCAGGCGATTGATTTCTTAGGTTTCTTTTTCTAGATTTATGCACTAAATTTGGGAAGCATAAATATTTCACTTTTGGCTTGGCTCCCCCTATTGGACACATTCAGAACTCTTCATTGGGCTGAAATTAGACAACAAATCATAAGTCTAGGAATTACAGGATTTCTATTAACGGTTCAACTAAGTAGAAAAAGAAAAGCGTAAGAATCTAATTAGAATGGGCTTTCAACTCAGATTATCGGCCACTTACTTCCGAGACTATTATTCCGTTGACTCTAACTTAGCAAGTGGTACAATTGATGGGGGCAGGTCAAAAATGAAATTAACAAAACAAAATTTTTTCTTGCCAGAAGAGAAAGATTATGGTAGGATTTGGGTAGCTAAGAAGTTTGCTAAAATTTTAAACGGGGTTGGCTGAATACTTACCTCTAAATTGGAGTAAGTTATATTTAGTCTTTTAGAAAAACTAAACTATTACAGGAAAGTTAAACTATTACAATTTGGGAATATATTGAAAGTAAAATTTGGATTAGCCGTTTAGAATAAACAGGGGTATAATATTCCTAAACTAAAAAAGCATTTCAAAAAGGAGGAAATTATGAAAAAGTTACTCAGCCTTTTGCTTGTTTCTTGTTTCATCGCCGGAGCTGAGGCAGGCTCCCTAGCCAAAAACGCCAACCCGATTATAGTTACCAATGAAGTGCTAGTGGCCAAGGAGCCAGATACTTATCTGGAGGTCCGGCACATTGTTTTGCGCGGTACCAACGAGGAGATCGGCAAGGCTCTGGGCGACATCGCCCAGGAGTGGCTCGGTATCAAAAAGCTCGGCCCTTATGCCGGGCCGATCTACGCCGAGGCCCGCCGCCAGTACATGAAAAAGAACTACCCGATCCTGCTTGAGCGGATGAAAGGTGTGGCTAAATCATACGGCCTGTCTCCCACAGATAACACTTATGTCACCAGCGGCCTTTATTACGATATCTCTATCGCTCCTCCTAGCTGCTCGGCGGTATTTTTCCCGGCTGTTTCTACGACCAACGGCCACTCTCTTCTTGGTCACAATATAGATTTTCACACCGCGACCCTGCGGGAGATGATGGGGCTGAAGCGGATCGAGGGAGATCATAATCTTTATTCCAGAGATTTCATCCTGGAACTCTACCCTGATAAAGGGTATCCCTCTATCGTCGTGGGCGCCCTGGACTTATTAAACGGCTTCCAGGGCGGGATGAACTCCGAAGGTCTGATCGTAGCCCTGCTGGAAGATGATCTTGGCACGCCAAGTACCGATATCAATCCGCTGGGCGATGATGTTGGCGGTCTGAATATGCTGCAACTGGACAGATTGATCCTGGATACCTGCGCCACGGTGGAGGAAGCCAAAGTGGCGATCCTCAATAGCAAGCTGGTCGCCGGATTCCTGCCCGGACATCTTCAGATCTGTGACCGCTCCGGCAAGGCTTTCATTTTCGATATCTCACCCAAGGATTTCAGTTATCACTTCACCGAAAATAACGGCCAGCCTCAGGTCATAACCAATCACTCAATTTTCCTCTATCCCGACATCAGCAAGTTCCCTCCCTATTCGCCCAAAGGCACTTACAATACTTTCTACCGCTATGTCAAACTTGCTGATTATGTGAAGGGCCATCAGGGAAAATTTTCACCGGCTGATATCAAGGAGGCGATGAGCCTGGTTTATGCTCATACGACCGACATAGCTGAAAGATCGGTCGGTCCTCTGCCCCACCGGACGCTCTGGACCATGCTGTATGATATCAACGAGCGCAGCATTGAAGTAAAATTTTATCTTAAGGATGGGCCTATCGATCCGGCAACCGGCGACCCATCGCTGGTATTTACCGAGCCCTTCAGGTTCAAGCTGAAAAAAACCGGCAATTAAGGGGAAAGCTCTTCGGCCTGAGCGGCGCAGAGACAGGCACCGCGCTGGCTCTATTTCAAGGCCTTGGCCAGGAAATCGTTTATCTTTGGATGCGAATCCTGTGAAGCCCGGGCGTTGGCCGCCGGAGTGCCCCGTCTTTTTCAGTCCCCGGAAATAAAAAAACCGCCCCATCTTTCAGGCGGCGAGTTTAAAGAAAAAGTTCAAGTTGCTCCGGGACAGCTTTTTCAACGAGTCACCCCCGGATTATCCCGATTATTTTACCAAATGGCCTTATTCCTGCCAAATCGGCCCACGGCGTTGGGTGCTGAAAAGACTTAAAAATCGGTTATCCTTCAGCAAGTGACCTGCCCCCCTAAAATCGGTCCAGTTTCTGTGTTAGAATAAGTATTGAAAAAAGGGGGATTACTCAGGAAATGTATGACAAAAAGTTAAAGGAATACAAGGAAAAACAGGAAGATTTGTTTTTACAGATGGAAGACCACAGTAAAGCAGACGAAAACTTCTATATTACGGCTGCGACTGTATTAGACCTGTCAAGTAGAGCCCTCGAAATCTTCAAAAGTTCTGAAGTAACTGAAAAAAGGGCCCTCCTAAAATTCCTACTTCAGAACTGTGTCTTGAGTGGCCGAAAGCTTCTATTTGAGCTAAAGACACCGTTTGATGTCATCGCTCAATATGGCAAAACTCAAGAGTGGCTCCCCGGACTGGACGATGTTGATAACAAATTCACCGTGTTTTGGAGGTTGTATAGAATGGCTCTCCGAACAGGACGATGTGGGGAACGGTTTCAGTGTTGCCTTCCAGCTGAGCGAAGGAGGATCAACAATGTAGTACTCGTCTGCCACAAAGGACATCCAGCTCTGGTCTTCCTTCTGGCGAAGGATGCCTCGTTGCCTGAGCCCGTTGGTACTGATCCTCTTTTCCCCCACAACCTTGGCGTATCTCAAATATCTTTGGACCGTCTCGGGTCACGGGGCATCCCCCTTCCGCTTCTCTCCGCCTTCTCTACGTTTCCAGAATCTGAGGCTTTCCTGGGTGGTCCTGAGGAGAAGCCCTCGAAGCTCCCTCGCATGCCCCTTAATCCAAACGAAGCCTCTTCTCAGTTTTGCTCTAACAGGTCCTTCAGATTCTCGCCTTCCTCTTTCATGTGTCTTTTCATGGCCTCAACTCTGGAACGTGCAAGCTTCGCAAACACTCTGCCGAACCTGAAGAAAAGAGTAGCACTGAAGGTGCAACTCTCCCCTTTTGGCTCGATTGTGAACGACCCTTTGGGACAAACCACCGATGTCGGAAATGAAAGTCTATACTCTATCTTTCTGTTTGGTTCTACTTTAATGCCGAGAAACTTCATCTTATGCAGTCTCCCGTGCAAGTATTCTTCAACGTAAAGGATTGAACCTTCCTCGAATGGTCTACCTTTGATCCAGAGACATCTCACGTGGTCTCGGTGCCATCTTCGATAGTACTCCTCAGAGGAAAAGACTCGTATCAAACCTTCAAAAAGCTCTTCAGGTCTTATTTTTATCTCAATTGAGTCTGTCAAGGTGGTCATGGTTATTGCTCCAGAATCCTGGTCCCGAGTCTCTGAGAGAAGTAGTGCGGAAATCTACAGCTTATCTAAAGATTACCTAGGAGCTTCCTCCAGTCAAGAATCGAGGTAACTCCCGCCCCTCGTCAATCCGTTTGGGGAGCTCTGGTGAGAGAGTAAGACTGTGTAGGCTTGTTCGTTGGCGGGTTCTGGGTGACTCCTTCTCAGCTCAGGGGTGGCGTTCCGCTCACAGTAGTTAGGGTAGCGATCCGGAGCAACGTGAAAATGCTCTCCAAAAAAACATTTCGGACGCTGGCTCCCCTGGCAGGACGATGTCCGAACCTTTTTCGAGAATGCGGAAGAGGAGATACAAATTCCAGGCTACGATCTACCGCAATACCCAAAACCGGGTGAGTAGAAACGCCGCAATTGGTAGAACGTCGACCCTGGTCAATCTGGTTCGAAAATTCTGAGGGGAAGATTCTTTTCAACGATGTAGGGTGCGAATCAAAGTGATGTGAACAGTCACGCCAATAGCTATGCCAACCAAAAGAACTCTAACCAAGGGAGCGTTGACTGCAAAAACAGCTGAATATCCTATTGTTGCCCATAGAAGGATAATAGAGAATGCCTTTATTCTCAAGGGGAGGGCTTTTCTCTCTCGATAATTCTTAATGTAATTACCGAACCATCTGTTACTTAAGAGCCAATTGTAGAATCTTTTTGAACCTCTAGCGTAACATGCAGCAGCGAGCAACAGAAAAGGAGTAGTAGGCAAAAGAGGCAAGAACATTCCAAGCGTTCCCAGTCCCACCAAAAGAGTCCCCGCACCGATCCATACCCGTCGAATAAATCTACTTGATCTATCATTTGTGGGGGCCGAGCTGTCCCCACGCCGTCCCTGACTACTTGTCCTCATAACAACTAAGCTACCAGATTTCGTCTGATCCTTTATCTCGGAGCCCGCCGCTTATGAAAAACTCTTGATTCCGGCCTTCGAGAATTCTTTTCCACCGCTACGCAGGTCCCAATCAATTTTCCTCAACCAGAGTTTACTCTCACGTTGCCTTGACCCTTTCCTCCTGTGTCATTCCAGCGAGACGTCTGACCTCCTCCAGATCGAGCCGAAGCCCTTCCGCCACCCGGCTCCCGTATTCAGGATCCACTTTGTAAAAGAGCGCTGTCTGACGAAGTTGGATCTGCTTTTTCGCACCGCCCAAGTGATCAACGATGTTGCTGACGAGGCGACTGCGAGCCTCCTCACTCATCACCCTGCGGTATAGTTCCCCAGGTTGGGCGAAATCGTCATTTGGATGAGAGTAGCGGTGGCGCCCCGTCTTCCCGGAGACCTTAAGTACTGGGTAGGCTGCTTGGGGGTAGGGACTGGGACCGCCAAAGGTGTTGGGGTAGTAGTTTGGACCACCGCCGGCATTATCGTCACACCGCATGGATCCGTCGCGCTGGTAGTTGTTCACCTTAACACCCTTAGCTGAGTTCACCGGAAGCAGGTGGTAGTTGGGCCCTAGGCGGTGCCGATGCGTATCGGGATAGCTGAAGATACGCCCTTGAAGCATTTTGTCGGGCGAAGGAGCCATTCCTGGTACAAGATTGCCGGGCGAGAAGGCAGCCTGCTCGACCTCGGCGAAGTAGTTCTCGGGGTTGCGGTCTAGGACCATACGACCAACTGGTTTGAGGGGTGCATCGCCATGAGGCCAGACCTTGGTGATATCGAAAGAGTCGAAGCGGTATTTTTCGACCTCTTCTGGAGTCATAATCTGCACGTAAACCTTCCAGGCTGGGGAATCACCCCGCTCGATCGCTTCGTGCAAGTCCCGGGTAGCATGGTCGGGATCCTGCCCACACATGCGTCGGGCTTCCTCGCGGGTAAAGTTTTGAATCCCTTGTTCAGTTTCGAAGTGTATCTTTACCCAGAAACACTCACCCCTTCCATTGTACCACATGAAGGTGTGTCCGCTGTAGCCGTTCATGTAGCGGTAGCTTTTGGGTGTACCCCGGTCAGAGAAAAGTATCGTAACCTGATGGATTGACTCTGGGGTAAGCGAGAGGAAATCCCAGAACATGTCTGGGTCCTTGAGGTTAGTAGCTGGGTTGCGCTTCTGGGTGTGGATAAAGTCAGGAAACTTCAGGGGGTCACGGATGAAGAAGACCGGGGTGTTGTTTCCCACAAAATCATAGTTCCCCTCCTCTGTGTAGAACTTGACGGCGAAACCTCGGGGGTCGCGCTCGGCGTCGGCCGATCCCTTCTCCCCTCCCACAGTAGAGAAGCGTACGAAGACCTCGGTGCCCTTACCCACTTGAGAGAGGAATTTGGCCTTGGTATACTTGGTCACGTCGTAGGTAACCTCGAAAAACCCCCCAGCCCCTGCTCCCTTCGCATGCACGACACGTTCGGGAATGCGTTCGCGGTCAAAGTGAGCCAGCTTCTCGAGGAGATGGACATCCTGGAGCAGTGCGGGTCCCGGACTCCCAGCGGTCATGGTGTTTTGATCGTCGTCAACGGGTACGCCAAAGTTGCCGGTGAGAATCTTCTTCTTTTTTTCTTGCATTGTGGACCTCCCTTAGAGAGATTGTTTTGACATATTCGCCTGGTAGATGTTGATAAAATCATACAGGAAACACAAGGGGTCGTCAATTATACCGATGAGACTGATGTGTGCCGCAAAGGGACTGTCTAATTGGCAACACCGATGGAGGGGTGGAAGGAAAGTGTGAGAAGAACGAGAAGGAGGGGACGCTCCGGGGAACTCGTTTGCTTCCCCTATTGGACGTGTTCAGAACTCTCCGATGGAATAACATACAGCGGGAAGTGGTTAAACTGGAAAACATGAACCTGTTTCCTGTGGGGATCCCACAAGGCTAAAGCTCCGGGGGCAGGACGATGTTCGAACCTTTCTCGAGAGCACCGAGGAGGAAATCCAAATACCAGCCTACGGAATTCCAGCTTGACCGGAATCCATCTGTGAGGTGGTATCGTGGCTGCTCTCAGAAGTTCCTAGCCTCCTCATGGCTCTTGGCTGATGACCGAGCGCTCTGGAGGACATTATGCCACGTGTCAACCCATTGACTTTCACTGAGGAAGTGATACTATGATGGCGGTAGGTCACAATCGGTGGTCTTGTAACAAAGAAGGAGTGTTTCTATGATGAGTAGTAAAGAGGAAATCTTTCAGTCCATAGAAAGCTTGTTGCGGTCACAACATCTTGGTGTGCTGGCAACTCAGGGTAATGAATATCCCTATTGTACACTTGTGGCGTATGCAATATCCGAGGATCTCAGAGAAATCATATTTGCCACTCTTCGAGACACTCGCAAATATAGAAACATCAAGAAAACGCCCAGTGTCTCACTGCTGATCGATAGCCGAACCAACCAGGTCAATGACTTCAAAGATGTAGAGGCGCTTACTGCGGTTGGGAGTGCAGAAGAAATCAGTGATGAGTTGAAATCTGGTTATCTGAGAGGTTATCTAGAAAAGCACCCGTCTCTAGAAGAATTTGCCAAAGCGCCTGATTGTGCGTTGATGAAGATACAGGTAGCAAAATACATACTTGTTCAGCACTTTCAAAATGTTACGGAATATGACGTGCCATGAAGCCGTCCGTTGTTCTCTTTAGTTTCATCGGGCGGTGGAAATCGAAGAATGGCTGGAAATAATGCCACAGCGTTTGCTGTGATTGTTGGCTACAAGATCAATGCTCCAAGTAGAATATGCGTTGTCAAAGAAGCATACAATGGATCTTCCAGAGCATTCCCGGCTGAGCGGACTCCACGCGCCAGCAGACTCCCTGGCTACCCAAGAAGTTGAAGACCTCGCAGGGGGTCCGGACCACACTCTCGGGCCATGATCCAAAGACAACCATGCTGAGTGGAGCGGTCGACCACGGCCTAGAACTGCGGGATCTGGTGTCTCGTTATGCGGCGTTCACACTGCCCGGTTACCGTTCCCTGCTGAGTCAACTCTCGAAGGAGCAATCCCGCATTTGAGAGTCCTTCTTCGAGGAACCTCTCAGCTGGCATTATCGAGCCGGGGAGACGGGAGCTTTCTCTCTATCCCTTTGCCGAGACACCAGTCCAGCGGTCTTCTGTTCTTTGGCAGAAGGGGTTCTTCATCCTGCATTCTCCGAATGCCACTGCTATGATGTAGAGGAAACAGGCGCTGAGCCCTTGATCCAGACTAACCAGCGCCAGCACTCATCTGGCCCTTGAGACCAGACTCGGAGGGAGGGCTGTACAATGAAGAAAGTTGTCTTTCTCGCAGTTCCCGTGTGTCTCCTTCTGGTGGCCGGCACGGCATGGTGCCACCAACCACGTATCGTCGAAGGAGAAGATATCACGCCGGTAGAGAATCCTGAGGTGTCTCAGGCATTCTATGGTGAGCTCAAAGGGGAACCCGCCTCCTACCAGATTGCATCGGAAGATCCCTTCAAGCTCTATGTGGGGATTCTCGTTCCCGATTTGGAGAACATTGGAAAGGACGTCTCAGTCGAGATCACCAGAGAACACACGCATCCTGAGGAAGCAGCGAAACAAGAACCTGAAGAGGAGGAGATGCACGTCGTCCTCGATGGAACAGAGCATGAGTGGACACGCTGGTATGAACCCTTCGGAGGGGACTGGTACTGGGAAGGACCGGAGCTTCGGGCTAATCCCCCTGAGGAGGAACTCCCGCAAGGGGTCGCGGTTGAGGGAGGAATCCACACCCTCAAGGTCTTCAGCCCTGATAATGAGGGGAAGTACGTCCTCGTTGTGGGAGAGCGCGAGGAATTCCCACTCAGTGAGATGGTCCAGACGCTCTTTGTTCTTCCCAAGCTCAAGGCAGAGTTCTTCGAGCGCTCCCCCTGGAGTGCGTACTACAACCTTGTGGGTCTCTTTCTCCTCATCGGCATTGGCATCCTCGCGGGGATAATCGTTGCCATTGTGCTCATAACCAAGCGAGCCTTAAGAAAAGGCAGACTTAAGAGAGGGCGGGACATCGGGCGGATTCCACCTTCGAGAAGCTGAGAGTCTCATCCAGAGAAAGTCAGCGTTCTCCGTTCGGGGACCCCGGGTGCAGAGCCTCATCAAAGGGGAGCTGACCGGAAGGATTCCTCGCCGGTTCGATCCGTCCGCTCTTCGGCATAGTGTTGCGTCAATCGGGCTCCCAGGACACCGCTTGAGCTCGGCTTAGAGTCTATGTGGATCAGTACACCTGAAGAATGGGGTCATGAGTACGTTGATCACATCGCACCGGGAGAGGAGGGTAAGACGGATAGAGTTGGTGGAACGAACTGGTGGATGTGGAGATAGAAAGACAAGCCTAACCTTCCGAAGGCTCCATCAGTAGAGAGAATACCAGTAGCTCTCCTGTCGCGAAGGTTTTCGCTAGACGGGGGGAACTGAGCAGACAAGGAAATCGTACTTGTTTCTCCAAAGGAGGTGCAGAACCATGGCGAAAGCAGCTGATACTACCTTTGGCAAACTGAGGAAATTCAATGGAGTGATGGCGGTGCTCCACCTTGTTCAAGGTCTACTCATGCTTTTTTTCAGCGGCTACGGCAACAAATGGCCTATTACCACCACTCACCTTGAGTTTGACCTCGGAACTCAGTCCCTCCAGCCGGTGACTCAAACCTGGGTTCGTGTCGAGTTCGCTTATTTGGTGGCGCTTTTTCTTCTGATGTCGGCTGTCGCGCATCTTTTAATATCAACGCTTCTTTACAAGCGCTATGTGCGCTTCTTGCAAAAACACATGAATCCCTATCGGTGGTATGAGTATGCACTCAGTGCCTCGGTAATGATCGTGGTCATCGCTGCTCTCACCGGTATCTATGATCTGGGCACCTTGATCGCCCTCTTTGCCCTCACTGCGGTGATGAATCTCATGGGTCTCATGATGGAACTCCACAATCAGACAACTCCGAAGACTGACTGGACTGCCTATATCATTGGATGTATCGCTGGCATCGTCCCCTGGATTGTCATCGCACTCTCCTTTGGTGGCTCACTCATTGCGGCCAAAGGCGGTGTACCCAACTTCGTGATAGGAATCTATGTGTCCATTGCCGTCTTCTTTAACCTGTTTGCAGTCAATATGTACCTTCAGTACAGGAAAGTGGGTAAATGGAAGGACTATCTCTACGGAGAGAGGGTTTACGTTCTTCTGAGCCTGATAGCGAAGTCTGCCCTGGCGTGGCAGGTATTCTTCGGGACCTTACGGCCGGTGTGACCGAGACTGAAGATTCTCCTCGGTTTCAGCATCTGCACGAGGAGCAATTCTCGAGCACTGCTACCCGTGAACCTCAAGGAGGCTTAGAGTGGAGAAAAGCAAAGTGCGGGACACAGTGAAGCTTGTCGTGAGCCTGGCCGTCTGCCAGATTGCAGGCGCCCTCGGTTCTCTTTTCACTGCCCCCTCAATCGCCACCTGGTATGTTAGCTTGAAGAAGCCAGTTTTCACTCCACCTAACTGGGTGTTTGCCCCAGTGTGGCTCACACTGTTTGTCCTGATGGGAGTAGCGGCATTCTTGGTCTGGCGTAAAGGACTCAGAAACTCGCAACCCAGAAGAGCACTGACCATATTCGGCGTCCAGCTGGCCCTCAACATCTCGTGGTCAGGGGTCTTCTTCAGTCTGCAGTCACCCCTCGCAGGCCTCGTGGTAATCATCGTTCTGTGGGTTGCCATCCTCGTGACGATTCTCTCCTTCCTGAAGGTATCACGACCTGCAGGGTTGCTGCTCGTTCCCTACATTGTCTGGGTCAGTGCTGCAACGGCCCTGAACGCATCAATAGT
>Ga0315533_1001729_pt1 | contig 16194 bp, 9 predicted proteins | sample SalMarSW160130MG_FD_203081 | JGI IMG/M metagenome (GOLD analysis project Ga0315533, IMG submission 203081) | Salt marsh sediment microbial communities from the Plum Island Ecosystem LTER, Massachusetts, United States - Salt Marsh Sediment SW1601-30 ... | reverse complement strand
GTGTACCCTTGATTATCAGGTGGCCCGGTGTTATCAGAGAAGGTCTTGTAAGTAATGAATTAGTTTCTTCAATAGATTTTATGCCTACCTTTTGTGATTTATTCAATACAGACATAAACCCCAATATTGATGGGATAAGCATACTTTCTCATTTGAAAGCGGGAGCAGATTTGCCCGAGAGGAATATTTACTGGCACTATCCACATTATCACCAGGGGCCTCCTTCCGGAGCTGTCAGAAATGGGAAATGGAAGCTTATTGAATGGTATGAAAAGAGTCTTACAGGTGATGGGAAATCAGCTTTCGAACTATATGATCTGGAAAGTGATATCAGCGAATCAGTAAATCTGACAGACAGCCTGAATGAAATAACCATAAAACTGGCAGACGAATTAAGGAGATGGAGAAAAGATGTAAATGCTCAAATGCCCGTTATGAATAAAAGATATTCCAGCAAACAGAATAATAATTAATAATGTAGTCTCAAATACACAAGATTATGAAAAATCAGATTTCAAGGAAGAAATTTCTGCAGACTGCTGCTGTTGCAGGCACAGTAGTTATGGCGCCAGGTTTTTCAATGCCTTCTGTAAATGAACAGAAACAGGAAACCGCAATAATTCTGAATAAGAATCCTTTAAAAATCGGGTTAATGACTTACCTGTTAGGCAGGGACTGGGATATTGAGACAATAATAAAAAATTGTACTGCAACGGGTTTCCAGTCTGTTGAGCTCAGGACGACACATGGCCATGGTGTTGAGGTCACGCTTACTTCAGCACAGAGGGCTGAAGTTAATAAACGGTTTAAAGATTCACCTCTGGACACTATTAGCCTTGCCAGCGCGTTTCAGTACCATTCTCCCGACCCCGCAGAGCTTAAGAAGAATATCGAAGGAACGAAGGAATATGTTCTCCTTGCAAGGGATGTGGGCGCTACAGGGATCAGGGTTTTTCCCAATGCATTTTCTGAAGAGGTATCAAGGGAGAAAACAATGGAACAGATAGGGAAAGCTCTGGCAGAGGTTGGTAATTATGCAAATGATTACGGTGTCGAAATAAGGGTATGTGTCCATGGACAGGGAACAAGCTTTGTGCCTGTTATTAAGAAAATTATTGACTATTCACAAAGTCCCTTTGTGTTTGTGAACTGGAATTGCAACCTTTCCGACTCGGAAGGCGAAGGATTTGTATATAACTTCAATTCTGTAAAGGACCGCATCAGAGGAGTGCATATGCATGATCTGCATGACCCGGACTATCCTTACCGTCTGTTTTTCAAATTATTGGCAGAATCAGGATATAAAGGTTATTGTAACGCCGAGATCGGCAGAGTAAGCTGTGAACCTGTCGAGTATATGAAATGTTATAAGGGACTCTTTCTGGCACTTCAGAATGCCATCTAATTTTATGAAAGCAAATCAGATAATTGGAATTCATCCCTAATAGTAGATTAATGAAGCAGAAAGCATATATTATAGTTTTTTTATTTATCTCTTTTTTTGTTTTAACGGATTGTAAAACTAAAAGTGAAAAGAGCAAAGACCTGGTTTCCCCGGTTTCCGGGGAGGTTAACAATACTAAACCGGAGCAAAATATTTCGATTCATGAGGCAGCATTAAATGGTCAGTTAAGTCAGGTAATGAGACTGCTCGAAGAAGGATTGGATGTAAATATAAAAGATCAGGAAGGACGTACAGCTTTGATGTATGCCTCATTTAACGGGCATACGGAAATAATGAAAAAGCTCATCGAAAAGGGGGCGCTTGTGAATGAACGTGACAGTTACGGACGTACAGCTTTGATGATGGCTTCATCAGGTCCTTTACCGGCATCTGTTAAATTGCTTTTGGATCATCAGGCAGATCCAAATATTACAGACACGGATGAGCATTTTACTGCCCTTATGTATGCTGCTGCCGAAGGGCATCTGGATGTAGTGAAGATTTTGCTTTCATACAGAGCTGATCCTGCTTTAAAAGATGTTGATGGTGACGATGCAATAACCTTCGCTAATAATAATGGCCATAAAGAAGTAGCAGCGCTTCTGCAGTCTCTTAAAAAATAAAGTGAGTCAAATGATTGAGGTGCAGGAATCAATCTTCAGACTTCCAACTGATTAGATACAAATATTTCTTCTTATATGAAAGCTTTATCAACCACAGTTATTTGTTCCCTGAGCGGTGGACTTATCCTCATGGGATCCTGTTTTATTGAACATTTTCTAAAATGAAATAATATCTCTGAACATGAAATAGCCATGATACAAATAACACCAACCGGAATGAATATTTCTCTTTATGGCTATTCCATCTGGCCATTAAAAATTAAAAAATATACAGATGAAAAACCAGATTAAATTTATTTCTAAATTTCTCAATACAGAGAACCCAAAAAAAGTAACCGTCTGGTTTCTTACCATCCTGAGAATAGTTGTCGGATGGCATTTTCTTTATGAAGGTATTGTAAAATTGTTCAATCCTGGCTGGTCGTCAATGGCTTATCTATTGGAGTCGAAATGGCTGTTTTCCGGGTTTTTTCACTGGCTGATCAGCAATAACACTACATTGCAGATTGTTGATTTTCTGAATATATGGGGATTGATAATTATTGGTACTTGTTTGTTTATCGGTTATTTCACCCGTGCTGCAAGTATATCGGGAGCCCTCCTGCTCCTTCTGTATTATATTGCCAGTCCGCCGTTTGTTTATTCATCTATACCAGTTACAACCCACTTTTACATAATCAATTATAACCTTATTGAAGCACTTGTCCTGGTAGTTATAGCCTCATTACCTAAGGATTTTCTTTGGAGTTTCCAACGGTTTATTGTTAAATATCACCAAAAACGTAAAGATCAGAAATTTCCAGCCAGTGATAACCACCGGATTCTCGAAACAACGGACATGTCAAGGCGTGAGTTGATAAAAAACCTTGCAGTACTTCCGCTCTTCGGAGCAGTTTTTTTCGGTATGGCTAAAAAAAGAGGATGGATAGGTTTTGAGGAAGAAAACCTGGCTGCCCGGACGGACGCAATAAGCAGCGCTTCATTGATGCTTGGAAATGTATTATCCGTCAGTGAGTTAAAAGGCAAGGTGCCTGCAGGTAAAATAAAGGATGTTACCTTAAGCCGGCTTATGATAGGTGGTAACCTGATCAGCGGATTTTCTCATGCCCGTGACCTGATTTATGTATCTACATGGCTTAAGAAATATTTTACCGATGAAAAAGTAATAGAAACTTTATGGCTTTGTGAAGCCTGTGGAATCAATACAGCAATCTTTCGTTGTGATGAAAATACTATCAGAATATTGGAAAAATACTGGAAAAGAGGAGGGAAAGTACAATGGCTGGCTCAGACATACCCCGAGGGGGATGACCTTACAAATATCAAATTAGCCATTGATCATGGCGCCATGGGTGCATTTGTGATGGGAGGAATAGCAGACCAGATTGTTTATGAAAATAAGATTGATGATTTGCGTAAACCCATTGAGTTTATCCAGAAACAGGGACTTATAGCCGGAACAGCCTCTCATACAATAATGGTTCCAAAAGCTTGTTTTGAAAATGAAATTAAACCCGATTTCTACATGAAAACTTTTCATCATAACAATTACTGGTCAGCTACACCTGTTGATCCGAATAATCCTTACCTGCCGAAAGATGGAGACGATCATAACATGGCACACGACAATATCTGGTGTATGTCTGATAAAACGACTGCAGATTTCTTTAAAGAAAATCCCACGCCGTGGATCGCTTATAAAATACTTGCTGCCGGTGCAATCAAGCCGGAAGACGGTTTGCGTTATGCATTTGGAAACGGAGCTGATTTTGCATGCGTGGGGATGTTTGACTTTCAGATTGTTGAAGATGTAAATATCGCTTATGATATTCTTAATTCGGAATTGAAACGAGAAAGAAAATGGTATGCATGATATTGACTGATTATTAAAAATCATTCTTAAAGTGCATGAAGTGGATATGAGAATGAGGTTTATGAAGTTACCGTTATGCTGTTTAATTTGCTACAGGCCGATGAGAACAATTATTTTAATAGTTCTTATTGTTGTAACCTTCGTACAATGTTCCCCTCCCGGGGTGGAAGATATAAAATGGGCTGATAATATCCGGGTTGTACTGGATAATACAACTCCAATGGAATATGATCGTGACGGCCGGCTTCCTCTGTACCTCTGGCCGGCAATAGATGCCGGCGATTTAGATAGTAAAGCTGCAGAAATACTTGTGAGGGAACTTGATAAGCGTGGTATTGGTCTTGTGTGCTCCTGGGACATAAAAGATACAGAAAAAGTATTGAAGAATTGTCTTACTGTTGCACATGCACAGAAAAAGCTTGGGAAGCGTGTTAATATTGAAGCCACGGCACTTCTCAATTCTTTCTTTAATGGAGATGAACGTACTGCACATATTGATGATGAAGGCAAACCATTTTTCGATGACAGTTTCGGCGCTCATAAGATGGGTTGTCCCTTTGCTGTTGATTTCAGGAAGAAGGAAATACGGGAGCGGATTGAATTTTTTGTCAGGAAGTATAAACAGGAATCGCTACCTGTGGATTTCATTTTTACTGATTGGGAGATCGATGGACCCCTTGAAGTTAACAGGGCTTATGACGCATCAAAAAAATGCAAAAGATGCCGGGAATATATGGGAGATGATTTCAGCTATCGGGAATTTCAGAAGACCATGCGCGAGATGCGCTCATACCTGCAGAATTACAGCTATGCTGAACCTGTCCTTTCTTCCTTCCCCGATGCTCTGACAGGAAATTATGCGGTTTATCCTAACGATGGTTACCGTTATTGGTATGATTATTTCGAATATTATGTTGAAGGGCAACCTTATAAAGCTGATCAGAATGCAAAGTACAGACAATGGTATAATGATTTTCCTTCTACTGGTTATACATGTGCCATGCCTGTAGTTTACCCGTGGGAACCGATTTACAGCTGGTATGATTTTGAAAATACGGATTACAGATGGTTTTACAACATGCTTCTTGTGGCAAGCAATGCAGGCAAGAACACACCCCGGAATATTCCTGTCATCAGCTTTGTACATTGGCATACAATATTTGTTTCAGATAAACCTGATACTGCAATTAAGCAGATGAGCATGGAAAGCTATGAGGAGCTTCTGTGGCATATGCTGCTCAGGGGGACTGATACTTTCTTCATGTGGAGCGGGAAAAAGGAGTATCCTCAGGAAATAAAACTGGTTCATAAGGTTTATGCTGCTGCACAACAATACGGAGATTTTCTTGAGCATGGTTTACCTGTTATATTTGATGTTCCAGGTGAACCGGCAACTGTGATTTCCGGATTAGCCCTCGGAGATAGTATTCTCATTCGCCGCACCGATTTCGGGGAAAACAGGGATCCTGTTGAAATTCTGGCCGGTACAAAATTGACTACAGTTGAATATACACCGGGAATATGTAAGATAATCAGTTTAAGTTTGAAGTAAAAATGATCAATGGCAGCACAAGAAATTTTTAAGTTTGGCGATATAATCGCAACAAGAAGTAATAGCTTATTATCTAAAGCTATAAGGTGGTTCATGCAGTTGTATAAGCCGGGTTCACCAAGTTTCAGCCATAATGCTGTTATCATCAATATGTGGGGAAATTTATGGATTGCCGAAGCTCTCGCATGGGGAGTAAGGATATGGCCTATTGACCAATCGGGATACCTTACCAACAAGCAATGTATCATACTAAGACATAAACAGGGCTTTACAAAAGCTCAGATAGAGGCTATGTCAAAAAAGATGGCAAGCCTGGCAGGCACCAGGTATCAGTACGAAAATCTTCCAATGTGGGCAGCAAAAATACTGGTCAGCATTAATTTCTTTCGCAGAATTAACGAAAAGTCAATTTATTGCAGTGAACTTGCAGCAATAGCCATTAATGAAGCATTTCCGGGCACTTTTAAAAACCCGAACATGGTTTCACCCGCGGATCATACAAGCAAGGGTATTTATAATATAATTGATTATAACAATATACTATAGATAAGGCTCGCTGTGAACTCACTTTTGAAATATTGTCAAGCATTTTGTTGATTGTGTGTTCTGTACCGGTTGCTTTCCGATACAGAAGTCTATGAAAATACGCCCAAAGTATCTCATCTGTAGTTATTTCGAATACCGTAAAAACCTAGATGAAGATTGTACTTAAGCTCCTCCGTGATACTCTAAAAGATTACCTTATTATTCTTCTTTTTTGTATGGGGATTTGAAAAATATTTTATCTCCTTTTAACCCTCTCTTATTTTTTGCCTATCTTTATAAAATAATCGCATGCAAACGAAAGGGAACAAACAATCGGCAGACAATTTAGTTTCCCGCTATCTGAAAGGCGAATTGACTCCTGATGAGGCCAAAAAAGTTAATTAGCTGGGTAAAACTCAACAGGGCCAATTAAAGATATTTTGATGAATATTGCGAAATATGGGTTACAGCCAGAGAATCTTTAAAAAATACCGGATATATTGCTCAGGAGGGTTTCTGGAAATTCAAATAAAAAAATTTGAAGAACATAATAAAAGGTTTTATGAACAACGATAACTAAAATAGTTAGAAATATATAAGCTAAAAAAATTTTGCCTATGAAAAATAAAAATCCACTCTGAAATCAAGCGCAGGATGCTGAAATACCCCGCGCCGAATTTTTACTAATTTCCCCAAATGTAACTTTCTTCAGAAGAACATTGGTTTGTTAAACTATAAAAACACTATAAAACTATGAAAAAGAAACTTCCAAACCTTATTCCTCTTTCGAAATCAGGAATAAAGAAATTTCTACTAACTATGAAACTAGCTCTGATCATCGTTTTTTTAAGTATTCTTCAAGTTAGTGCAAATGTTTACCCCCAAATTACTATCAATCTGGATGTTCAGGACAAATCCATTCGCGAAGTGTTGAAATCAATCGAGCAACAGAGTCAGATCCGGTTTCTTTTCAGCGACGATTTGCTGATCATGAATGAATTGATTGATGTAAAAGCAGATAACCAAAACATTATAGGCGTATTAGATGATATTTTTTCAAAATCTCCATTAATTTACAAGGCTTATGATAATAATTTAATCGTAATAGTTCCCAAAGACCTGTTGCAGCAACAAAAAGTATCTGGTACAGTCACCGATAAGGATGATGGCACACCTATTCCTGGTGTAAACGTTGTTGTTAAGGGTACCAACCTTGGTGCCATAACTGATATTGATGGAAAATACTCACTGTCAGTCCCTGACAGAGATGCAACACTTGTTTTCTCGTTCATCGGATATGTTACCCAGGAAATTCCTTTAAATGGCAGAACAACTGTAAATGTTGCCATCATCAGTGGTTTGACTGGTCTTGAAGAAGTAGTTGTTATTGGTTATGGTACTCAAAAGAGAATTAATGTAACTGGGTCTGTTGCAACTGCCGGGAGTGAAACAATTGAAGGAGAGCCAGTTGTTATGGTTTCACAAGCCTTGCAAGGTGATATAAGTGGAGTTACTATTCGGCAACCTGCGGGACAACCTAACGCATCTACTGAAATCAGAATCAGGGGTTATGGAACATTCAGTAGCGCAGGAAACAGCCCCCTTGTTTTAATAGATGGTATACCTGGTTCTATGGATAATGTTAATCCAAATGATATTAAAAATATTTCTGTGCTTAAAGATGCTGCTTCTGCAGCCATTTATGGTTCTAGAGCTGCAAATGGCGTAATCTTAATAGAAACAAAAAGAGGAAAAGCAGGGGCAATGGAAGTGATATACAGTGGTTATGTTGGTTTCAATGAGTTAGCAGACCAGCCAAAGTTTGTAGATTCATGGATTTATGCCCTTGCCTATAATGAGGGACTTGAGAATATGGGTTTAGGTATAAAATATACTGAGGAAGATATTCAAAAATTCCAATCAGGAGAATATCCCGATACCCATCCCAATGACCACCATTACCAAATGGCTTTTGATAATAAAGCTCTTCAAACAAAACATGATCTTACATTGAGTGGTGGTAATTCAATGACCAGATACCTCTTTTCTTTTGGGTATTTAAGGAGTGATGGTATTTTACAAAATAATAAATATGATAGTTATAAAGAAAACCTGCTCAACTATTATAATCAATATGCGGTCAGGGTAAATGTTGATAGCGACATTAGCAAAAAGCTCAAGTTAACTCTTAACATAGCCGGTAAAACAGGTGATGATCATGCACCGGCAGCATTTACTGGTAACCAGACAATGGGACGGGTTGTTACCAGAATTACCAGGATGCCTTCAGCTATCCCTGCACGTACTTCTGATGGATGGTATGGCCGGGTTGACCTGGGTGCTCCCTGGGCAGATATTGATAGTGAGTCTAATGAATTAGACCGGGATTATCATTTTTTAGGTAATGTTGATTTGGAATACAATATTTTTGGTCCAATAACTTTTGTTGCAAGGGCTGGTTATGTTTTTAACCACTCAAACTATAGGAGATATGTAGCAGATGAACATATAGATCCTACTACTTATGCAAAACCAAATAAATTAACTGTTGAGTGGAATACAAGCAGGGAATTAACACTTGAGGGGCTTGTCAAATATGACCAGAGTTTCGGTGAACATGAAATACATGCTTTAGCCGGTTATTCTCAAATTGAAAATAAGTATAATTATCTAAATGCATACAGGGATAATTTTCCTACAAATGCGTTATTCGAATTAGATGTTGCCAGCTCAGAAAATCAAAAAAACAATGGAGGAGCATCTGAATGGGGATTAGTTTCTTATTTTGGAAGAATTCAGTATGCTTATGAAGGTAAATATCTTTTTGAAGCAAATGCACGGTATGATGGTTCTTCTCGATTTGGCTCCGGAAATAAATTCGGACTTTTCCCGTCTTTTTCACTTGGCTGGAGAATTTCTGAAGAAAATTTCATCAAAGAAGGAATTCCCTGGATATATAACCTTAAATTCCGGGGTTCATGGGGTGAACTTGGTAACCAGCAAATTGGAGCATATCCTTATCAGGCAATTTTATCATCAGGAGCAAATTCGATTTTTGGGGATAATATTTCTCCTGGAATTGTACTTAACACTGTGGCAAATGAAGATATTACCTGGGAAACAACAAGAATTGTTGATCTGGGAGTTGACTTTTCTGTTTTCGATGGCAAATTAAATTTTGCAGTTGACTATTTTAATAAGACAACAAGAGATATTTTATACAATATTACAACTGCTGGTGTATTGGGGCTAGGTTCATCGCCCGTAAATGCCGGGAAAGTTAAAAATGAAGGTTGGGATATCAGTATTGAATACAGAAATTCAATAGGAGATTTTTCATATAGCTTCTCCCCCAATTTTGCTATTGTAAAGAATGAAGTATTATCTCTCGCCAAAGTAGAAAAAGATATTCAACAGGGACTATTTATTGGAGAACCACTTAATGCCATTTATGGCTATATTGACGACGGACTTTTTGTAGATGAACAGGATATTCAAAATTATCCTGAACAGCCATACAGTCCTGTCCCCGGTGATATAAAATATAAAGATATTGGTGGCCCCGATGGAAAACCCGACGGAATAGTATCACCAGAATATGACAGAACTGTTATTGGGCAAAGATCTCCAAAATATACTTATGGAGGCCAATTAACGGCGAAATATAAATCATTTGACTTTTCTATAACATTCGACGGTGCTGGAGGAATGCGGAGGTATTTAAACAACATGGCTGGAAGGGCTTTTGCCAATAAATCAAATGTTCAGCAATGGATGTGGGATAACCGATGGACTAAAGAGAATCCAAATCCGGACGCCATTTACCCAAGATTCTTTCATCACGGAGGAGGGAATAATGAACCTTACTCTTGGTACTCAACTTATTGGGCATGGAAGGCTTCATATATGAAAATTAGATCGATACAACTTGGATATAATATGCCTCCTCGAGTAACTCAGGCATTAAATATTCAAAGTATACGTCTTTATCTTTCAGGTCGAAACCTTTACTGTTTTGACAATTTTGTCCCGGGATGGGATCCTGAGCTTAATGTTGAACTTAGAGAGGGCGAACATTATCCCATGACAAGAACTTATGTAATTGGTTTAAATGTTAAATTTTAAAATAAAAGCATTATGAAATCGTTAATAAAAACATTAATATATTTTGTTGGCCTGGGGACGTTGCTATCTTCTTGTGAAACAGATATCCTTGAAAAGCAACCACTCAATCAGCTTGCTACCGAGAATTTCTGGATTTCAGAGAAAGATGCTGAATTGGCTTTAGCAGGAGTTTATAATAAAGCTTCTGCATGGAGTACTCAACACCCAATTATCGAATTCGATGCGAATACTGATAATGGTATAGACCGAAAAGTTAATGAGGTCCCTTTCAGTACTGGAATGCTGACCTCAACAAATTCAGATATTGAAAATTATTGGAACACTTCTTACAGCCACATAGCCGCATGTAATTACTTTTTAGAGAATATTGAACGTATTGTAGAGATGGATGCTTCTTTAAAATCCGAGATGATTGCTGAAGTAAGATTTTTAAGAGCATTTGCATATTATAGTATGTCTCAGTACTGGGGCGGGGTTCCTCTAGTTATTGAAACACTAACAATGGATGAAGCAAATTCTGCTACCAGTTCAACTAAAGAAACAATTGTAGATTTTGTTTTGAGTGAATTGAGTGTAATTACCCAGGATTTACCGGCAACCAGACCGTCTAATGAGCATGGTCGAATTATAAGAGGAGCTGCATTGGCCATTAAAGGCCGCTTGCTGATGTCGGAAAATGATTGGTCTGCTGCAGCCACTGCGTTTAAAGAAATAATCGACCTGGGAGTTCATAGTATTGATCCTGACTATATGGAACTTTTTAACGGGAAAAAAGAACAAAGTAGCGAAATTATTTTTTCAAGAAAATATCTTGAAAATGAGGTAGGAAATACCATCCAATTGTATTATCGGCCTAATGTTGACGGTGGCTGGCATCATATGAATCCATTCCAGAGCCTGGTCGATGCCTACTTATGTGTTGATGGCAAGACAATTGAAGATAGTGATCTTTATGATCCTCTAAATCCGGTGGTTAAAGATGGGAATTATTACAGGGATCCACGCTTGTTATATACTATCTACTATCCGGCAATTTCTGTTATCAAAGGAAAAATGTATCATGGTCATCCTGATTCAACTACAGTCGAAGGTGATTTGTTCACTTATGATGCTGGAATGACAGGATATTGCTTAAGGAAATATGTCAATGAAGAATATGAAGGAGATGTATACAGTGGCGGCTCAGACATACCAATTGTAAGGTATGCCGAAGTTTTATTAAGTTATCTTGAATGTAAAATAAAAAATAACGATGCAATAACTCAGGAACTACTTGATCAAACTATAAATCAGGTTAGAACAAGAGATGCTGTAAATATGCCTGTGGTGCAAGAAACAGCCCCAACAGAATTATGGGAAATTCTTAAAAGGGAGAGAAGAGTTGAATTGGCATGGGAAGGTTTGCGGTACTGGGATCTGATTAGATGGGGAGAAGCCGCCGAAGTAATTAACGGACCTTTTTATGGGATGAAAATAACAGATGATCCTGAAAATTATGATAGGTTTAGAGTAGGTCCTGATGGACATTATTATGTTATAGATTTAATTTTCAGAGAATCTGATTTACCCTGGCCATTCCCGCAAGATGAATTGGATATAAATTCAAATCTCGAACAAAAAGCCAACTGGCGTTAATTTGGTTTTTAAGTTCACAATAATTGAATAACTATTGTTAATGTCCAGGCAAATTACGGTTAATAAAAATCCAATTAGGAATTTATGATGAAGATAAAGACATTTTAAACATATAACAAAATACTTTGAAAACGAAACATTTTGCTTTCTCAGAAATTACCGGATTCCTGGTAATATGAATTTCCGGTTGCTCAGGCACGGGAAATGGTTCAGATAAGAAGCCGAATATCATTTTCATTATTGCTGATGATCTGGGTTACAAAGACCTGGATTGTTATGGTTAGCAGATTATTGAGACTCCCAATGTTGATGCATTGGCCAATAATATTATCTGTTTTACCCAATATTACCAGGGAGCATCAGAAACTTAAGATTCAAAGATTTGATTTATTCATCGGGAATTAATTGACCTTATTTATTCATAACTCTGGTGAATACTTTCCCGGACGAAAAAGACCGGTCAGGGTTTTCTTTTTGGTAAGGTGGGATATGGTCTATCGTATCCTTTAACCGCATGCCAGATTATCCGATTAAAAATATCTTCATCAATACGATCAACATCATCGAGGTTTTGTTCCAAGGATTTTTCAGCCCAGTATAACTGATCACCTGTAAGAGCACTAAGGGCCGGGTTTAACTGATCGAGAGGAATATTGTTATTCACTGCTTTGTAGGGAGTAAAATCAGGCTTATTGGTAAAACAATCTACCATGGCTTCAACAGTCATATCGAGTTGATTCATAGGGGGTATGCCCAGAATATTTTCAATAGTCCTTACCATATTTATCTGCGAATAGTAAGTTGAGATGACTTTGCCTCGTTTTGTATAAGGACTTATTATCAATCCGACTGTCCGGTGGCCATCAACATGATCAAGCCCGGCCTGGGGATCATCTTCTGTTACAAAGATGCAGGTCTCATTCCAGAATTTACTCCCTGAGATTGCTTCAACAATTTGTCCAAGAGCAAGATCATTATCAGCAACTGCGGCCCTTGGCGTAGGTAAACCCGGTCGTGTACCCGAAGTATGATCGTTGGGTAGTAACATTATAATAAAATTTGGGAAATCACCGTTTTTTCAAATTTTTTTAATTCTTTAATGAATTCTGATGCACGATATACATCAGGTACTTTATTGGGGAATCCTGCGTAAGTCGGACATAAATAAGGTTTAAGTTGCTCAAGATTTGCTTTTGCATGGATCTTTATCTTATTAGTTCCTTCTTTAAAATCCTGATATATCTCCGTAAATGTTGCAGTTGGAGGATCTATAATGGCATCCACAAATTCGCCATAATCGCGGAATGTCAGTCCATGATTCAGAACATTATCCCATATAAAACCCGAACTGGCATAGGCAAGAGCATCATCTCCGTCATAAGGATAACTACGTGTAAAACCGCCAAATGACTTTTCCAGATAATCAGTAACATAGGCTTCATCTGTCCACTGATGTCCATCGGCACTTAAAACACCGCTACAGTTGAAATTATCCAGTAATACAAATGTTTCGGCCAGGAGGTGATGATTTGGAGTGACCTCTTTACCGAATTCCACTAAACTGGTATCACCATTCCCCTGGGGGAGATCACCAAACACTTGATCATAAGTGCGATTTTCTTTTATAATGTACACAACATGCTTAAAATATGATGTCTGGTCTGGCAACACAGGCACCGGTACTTTTTTCCTGTCACCCGTTTTTGGATATAATTCTCTTAACATCTCTGCATAGAAATTATTAAGATGAACAATTTCTGTCATTTTTTGAAGCTTATGCCTGGTTGGTACCGGAATTATCGAAACTGTTCCCAGGTGATCATGAGAATTATATCCGGTCCGATCAGTTCTTTGATTGCGAGAGCCAATGCCCTTTACATTTGCCACGTAAAGAATTTTTCCGGATGGATTCAGAAGAACTGAGCCGGGATACCATCCCGTGGGAATGTACCCAAGAACCTGACCGGGAGCTTCGGTTTGTATTACACAGATAGCATTTTCTGTTCCATTAGCAACGTAAAGATATTTCCCGTCGGGTGAAATAGTCAGGGAATTGGGTGCACTTCCAAAAGGGACGTCTTTCTGCATATGTACTGATATTTCATCAGTTACCTGATCTGTGCTTGTATTTATAACCGAGATAATATCACTATTCGCACATGCAACATATAATCTGTCGCGTTTAGGGCTTAGCACCATATCGCAAGGGTGCAAAGCCACTTCAATAATTTTGCTTTGTATATTCAGGTCTAAATCCACAACTGAAATTGCTCCATTATTTGCAATACCTGTTTTTGGATCTACCAGGACCTGGCTCCCGGATGAATTATATGTTGATTCACCTTCATAAGGCTGGCGACCTCCCCAATTGCTGACATAAGCTTTTGTCGGTGATGCAAGTACAACTTCATATGGTGCGATGCCAACCGGAACTTCAACAATAGAGTTATCAGTTAAACTGATAATTGCAAGGGAATTATTTCTGCTAAGAGTAACATAAATTTTATCTCCTGTATCATTCAGAACAAGTCCTCCCGGTACCGGTACACCTCCAATTGAAGGGTCAGGCAATCTTATCGGGTCTTCCCAGTGCAAAATATTATCATTATCCAGCCCGGCAACACAAATACGATCTCTTGCATCGGTGACATAAATATGATGACCATCAGGAGACAGACAAATCCCATTAAATGAAGCACCACTTTGACTAAACGGCAGCGATTGTAAAATTGTTCTGTCGCTTATTCTTATAAGATCTAAATCTGCTTTGTTTTTAACTAAAAGGAATTTCTCATCAGGTGTCAGTGCTAAATCAACCGGTCTGCCCGGCATATAAACCTGAAATCCTGCCGGACGTAATAATTGATTTGTAGGGACCAAAATGCTCTGGTCAGGTTGGATTCCAACTTGTTTCTCGCTAAGACTATTTCGATCCCTTGTGATACAACCGGATATAAAAACAAGAATAAAGAATAAACATGCAACTGAAGTCTTCAATTTATCCATTTCTCTGTCCTCCTTCTTTAATAATTCTTTACTTCATTAGATTAATTCAAAAATTTAAAAATAAAAAATAAAGATTGGCTTTTACGTCGGTTTTTTATTTATCATTGTACAAAGAAGTTTTTTATTGTAATCATCTTAAATACAGCTAATTAAGTTGTAAATAAAAAGTAATCATTCTGTTCAATAATATTGACAGCCACAAAGGGATGATTATTATGATAGAAATGTTCTAACTCAATATTTGTCGTCATGAAAGTTTTTTCGACTGCAGTAATTTACTCAATAGGTGGAGGATTACTCTTCAACGCCTGTAATTCGGCGAGCAGGGATGAAATCAAGCACCCCAATATCCTCATTGCCATAAGCGACGATCAATCCTTTCCTCACACCAGCTTTGCAGGTTGTAAATTTGTAAGCACACCAGGTTTTGACAGGGTAGCCCGCAGTGGTATCTATTTCACCAATTGTTATTGCGGCTCACCCGGATCTGCCCCTTCACGAAGTTCGCTTGTTACAGGGCGTTACCACTGGCAGAATGAGCAGAGCGGACAACATGCCTCCAGCTGGATGAAAAAATATGTTCCTTTTGCTGATGCCCTTGCGGCCGGTGGTTATCACACAGGCTTTACAGGTAAAGGTGTCGACCCGTTCCAGTATGCGCGGAATGAACAGGATTCACTCTGGAGAAAGGGAAATGCTGCTGGAAAAGCCTATAATTCAATTCAATATAAAAGAGGTGATCCTGCAGATGAGAGAACTGCCGACGGTATCGGTGGAACCAACTATTTTACGAATTTCAGGATTTTCATGCAGGAACGTCAGGAGGGACAGCCTTTCTATTTCTGGTACGGGGCCACTGAACCCCACAGGGCTTATGAAAAGGATTCCTGGAAACGCTACGGGAAAGATCCGGATATAGCAGATGTTCCGGGATTTCTGCCGGATGAACAGGAGATAAGAGGCGACCTGCTCGATTATGCTGTTGAGATTGAATGGTTCGATCTTCATCTTACACGAATGTTAAATTATCTCGATTCGATAGGAGAACTGGATAATACCATCGTAATAGTGACCGGCGATAACGGGATGCCTTTTCCCAGGGCTAAAGCCAACAGTTTTGAATATGGTGTTCATGTTCCGCTGGCAATCGGTTACCCGGCGGATTTCCCGGGAAAAAGGATAGTTGATGATCCTGTAAGTTTCGTTGATCTTGCTCCGACTATCCTGGAGATGACAAATACAAAGCCGGAAGGTATGATGCCGATTTACGGGAGAAGTATTGCGAACATTCTTAAGTCAAAAAAATCGGGTATAGTTGATGAAACGAAGAAGTACATATTTGCCGGCAGGGAGCGCCACTCATCGTCGAGATGGAATAACCTGGGGTACCCGCAGCGTGCAATCCGCAGCG
>Ga0315533_1001722_pt1 | contig 16274 bp, 22 predicted proteins | sample SalMarSW160130MG_FD_203081 | JGI IMG/M metagenome (GOLD analysis project Ga0315533, IMG submission 203081) | Salt marsh sediment microbial communities from the Plum Island Ecosystem LTER, Massachusetts, United States - Salt Marsh Sediment SW1601-30 ... | reverse complement strand
TATTGAAGGTAACTCCGATACCGTTTACCTCGGTATAAATTGTCCTCCATGTCCAATATCCGTTTTCGCAAGGAAGAGGATTTGCGCTAAAGGTTATTTCTATCTTAGCCGACCCTGGTTTTCCTGGCAAAAGCTCTATTCTGTTTTCGGCAACAATTGAATGCCCGTTGTCGTCTACCCCGGTCACGATAAATATTACGTGAGTTGCTGACTCCTCATAAGGTATATGGCGCTCGGAGTCCGCCTGACCGTAAGCCGGCAGGTAATAGTCCATCGCTTCCAGCCAACTATTATCGCTTCCCTTATCGATCGAGCTATGTAGAAGCTCATCTCCTCCGTATTCCTCCATAATTATCTCGTTCAGCTTAACCCCAAATCCCTTAACCTCTTTCAGGGTTACTTGCCACCGCCACATTCCTTCCTTGAGGGGTACGGGGTCAGGTTCAAAGGTCATCTCCATCTTGGCGGTTGTTCGTTCTTCTAGCTTATCTACCTCTTTTTGGAGTTTGAGGTTCTCTTCTTCCAGTCTTTCGTTTTCGCTCTTTAGTTCAGCTATTTCAGCTTGCTGCTCAACTATCTGAGCCTCTAGCTCGTTGACCTGGCCTTGAGCGCAGCCGGGCAAAAACAACCCCATCATCAACACTGCTAAAACTACACTTATAATCTCCTGTTTCATTCCTTTTTTCGTCCTTCTCTTATTTTTGCCCAGTTAGTTTAAGTTGTCAAGGAAGGATACCGCTGCTTGACTCTAAGATATTGCCGCCTGAGTGGTGTTACCGCCATCAGTGTTATTTTACTTGCTCGTCATGAACATATAAAGTCAGTATAGACTAAGAAGGCTTCAACAAAAATAGCTAAAGCACTATAATGACGGTGAGCTAAAAAAATTTGAGAGTTGTCCTCTAATGGAAGGGGGATTACGCATATACTGGACTTATTATGAATGGTGGGCTACGTAAGCCTTGAAGAAGAGTGGATATCATATGAGCGATGAGATGAAGCCCGTTGAGAATGCACATAGTGGGAAGAATATTTGTCCGATATGCTACATAGCGGTGGTTAATACTCTAGGAGAACACATGCGCAGCGCCCACGGAGAAAGAGAATTTCGACGAGCCCTGTTGGAAGCAAAGGAAAAGGGAATGCCTGACCCTGAAATTGGCTCACGGTTTGGCATTACTTTTAAGCAGCTGGAAAGGATTATCACTGAAACATACGGTATTAACATCTCAACTCTTGAAAAGCCGAGAAAGATAAAATCTTGGGCACCAAAAGATTTTGGGGAAGAGACAACAACTGTATGGAGCTTTAAACAGAGAGGAAACTGGGCAACTCACGATGGAAGATATAGAGGAAACTGGTCACCGTACATCCCAAGAAATGTGATATTAAAGTATTCCAAGCCTGGAGATGTTGTCCTAGATTACTTTGCTGGTGGGGGAACAACAGCAGTTGAGGCAAAATTACTGGGTCGGCGGTGTATTGCCAGAGACATTAATCCTGCTTGCGTAGGGTTAACTTCAGAAAATTTGGATTTTGGACTACCAGAGACATTCTTAAGAGAACTTTCTACTTGTGAGCCAGAAGTTTCTGTAGGTGACGCGCGAGATTTATCCGATTTGTCCGATAACAGTATTGACCTTATCTGTGCCCACCCGCCATACGCAGGCATAATAAATTACAGCTCCAAAGTTGAAGGGGATTTGTCAAAATTAGGTATAGAAGAATTCTTAGAAGAGATGCGGGAGGTAGCTAGGGAAAGCTACAGAGTTCTTAAACCCGGTAGACAATGTGCAATACTTATTGGAGATACCAGGCAACGAAGGCATGTTGTTCCTATAGGTTTTAGGACAATCAATGTCTTTTTAGAGGCTGGGTTTAAGTTAAAAGAGTTGGTAATTAAGCGACAGCATAATTGTAAAAGCACAGGGTTTTGGTATGCCAACAGTAGAAAGTACAATTTTCTCCTCTTAGCTCACGAATACCTGCCGATTTTCGAAAAACCTGAATCCCCCATCCCTTTGGCTGTGAGAGAAGAGGTAGCAGATTACGGTTTGCTTTTCCCTACTCTGGAGAAACCAGTGATAAAGAGAAAGATAGATGAATTTGAGACTACAACAGTGTGGATCCTGCCAGAAAAAGACTTTGAAAGACGCCTAAATAAGAACGTAATTGATAGATACTCAAGTGGGAAAGGATACTCGACTATTTCTTTTGTTTCCCATCCCAAAAACGAGATAGACATAACTTCGGGGGAAGGCCAAAAAGGTAGGAAGTTACTCCTTATTAAATCACCATTTTTGGCTGACAACCGTTCTTTTTCAACTTCAAATATTGAATTCCATTTGCAGAAGATAAAAGAATTTGTGAATGGAGAGTTGCCTACAATAAATGAGGACGGGTTTATAGTAATCCAAACACAAGATGTAAGAATAGGCGAATACGTAGAACCCCTTGCGAAAAGAGTGGTAGATATGTTGACGCCTGATAATCTATTGCTCAAGGAAATTATAGTTGTTACTCAACAAAATCAAAATACTAAACTCCAAACAACGAGAGAGCATCTAGAAATAAACCATCAGTATCTACTTGTTTATGAAAAAGTAGATTCTAGGAGATTGCGGAAATGAGCATCCATAAAGCAAAAGCAAAGGAGACCAGAAATGGTTGGTATATTAGATGTCCTGTGTGCAGGAGCCGAATGGAGTTGGATGAATGTCCTGTCCCCGGCGGTATGAACAATAATATCGAAGTATGCTACGAGTGTGGAGTGGATATAGAAGTACAGCCACCTTCAGGAAGTAACAAGACTTTTTGTGTTGAACATGGAGGAATGTGACATGTCCACCTTTGTTAAGTTTCTTAAAAATATTACAGACGATTTGGGTCTCGAATTTGAAGTTGGAAAAATCAAAGGCGAAGAGGAATATGAGTTAGCAGCAAACATATTGGCTGAAATCAATAAATTCCTTTATCAGAAAAAAGCGACTTTGCCTCCCCAATACATCTCTGAATTTCACAAATACTGGGAGCAAAATCACGAAAAGGTGTTGTCGCCAAAGGTTAATCCAAGTGGGGAGTGTTTGGCGATAGCCAAAGTTTTAGAGGGTGTTTATAAGAGTAACACCGTTAAGGTTCAGTTGGACACACTTGATTTAACCAAAGAGGAAATCGCCAATGCAAGATTCTTTACCGCAATTCAGGATTTTAATATTGATGTCCACGCAAGAAGTAACCCCTTCGAGTTCTATAAAAGGCACCCAGATTGTTTTAAGCCTGAAAAAGTGAAGGATAATGATTTGTTAGTAGACGAACTTCTCAATTTTCTTGGCGCGCAGTCCCAGAGAGATAAACGGAAACCTTGGATGTTGAATTCCGCAAGATTACTGGTAGAAAAATATAACTCATCAGCGTATGAAATTAATGAGGTTTGCAATGGAGACGTAGTTGAGATTGTTAAGGCACTGACAGCAGAGGAACGATATGGCTTTTCTACTAAGAAGGCTCACATGCTCCTAAGAGACATGGCTGATTTAGGAGTATGGAAGTATGAAAGAAACATAGAGAAATTGGATGTGATGAGCGACAAAAACACTATGAGAGTAGCTTTGAGAACTGGAGCCCTCCAATTTCGGATCCCCTTACTCGCTAGTTTCTTGGATGTTTTTTGTTATCAGTATTCTATGGTAGATAGATTAAGCCGTGATGCATGGAGGGTAGTGTGGAAGGAGTGGGATAAAATCTCCGATAACCATAGGCCCCAAACACCAGCATCAATTGATTACTTAATCTTTAGACTTGGCAAGATAGCTTGCCGCCCAAACAAACGCTTTTGTCCACCTGAAGGAGAAGTAACCGAGAAGAAACTAGAGAGCTTGATCCCACAGGACAGACTGGTTTTCAGAGCGGACAGGTACTGCATTTTTAGTGAGGTTTGTCAGTTGGAGAAAAAGATGTTAAATGCCCCCAATAGCATCTCGATTGAGGGGAGAACTGGGTGGAAGAGCGGAAAGACAAATGAAGGTGGTGGAGGTGGAATTTCGTCCTGAAGCTGAATCTACCACATTCTTGCTGAGTAAAGACTTCTCCCACATGGGAAAACGCTGTCTAATAGTCCAGTTGAAAGTAAGGCGACTTTTGTCCGCCGTAAAGAAAGATTAGACCTTTACTATGCTGCCAGAAGAAGAGGTTGAAATTTTCCTTGAGGAGAAATTCCGTGGCTTGGTTGACGAAGACTGGGCGAGGAGGATAGCTCAAACTGTCCCTAGCGCTGAAGAGGTGGCTCCTCCCTATGAAGTGAGCCTGGGCTTCACCCATGAAGCATATGAGCCAAACAAAATGATCTTCGCTGGAGCAAATGCCTGGACAATCCCGTCCCTTACCTCTTCGAGGATTTCATCATAATGAAGGCTTCATCGAGAAAAGTCAGCCATTTTGCTATGATACCTAGCTAACAAAACCTGCTGCACCAAAGAAACTTGAATGGGGAGTTCAAGATGAAGAATGAGGTTTTCGATGCAATTTATAAGAAGCTTGAATCTGAGCCGTATGCAAATAAACTTGGACTAAAACTGATTAATCTAGACTATGGTTATTCAATGGTTGAGATGAGTGTTACTGAAGAAATGGAAAATATGTTTGGTATGGCACATGGTGGAGCCATATTTTCCCTGCTCGACGAAGCTTTTGAAGCAGCTTCCAATTCCCACGGGACGATTTCTGTTGCACTCAGCATGAATGTTTTTTATGTTAAGCCTCCTTCAATTGGAGATATTTTGTACGCTGAAGCAAAAGAAATGAGCAAAACCAAGAGAATTGGCAACTATGATATCAAAGTTAGAAATAATAAAGGCGACTTAATTGCTGCCTGTCAAGCAATGGTTTATAGAAAAGAAGAGAAATTGCCTTTTCTAAACTGATAAGAATTAAGGTTATCCATTTCACTTGTTGTATTAATATGGAAGAGGAAATTGGCATTCACATCGAGGAAGAATTCCAGGGTTTGGTTGGTGAGGGCTGGGTGAGAAGGATAACCCAGTATGTCCTCGAAGCTGAAGGAGTGGCTCCTCCCTATGAAGTGAGCCTGGTCTTCACCGACTCTGAGACGGTGCAACAACTTAATCGGGACTACCGGGGCGTGGATGAAACCACCGACGTGCTAGCTTTCCAGATGCTTCCTCAGAAGAAAGCCGATGATTCCTTCGCTCTCCCTCCTGATGGCGTAACCCGCCTGGGAGAAGTCATCATCTCCTATCCTCAAGCGGCGGAGCAAGCCGAAGAGCAAGGACATTCAGTTGAGCAAGAGCTGGCACTGCTTATCATTCACGGAATACTTCACCTGCTGGGCTATGACCACGAGAAACCAGAAGAGGAAAAACGAATGCGGGAGAGAGAAGAGGAACTTCTGGGGAAATGCCTGCTCCAGTAACATATGAGAGAGTCCAAAAACCCTTGTGGCAGTTTTTTGGCCCTTGTTGGCTGCCGTGTGAGTTGGGAGGGGACAAGCCCCTCCCCTACGAGGGTATTTTTCATACAGCTTGATATATAATATGGTGGAGTGAGGTCGAGGATGGTAGGCTTTTCATTCATTCGATTAGCACTGTTCCAGCATCATCTAATCTGACGGCACAAGCGTGGTTCAGACCGAGGTTTCCAAGAAAAAATGGTATAGAGGAGGTTAAGGATGGCTAAATTCATAATGCTAACAACCCTTACCGATGAGGGAAGAAAGACTATCAAAGAAAATCCTCAGAGGATCAAAGAGGTTAATAAGGAAGTGGAGACAATGGGGGCAAAGGTTCTAGCTCAATACGCTGTGCTGGGTCCGTATGACTTCGTAAACATTCTGGAAGCTCCCAGTAATGAAGCCGTGTCAAAGGTGGCGATAGCGTTAGGTTCAAGAGGTACGCTTCAAACGATGACTATGGCCGCTCTGGACATTGATGTTTTCATTGGCAGTCTCAAGAAGTAGTGGCAGCCCCTCGGCTTCCCGCTTGTGCCGTAGAATCCTACCATGCTCATAAAAGAGAATCAAAGCTCTATAGCCCTCGGCTCGACTCGACACTTTTCAGCGATAACGATAGCCTTAATCTGAGCAATAACATCGTTAATCTTACCTTGGTGGCTCGTTACGGCATAATCGAACAGAGGCAAGCTCTTCATCTCCTCACTAGCCCTCTCCAACCTTAGGGCCAAATCTATTGAGGACTCGCTACGGCGCTGCTTCAACCGCCTTTCCAACTCCTCCATCGAGGGAGGCATGAGAAGGATGAACACCGCCTGGGGCAGAATCTTCTTAATAGTAGCCGCGCCCTGAACATCCACCTTAACTATTACGTCCTTTCCCTTGGACAAGGCCTGGCTTACTTCAGCTCTAGGCACACCATAGTAATTGCCATAGACCTTAGCCCATTCTAGAAGTTGTCCTGCATCAACCATTTGCTGGAATTCTTGGTAAGAGAGGAAGTGATAATCCACTCCGTCTTTCTCTCTGGGGCGTTGCGGGCGTGTGGTGGCAGTAACAACATAATGGAAATGATGTCCCAGCTCCCTCATCCTGGTAAGCAAAGCATCTTTACCGACTCCGGAAGGACCAGAAAGGACGACAAGCAGGGGTTTCGCACTAGGTATCTCAAGCGGCACTCCTCCATTATAGCATGGATTTGTGCTATTGCCGTCTTCGAGTAAGACAGCTTACTCCAAAAAGGAGAATGGCACTTACCGCAAAACCTACAAGTCCTAAATCTTCTTTGAGGGGGATACCAAGGCCTGGGATTTTCCCTAATAATCCCAGCGCTCCACCGCCTGCGAGAGCAGCCAAAGCCCCTGACGAAGTTACCTTCAGCCTCTCTCGGTAGAATCCTGCGATTACTGGGACGACGAGACCGCAAGTGAAGACGGTATAGGCAAAGAGCAGAGATGAAATCACTCCCTTCAGGGTTATGGCCAGACCCAAGGCCACCAGACCCAGCATGACTATACTTAGCCTGGTTATCAACAGAGTCTTTCTCTCATCAACAGGGCGAAAACGCTTGAACACGTCCTCGGTCAAAATGACGCTCTGACTGAGCAGGCAAGTGTCCGCCGAGGACATAAGCGCAGCCACCAAGGCGGTGAGGACTATTCCCCTTAATGCTGGAGGCAAAGTCCCCTCCACTATTTGAGGGAAAGCCTGCTCGGCAGGAATACCAGGATACAGGACTCGGGCAGCCATGCCTATCAAAACAATAACCAGGGCAAATAGGGAAATAAGGAAGGCAGTGATAAGAGTTGATTTTCGAGCTGTTTCTTCTTCCTTACTACAGAAAAGCCTGGTATATATGTCTGGCCCCACTACATAGGTGCCGCCGACAAGAACTAGAAAGGATAGAAGCGCCTTCCAATCAAACTTAGTGCTCAGTGGGAAGGAAAAGTAATCTGGGGGGAGAGAAGCTTCTAATCCGCCTAAGCCACCTACAAGAGGGAAGACTATTACTACAACCGCTGAAATCCCGACCAGAAGAACCACCGCCTGTATGACATCAGTGCGAATAATAGAATACTGCCCACCCAAAACGGCATAGGCTACAAAAACCATGGTGAAGGTGCTCATCCAGAAGAGAGGAGAACCAAATCCCAAAACAGATAGGACTTTCCCGGCAGCTACAATCTGGCCTGATACCACACCTACCCAGGCAATGGCAATGAGGATTGAGGCTGCCAAGCCTACACGGCGGTCGTATTGTCTTTCCACCAGCTCGGGAAGGGTATAAAGCGCCAGGGCTCGTATCTTCCCAGCCAGAGAAAACCCCAAAATCAGCAGGCCAAGGCTTCCAACCAGAAGCCACCAGGCACCAGTTAGGCCTTGTCTAAATCCCAGGCCGGCTAGACCTACCGTCGCTGAGCCACCAACAATCGTGGCCAAAAGGGAACCGGTGATAAGAGGAGTGGTCCCCTTCCTATGAGCAACAAAGAACCCCTCACGACTTCCTGCCTTCTTTCTACTCCATATGCCTATGCTGATTATAGCTAGAAAGTAAAGAACAATAATGAGCAACATTTATAAATGAAAACAATCCCCCGTGATGATATTTCTTATGGAATTATCTGGGCACTTTAGTATAAGCGCTCCACTGCTATCGATGTCGATAGCTTTCCCGGTTAGTTCTTCCCCTAGGCTCACTACCCTTACATCCCTATTTAATGTAGCAGAAAGGCTTTTCCACTCTTCAAATAAGTCCGCTTTGGTCAGCAAAGCTTGCTGCTTGGCTATTTCCCTCAGCACTGAGCTTAACAGTTCTTTTCTGACAATCTCTTTCCCCAACTCTTCTCTCAAAGAAGTCGCCCCTTTTTCATACTGAGAGATGGGGAAATTGGCGTTTATACCTATCCCCAAATTTACGAAGTCTATGGAATCCATTTCGGCCTCCATCTCAGCCAGTATGCCACATACCTTTCTGCCTTCAATCAAAACATCGTTGGGCCACTTCAATTCGGCAGCTAAGCCAAAGAGCTCTCTAATCGCCTTTGCCACTGCAATGGAAGCCATCAAGTTTATCCTTGGAGCATATGCTGGACTTATCTCCGGCTTTAGACTGAGCGTAAAATAGATTCCACCGCTCGGGGAAAACCATTGTTTACTCAACCTTCCCCTGCCACGAGCCTGACATTCAGTAACTACAATTGTCCCTTCCTCTGCCCCCTTCTTCACTAATTCTTTCGCCATCTCCATTGTTGAGCCAACTTCTCGAAAATGATGAATTCTTTGCTCCCAGCCATGAAGTTCATAAGGCAGCAACAAATCCGGAGAGGAAATCAAACGATACCCTGTGGGTGAGGATTCTATTACGTAGCCCTGTTGCATCAAACCACGAAGATGCTTCCAAATTGAAACTCTGGAAATGCCCAGTTCCTTGCTCAGCACCTCACCAGAAACATAATCGCCACTTGCCCTCAAGGCTCGTAGTATTTCACCCTTAGTTTGGTTAACCATCTTTCATATCAGGTTAACCAGAGTTTGTTTCCTTGTCAAGTCCTGCCGCGTTGCCTGGCTCCACAGCTTGTTATATCATTAGCCCTGGTAACTTAACAGGAGAGAGAAAAGAGTCTATGTGGCTTAAGACAAGGATGTTTCTGCTGGTAGCCCTCCTCTTTGGCATACTCTACGGGGTGATTGCTGGAGTTGGAGCCTGGATGGGAGCTGGCGGCGCTCTAACCTACCTTATTCTTGCTTTCGGCTTCCTCGGCATCCAGTATCTTATTGGACGTTCCATCATAGGCTGGGCAATGAGCCGCATCATCTGGCTTCCGCCCTGTATAAACTGGTCTATAGTAATGCTCGATTCAAGGGGCGAGCGGAATTGAAGCAGATGGAAGGAGTCAAAGCCTTCTTTGTCAATGATCCCACCCGTGCCTGGAATGAGATTAGGGAGCTAACTCAGGTAGATCTCGATATGAGCGGCACCATAGATAGCTATGAATTGATGGAGCTACGAAGCAAGACCATTAAGCTCAGTTCTGCTGACAGGATGATGGAGATTCTCAGCACTCATCCTAATTGCTAAAGAGGATACAGCACCTGTCATCGCTGATAGCCTGAGGAAGCTTAATGGCAGAGTAGCGGCCACCTAGATGTGAAGGATACTCCAATCTTGGCGCTAGCCTTTTGTCTCAGTAGCGAAATGAAGCACAAGAGATACGTGGCGTATTCAATCATAATGTTGCTCGCCGAAGAAGCAGTCCTGGCAGCAGTTGTGCTCTGGGTACTGCCAGAACTCGGGATAGACATCCCACTCTGGGGGCTCATCCTTATGATGGTTGCTCTTGGAGCATATGAATATATGAGCTACCGGACTGGCAAGCAGACGCTGGATAAGAAGCCAGTAGTCTCGCCTGATATCGGCAGCCGGGGCGTAACCACAACTCAGCTTACCCCGAGAGGTTACGTCAAGGTTGGCAGTGAGCTGTGGAGAGCTGCATCAACACGTTCAGATATAGATAAAGGCAGGGAAGTTGTTGTCACCGGGGTAGAAGGTTTGACTCTCCTTGTAGCTCCACAAGAAGATAGGGTGAAGCATTAGTGGACAAAGCTAAGAAAAAGGTCTATCCTTACTAGGCTATGGAGATCAGTTGGACAGGACATTCCTGCTTCACTATCAAAGGAAAAGAAAAAACACTCGTCACTGACCCCTGTCATCCTAATCTGGGCTACTCTTTGAGTGAATCTGAAGCAGATATAGTGACTATCAGTCACTTCCACCCCGGTCATAGTTACATCGAAGGCATCACTGATAACCCCAAATACGTAAGAGGACCAGGGGAATATGAGATAGGAGGAACATTCATCACTGGGATAGCCACCTTCCACGATAACGAGGAGGGTAAATTAAGAGGTAAGAATACCGTTTACCTTATAGAGATGGATGGCTTAACCTTGTGCCACCTGGGAGACCTGGGGCATGCACCGACTTCACAATTGGTAGAACAAATAGGGGGTGTTGATATCCTCTTTTTGCCTGTCGGGGAAGTGTCTACCATCACTATTGATACAGCCGCGGAAATACTAAGGCAGCTAGAAGCCCGCATAGTAATTCCGATGCACTACAAAACTGATGTGATATCTAGAGAACTGGAGCCGGTAAGCAAATTCCTCAAAAAGATGGGCATCCCGGAAGCCGAGCCACAACCAAAACTCTCAATTGCCGCATCTGCCCTGCCTGCCAGCACGCAGGTTATTATTCTTGATTACCGTAGAAGCCTTTGACAAGGCTTACAGACCACCTCTACAATAACGCCCAACATGAGTTTGCCTGGGCAACTTTACCAACTGCAGCACATCGATATCGAACTCCAAGATAGACGACAGGTCATCGATGATGTCACTGGTCAGCTCAGTGAAAACCAGGCTCTACTCGCAGCCGAATCTCAACTCGCCTCACAAAAACAACAGCTAGCCGAGGCAAACAAGAGGCAAAAGGACTTTGAATGGGAGCTAGAAGACGTACGAGAAAAGAGCAATCAACTCAAAAGCAAACTTTACGGTGGCATGGTTAAGAATCCTAAGGAACTGGTCAATCTCGAAAATGAATCGGAAATCCTCAAGAAGAAAACCAGGGGAAAAGAAGACGAATTGTTGGAATTGATGAGCCAGATAGAAGACCTTGAGACCAATGCAGAGGCTAGCACCAAAGAGCTTCAAGAGATGAGGCAAGAATGGCAACAGAAACAGGAAATCCTTAATGAAAAGAAGACCAGAACTGAAACCGAACTCGCCAGGCTCAGCCAAACCCGTGGAGAGCTAGCACAAGAAATTAGCTCGGAAGTCCTCAACCTTTACGAACAAATTAGGTTAACCAAGGGGCAAGCCATAGCTAAGGTAGAACAGGGAAGATGCCAGGGATGCTATATCACTCTGCCCATAAGTCAATGGCAAAGAGCTAGATCAGGTGAACTAGTTCAATGTAGTAGCTGTAACAGAATATTGTATGTAGAATAGGATTTGATTTCTGGACCCTTTAGCTATAAACTAAACTCGGGGCAAGCAGACCGGGTGATCGCTCTATGTTTAGGGCATAGGGAGGAAAGTCCGAGCTCCACCGAGCAGGGTGCTGGGCAACACCCAGGAGGAGCAATCCCACGGAAAGCGCCACAGAAACATACCGCCCGCCCCTTGCCAAATAAGGGGTGATAAGGGGAGGGCTTCCCCCTCCTCCCATCCCCTGCCAAGCAAGGGGGAGGTAAGGGTGAAATGGCGAGGCAAGAGCTCACCAGCAGCCAGGTGACTGGCTGGCTGGGCAAACCCCACCTGGAGCAAGACCGAATAGAAGGACGTTTGAGGTGCTCGGCCGAAGTCCTTGGGTTGGTCGCTTGACCCTGGTGGTAACATCAGGGCTAGATGGATGGTCACCACTCCACCTTGGAGTACAGAACTCGGCTTATAGGTCTACTTGCCCCATCTGATTCCACCTCCCCATTACCAAAGTCACGCCACCTAAATTCCTATAGCCACAGCTCCCATCCCCTGATAAACAATCCGGTAAGCAATCCCGTAAAGGAGGCTTACCAATGAACATTGCAGCCCTAGCCCAGAACACCGCGACCCTCAAACAGTACTTAATCGAACTCTCCCTAAACCAGGACCTCGCCCCTATCTCACGCGCCAAATACACGCAATGCCTGCGAGACCTCATAACGTGGCTCGACGAGCGCCCCCCATCAGCCCTGGCAGCCAAGATGTTCCTGGCAGAGCTCAGGGACAGAGGCTACAAGCCTCGAAGCGTCCAGCTCTACTACCACGCGATAAAGCCATTCCTGGAATTCCTGGGCATCCCCTTCAAACTTAAGTTTAAGAAGATACGCCAGTTACCTCCCTACCACTCACCAGAGGACCTCAACTCGATCCTGCGCGTCATCGACAACCGCAGTGACACCTGGTCCAAACTAGGCCACAGGGACAGGCTCATACTCCTTGCGCTCGCTTTCACTGGCCTGAGAGCCTCCGAGCTGCTAAATCTCCGCCCATGCGACCTCACCACCGATTACCTTCTTGTCAGGCACGGCAAGGGCGATAAGGACAGGACCATACCCCTAGCCGAAACCATCCGAAAGCCACTCTCAGACTACATCAAACACAACGCTACCAACCCAGCCGACAGGCTCTTTCCTATTAAGCGAAAGCGACTCCACACCATAGTTACCCAATACGCCAGAGCAGCCGGCATCAACGATATCACCCCACACACCCTAAGGCATTACTTTGCAACCCGCCTTGCCGAGCTGGGCGCACCGCTAAGAGCAATACAGGAGCTGCTCGGGCACGCCGATATCTCAACCACTGCCATTTACCTCGACCTGATCCCCAAGCATCTCCAGGGCTCAATCGCCCTGCTTGACGGAAGCACAAGCTTAAGTAATAAGAATATACCCAACACTAAAAGGAGAAGTAGGAGTAAAAGCTTAAGCTTAAGCTTAAGCAGTAAATCCAAACCTTCGGGAAAGGAGAATCCAAGATGTGGCTTAAGCTTAAACAAGGGGAGACCGTTAACGCAGTCATTGATTTCAGCTCCGTCAAGAGCGTCGCCAAGCATTGGACAGGGTCCCGGAGCGAGCTTTGCCTCGGCGAGGGATGCCCCCACTGCCTTGCCGGGATCCCCAAACGATGGAGATACCAGGCCACGCTTATTGTCGACGGCCAGAGCCTCGAGTGGGAGCTCGGAGAACAGAGCATGACAGACCTAAACGCCATACAACACAACACCAACTGGGCTCACATAACCATAACCCGGCTCGGAGAAGGCAGAAATACGAGGCACAGAATCTTGCCGCGAGCCGAAGCGGAGCACGAAAGTGAAGAGCAGCAACAAGCCCTACCCATCGTGAATAAGTACACCAGGGGGAAATATGGCCACTTTGTTAAACACTAAACCAAAAAGAGAGAAAGGTTATCACATCAGGAACTTCGACCCCAGGGCCAGGCGGCTAGCCAAGGCGGGGGCATCAGTCGCCGGCATCGATATCGGTGCCTGGATATCCCAGGCAGTGCGAGAGAAATTCGCCCGGGACATAGTGAAGAAGGAGGACTAAGTATGGCAGGCAAGCTAAAGGTACTGCAAGCAGCCTTAGAGAGGCAGAACTACGACCTGGCAGCCCACACCCTGGTCTATGGGCTAGTAAAAGCAAAAGCAGAGGACAATGGCAAAAAGAGGAGCTCCAAAAGGCAACCAAAACGCTCGTAAGCACGGCTTCTACAGCCGGGCCCTAACCGAGGCGGAGAAGCTGGAGCTCGAGGAAGCCGGCTACATTGAGGGCATCGACCAGGAGATCGCTCTGTTACGGATCAAGCTCAGGGAATTAGTCGAGAACGAGCCCGACAGGATAGACCTGCAGCTCGAGGCGGCCAACACGATCGCCCGCCTGGTCCGCACCAGGTACCAGATCAGCAGGGAGCAGAAGAGATCCCTTAAAGAGGCCATCGCCAAGGTTCTAACCGAGGTGGCCGCACCCCTCGGAGTCGGCGTCGGCATAGGCGTCGGCATGAAGATGAAATGAAACTCAGACCATATCAGAAAGAGGTAGCCAGGGCCGTCATGGACAGCGTCCAGAACGGCAAGGGCCTGACCCTTTCCGTGGAGATCGCCCGCCAGGGAGGCAAGAACGAGCTATCAGCCCACCTCGAGGTCCTCCTGCTGACGCTATACATGGCCCGCGGCGGCAGCCTGGTCAAGTGCTCACCAACCTTCAAGCCACAGACAGTCATATCCATGCAGAGGCTAAGGGAAAGGCTCGATGAGTTTGGTTTCGACGACATCTACCACACCGTCATGGGCTACATTATCAGCCTCGGCGCAGCCCGGGCGATGTTCCTGTCAGCCGAGGAGTCATCCTCCGTCGTAGGCCACACCGCCGATATCCTCCTAGAGATCGACGAGTCCCAGGACGTCAGCAAGGACAAATACACCAAGGAGTTCCGCCCCATGGGGTCCTCTACCAACGTTACTACCGTTCATTACGGCACAACCTGGGACGATTCAACCTTGCTCGAAGAGGTAAAGCACACCAACCTTGAACTGGAGAAGAAGGATGGCGTTAAGCGCCACTTTAGATACGATTGGCAGGAAGTCGGCAAATACAACCACGAGTACCTCAAATTCGTGAAGTCCGAGAGGGAGAGGCTAGGCGAGAGCCACCCGCTATTTCGCACCCAGTACGCCCTGCTTGCCATCGCCGGCGGTGGAGGCTTCCTGTCACGGCAGCAGATAGTAATGATGATCAGCACGCATCCCAGGATCGCAGCACCCCAGGACGGCAGCGCCTACATCGCCGGCATCGACCTGGCCGGGGAGCGGGAGCAGGAGGATCGGCAGATCCTCACCACGGTGAAGAGACAGGACTCAACCGTGATCACCATCGCAGAAGTCGACACCGCGCAACGATCATCCCACAACCTGGTACAGCCAGCCCTAACCGTCGTTGAGCATTATCAGTGGACCGGCATTCCACACAGCCAGCTCTATCCGCAGCTTGTCGATATCCTGAAGAAATGGGGCTGCCAGAAAGTCCTGGTAGACGCAACCGGCATCGGCCAGCCAGTAGCCAGCTTCCTCAGAGCGCAGCTCGGGTCCCGAGTGGTTCCGTTTACCTTTACACAAAGGAGCAAGTCAGACATGGGGTTCGAGCTACTGTCACTCGTCAACAGTGGCAGGCTGAAACTCTACAAGCAGGACGGCTCCAAGGAGTATAAACAGCTCATGTTTCAGCTAGAGAGAGCCAGGGCTCAGTACCGGCCCAACCAGACAATGAACTTCTACGTCGACCCGCAGGAAGGCCACGACGATTTCTTGACCAGCCTGGCCCTGGCTGTCGAGGCAGCTAAAGACTTCAGCCCCAGAGCAGCAAAAGGAGGCATGAGAGATGACTGAATTCAACCCGTCACAGCTAGCCCGCCAGGACACCGCCAGACTCTCCGCCTATCGCCAGAACCTGGACTTCTACAATGGCAGCCAGTGGACCAGCCAGTCACGCCACCGCCAGCTCGTGTTCAACTACGCCAAGACCTCCATAGATAAGACCACCAGCTATTTGATGCAGGGACTTAACTTCGCCGCCTACCCCGGCCAGGACGGCGACGAATCGAAGGCAACAGCCGCCAGGGCCGAGCAGCTCCTCCGCCAGGTATATGAGGACAACAACCTCCGGCAGCTCGACTGGGAGACCGAGATCGACGCTGCAGTCCTGGGCGACGGCTGCTACAAGGTCATCTGGGACCCGGAACAGAAGCGCATCCGGATAACCTCACCCGACGTCTCCGGCCTGTTTGCCTGGTGGCTGGGAGACGACCTGGCCAGGGTCTGGCGGGTGGCCTCCCAGTATAAGCTCACCCAGGACGAGGTGAACCTCCTCTACAACCGCGCCATCGCCAAAAAGCAGGCCGCCATCACCGAGCTGTGGACCGATAACAGCTTCGACCTCTTCCTCGACAACGAGCTAATCGAATCCAAACCAAACCCCTACGGCTTTATTCCCTTCGTCATCTTCCCCAACCTGAGAGAGCCCAAGAAGTTCTGGGGCACTTCCGATATCCCTCACCTGGTCCAGCCGCAACGGGAGCTGAACCGTGCCCTGTCCCAGCTATCCCGGATCCTGGAGCTGTCAGGGAACCCCATCGCTGTCTTGGAGAACGTCGGCTCAGCCGAGGATATCAAGGTCCAGCCGGGCGCCGTCTGGGCCATACCCGAGGACGCTAAGGCCTATCTTTTAGACTTGCTCCAGGGCGGAGGCATCAGGCTGCATATAGACTT
>Ga0315533_1001721_pt1 | contig 16281 bp, 11 predicted proteins | sample SalMarSW160130MG_FD_203081 | JGI IMG/M metagenome (GOLD analysis project Ga0315533, IMG submission 203081) | Salt marsh sediment microbial communities from the Plum Island Ecosystem LTER, Massachusetts, United States - Salt Marsh Sediment SW1601-30 ... | reverse complement strand
TATTGTTTTAAAAGATGCTTTTCCTATCAATGTATTAAATGCTATAAAAAATTGTCCTGAAATCTGTTCTATATTCTGTGCTACTGCCAATGAAGTTGAAGTTATAATAACTGAAACTGATTTGGGCAGAGGAGTGCTAGGAGTAATTGATGGGAATCCACCCAAAGGAGTAGAGACAGACAAAGATGTTCAGGAGCGAAAAGAATTTCTGAGGATGATTGGATATAAAAGATAGCGTGGAGCGTTTATATTAGTATATAGTATATTGTATATCGTGAGAAAAATAGAATTCAAGAAAAAGAACATTAACTAGCGTACAGCGTATAGCGTTTAGCGTATAGTGAAAAAAGAAGGAGAAAGATAAGGTTCTAAGGATAAGTAGGGGCAGACCTTGTGTCTGCCCGAAATAAGTAATGTGTTGTAGGAGTTCGGCACATCGAACCCGTAAAAAATACAAATTTTTGTCATTGCGATGGAGTGAAACGACTGAAGCAATCTCAAACAGGGATTGCCACGCTCTGATAAATTAGAGCTCGCAATGACAGAGGAAATAACAGTTTTATAACCGATTTCCTTTACTATCAACTGATTTAATTGGTAAATTGGCCAATTAGTAAATTATGAAAGGAGTAAATTTAATTATGAAGAAAAAAATTTATAGATCGAGAAAGGATTATATGATTGCCGGTGTATGTGGAGGAATAGCAGAATATTTTGATATAGATTCTACTTTAGTTAGATTATTGACTGTGTTGGTTGTTCTTTTAGGTGGAGCAGGAGTTGTCGCTTATATTATTGCCTGGATTGTAATCCCTAAGAATCCAGAACAAGTTTCTGATGAGGCTTTTGAAGAGAGAGAAAACATAAAAGAAAAAGTCAAAAAGGGTGCAAAGGATGTAATTGAAGAGGTTAAGGAACATTTTGAATCAAAAGAACTTTCTCATAAGTCAGAGAAAAATAGGAGGATTTTAGGAGGTATAATTGTAATAGCTGTAGGTTTAATCTTTTTATTGAATGGTTTCTTCCCCTGGGTAGGTTGGAACAGACTGTGGCCGGTAATTTTGGTTGCTGTAGGCATAACTATTATGATTCAAGCTTTTAAGAAAAAAGATTAAGTAATGAAGGCAGAATTTTTAGATTACATTCGCCACAAAAATAGGGCTCTAAAATCTATAAAAAAACCGATAATGGGATTGGTATGTACTTATACTCCTATAGAAATAATTATCGCTGCTGGATTTCATCCATATAGAATTCTACCCACTACAGACCCTTCTCTCGCTACTTCATATTTAGATAGCAATTTTTGCCCTTATGTTCGTAGTTGTTTGGGAGAAGCACTGGGAAAAAGGCCTGAGTATGCAGATAATTTAATAATAGTAAATTCTTGTGATGCTATGCGTAGACTTTATGATGCCTGGAGACATTATATCCAAGGATATTTTGTCTATTTATTAGATTTACCTCGAGATGATTCTGTGAAAGATATTCAATATTATCAAGATAATCTTCAATCGCTAATAAATGAGTTAGAAGAAAAATTCAAGATAAAGATATCTGAAGATTTACTCTATCAGGCAATTTTGCTTTGCAATAAAACCCGTGAATTATTAGCTGAATTATCTGATTTATATGTAAAAGAACAAGTTTCTTTGTCAGCAGTAGAATTCTTACAAATAGTCAAGGGGAGTATGTTATTTTCTCAAAAAGAGTACAACGGACTTTTAGAAAAATTTATAAAAGACGCAAAAAAAGAGGAAAATATTTTATCTAATAACTCCGGAATTAGGAACAAATCTAAAATTCTTATTACTGGGACCATTATGGATGATTTAAGTATAGCAGAAGTGATAGAAGATTATGGGGGCAAGATAGTTTTTGTGGATATGTGTACGGGAAACAGATATTTTCAAAATCAAATTCCACTTGAAACATCAAAAAAGATAAATAACAATCCTCTTAAACTTTTAGCAGAATACTATTTAAGCAAGACTCCCTGTCCCCGTATGATGAATTTAGAAAAGAGATGGGAGTATCTTTTAAAGATAATTAAAGATAATCAGGTAGAAGGAGTAATTTTTTATAATTTAAAATTTTGTGATACTTCTTTTTTTGAATTACCTATAATAAGAGAAAGGCTACAAAAATATGGAATTTCCAGTCTTTGCTTAGAAGGAGAATTTGCTTCCAGTACTTCGGGGAGAATAAAGACGAGGATACAGGCATTTTTGGAGGTATTAGAATTTGCTGGTTAATTTGAAGAATAAGTCAAATTCTACCTTAATAAAAAAGATAGCTAAAAACTCTAATACTTATAATATTATTAAAGCAGGTTCAAAATTATATTTTAGGAAAAGCCCCGAAAGTTTTAAGATGTGGTTAGATTTTCTTTTTTATCAACTTGAAGAAGCCTGCAAAAAAAGAAAGCCAGTAGTTTGGACTAATATTTACACCCCCTCTGAATTATTTTATGCTTTGGATCTTTTTCCTATCTATCCTGAAGTTGTTTCTGGAGTATTGGCATCTATAGGTATGGCTAATTATTTAATAGAAACTGCTGAATCAAAATTTTACACTACTGATTTATGTTCATTTTATCGAGTGGCAGCTGGTCTGGTTTTAAAAGATTGGTTTCCTAAACCAGATTTAATTATTTCTAGTTCCCAGTTATGTGATGGTTCTACTAAATTTTTTCGTAATATGAGTAAATATTATAATTGTGAATATTATTTAATCAATACTCCCTATCATGATGACCCAAATTCTCAGAACTACCTTGCTGCTCAATTAAAAGAAATTGCCCATAAAATAGATAAAGTTACCGGGCAACACTTAAATAATGAAAGAATAAATTATTTTTTTAATTTGTCTAACCAAACTAGAGAATATATAATAAAACTTAATGAGTTTAGAAAAAATGTACCTTCTCCCTTATCAGGATGGGATGCTATAGCTTATATCCTATATATGTTCTTTTCTTCTTTGGGTGCGAAGAAAGGGTTGCAGTTTTATCGTACTTTGTATCAAGAGACAGAAGAGAAGGTTAACCGGAAGATTGGTGTATTGGAGGAGGAGAAACATCGTATTCTGTGGCTTCACCAGGTAAGACCTTATTATAAAAACGAGATAATGCAAAATCTTAAAGAAAATAAGGCGGTAATTTCATTTGAAGAGGTAAGTTATGTCTATTGGCAAGCTTTAGATCCTCAAAGACCATGGGAAAGTTTAGCTCAAAAGATGACTTCCAATTTTGGAGCAGGTCCTATCGAGAGAAGGATAAAAGTGGTGTATGATTTGGTGAGAGAGTATAAAATAGACGGAGTAATTCATTTTTCTCAAAGGGGATGTCGCCAAAGTTGTGGAGGAGCATATATTATTAAGGATTTTTTACAAGAAAAAGGCATACCTATGTTAATATTAGATGGTGACGGTGCTGATTCTCGTAATTATTCCAAAGGGCAGACCAGAACCAGGATTGAAGCTTTCTTAGAGATGCTGTCTTAAAGAGATTAAAAAATATATTATTTTTTTGAGATTGTATGTCATTCCTGCGGAAGCAGGAATCCAGGACAAAGAAAAAGGGTAAATGCAAGAGAGAAGGTCAGGTAATAAAAAGTAGTAATTCTTTATATAGAATTATTTTTTTAAAAAGGAAAGATAAAAATGATTGTAGCAGGACTGGATATAGGTTCATTAACTATTAAAACGCTTATTCTTGAAGATGGTAAAATAAAAAGTTTTACTATTATACCTACCGGTGCTGATGTAAATAAATTGACCCGGGATTGCCTGGAAATGACGCTAAAAAAATCTGGAGATGATTTAAAAAATCTATCATCTATAGTTGCTACTGGTTATGGAAGGATAAATATCCCTTTTTCTGATAAGTCTATCACCGAAATTACCTGTCATGCCCTGGGAGCAAACTGGTTAAATCCTAAGACACGAACAGTTATTGATATCGGTGGGCAAGATAGTAAAGTAATAAGTATAGATAAAAATGGTCGGGTAGTTGATTTTATTATGAACGATAAATGTGCTGCAGGAACGGGTAGATTTTTAGAAGTTATGGCTCAAGCCTTAGGCATAAAGACCGAGGAATTAGGAGAAAAATCTCTACAATCAAGAAGGAAGATAAAAATCGGCAGCATGTGCACTGTCTTTGCTGAATCAGAAGTAATATCTTTAATCGCAGAGGGGCAGGCTAAAGAAGATATAATTAGAGGACTACATGAAGCTATTTCTAATCGTATTTGTAGTATGGCTAATCGGTTAAGATTGGAAAACATCATCACTTTAACCGGCGGGGTGGCTAAAAATATCGGGATGGTAAGAGCCCTGAAGAAGAGGCTGAAGGCTAAAGTATATGTCCCCGACGAACCTCAAATAGTGGGCGCTTTAGGAGCAGCTATTGCTGCCAACAAAATTAGTGACAAGTAATATGTGATGAGTAATATGTAGGGGTTCGATTCATCGAACCCGTCTTATTTTTAAATGTCATTGTGAAGGAGTGAAACAACTGAAGCAAACTCATCTTGTATCCTAATCGGTCAATTAATTTATTGGTAAATTGGCCAATTGGGAAATTATTTTTTATTTTTATTTTCTTAACTCGATACACGATACTCGATACTCGATACTATATACGGTCTTAGTTAGAAAATCGGTCAATTGGTGAATTAATATTTTTGTTATTGATTTTACTCGATACTGTCTTAATTGGCGAATTGGTCAATTAGAGAATCGGTCAATCGGTAAATTGTATTAATGGAGTTTTTTATGTCATTAATTTCACAGATAAAAGAGTTGGGAGAAGAGATTGGTTTAGATATCGTCAAGATTACCAATGCTGAAAGTTTTCCGGAGACAGAAAAGTATATTATAGAGAGCATAGAAAAAGGTTATATTCCTAAAAATAATTATCATCATAAAAAAAATTATTTAGAGAAAACTGAACATATAAATCCGAATAAAATTGGTAAGAGATGTAATCCTAAAAATATTTTAAAAAGAGCAAAATCTATAATTAGTGTTGCTCAGTGTTATTTGATAGAAGATACAGAAGACGCTCAAGATAGAGAACAACCATGCGGGAAAATTGCTAAATATGATATCGGTAATTTTTATTATGAGGTAAAGGTAAAATTAAAGAAAATAATTGATTTTATAAATCAAGAGATTAATTTTAAATATAAATCTAAGTGTAAATCTAATTATGTGTCTTTAGTAGAAAAACCTATTGCTCAGCGAGCTGGAGTAGGTTGGTATGGAAAAAACGGAATAATTATGACTGAAAAATTCGGTTCCTGGGTAGTTTTGGGAGAAATTATAACTGAATTAGAATTAGACACAGATGAATCCCTTCAGCGAGATTGTGGTGATTGTACAATATGTATCGATTCATGCCCGACCAGAGCTATAGTTTCCCCTTATGTAATTGATCGAACTAAATGTCTCCAGTTTATTTCGGAAAGGCCGATGAATGTACCTTTGGCTTTTCGGGAAAAATGGGAGGATAGATTGTATGGTTGCACTATTTGTCAGGAAGTTTGCCCGAAGAATATCAAGGTTAAGGTAAAGCCCAAAAAATATAGACCGAAATATGGGTTTATCGGCTCAAGAATTCCGTTAATACCCTTACTTACAATTACTCAAGAGGAATTTCAAGATTATTTTGCTTATAATCAGATTGCTATGAGACCCAGAGAAGCAATCAAAAGAAATGCTGTTCTGGCTTTGGGTAATATTGGTGACCCTCGGGCTGTTGTTCCCTTGATTAAAGTCTTAGAGGAAGACGATAATTCAATGGTAAGAGGACATACTGCCTGGTCTCTGGGTAAAATTGGAGGGGAAAAAGCGAAATTTGCATTAGAAAAAGCCTTAAAGAATGAAGAAGATAGAGAGGTAAGGGAAGAAATTATTAATGCTTTAGAGATGTTATAAATAGATTAATCGGAGGCATATAGGCCTTATTCGTATCTCGTAAAAGAAAATAGGAATCAGGAGCCAGAATTCAGGAGTCAGAAGATTATTAGCGGATGGTGTTTAGGATGTAGGGGCTTGATTCATCAAGCCCGTTTCGGATCGGATAAATCCGATCCCTACAAAAAATCTGTAAATATACAGAATTTTAATTATATTTTCTTTTTGAAAAAGAGATTAAGGGTAAAGTGCAATAAAGTTGTAAATTATAAAAGATAAGAATTTTAATTTTAATACTATACGCTCTACGCTGCACGCTATACGCTATATAAGTTTTTCGCTTTAAATTTTTAGTTTAACAAGATTTGCAGTTTAGAAGGAAGGATATAAGAAAAAGATGATTCAAGTAGAAGGATTGACTAAGATATTCCATGATAAAAAAAGAGGTGAAGTAATAGCAGTAAATAATCTTAAATTCAATTGCCAAAAGGGAAAAATTTACGGGTTATTAGGTCCTAATGGAGCTGGAAAAACTACCACTTTACGCATCTTAGCCACTATGATACTTCCTACTAAAGGGAAAGTAAAAGTAAATGGATTTGATGTGGTGAAAGAGCCAAGAGAAGTACGAAAACAGATAGGATTTTTATCCAGCGAAACAGGATTATATGACCGTTTTACTCCCCGAGAAACTGTAATGTTTTTCGGACGGATTAATGGAATGGAAGACAAAGTTATTAAAAAAAGAACGGCTGAAATCTTCCACAGTTTAGATATGGAAGGTTTTCAAGATGTTAGAGTAAATAAACTTTCTACCGGAATGAAACAGAAACTCTCTATTGCCAGGAGCATTATTCATAACCCACCTGTGTTAATTTTAGATGAACCAACAGTTGGATTAGACATAATTACAGCTAGAACAGTGATTGAATATGTTAAAAATTTTAGAGATCAAGGGAAGTGTATCATCTATTCTACCCACATTATGCAGGAAGCTGAAAAATTGTGTGATATGATTGCGATTATTCATCAAGGCAATCTTATTGCTCAAGGTACATTGACTGAATTAAAAAAGAATTCTTCATTTAACGATTTAGAAGAAATATTTTTTGAATTAATAAATCAAGGAGAGAAGTTAGAATGAGCTGGAAAAATATTAAACTTATTTTTACTAAAGAATTAGTGGGAACTATACGGGATAAAAGAACCATAATTGCCATGATAATAATTCCTTTGATATTTTATCCTCTCTTATTTGCAGGAATCGGCTATTTTAGCAAGGTGGGAAGCATAAAATCAGAAGAAGCTACCTCAAAGATTATGATATACGGTGCGGAATTTGCTCCTCAATTAGTAAAACATCTCCAGGATTATGAAAAGATAGAAGTTCTTACTATAGAAGACGACTCTCCTGCTAAATTGCAAAATGGGGATATCCAGGCAGTTTTAATGGTTCCTCCAGATTTTAAATATAAAATTGAACGGGAAGAACCTATCAAACTTATTTTAAAATATGATACTACGGAGGCTAAATCAAGAATAGCCCAGAAAAGAGTTAATCAAATAATTGAAGAATACAAGAGTGAAATAATTTTACAAAGGCTTTCTCGTCTGGATTTAAAAGAGGAATTTCTTACTCCATTAATTCTACAAGAAGAAAATATAGCTACTGCTGAAAAAATGACCGGTTCATTTTTGGCACTTCTACTTCCCTATTTGATTATAATACTCATCTTTGCAGGGGCGATGCATACAGCTGTAGATATAACTGCCGGAGAGAAAGAAAGAGGAACCATTGCTACTCTACTAGTAAGTCAGATAAGTCGATTAGAGATAGTATCGGGTAAGTGCTTTGCTGTAATGTTAATCTCTTTCACCAGTATGGTTTTAGGACTGCTCGGGCTTGCTCTTGCTTTTTTATCGGGAGCTTCTATTGCCGGGGGCATTGAGGGAGTGAATTTTGGGATATCTATTAATACTATCTTTTTACTCTTTTTGGTTTTATTCCCTTTAGTCGGTTTAGCCAGTGCAGTATTAGTGATGGTAGGCATATTTGCCCGCAATATTAGGGAGGCTTCGAGTTATATAACCCCCATCTATATGTTAACTGTCTTATTGGGGATAGTTTCTGTAAGTCAGGGAATGGAATTGACCGGTAACATGTTTTTAGTTCCGGTTTTAAATAGTAGTTTTGTTTTCAAAGAATTATTGATGGGTAAGATTTACTGGGATCATATTTTAACTACGTTTAGCGCTAATATAATTATTGCCGGAATAGCTTTATTCGGAGCTACTCGTCTCTTTAACAAAGAAGAAGTCCTCTTTAGGAGTTAAAAATAATACTATAAATCCGGTAGGACAGGCGTTTCGCTTGTCGCTATATTTATATAGAAGATATAAATAAAAAATTTACTATCAGGCCAGATAACTAAATTGCCCCTAAGGTGCGAACTAATGGGAGAATATGATAAAGTTATAGATAAAGAGAAACAGAGAGAGGCGAAAGAATATCAAAAGAAAAAAATTATTTTTAAAATTACTAGAACCGCTCTTTTTTTAACCTATTTTTTAATATTAATATTTAGTAACCTTTCCTTTGCAATTGAAGAAAAAATATTGTATTTTACCGACATACAATGGCAGATTATTGCCTTATATGTCTTTTTTATCTTAACTTTTTATGATTTACTTTCCTTGCCGTTAGAATTTTATGCTTCTTATACCTTTGAACACAAATATCATTTTTGTACTCAAACATTAGGAGATTGGTTCGAAGATTGGTTAAAAAGTTATATCTTGAGTTTGGTTTTAGCTATCCCTATCATTGAAGGAATTTATTGGGCTATCAGAACATTTCCCCAAAATTGGTATCTGGTAGTTACAGTTTTTATCGTTCTTTTAACTGTTCTTTTAAGCCATCTTTCCCCCATATTATTGACTCCGCTTTTTTTTAAATTGAAAAAGATAGAAGGGGATAATGAATTAGCTCAAAAATTGATTAAATTATGTAATAAAGTAAATACCAAAGTTAAAGGGGTATATGAAATAAATTTTAGTTCAAAGACCACTAAAGCCAATGCCTATCTTTCTGGTTTAGGTAATACTCGGAGAATTGTGATAGCCGATAATCTTTTGAAAAATTTTACTCTTGATGAAGCAGAGGTGGTATTTGCTCACGAATTAGGTCATCATGTTCATAAGGATGTTCTAAAAGGAATACTTTGGACCAGTTTGATATATTTAGGAGCTTTTTATTTTACCAGCCTTATTTTAAAAAAGGTCGGTCTTTATTTAAGTTATGAAGTAAGCGATATTTCTAACTTTCCTGTTTTAGCTTTATCCATAGGGTTTATTCTATTCTTATTTAATATATCTCTTAATTTTTATTCCCGAAAGAGAGAGCAGAACGCTGATGAATTTGCCTTAAAAACGACTGGGAAGGTAGATGCTTTTATCACATCGATGGCAAAATTTACAAATCGAGATTTAGCTGATGCCCATCCTCATCCTTTTATTGAATTTCTCCTTTACACTCACCCTTCTATCGGTAAGAGAATTAATTATGCTCAGGAGTTTAAGAAGAAGATTGAATTAGAAAAACAAAAAGAATGAATTTTAAATATGTAACATTTTGTGCCTGGCACAAAATGTTACATATTCTGTATATTCTTTACTATATTTTGTAATATTGATATAATAAAATTGAAAAAATACAATTTTATGCTACACACTTTTGTGATACTAAAGATATTAAGAGGTAAAAATTATAACTTAATAGTCCATAGGGCTAAATAAAGAGGGTGTTTTATAATGAGAAAGCCCCTTGTTTTCACCTTGATAGTGATTTTAATTTTTTGCCTAACCATTTCTGCCCAGGAACAGGAAGAAGATAAAGAAGAAATTTTTACTCAGAGAAGGCAGAGCATGGTAATAAATCAATTGCAAAGGCGAGACATCATCGATCCAGAAGTCTTACAGGCCATGCTTACTGTTCCCCGCCACCAATTTGTTGACCCACGCATTAGAGAATCAGCTTATAATGATTACCCTCTTTCTATCGGTGAAGGTCAAACTATTTCGCAGCCTTATATCGTGGCTTTAATGACTCAACTTTTAGAACTAAAAGGAGGAGAAAAAGTTTTAGAGATAGGAACCGGCTCAGGATATCAGGCAGCAGTTTTAGCTGAGATTGTAGAGGAAGTTTATACAGTGGAGATATACGAAAGTCTTTCTAAAAAATCAGAAAAATTACTAAACGATTTAGGTTACCGAAATATTAAATTTAAAGTTGGAGATGGTTATTACGGCTGGGAAGAATATGCACCTTATGATGTCATCATTGTAACCTGTGCCCCTGACCACGTCCCTCCATCCCTTCTTCAGCAGATTGAAGATGATGGAGGGCGAATAGTGATTCCCGTTGGCGGAATATGGATGGTACAAACTTTAATGAAGATAGAAAAGATAGGAGGGAAGATTAAATCCAAAGGGATTATCGGGGTAAGATTTGTTCCCATGATTGGACATAGTAGATAATGTTTCTTAATTTATAGAAGGGTAGGCTAAAAAAATATAGGAAACATGTTAATGTTTTATAACATGTGAAAAAATTAGATAAGTGCAAAGTAAAGTAGGGCAAGCTAATAATTAAGAAAACTATTAGTTTGCCCTCTTTGTGTTTTATTATTTGTTGCAAGAGAAGTTGTCTATCCACTCTGGTTCGGGTGGAGGGTTGGAATCTAATATTTCTCTCCACCCTTCATCAGTTAATCTATTTTCCATCGGCTGTTTGAATTCATAATAACTAAATGTTGGTCCAACTCCTATCAGTGTGTGGCCTTCAGGGAGCCTATAAGCGATTACCGCAGTTTTAATATAACCCACTCCTTCTTCTAAAACTTTTTCAGTATTACCATCTGTATGGACATCAGCCACTAAAACTGTTTTAAATACCTCTGGATCGACTTCTCCTCCTGAGACAGTCCCAATTAAACCTTCAGAGATGCTACCAAAATTTTCAATGAAGTTGTATTCATTATCGTTTAATGGTTTATTTTCCAACTCTTTTTTAGAGATGTCTAATAATTTACTTAATATTTCCGTAAATCTGTCAAGACCTGCCTCTATCATTAACTTTTCTAATTCTTCTTGAGGAATTAAGCTCTTAAATCCCTGGTTAGTCATCTTGGTTAGAGTTAAAAGTTGAGCATAAAATTCGGGTACTGGTTCTACATAACCGACTACCGGAGGAGGTTCAAAGATTCCTCCCATCTCGGCGATAGTATAACTCTGTTTGACATATAAAAGGGTATCATGTCTTAATTCAGTCCAGGAAGCCAGAGCAGTATTTAATTCTTTATCTTGCCAGGCTTCGGTTTGCATAAAGGTAGGATAACCTTTACCGAATTCACTATTCAAGGATTTTAAAACATAAAGCCAATTAAGATAAAGATTTTTAAACCAATCACCTTTAGAAAAAAAATCTACTTCTTTTTTCAATTCAGAAAACTTCTTTTCATAATCTGAATACTCAGTATCTCCTGAGCTTTCTAAAATTTCTTTAGCCCTCTCAGAGCCCAGTAGAGCCATTAGATCTAATCCTCGCGGGAAACCTCTAACCTCTCTCATGGCTGGCGGAGGACAGGCTTTTACGTCGGTCTTAACCCAGGTGAAAGGACGGTTTTTTCTATATTCGGCATAAATATCATCCCAGGTAAAAGTAAAGGGCTTTTTTCCAGTTGGTAAAGGAGGTTTTGGTCCTATGTATTCACCACTATAAGGAGAAACAATTTCGGAAAAAAGCCAGGAGTCTAAAGTGAATCTCTGACCCATCAGTCTAAATCCTTTAGTTTTTCCCAGAAGTTCTTTTGCCTGTGATTTTAAAGCCTGGATTTCTTTCTCAGAAAGAGGAGGGCAGGGCATTAGCAATTCACAGGCACCTAATCCACTGTAAATTTTAGGATTATAAGGAAAATTTAAGATAGTTTCTTTAAGTTCTAAATAATTTTCCTCTATTTCTTGAGGATTCATTTCATCTTTAAATAATTTTTTTAATACCTCACTATATTCGTTTGGCCCTAAATCATCAGAAAATCCCACCAGAAAAGAAGTAATAGCATATATTCTGTTCCATCTTTCTTGAAGGTCTTGACTCCGAGAAAATTGGTTAGCCAACAAGAAGGCTTGCAGGGTTTGAATTCGGGCATCATATTCAGAAACGATTCCCCCTATGCCACCAGTACAGATAGATTCTCCAGGGGATAAAAGGGGAGACCCTTCAATTAAAGCAGTTATTCTTCCATACCACATTAAAGCTTTAAAGTAGTTCTTAAGTTTTTCTGATTTAGTGTAATGCCCCCGAGGGACATATTGGGAATAATCTTCCTGATAAATAAATAATGGGGAATATTCCCAACCTTTATGTTCTTCAATTAGCTCTATTTCTTTTTGCACCAGGTCTTTTACTAAATCGGGGACTCCAAAACTATATTGTTTAAACTCTATTTCATTAAAATATTTAAAGCTGGCTTTGTCGCCATAAGATTGCTTTACTCCCTCTATGAACATTTTACAAACTTCCGGATCCATTTCCGGACTGCAATATTCTTCTCTCAAAGTTTCATCACTCATTATCTGATTTATCTTTGGTTTTAAAAGTTCTAAAGCCACAGAGAGATAAGCTACATTTCTTTTGGCTGCTTCTTTTAAATCCCCGCTACTTTTATGATATTCTTTCAGAGATTCTTCTAATAAATTTTTACTTACTGCCCATAAATCTTTGTAGAAGAGGTCTCTTTCTAATTTCATTAAGGTAGTATCAAAGAAGATATGATAATAATGTAAAAGAGAGTCAGTGGTGATAAAAATGGGCAAATCTTTTTCTCCGATAGCTTTATAATAAGCTACAAAATCATCTTTGGGGTAAGCATTCTGGCTGGAAGACATAAGAAAAACTTCTTGTTCAGCAATATCAAGAGGAGTGGGGATAACTACGAAACCATTATTTTTTAATAGCGAGAGAGCTTTAGTTGAAAGTTGAATCTTCTCTGAGAAATTTTTATAATTAGCAATTTTTGTAGTGCTTAAAGGTAAGGGATAGGTAGGAACGCTGGGAGTAACTTCTAATTCTTCTAGCAGCATATCATCCGGTTCGATTAATTGTTTGGTTAGGGTAACTTCACCAAAGGCACTACTCGCACAAGTGAAGAAGGTAATAGAGATTAAAAAAACTAAAATGATTTTTAATAAATTGAAACTATCTTGTCTTGTTATATTTTTAAAATTTAATTTATAAAATAAATTTAATATGATTACCATCACCTTTCGATTTTTATTATACCACCCTTTATTTCATCTACCAACTTATCATCTGAGCGTTTAGCTAATTGTATTAAAAATTCGCTTGCTTTATTTTGTTCCATTAAAACAGGCTGACTCAGGTTAATTTGGAGAGGAAAGAGCCGATAAACTAAATTCTTAGGATAAATTTCTAATCCTACTGCCAGACCCTGCTGGGTTTCGGGAGAAAAATATTGGTCAAAGATAAAATTTCCCAAAGAATAAAAGATAAGTTTTCCCTGATATTTTTCAATGTTCTGTACTACATGAGGATGATGGCCAATAATTAAGTCTGCTCCTGCTTCGATTAGCTGATGGGCTAATTTTTGTTGGGCTAAAGAATTGATTAATTTATATTCTTCTCCCCAATGCAAACTTACGATTAAAAAATTATCAGGATTTAAAGATTTGACTGTTTTTATTGTTCTAATTATTTTTTCTTCTTTAACTACAAAAGGGAAAATTTGATTAAAAGCTAAAAAAGTTATATTATCCCTAAAAAAAGCAGAATTAAGGTTATCCGAACTACCAGAAAGAGGGTCGCCTACAAAAGCTGTCCCATATTTTCTCAGCCACCTTTTCGTTTCCTCTAAACCCTCTTTTCCCATATCCAGAGCATGATTATTAGCCAGGGAAAACAAATTTAAATTACACCAGGAAGCCCCTTTAATTACTTCTGAGTTAAAAGCGAATTTTAAAGAATTAGCTGGAAATTCCGGGGGATTATTTATTATAGGACCTTCTAAATTTCCAAAAACAATATCAATTCCTCTTAAGAAGTGACTGATTTTTTGAAAAGGATAATAAATACTGTTTTGTTTTATTAAATCTTCTACCCCCCGATCTAACATAATATCTCCAACTAATAGAATAGTTTTTTTTCCCTCGACAAAATCTTCAACGGTTAAGCCAGAAAATACTTCCTCAGATTTTTTCTCCCCAAAGACTGCACTAAAATAAGAAGTAGTTTCTTCTAATTCTAAATTTAAAAAATCAGTAGAATTTTTATGAGCCATAATATGAGGAGTTTCCTTCTGTCGTAATTTAGCAAAAAGTCGGGCTGCGTACAAAGCTTGCCAACAATCAACTTCTATGTTTTTAAAATTTTCTTCCTCAAAATTTAATAAAACTCGGATACTTTTTACATCATGAAAATCAGCTGCCTGGGAAGGAAGATAGTGAGAGAAATCTACACTGGCAACAACAATAGTATTGAGAAGGGTATTTTTATCAATTGTTTTTACCAATTGTTCTACTTGTTCTTTAGTAATATCAGCAGGTATCAGGATGGGTAAAATATTAGTTTCAGGGAAATGTTTCTTAATATAAGGAAGAAGAGTAGTTACTCCATGTTCAGCAATAACTGCAGAATTATTAAGAATCATTTTATTTTCTTTAAATAATTTTCCCCACAATAAGGTGTCAACTTTTAAATTATTGAATTCTTTGTCATTTGAATCTACGGTGATAGTAATAAATGAATTACTTTCCATAAGAATTCCGCTTTGAAAATGATCCGGACTTAATATAACTATTATTTCGGGTTTTCCCCGAGAGGAAATATAACTAAAAAAATCCTCCATTATATCCTTAGCTAATAGATGATGAGGAACTACTCCGGAAACGATATCTTGTTTATTGCCCGAGTCAGATGCAAAAACTTCTAATGTGTTTATAAAGTTTAATATCAAAACAATACTAAGAAAAATAATCAGAACAGAGAAAAGCGAAATATAATTCTTTCTGGTATTGAATTTAAAAATTTTCATAAAGTCATATCCATCTAAAATGTCATTGCGAGTAAATAAATCAAAGAACAGTCCCCTGATTCATTTTTCTAGAATAATTTATACTAAGAAATCCAAAGAGATATACCAGAGCGGCTAATATAGCTACTACTTTAAAACCAAAGAAGAGGGCAATTATCACTGCGGAGACAGAGGCGATAATAGAACAGAAACTATTAGTTGCCCATAACCAGGGGATAAGCTCCTTTCCTTGTTCTGTCGAATTGACCAACTTTATCCCCAAGGGGAAGGGCATCCCCATTAAAAACCCTAAGGGGAAGATTAACCCTAGAGTAATTAATATTCTCACCAATAAACTATACTGCAAAGTGGTATTAAAAACATAAGGCAAAATAAATTGATAGATTATTAAGAGGCCACATAAGGTAAAGATAATAATTTTCAGAGTATTAACATAATTTCTCTCTATTATTCTTGAATAGAAGCTCCCCAGACCAGAGAAGAACAGAAAGGAGAAGATGATAATAGAAGTAGAATAAGCAGGATTGGTCAGATATAGTATAAATTTCTGGATAAAAGATATCTCTAAAAGCATATACCCGAAACCCAAAGAGGCAAAATAAAGTAAAAAAGGAATTTTTAACTTTCTTTTACTTACAGGGAATCTCTTTAAAATTAAAGGTAGAAATATGAAAATGATACTAAATATTATTCCCTGAATAAAAGTAGCAAATATAATTAAATTTCCCCATTCTATCAAGGGCTGCCAGTTAGCCGTACTTTTTATAATCTTGGGGATGTTTTTCCATTTCAGGGTGTAGAAAAAATAAGGTTGATTATCAGTAACTGCTGAAACATCAAAGAAGTAACTATCATAAAAATCTTTTAACTCATCCTCCCTAAAACTATTTATCAATTGCTCTATCTCCTGATAATAATAACTTTGTTCCAGGGTATGATTTATATTGGCATCTTCCTCCCTAATTCCCGGAAAATAGACTGTATCAAAATTCCTTTTATCACAAAAATCTTTAATTGCCCTTATTTCTTCCTCTCCTATTTCTTTTTTACTCAAAATAAGGGTAGAAGTAGCCCAACTACGTATTACCGCCAGATGGTTTTCCGGTTTTTCTATCCCCATTCGACTAAGAGCATCTAAACTGATACTACAGAGACGTACAATTTCTCGAGGAGGAAATTTTAACCAACGAGTAATACCCAACTTCCCACCATCAGAGAGATGCTGCCAAAAATCCATAAACGCCTCCACTGT
>Ga0315533_1001719_pt1 | contig 16287 bp, 17 predicted proteins | sample SalMarSW160130MG_FD_203081 | JGI IMG/M metagenome (GOLD analysis project Ga0315533, IMG submission 203081) | Salt marsh sediment microbial communities from the Plum Island Ecosystem LTER, Massachusetts, United States - Salt Marsh Sediment SW1601-30 ... | reverse complement strand
TGCTTACTTTCAATAATAAACTACCCTACCGCAGAGCAGCGGAGTATCAATCGGAATATCCATAATCGCCCCAAGGGGCGGGGAATTTATACGCCTATGGAGTATTTACGCGCCTAAGGCGCATCGAACATTTACCCACCGTGTTTCGGGCGGGCTCGTCCGCCTCTGGCGGATTTAAGCCGTAAATTCTCTTAAAAATTACGAGTCAAAAGCACACCTGGAGCCCTGCCAAAAAATCATAAGAGTCAAACAAAGACTTGACCCCCTGTTAGATGCCTGTAGGTGCTCCCAGTACTCTTTTATAACGCCTCTGCATTAGAGGCCTTCGGCAAAATGCTTTCGAATCTGTTTGTTGCCGACATGCCTGGACAGCAATTTATAGTTATTCTGCTCACACTGGATTCTTCCTGCAATGATTGCGGGATGAATCATTAAATCTGCTGCTAAGGAATATACCTCTGCGGTCGTTGCCTTATCCGCGAACGGCTTTTTATCCCAAACCTTTTTAGGAATAAGTCCATCACGAGTCATTTCATCCGCTTCTTTCTCGATTTTATCTTCCGCCTCGACCTCTATTCCTCGGAGGTCCAAATCATCGACAATAAGCCGGTCGGATGCCGATAGATGCTTTGAAACATGGGCGAGTTCATGCAGCAGGCAAAACCAAAAATTATCAATTCTATCATAGCGAAGCGTTAGGCCTATGACTGGCGTCCCATCTGGCAACAGGATGGCAGCTCCGTCGAGATAAGTTTTTGGGAGGTGGAAAACCACAATCAGATGAATCCCATGTTTCTCAAGGTATTCTCTGGCAAGCAAGGGACCATTGTCAAAATAACTCAACCGTGCAACTTCCTGCAAGGTGCTCAATTTGACTGAGCCTTTTTTGTATTTAGTTTTCAAAGGGTTTTTTCGGGCAAGGGACAGCACGCGAATGCACCACGCGGTGAGGGAATATAGGTCCATCTTCGGATTATATCTGCCCCTTCCCCCCTGGCGAAAAAATGCCGGCGGGATCGTTTCCAATCCGCCGGCCTGTGCAATAAAACCGCGTACCAACTCTTCGGCCTTTTCCTTTATGTCATCCACCTCTGGAATCCAGCAGCGTTTTGCCATTTCAACTACTGGAAATCTGGACCATTCCATGTTCTGCATCTCGTCAGGAAAATCAGCACCCGGCTCTTTCAGCAGCACCTCGGCAGATATACCCAAACCTTTGTTCAGCGATCTCATCATGGCCAGGGTAAGTGTGCGTTTACCATTCAGTACCTCAGACACCTTACTTTTAGTGCCGATAAAAGGAACCATATCTTTTTGGACTAATCTTAGCTGTTCCATGCGAAACTTTATCGCATCAATGGGATCAGGTGGGCTAATAGGCAAGTGGCGTTCTTCATACATTTCTACAAGCGCGGTCAGCAATTCCAATTCATCCATTTCAGCGGTGCCGGGTTTAGCATCCATAAGCAGTTCAATGCGGGATAGCGCCATGTCATAATCTTCTTTATTTTTTATCAGGCTGTTAATCATTTAGATCACCTCCGCATCAATTTTATCATACTCTCGGTGGGTTCCAATAAAGCGCACAAACACAGTTTTCGAATCATAGTTGATTTTGACTACCAATCGATACTTATTATCTGCGATATTGAAAACGACCCGATTGCCCTTCAGAATGCTGGCAGATCCATACTGAACTTTTACATCTGCCGGAGATGCCCACTGCGCATGCTTAGCTTCGTAGTACCATGCCTCCAAGGGGCCTTTAGCATCCTGATATCTTGGCTGTTGAAAAAATTCGACCAGGATCTTTCGTTTGATTATATGCATAATTTAATCGGTTCCCAGAAAAATGTCAAGAAAAAAGTTCCCTAATTGGGAACTTTTTTACTTTTTTTCAATAGCATTTAATAGGTTGCCTTTTCCTTACGCCCTTTTTCTCTTATTTAGGATGCCCCAAAATTTTTCATTTTATTGTCAAGCCCAATGATTGACCTCCCCGGTTTTTACGGAGCGCAGTGGAATAAAAATCCAGTGCAGTGATTCGTTAGCTGTTATTTGGTAGTTTGTATTTATATGCTACTCATAGTCTGTAGACTCATAGTCATCCAGTTTATAGGATTGATATCAATGGATGAAGGTAAATACTCATGTCAAAGAATACAATAAAAGACAAGCTAAGAAAGCCGAGCCAAAGAATTACTCGAATCCTAGCGAGCAACATTCGAGCGTTTAGGAAAATCAGGGGGCTATCCCAGGAAGCTTTGGCTGAAATGTGCAGTCTTCACCGCACCTATATTGGAGCTGTGGAAAGAGGGGAAAGAAATGTCACTCTCAGCACATTGGAGCTAATCGCCGGGGCTTTTGGAGTTAGTGTTCCAGAACTTTTGACCGAAGAAAGAATCAAAAATGGCAGGGAAAAATAAAATTATACAACGATACATTAAAGCGATCCAGAAAAGCGGCCTATCAATATACGACTCTATAGAGATCGGTGACCCCGAGCTTTGGATTCCTACACCGGAGCTGGAAGAATTGCTTGACGCTGCAATGAAGGGGATCTCGCTTGCCGGTCTTCCGCTACGGACCCGCTCGAAAGTAGTGAAGGGATATGTTTGCCGGGCGCTTGGCTATCCAGTTCCGCCGAGTTTTAGGAAGACACAGCCTCGCTTTCCTGGGCAACTTTTTGATACCTACGTTCAGAAATCGAATAATCTCCAGGTCTGGAATGAAGAACTTTCGCCCACAAGGCGCTATGTGCTCATCCGTGTAAGTGAGGGTGACATGATCACGAGGGTGAAGGTTGTTACGGGCGATACGCTGGCTTTTCTGGATACAACGGGCATGCTAACCCAAAAGTACCAAGCGCGGTTGATCCCCGGTGAGGCGAAGGCTGAGTTGATCGTGGAAGAGGATACAAAGCTCCTTCGAACCTTCGTGCGTGCAGGTCTCGATCTATCTGTTGTTGCGAGCCCGGTCAATCATCCTCAGGCTGGTCAGTTGATGCCCATCAGAGAAATCTTCGATCGACTTCAACCCCTGTTAGGGAAACGGTTTGCGGACATCGGCTATGACCAGGAGCGCAATCGGGGAGCGTCATTGCACCGGCTAATATGCCAGCATTTGGGGTATACCGACTACCGGGACGATGGGCAATTTCCAGACATTCGCCATCAGCTTCTTGAAGTGAAGCTGCAAACTTCACCGACCATTGATCTTGGTTTGGTGTGTCCGGACAGTGATGAAAATCTTGATGTTCCGAAGATTGAGGGGCGCCAGATTCGGCACTGCGACGTGCGCTATGCGCTGTTCTATGCATTGATAGACGGGGAGAACGTTACTCTGACACACTTTTTTTTGGTGACAGGCGAAAAATTTTTCACACGGTTCCCACAGTTTCAGGGTAAGGTACTGAATAAGAAGCTCCAGATTCCACTACCGGCCGATTTCTTCGACAACTAACCCAAATGCCTTCCAGACCATTGAGTTCAGATCATTTTTGAGCCGACCGGCCTCGGATGACGTACTGCATTTATATACACGTTTTGCCTTCGCGATTATAGCCTTACCATGCTGAGTGTCCGGGTCAGGGAGGGGAAACTTCTCGACATACTGCGTAATAAAGCGGCGTCGGCCTGCATATAATTTATTGTGAAAGCAGTGATCATAAAAGCGCTCTATAAAAGTCGAGTTGCCAACGGCAGCCGCTAGCCATAGCAGATCAGTCTGTTCTGGATTCTGGCAGACAAGCCAGTAGCAGTCACCGTTAACGACAGAACCGTCCAAGTCTATCCAGAATGTAGGCTCCTCGGCAATATCCCGGAACACGAGTTTCGGGATATTCCAAGCATCCGGGTCTTGCGGAACCCATATTTCATACCATTTCCGGCCAGACTCGATAACGTATTTGCGGCCTTCGAGCACAGAGCGGTGTGACTCAAGATAGGCTTGACTGTTAGGATATTGTGATAGGTCTACCGCACGACGATGGCCCTGAATAATCTCATGCGGATATAGTATCTGGCTTGGCCGGTCGGAAATAAGGGGTTTGAAGCGACATGCTATGTGGTGAGTGGTAAGGGGCTTGAGTAGCTCAGGACGGGCAGCCTCGGGCATGTCCATCCAGTCGTTCCTAATAAATACCTTATCGGCACAAGTTTTGACTCCAACGCGAATTTTGCCGATGTCACGAAACCTGCCCCATCTATAGGCTTCCACCTTCGCTAACCAAGCATCAACGGTTTTCGTCGCAATGCGCCACACACCATCGGGTGTATCGCTGGTGTCTAACTTGCCATGTATGACATTAAAATGCCTCCCATCCTCAGTCTCGATAACGCCTTCCCTTTCAAGTGCAGTGATAGGGTTAGTAGCAAGATCGCTTGCTGGTTCGGAAGTTTGGTATACCGATGTGAACTCAGGGGTTTCTATCTTGTTTCCGCTCTTGCCCTCAACAAGCAAGACAGCTGGCAGTACGGCGGCATTAAACAACTTTGTATCGCCTAAATCCCAAGCGTGCCGAATCTTGAAACGCTGGAAAAGGGCCTTCCGGACCGAAGCTCCAGATTTTGTTGTCATGAAACGGTTGGAAACGATAATTCCGGCAATGCCCTTGGGTCTGATTACTTGGGACATGGCGAGAAGGAAAGCATAGTAGAGGTCTATGCGACCGGACAGGCCAAACTGCTTCGTAAGAAGTTTCGCTTTGGTGGCACCCATGATCTGGGTCCGTACGTAAGGAGGGTTCGCGATAATAAGGTCATAGGTTGCTGGAACGGGCGGACCGAAAAGTGAAAGATTGCCGTCCATGCTGAAATGTTTCAGCACGAATTCGAGAAAACTCTCTGATTTAAAATTAACCTCGACGGTAGGGAAACATTTTTTTAAGCGACTTGTAGCAATATTAAGGGCATTCTGATCAGTTTCGAAACCATAGACATTTATTTCAAGACCCTGATAATTAGCAAGTTGCCGTAAAAGGCTGACAAGAAGTTCACCATCCCCAATTGCTGGGTCCAAAACACGAAGTGGGCGATCTACAGGAATCTCGTCAAGTATGCTGACAATTTGACGGGCAACAAAATCGGCAAGAATATTAGGCGTATAAGTTGCGCCACCCGCTTTTTCTTCCGGGACTGCTGTGTAACGAGGTGCTGTCTCTGGGATGCTGGTTGCAGACATTAATTCTCCTATAACATCAAGTTGCTACTTATAGTATTCATTTGCTTGCTCAATGTCAAGCTTTAAGTTTTTCGAAAATCGCAACCCGTTTCAATTTTTGTTACTAGCTAACATTTACATATAAGGCAATTTTGCCTGATCCTGATATATCGGGATTGAACAAACAAACAGGCAAATTTGCTTACTTTCAATAATAAACTACCCTACCGCAGAGCAGCGGAGTATCAATCGGAATATCCATAATCGCCCCAAGGGGCGGGGAATTTACGCGCCTGAGGCGCATTAAGCATTTACCCGCCGTGTTTCCGGTGGGATCGTCCGCCTCTGGCGGATTTAAGCCACAAATTCTTTTAAAAATTACGAGTCAAAAGCACACCTGGAGCCCTGTCAAAAAATCAAAAGAGTCAAACAAATACTTGACCCCCTTCTAACCTGTTACCTATCTCCCCGTTCGTTCAAACCGAGTTCTCGCTCCGCTATACCTCGCAGCTTTTCGATAAGCTGCACTCGATCCTCGTACTGGAGTTCCCGCGTTGGGACAGCCCGAAGGAAGCGGATAGTCACATCACCCGGGCGAATTCTCCACTCGCCATATGGAAGGCATTCCCTGACCCAAAGATGAACAACCGGCACAATGGCTGCTTTCGCTTGGATTGCCAAGACAACGGAGCCCTTCTTGTATAGCGAGAGCTGTCCATCCTTCGATCGCCTTCCTTCAATGGACATCCATACATTACCTCCCCTCGTAAGGAAGCCAGTCAATTTTTCAATTGCCTTTTTTGCTTGCGCTGGCCACTGGCGGACGATTACGTGTCCCCAAAGAGCCACTACCCAACCGAAAAAGGGAATCATCGCATACTCAATGTTAGTAATGACACGCCAGGGGCGAGGGATGGTAGAAGCAGCTGCCAGCCCATCCAACAAACTGGTTTGGTTTAGTAAGATAAACACGCAGCCGCGCAGCGGCTCCTTATTCTCGTTTTCAACATGCACCCGAAGACCAAATAATTTGTGAAAGAATCGCGCGTAACTTAGGCCGATGTCAAATCCGATCTCTCTGTGGATTAGGCCAACGAGCATAACGATTGAAACCCAAGGCAGCAGCAAAAAAACAGCAACGAGCAATCGTGCGAGGTATCCAATGGAGTTGGTTCGTGACGCCGCTCTATTATTAGGAACCTTCATTAATCGCCCTCCTCTTTAGCGATAAAAATCCAATCGAACGGCATGACTACCAGATTGACTCGGCCGCTTAATGTACATGAGTCCCGGACTGCCTAACATTTACATATAAGGCAAATTTGCTTACTTTCAATCCGCCAGAGGCGGACAAGGGTTGATTCCCAGGAGCTTGCTGCAAGGTAGTCCATTATTCAATATAGCATAGTCTTTCTGATCGAAAAAAAATGATAAAACAGGAAATCTTAAGGGCATCCCGCTTTATGGCAAGAATAACAATTTAAGCCACAAATTCCTTTAAAAAATTACGAGTCAAAAGCACACCTGGAGCTCTGTCAAAAAACAAAAGAGTCAAACAGAGGCTTGATCCCCTTCTCAATGCATAATATGTGGTATTTATTCATCAGCACTAAACTCAAACTCAAAGCCGCCAAGTAGTTTATAAAATTTGTTATATAGCCAGCAACCGAAAGCAACAAAAACGTATGTAAACACCAGATAGATGATAGGCATAAAAACAAACATCATGAAAGGAAAACCGAAGTTAATGGGATTACCTGCAGGGCCAACTTTTGGCATCATAAAAGAAATTGGTATCATCATAAGCACGTAAATAGGCAAAGTAATAACTGCCATTAGAACGCCAAAAACTTTCCCATTTTGATGAGGTGCCAGACGTTTAATTTGCGTTTTCAATTATCTCCTCCACTTTTCAATTATAGGTCAACACTCTTTGTTGCAAGCATAACAATGTAAGCCACACATTCTTTTAAAAATTACGGATCAAAAGCACACCTAAAGCCCTGTCAAAAAATCAGAAGAGTCAACCAAAGACTTTACCCCTTCATGTTCAGTAACAGGTTATAAGAATTTTCTATTTAATAAGAATTCCGAGCATGCCAGCCATTCCTATGAATATAATTACTATACCGACAAGCCGAATGAATATGGGCCTGCTTGTTAATTGTTTTTCTCCTGCATAACGAACAAGAGGGTAGTTGCTATAAAATTTCTTAAGGAATGAAGATATGCTATATGGTTTTAATAAAACATAAAATCCTCCAAAGGTTATTAAGGCAGCAAAAAAATATAGAATTATTTTTTCGATCAAATTAACGACCTCTATTTTTATTCAATATTTTTATAATGCTTAGGTCAGCTGCCAGCCGAAGATTGGTCTGCCTGAACCGATTGGTTAACTGCCGATACACGAAATGCTCTGGTATTTGTTACATTATCCCACCAAAAAGCCTTTTCTTGATTTAGGAGCGCAAGAATCAATGAAATCGGCCAAACACATAAACCAATAAATGAGAGGAACACTCTCATGCCATGTCGCGGTTCACTATCTGTATCACTTCTTTTTGTTACTCTATAGCCTAATATATATTGTCCGATTGTCTGTCGATTCATACGAGCGTGTTTGTAAAAATAATAATATATCCCGACAAAAGCCATTATTATGCCTGGCATTAGATATGTTGTGTCGGTCGGTCTTGAGAATTTTCGCTCGAACGCCCACTGAAACTGCCCAGCATAACCAGCTTCTGCGATTAAAAGCGGTAGGGCCAGTAGTGGCGTTAATACCATCAACACCGTCAGGAAGTCCAAAAACAATGCACCTAAACGACGCCAGACACCGACGGTTTTGGATTCATCTAATATATTAGCCGGTTGTGGGTAAAAGAACAAGAACAGACCAAGTCCGATTGCCAGTAAAACACTGACCAGCGAGGAAGATGCTTTGACAAGACACTCTGAATTTTCGCATGTCGACGTCACTTGAACAATACCACCTGATGCCCATGTACTCAGGAAGGTAACCGCAAGAACAAATATGAAGACTGAAATTCTGTTCATCTCTTTATTTAAGCAGTTAACAGTTACATATAAGACAATTTTGCATTATCTTCGGCAGATTTAAGCCAAAAATCCTTTTACAAATTATAAGTCAAAAGCACCCCTGGAGCCCTGTCAAAAAATCAAAAGAGTCAAACGGAGGCGTGACCCCTTCATTTTTTTCAATGATATTCTTTAAATGAGCCAAGAGTAGATCTGACCCCTTTATTCCTCCTTAGATAATTCAATACATCTAATGCTGGAGCTGAGACGCGGGAAACGCGCCAGCGTTTTCCCGTCGATTCTCCAGCGACTTGTTAGAGTGCGTTTTTGAACTTCGTATTAAAAATAACTCTAGATAGAAGTACTCCTGCTACAAGCCCGATACTGGCTGTTATAAATAAAAAACTGGCTGGGCATAACTCGCCCCGAATTGCAGCGGCTATTAAGGCACCGACTCCTGAACCGAATAAGAAAATTGAAACGGGAATAAAAAAGCCTAACGCCCAACGCCCGTATTTTGGTTCCTTTCGGAATATCTGGATTCCTATCACAAATATGGTACCAATAAAGCAACCCAGGAGTGCAAAAATAAGCGAGGGCCAATCAATTGGTGGCTGCGCAGCTTTGGCCGAAACGAGGGCAAAGGGTCCGAACACAAGACCTAAAACTAACGCAGCAATGTTTACCAATATTGGTTTCATATTTACACTAACATTAAAGCTCAGCCGCAGCGACCAGCTGTCCGCTGAAGAGCAAGGTTAGATTTGTTTTTCCATTATCAGCGAACATGAGCCAAGAGTAGACTTGACCCCTTTTGAAATGTGTTTTTGCCTGTTATACGACGATACTCACTTTGTAACTTTGAAAAGAAACGAAGATCCAAGTTGGGGAGAATGGGATTGGTTACAGCGCCGCTTATCAGTTCCATATTTTTTCTTTTTACAACTCTTACGAGCATTAAAGTAGTAACAGGAAACACTACTACGACAATATAAAGGATTGGATCGTAAAATTTTAATATACTTTCCATTACCAAGAAATTATCCAAGTGTTCATTATGTTAATAAGAAGGTTAACATTGCGCAGAGACGCGGGAAACGCGTCAGCGTTTTCCCGTCGATTCTCCAGCGACTTGTTATGTCAAAAGTCATTTATTTTGAGATTTTTTCTCCAATATTTTCCATACGAGAAATGGTATCAAGATTATAATTCCAACATGAAGTGCAGTAATCCTTATTTCTGTGACGAAGTGTTTGTATGCGAATAGACTCGACAAAATGAGAGCTGCGAATGTCAATCCAATAAAACAAACCCTTTTAGGTTTATCCAATGAATTATATTTTGATAATGTAAGGTATAGGGATAGGACAAATAGTATTAATGCTCCTGTCAATCCCGTGGGTAAATTGAAAGCTTCGCATAAAAAGTAAATGCCTGCTAGTACAACGCACCCCACAAAAACAGAAATCATTAATTCGGGAATGTTTAAAGGCTTCTTCTTTGTATCATTCATAATTTTAATTTAGGCATTGTGGAATCCAGCGGGCGGCTATGCCGGTCCGCTGAAATGACTTAGATGACATTATCATTTCTGCGTTTCATTCCACTCATTTTTGATTCGAATCCAAAATATTGAACTAAGTTTAGATAGTCCGGTGGCTCCCAAGAAAAGGAACAATCCAAGAAGTAGCTCTATAGCTGAGGGCCAGTCAAAGTCAAATTGTGCTCCACGGGATTCTTTAATTATTGTAGGGATTATTCTACCTAAAAATTTTGAACATCCATCAATGAAGAAGTATACCCCGAGTAAGGAAAATGAAGCGGAATAGAGTTGGTTAAATCCAATGTCTTCAGAAACAACATCTTTATTTTCCACTGCCATAAACCTGCCCAAAGATTTTCTGAAAATAATAAGCACTAAACCAAAGATAATGGAACTGACCACCATAATTAATAAGAAGAGACGATAGAAGGTAGGAGCATGAGTTTTTACTCCGGTAAGTGTTGACGGCAAAAACGCGTAAATTAATGATTGAATTGCAGGTAACGTCTTGACAATAATAAAAAGGCCCAAAAGGCTAATTGCTAGGCTTGCAATTCTTGATAATGACATTGACTCCACCAATTAATATTAAAGACTTATTTTCATCTAACAGTTACATATAAGGCAATTTTGCCTGCTTTTAAAGAACTAGTAAAGAACTAGGGTCAGGTCTTCATTCTTCACACACTCAGATATAAATCCAGCTTCATCGTTTTAATTTTGCTTCTTCACACTTTTTATAATGTATGGTCCGCCGTCTCTAGTTAATCTGTCAAAAGTGAAGACGCGACCCCTCTTTTTTTACTCAAGCTCATTGATAAGGACAATCTATGAGCAATTCTGATTAGTTTTTTTTCTTTTTCATGTACGCAACAGTATATGAAAATGTCGTGGCTGCTATTGAAAGTGTCATGATTACTGCGACGACAAACGAAAACCAGAAAAGAGTGCAAAGTTTGAAGTATTCCGATGCTCCCAGAGCCGCAAAGCTTACGATAAGTCCCCAGAGGTTTTGATTAAGATTTATTTTTACGTCTTCGACAGGATTATTCATTGCCTAATCTCCCTTTCATTCTTTGATATTTCCCGCGGTGTAGTTCGTGGGTTGACAATACAGCATGCTGACGTCTATTAAGCGCATGACGCTTCTCATAACGGTCGAGAGTTTACGAGCGTCCCTGTGCATGAGATTATTGGACATTTTTCAAAATTATTCTTGCTCATTAATATTATTTCTATCTTTCTGCTCTCTCAGGAACCTGATAATCGGTAAACAGCAAATTTTTAGCATCAAGCACCATAAATATGCAGCCTGGTGAGAATAAAATGCGTGATGAGACATCAAACCATGCGCCATCAAATTACGTAAATTTGCGCCGAAACGTTCTACAAGTAAGCCCTGTAAATCAAAAAGTATATTTTCATCAATAAGCTTCTTTATTTCAGGTAGATATAATGTTGTATTGAGGCTTCTTTCATCTTGAATACCATCAGTATCCAAACCAGATGTAATGTGGCCTGACTGGGTCAGTATATGTCTTATCGAGTTTTCGAATTGAGGGATCAACAAATGCAATGCAATTACACTATCTCCATCAATTGCTGATTTGAAGCCAAGTGCATACAAATATTCACGCCCTTTTGGAACGAATGGGTTGTTTGAAACAATAGGGAAAAAATCTTGTATTCGGACATTATGCTCAAGATTTATTTGCTTTCGAATAGGCTCGATCACAGATTGCGCGTAAATTTGATGATGAAATTCGGCCTGTCTAAACATCCCTTCTTGGATGGCCTTCTCGACTTCTTCGGGATTGTCAGAAAGCATACTTGTTGATCTGGCAGTGACTTTTCCACTTTCATTTACTCTCACACCTGAGAAAATATACTGAAGTGGGTATTTCGCTGCTGATTCTTCCACCTGTTTTTTCAGTTTTGTTATATCTGGGGATGGCACCTGTAAAACAAGTTCGAACAGAGCTTCTTGGAAAGTTTTACCTTTTATACTATCTACCGCCTTACTTATTAAATCATTTATATCAATGCCAGGAGTTGAAATTAAGTTCATTTCTGCCAGTGTATTTTTCTCATATTCAAGCAACCGATGGTGAAGTTCATCGATCCTTTTTTTATTATCTCCTATCCGCCTGTAGGCTTCTATGGCTTTTTGTTGATGAGTTGCTGCAACAAGATTTGAAGAGGCGCATTCTGCCTCTTTTACGTATGTTTCAGCAGCATTTATTAACGAAGCTTTTTCCCCTTCACTATCACCAGATGATTTATGCCAACTTGCTTTTGTTTCCCAATAGTGCCTTGCTCTATAATAGTCGCCTGAGCTTTCCGCATCCTGAGCAATTTTGTTCGAAAGTTCGATATAATTTTCAACATGCCCTTGGCGAACTTCGAGCAAAAAAGACATTAGCCGCTGGCTTAAAAATAATGGGTCTTTTCCATCATATTTTTTTAAAACAGATTCAATATGGCTAATTACTTTATCAAACGATTCACCTTTTTTACCAAGCGCCATCGATAGACGTAATGCTCGTTCGATTCTCTCGGCGCATTGTGTCCAATTCTCAGGATCTTCTAATAAATCCGCTGACTCTAAATATGAATTAATTGCCTCTTGAGCGGCTTGGTAATCCCGCTTCCGCAACCAGACAATATCTCCAATACGTGCCCTCATTTCAGGGTCTTTGATATCTGATATTAAACCAGCTAATATATCAATGAATCCATCTGAATAATCGTCAATGATAGCACTTCTTTTATCGTGGAATACTGCAACAGGATGGTATGGTTCAGCATGAGACTCAGATTTGAGCATCATTGATGCAATACCGCCCAAGATAGTGAATATTTCTTGATTTTTAATATCGTTTTTCTCTTCCTTTTCTCTGGCCTTTTTAAAAAACTCACTGGAATAGTAGTGACATTCTTTCTTTTCCGACAATTCAATAACTTCTTGCCAGTTTGATTTTCTAAAATCTTCAATTGATAAGGATGTATTCTTTTTTGGCATGGCTATTTATTAAAAAGTTTAGAGTTTCAACAGTTACATATAAGGCAATTTTGCCTGATCCCGATATATCGGGATTAAATAGGCAAACAGGCAATTTTGCTTACTTTCAATATTCAATAAAGTATAGTCTTTCCGAGAGCGTCCCGCTTTATGGCGAAAATAACAATGTAAGCCGCAGATTGCTTTAAGAATTAGGAGTTAAAAGCACACATGGAGCCTTGTCAAAAAATCAAAAGAGTCAAACAGAGGGTTGACCCCGTCACTTCATTTTTTTGAACCACTTTTTGTCTCAGTTTTTTCAGGAAGCCCTAAAATTCTTTCGCCATCGAGTTTTAGAAAACGCAATGTTTCGGAGGCTTCAATTACTTTCCTAATAAATGCCTGATTTTTATCTTGATGATCGCCTTCACCGGTTTCTTCGTCTGGCTTTTCCTCGGGTTCTGCTCTAACCTCAATGTTGAACCCTTGGTCAATACGATTTGCAATTTTGTTTAATGATATTTTGATAGCGTTACTCAGCTCGTTTTTTCGATTGTCGTCATTTCCAACATAGTAATTATTGACAATTTCAACTGTGAGTTTCCCTATTCTCTCTTTCATTATCTTATTCGAATGGTCTGTAATACCTTGCATTTCTTTTTCTTTTAAGCCTAATATTTTTAATTCTGCTTTATGTTTTCTGATCTCGATTAGCTTTTTATAAATATCGATAATTTTTTCGGCCGCATGTGCAATACAAGCCGCAACCGGCGGGATAGCGGCCAGATATATGCCTAAATCGCATGATGATATGGACTTAATTTTGTAATTTTCTCGATTACCCGATGCAAGCTCAGAGAATGTGCCAAAAATGAAATTTAATTCCTGAAGTTCTTTTCCAAATTCGTTTAAATGGTTATTTACAGCTTTACGTGGGATGACAACTCCAACTTCACATTCTCCTGGCTCAAGTTTCTCATACCCGATATTGAGAGTCTTTAACCCGTTAACAGTATTATCTATACCAGATTTGAATTGTTCAAAAGATTGTTGAATTTGTTGTATTTCTTGATGTGCTGCCGAAGGAGTGATTTGATTACGTTCAATAATCTCTCTGATACGTTCGGACAAGGCAATTCCAAGTAATTTTTCGCCACCTATCTCTTCAAGTGCTTGGCGCCAAGCAGGACTAAAGGCATCACTTTGGGAATCTGATAATTCATTATGAAGCTGGGTTAGCATATTTGATAACTTCTGCTGGGGTTGCGGTTGTTGTGGCTGATTGACAATCTGTTGGAGAAATTGTTCCGCCTGTTGAAGCTTCTGATAAATATCAATTTGATTTATCTCTTTTTGCAAAGATAGACAGAGCGCATGTAACCTTTCAGCGTTCATTTTTTTCTCCTTTTTAAATTACTTATATCCAACATATAATAGGTAGATTATAGGTGTGACAATAATTCTGCTTTCTGCATAGTACAATAACCTCTACCAATCTACCAAATCTCATCCTAGCTATAAGTATGCTATCTCCAATCCTCCAGGCGAATGATTTTTCTGTCCGGGCGGTGGGTATTCCAGAGCCGGAGGAGTCCAAAAAGGTCGCTGACCTTTCTTTTGTATTTTTCGTTGGGTATGGTGTGGATTGCAAGCAGCTGGGTCTGTGCGTGCTTTGCCTGTTCAAGGGGAGGAGAGTTATCGTTGGTATTTTTTATATTGTTTGTGAGATAGCCACAACGTGTTGTGATGGGTGGAAGAGTAACGAACAGGCCGCCATAGAAATGGTGTTTTTTCATGAGCCGGCTTCTGAAGGTTTTTAGAGTGTGGTACGTATTTTTACTTTCATCTCTCCAATTGCCTTTGTCAATGTTTTTATAGTTTTTTCAAGTATTTCCTTTTTTAGACAGGATAGTCAGGATAAATAAAAAATCATGTAAATCCAGTTAATCTTGTCAAAAAAGTTCCCCGACATGTCGGGGCTAAGTTCCTTCATCGCGGAACAGATACTCAATACATTAGTCATCTGATATCTTCATCCTGTGGAGTTCTCTGAAGCCGGGAATTCCACAAAGCCGGTCCTCCATCAAGCATCCAGCACCTGCCGAACAGCCTCTGCCATCTCACGCATGATAAAAGGCTTCATTACAAGCTTCCGAATGCCTATAGCTTTGGCCTGCTCTTCATTGATATGTTCGCTGAAACCGGTGCACAGGATAATGGGGATGTCAGGGCGAATAGCCATGAGCTCTTTGGCCAACTCATCGCCTGTCATTTTCGGCATGGTCATATCGCTGATAATGAGATCAAATTTGTCAGACAGTGCCTTAAAGGCTGCAAGAGCTTCAATAGGACTTGTTCTGACTTCGACTTTATACCCCAAACGCTCCAACATTCCTTTGCCAATATCAAGAATGGCCGGCTCATCATCGATGAAGAGTATATGCTCTTTTCCTGTCGGAATACTCCCAGGTTGAATTTCGGTTTCTTTGGCTTCTTCAGCATGCTCAATTATGGGAAGAAACACATTAAATGTTGACCCTTTGCCTGGCTTACTATAGACAGTAATTATCCCAGCATGACTTTTTACAATTCCATGAACTACAGCAAGCCCCATCCCTGTCCCCCCGCTCTTCTCTTTCGTAGTGTAATAGGGTTCAAATATTCGATCTATGACCTTCTTTTCTATACCATGACCTGTGTCGCTTACGGTAAACCGCAGGTATGGTCCCGGATATGTGTTCAGATGTTTGGCTGTAAATTCAGAGTCAAGCTCAATATCAACAAGGCTTACTTCTAAAACGCCACCTTTTTCATCCATAGCGTGATATGCGTTGGTACAGAGGTTCATTATCACCTGGTGTATCTGCGTTGGATCAGCCAGTACCATGTTATCAGAAGAAATGTTCTGGCGGATTTCTATCGTAGTGGGTAACGTTGACCGTAATAGTTTGAGTACTTCCTTGACAATTAGATGAATCAGAATCGGCTTTTGTTCCTGCTCGGTATGGCGGCTGAAGGTGAGGATCTGTCTGACGACAAATAATTATTGACAACTTCTTATAAGAAAGTTAAACTCTTTTGAAAAAGGGAGAAAAAAATATGACAGTTGTACAAGTATCAACAAAAGGGCAGGTTTTGATTCCGAAGGCGATCAGAGAGAAATATGGCGTTAAGCCTGGCTCAAATGTTCATATTTTGGAAGAACCTGGTAGCATAATTATTAAACCAGCTCCTGAAGACCCGATCGCGGCGGCCTGTGGGTTCATAGAAGGAGATTTTTCTCTCACAGACGACTTGATTAAAGAGCATCGAAAAGAGTTGGAAAATGAACAGCACGATCGTCCTTGATAGCTTTGCTTTGTTAAGTTTTTTTCATAAGGAGCCAGGATGGGAGAAAATGCAGAAGGTTTTTTATGAACTCTCTTCTTCCAGGCAAAAGGCGCTCCTTAGTTTGATAAACTGGGGCGAGTTTTATTACATTATTAAGAGAAGAGTTGGCAAGCGCAAGGCTGAGGAGGCTCTTGTTCTATTAGAGCAGCTC
>Ga0315533_1001716_pt1 | contig 16293 bp, 13 predicted proteins | sample SalMarSW160130MG_FD_203081 | JGI IMG/M metagenome (GOLD analysis project Ga0315533, IMG submission 203081) | Salt marsh sediment microbial communities from the Plum Island Ecosystem LTER, Massachusetts, United States - Salt Marsh Sediment SW1601-30 ... | reverse complement strand
ATTAACATTAAGGACTTCTTAGAAAGACCAAACTATCCGATGGATCTAAGTTGGATTAAGGGTCAAGAAAGCGCTAAAAGAGCATTAGAAATTACTGCTGCCGGAGGCCATAATCTATTAATGCAGGGACCCCCTGGTACGGGGAAAAGCCTTTTAGCCAGTTCTCTTCCATCCATTTTGCCCGACCTTGCTTTTGAAGAATCATTAGAAGTCACTAAAATCTACAGCGTCGCCGGACTATTACCAAAAGAAAAACCTCTAATTAACTACCGACCTTTTCGTTCTCCTCATCACACTGCTTCTGAAGCGGCCTTAATCGGCGGAGGGAATCCCCCAAAAGCCGGAGAAATAACTTTAGCCCATCGAGGTGTTTTATTTTTAGATGAATTCCCGGAATTTCATAGAGATGTTTTAGAAAGTTTACGCCAACCCTTAGAAGACGGAACAATTACTATTTTAAGGGCTAAACACCATTTAACCTTTCCGGCTCGTTTTACTCTTGTTGCCGCTGCAAATCCTTGTCCCTGCGGTCATTACGGCGATCCAAACCAAGTTTGTACTTGTACTTCTTCCCAAATTGCCAAATATAAAAGAAAACTCTCAGGACCTTTAATTGACCGTATTGACCTTTTTATTAATGTTCCTCAAGTAAAGTTTGAAAAATTAACTGCTCCTGACGAAAAAAACTCTAGCTCTAAGATAAGAGAAAAAATAGAAAAAGCCCGAGAAATCCAAAGAGAACGGTTTTCGTCAGTAGATAGTTTTGTCAATTCTGAAATGAAAATTCCTCAAATTAAAAAATACTGCCAAATTGATTTCAGGTCTAAAAATATTTTGAAACGTTTCGTTGACTCGGGAAAACTTTCTGCCCGTGGTTATCACCGAGTTTTAAAAGTAGCCCGAACTATTGCTGATTTAGATTATTCGGAAAATATTTCTTACAACCATTTAACGGAGGCCTTAATGTACAGGGTGGGAGAGAATTGATAGTGTTTAAGGTCGGGCATTTAAGGTCGGGTCTTAAACATTAAAAAAGCATTCTCAATAGAGATGCTTTTTTGCTTACTATCTATAATATTTGCTATTTTTATTTCTTCCAACTTAGATAGGTTCCTACTGAATACTTAGCTAAAAAGTTTTTTGCATTCCTAACCGCAAAATGAAGATGGCAACCAGTAGCGCCTAAGGTATAACCAGTATTTCCTATATGACCGATAATATCTCCGGCGCTTACTGTTTGGCCCGAAGTAACTAAAACCTTAGACAAATGATTATAAGAAGTAACTACGCCATTTGGGTGTAAAATAGTAACTCTTTTGCCATAAATATTATTAACCCAGCTGGCTCTCTGAATTGTCCCGCTGGCTGCTGCTACTACTGGTTTTCCACAGCTGTTAGCAATATCAACAGCATTAAAGGGATGAAGTCCTTGGCTTATTTTCCCTTCACAAGGAAAGATGAAATAGGACTCGGCTAAAGGAGTTAAAGCAATATGAGAAATTCTTGAGGGCATCTTTCCATCAGGAATTATTACAATATCACCAATAAAAATATCTCCTTCGCCGGAAAGGTCATTAAGAACAATAATTTCCTCAACTTTCCCTTTGTATGTCTCGGCGATTTTACTTAAAGTGTCGCCCTTTTTAACAAGATGAACAATTCCTGAAACCGGTAAAATAACTAATTTTTGCCCTGGTTTAATTACTGCATTTTCGCTCAAATCATTAGCCCATAAAATCGTATTAAAAGAAACGTCAAATTTGGCGGCAATAGAAGAAAGAGTATCGCCCGATTCCACCACATATTCAATAATTTCTCTCCTCGTTTCTGTTCCTGTTTCAACGCTTCCTAATATACTGCCCAAAACCTGAGGGGTAATTGTTGCCGGAGACGAAATCCCAACTATACTATTCCCTTGAACAAAAGTCATTTCCGGAGATTCTCTCAAGAAATTTTTTACCGGTTCAACGAATAACTCTTGAGAAGAACTCTGAATTTTATCCCTGAAGCTGGCTGTTAAAAAAGAAAAATTCCTCAAAGAAAGGAATTTTGAGGATAAATTCGGACCAAAAACTAAAATTCCGAATAGGAGAACAATCAAAAATATTCCCAAAAATAAAAGGGAACCTTTAGGGAATTTTCTAAAAACCATTTTAAATCTTTCGGTAAGTTTCCTTAAGAAAAACATTATTTTAATATACTATCCTATACCTAATTAAAGGTCAAGCGACTTTTCCACAGAGGAAAAGAAAAAAAGGGAGGTTGTTTTAATCTCCCTTTTTTATAAGTTTCCGTGTTTCCCATCCCGCAAGGATCGGAAAAACAAAAATTCCTATTGCCCCCAATAACAAAGAGGCAATATAGAAAATCGAGCCGATGGTAGAACTATAACTCTCGGGTATTTTAGGAAAAACCACAGTTATATACCAAAAGAAACCTATAAAATAAACAACGAAAACGCTAATCCCTATTACTATAGGCAGAGATTTCTTCTCCCAAACAGCTACTATCAAAACTATCCAGATCAATGCTGCCAACAGCCACCAACTAATACCTTCAAGGGTTAAAAAATCAGACATACCTTTTGCTTCTGCACTTTTATAACAAAGACCAGCAAGATAATATATAGGTGCTGTGATTCCAAGAAGCAGAAAACCCCGGAAAATAGATCTACGAAAGCATTCTATGAATAAACCAACATAAACTGACAAAACCGCTATCGGTAAGAGTATTATCGGCATTTCGTTCACTTCCTTTCTTTATTAAATTTTTAAAAAACAATTTTGAGCTATTTTTACATTATATCTTATCTTTCAATCTTTGTCAAATTTTAAGCGTAACTTATAGTTCTATGGTAGAATAAATTAATGAAGTTGACCTCTAAGGGTGTTATTAAAAATTTACTTAAAAAGCATAAAATTCGGCCCTCAAAACGACTTGGTCAGAATTTTTTAATTAATAAAAAGGTAGTTAAAAAAGTTACTAAAACAGCTGAACTCTGTTCAGAAGATATTATTTTAGAAATAGGACCGGGTATTGGGGCTCTAACTCAGGAATTAGTTAAAAACACAAAGAAAGTAATTGCGGTGGAGAAAGACCCAAAAATGGTGGAGATATTAAAAGAGGTGCTGAACCCCGTTAGAGATTTTGGGGACAGAGAAAAAACACAGAAAGAGGGTATCTCTAACGGGGTGAAAGATTGTAAAAACGTTAAAATTATTCAGGGAGACATTTTAAAAATTACCCATTTACTCGTTATCCACTATAAAATAGTTGCCAATCTTCCTTTTTATATCACTGCTCCGGTAATTAGAAAGTTTTTAGAAAGCGACAATCCTCCCCAAAAGATGGTTTTGATAATCCAGAAAGAGGTTGCTCAAAGAATTTGCGCTAAACCTCCCAAAATGAACCTTTTAGCAGTATCCGTCCAGTTTTACGCCAAGCCCAAAATTATTTCTTACGTCTCTAAAATATCTTTCTGGCCCTCTCCTAAGGTAGATTCTGCCATAATTCAAATTATTCCGCGTAGTCCAGCGTGCGGTTCAGCATCGTTCCGCGAGCAATTCTTTAAAATTGTTAAAGCGGGCTTTTCTCAACCCAGAAAACAACTTGCCAATAACTTAACAAATGGTTTAAAATTAAATAAAGAGCAGGTTAAGGACTGGCTTTTAAAAAACAATATCAAACCAATCCAAAGAGCCGAAACATTAAATATCAGCGATTGGATTAACTTGGCTAAAGCGTCTAAACAGTTATTCACTACTCCCTAATGTTTATTTGTATTATAATAATTTAATGTCCCGAATATCTAAAAAATTTTTCTATTTTTTACCTAAAAAGAAAATTTTTCTATTTCTCTCGGTTTTTGTTTCTCTAGGATTTTTATTTTTGCCCTCATCGGCTTCAGCGGGTATTTGGGAAGCCTTAAAAAGTTTACCGCTTACCATCCCAAGCGCTATGGTCGCCGTGGTATTTTGGATTCTGGCAAGCCTTGCCAGCATGCTTGCCACTTTATCTAATGTTATTTTGTGTTGGGTATTAAGCCCAAGTTTCACTGAATTACCTTATACAAAACCCGGTCCCCTACCAGATGGAAACCCAATCATTGAAGCTGGGTTAGGTATTACTCAAGGGTTTGTTAATATGTTCCTGGTTTTAATCTTGGTCTATATTGCTCTGGCTACTATCTTGAGATTAGGTGGCCGCGAAACGCAAAAACTCTTAGTTACTTTTATTGTTGTTGCCCTTTTAGTCAACTTTGCTCCGGTTATTTGCGGTATAATTGTTGATGCTTCAAATATTTTTATGAATGCTACCATAAAAGGAGTTAGGGAAGCAGGGGGAGCGACCCTATTAAATAGATTAAGTCAGACGAAAGATGTTTTCAGCGCAGGATTTTTAGATGCTATGTTTAACTTTAAGCTAATGGCAGGCAAAATAATGCAACTTTTAGTTATCACTATTGCTAACTTAGCCTTATTTTTAGTTTTACTTCTCTTCGCTGTTATTTTTATGGCTAGATATATTGTGATTTGGCTATTGGTTATTCTCTCTCCTTTGGCTTTTGCCTGTTATATTTTACCTATTACAAAAAAATATTGGACTATGTGGTGGAATCAGTTTATCCAATGGTCAATTATCGGAATGACTTGCGGCTTCTTTCTTTATTTGGGAATGCTGCTTGCTAATCTAGATTCTAAAGCCTTTGGAACTCCTCAGGGCTTTGCTACCACTGTGCTCCCTTATTTTGTACCTATAGCTTTTCTTATGATTGGTTTAGTGTTCGGACTTCAAACCTCAGCTATGGGTGCCTCAACAATAATGAGTTTAACAAAAAGAGGAGGAAAGTGGGTTGGAAGGTCAGTGGCAAGAAGAGGAATAAAGCCAAGGTTGGAACAAGTGAGAGCAAAGGAAGCAGTAGGAGCAATATCTAGAACAGTAGAAAAAGTTCCGGGGGCAAGGTGGTTCCTTCCTGAAGCAATGAGAAAATACGGCCAGATGAGGCCAGCCATAGAAGAAGCACAAGCAAGGGCAAAACCATATTCATCTCAAACTTTAGGCCATAGAATATTAAAGAAAGCAGATACCCAAACTGACGCTACTGGTGATTTAATAGAAATTTTAGCCAGAGGAGATGCCCAGGACGTATTTGAAGCAGCTAAAAGATTAGAAAAATGGAAAGGCAAATCAGACCAAGACATCTTGGAAGATAAAGAATTCAACAAAATAATGGGACGCCCCTTAGATATAGCTAATAAAGGAGGAATATTAAACAGCGGTGTATTAAGAAGAGACCCTCGTTTGGCTAAAGTAGCGGCTGCCCAAGGAATAGAAGGCTATAAGGGTTATAGTGCTCAAAAAGCTGTCACAAAAGCTGTTAGCCAAGCTAGATCTCAACATATATCAACCTGGGAACCTGAAACATTCAAAGACAAAAATGTAATAACAGCTACTTTAGGACAATTTGATAGAGACAGGTGGCTCCAAATAAACCGGACAATTAAGAATGGGCAAAGAGAGTCCCTTAAGGGTATAGATGAGACATTTACGGAATTTGTAGATAGTAAAAAACTTGACCCAACCAGGCAAGAAGAAAACTGGGAAGAGTTTAGAGAATATATCAAAGAAAAAAACCAAGGACAAGAGGGTTATTTTAAGGCATTGAAAGAAAAAAGAATAATAAACACTGGTTGGAGACCAGGTGAATATCTGACAAAAGACAAGAGAGAGGGCAAAGCTCCTCCTCCTACCCCCGGCGAAGCAGTAGGAATACCAAAACCCCCACCTCCAGGAGCACCCAAAAGACCACCTAAACCGTCAGCAGGAGCACCCAAAAGACCACCTAAGCCGTCAGCAGGAGCACCAAAGAGATCTGGAATCCCGTTTGTAATAACGAGAAAAATGAGAGAGGCATTAAGAAAGAAGGGTTATACTGATAAAGATATAAATAAAATGAAGCCAAAAGAGGCCTGGGAGATTCTTGGTATATCCCCTTAAAAAAGTTATTAAAAAAAAGGAAGTCATTTATTGACTTCCTTTTGGATTAGAATACTTTAACCATCTCTGTCTGGCGAGGGTTTCACATTACGCAACTGTCCAACTATCTCTTTAATCTGTCTTAGTTTGTCGGGACTAAGTGACTCTGTTGTTTGCCCAGGAAAAACCTGGGAAAAAAATTCAGCCATTCCGGGCAAGGGAATTATCCATTTCGCTCCTTGCCCGGGAGATTTTTCTATAGCCTCTAAAAGCCGAATTAACTTTCCTAAACCTCCGTATCGCTCGATTTCTTCATAGACGCGTTTAATTCTGTTCGCTTCTCCTTCGGCTACAATTTCCAGTTTTTGTTTTTCTGCTCCAGCCTCGGTAATTATCCGATCTTTTTCTCTTAAGGCAAGAACTTTAGCCATAACAACCTTACGGAATTCTTCTACCGGGTCAATAGCATTAACTTCAATCTTCCTGATGTCTATGCCATAACGGTCTAGAAGCTCATTTAGTATTCCTTCCTTTTCTAATCTTTTCGTAATTCCTTCCCCTATTCTTAGATTATCTTTGATAAACTTGGCGTAAGTATCGGTGGTAACAAAGTCTCGGACATATGGCCTAACTCGATTCATCATCGTCTCATACCAGTTCTCAACCACAAATAATGCCTTGTAAGGATTAATAATTCTTACAGTTAAGGTCAGCTTAATATCTAAGGGCATTAATTCCTCATCCTCTGCCTTCTCGACCCTACACCCATAAACATCGTCTTTCAAAATAATGTAATCAAGGGTTTCTTTAGGATGAGGATCAAATTCGCCGTTTTCTTTTACACCGATCCATTCGAATTTGTAGGTAAAAATATCCCAAACAGGCCAAAATCCATAAAACCTTAAACCACCATACCATTTATCATTCTCTTGATGTTTTTCATCCACAGATACTACATTTACTGTTTTTTTAGGCCCGTCGATAACAAACCCTTTAAATTGGATAAAAGCCTTACGAAACTGATGAGCCCTAACAACAACCTTAGCTGTTCCTTCCCTTATAAAGGTGAAGAAGAGGTTATTAGGAGCCCACCAGAAATAAATCAGTACAAATCCTACAATTGTCATTCCGACTATTCCAAGTATTATTCCCAGCAAGGTTCCTAATATTGAAATATCTAATTTACCATTTTTTACTTCACTTAAACCCCATATAAGAGGAGCACAAATAACTACAAACACTAGAAGTTCAACCCAAACCGAACATACTAAAATCCAACCCCGATTCACCGGTTTCACTTGTTTTTCTTGTTTTTTCTCTTCTTTTTGTTCTTTTGCCATTTCTATCTCTCCTTTCATTATTCAATTATTAATTTGCTATTTTCTTGATATTAAGACTATATTATACATCTATATTTTTGTCAAGGATTTGTGCTGATTAAAAAGAATCAGGCAGAAATTTTTTCTGCCTTTTAGCATCTTTTCTTCCGAAGGTAGAAGGAGTAGTTGGATGCTCTCTTCAATATTATATTATATTTGTCTTTTCGCCAAAGTAGACCAATTTGGAGAATCTTTTAAAATTTGTTTTTTCATATTAGACCCTTATCTCTTCTGACACAAAAATACTTTATAAAAAGAAGAGGTATATTTGTTAGAATGGGGTTGCTTTATTGAAAGAAGTTTAAAATATTTTCTTAGTATCTTAAGCCAAAGGGATTCTTCTAAAATTGTGTGATTTATTAAGACCATTCGCCTTTGGATAACTTTAAATATTTTCTTTTTTAAAATTCCTTTTTTGTAAAACTCTTTTGCATTTTGAAATACTTTTTTACCAGAAAGTTCTTTCGTCTGGGGATTATAGGCCTTATCTCTAAAAGCAACAAAGCGATTATAGGCATGGAAATCTTTTTGGGTTATTTTCTTTTTTTGATATAGGTTTGAATACTCTTGATAAGAAGGAAAACAGATTTCAGGATAGACAATATTCAAAAGCCAAAGATATCCTTTTGATTTTAGCCATTCCTTAAGTTTTTTAAATAATTTTTCATGATCTTTCGGACATAAGTTGTTAAATGAGCCGTGTCCTACAATCAAATCAAAATAATTTTCTTTAAAAGGAATTTCCAACCAATTCCCTTTTATAATTATTTCTTTTTTTCGATTTTTGATTTTCAAAAATCGACTTACTTTTAAGATTACATCCAAATTTATATCTACAGCAACTACTTGAAAACCTTCTTTTAAAGCTAAATCTCTTAATTCCGGAGTGACACCCAAAATTAACATTTTTGGTAAAGCTATATTTTTCTTAATTTTTTTAAAAATAGATTTGAGGGATGCTATTTCTTTTCTTTCTACAGGTCCACCTTGTATTCTTTTCCCTTTTAACTTTTCCTTAAATGAGACCTGAGACCATGCTTTTATTTGTTCTTTGATATATTTTTTTGTTTTTGCCATATTATTTTTTCTTTAGAATATAAATTGACTATACTACAAAATTGCTTCTTTTAGTACTTTTCCACATTTGCAGGTTCTCTGTTCAGGCATATTTTTTATGATTTTTAGAATCAGTTTGTTGACTTTTTCATTGTTCTCTTTAAAAATCCTAAGAACTTCTCGGGCCGTTACCGGTTTAATATCTTGTCGCCTCTTCAAACCCACATCGTAATCAGTAACCAAAGAAATACTTAAATAGCACATTTCAAGTTCTCTTGCTAAAACCATTTCTGGGTATTGAGTCATATTAATAATATCTCCCATTTTTGAATAAAAATTTGATTCTGCTCTGGTAGAAAATCTTGGACCTTCAATAATAACTATTGTGCCGGTTTTATGAAAGGGAATTTTTAATTTTTGGCAAGATTTAATCGCTAATTTCCGCAGCTCTAGACAATAAGGTTCAGCAGTTGAAATATGAATTACCTTTGGTCCGTCAAAAAAAGTATCAAATCTTGCTCTTGTCTGGTTGATAAATTGGTTACAAATAACAAAATCGCCTGGTTTTATTTCTGCTTTTAAAGAACCGACAGCACAAGGGGCAATAATTCTTTCAACCCCCAACTTTTTAAAAGCATATAAATTTGCCCGGTAATTGATTTTATGAGGAGGATATTGATGCTCTTTCCCGTGTCTTGGCAAAAAAGCAACTTTTTTGCCAAGACAATCAAAAGTTAAAATCTTATCCGATGGCTTTCCATAAGGGGTTGTAACAGAAATCTCTTTTCCTTTCAAGAAATTATAAAAGCCAGAACCCCCAATAATTCCAATTTTTGCTTTCAAATTTTCTAATTTCATTGATTTATTCTACTCTATTATTTTTCCAGCCCCTTTTTTAATAAATAACAAGGCATATATTTACAAAAAGGAAAGTCGTGGCATTGTTCAATGGGCAATAATTTAAAGTATTGTCTTAGTAATTTCTCCAAATCTTTTTTAAAAAATACAAGAACTCGTTTATTTTTACCACCAAGTACTTTCTCCCACCACAAATAAAACTTTTTAATAGTTTTATCTCGCCTTGAAAGCTCCTTTATTTTTTTATAAATTGCCAAGGTACCCAGGGAGGAAGGTGATTTAGAATAAGGATTCCAGTCGCTGTTATATTTCAAAAAATTATGAAGCTCGCACTCCAGAATTTTTTTCTTTTGATATTTCTTAAACAACTCTGCCCGGTTTCTTTCTGTAATCTTTGCCTCTATTTTTTCTCGCACAACCTCACAAATCAAGAGAAATCCACTTGGTTTTAAGATCTTTTTTAATCTATCTAAAAGTTTTCTTAAATCTCTTACATTTAAAATTTGTCCAAGGGATTGATGGCCTAAAATAAGATCAAAGCTATTCTTTTTGAAATTCATCTTTAGCCAGCTACCTGATATTTTTTTATTTTTAGGATGATTTTTATAGCTCATTAGTTTTTCCATCGCCTTAAGCATATTAGGATTTATATCATAAGCTATAGTATCAAAATTATATTTAAGAAGTAAATCTCTTAATTCTGGTGTAGCTCCGAGGATTAAAGCCTTAGGATTTTCTACTTTTTTAGCCACTTGTTTTACAATTTCTTCCCAAATTTTAAGAAGACCTTCACAGGGCTTAGCTGGCGGAGTAACATATTTTACCCAACACCGGGCCAATTTATTCCATGCTTCTTTTTGTTTACTGTATCTTTTTGCCATATTATTTTTTCTTTAGAATATAAATTGGGAAATTTTGAGAATATGGGTCAGGGGTACGCTCAATTTTAGCTATCTTAAAAGATTTTCTAACTAATTTTTCAAATTTATTTTTTCTTGGCTTCGCTATTTTCTAACTCTGGCAAAATAGATTGGATAAAATTTGCCAAACCAATAGTCCTGGGCTGATTTTCTGTCTTTGATAATAAAATATTTTTTAAACAATTTTTCAAACTCATCTCTGAAGGGAGCAGTTAAAATGACATCGTATCCCCCTTTCTCACTTACATAAATCTTTTTGAACTCTTGTTCAGATAATTTTCTTTCTTTTAAAAATTTTTTCATTGTTTCAAAGGCAAACTTTACATTAGCTGAACGAGTTTTTTTATTATAGGGCACCCAATATAATAAATGAGCAACATCCCCTAAACTAATCTTTTTTTCTTGATAAAGTTGGTAAATTCTCTCTGGGTTTTTAGAAAACTTTGGTGAATAAAGGCCAACTCGGGTAATAAAACATCCATCAGGTACTAATACCCGCTGCATACTCTTCATCAATTTTTGCCAAGCTTTTTTCCAGGCTAACATATTAAAAACCCAATCCCCTATCACTAAATTAATGCTATTATTTTTAAGTGATAAATTTAACCAGTTTTCATAAAGAAATTTTTCTGGACCTTTAGGTTTAACATATTTAAGGGATTCCTTCATAATATTCAAATTAAAGTCAGCGTAATAAACAAAAAATTTATATTTATGAAGCAAACTTCGAAGTTCAGCAGTAGTACCTAAAACTAAGGCTTTTTGAGCTTTTTTTAAAACAGCCTGCTTGAGAAATTCTTCATAAATTTTCATATCTTCTTTTGAGGGACTAATCGGAGGAACAAAATTATGCCAGGCTTTAGCAATTTTACTTTCCTGGTTATCTATTAATTTAGCTATTTCTTTTTGAGTAAATTCTTTGCCCATATTTGCTATTTTCTAGCTCTGGCAAAATAGATTGGAGAGATTTTACCAAACCAATAATCTTTAGGATAATCTTCATCTAAGATTTCAAAATACTTTTTAAGAAGTTTTTCCCACTCATTTTTATTTGGATAAGTTAAAAAGAAGTCTCTATTGCCTATTTTTGTTTTTGAATTAATTTTTTTAAATTCTTGGTCAGTAAACTTTTTTTCTTTCCATAACCCTCTTTCTATCTTAAAAGCAAATTTCATATTAACTCTCCGAGTTTTCTTATCATAAAAATTAAGGCCTAAAAGTTCCGTATAATCACCTATTGTAATCTTACCCTTTTTGTAATCTTGATATAACTTATCAGGAGTTTTTATTATATTTTTCTTTGGATAGATAAATACTTTAGTCAAAAGATGCCCCTCCGGAATTAGTAATCTTTTTATTTCTTGAAGAAGTTTTTCCCATTGGTTCCAATCTACCATTGTGAAAACATCGTCTCCCATACAAATATCAATTTGGGAATCTTCTAAGGGAATATTTAACCAATTCGCTCTTATAAATCTTTCTTTCCCTTTCTGTTTCATGAGCTTTTTCATTGTGTTGGCAATTTCCTTGCTCAAATCGACAAAAATAACTTCAAACTGATCTTTTAAAGCTAAATCTCTGAGTTCCGGAGTAGAGCCTAAAATCAAAGCTTTAATCTTCTTTTTGTTCTTAATTTTATTTACAAATTTTTGATATATCTTAATATCATCCTTAGAGGGTCTAATTGGTGCAACAAGATTTTTCCAAACCTTTGCTATCTTGTCTGCTTGTTTCACCGAATCTTTAGTTACTTTAGTAATTTTCTCCATATTTTTTTAACATTATCAAAATTAGTCCAAAAAATCAATAAAAGATGCTTTGTAAAAATTCTATGAATCGCTCTCTGATAGATTTGTTTTTCAAATAAAAAAAAGGCGCTTTGTAAAAATTCTATATGAGAATTTACTTAGCGCCATCAGAGTCTTTTTAAGGCCCGTTGAAGACCCTCAAAACCCTTTGAACTAATACCTGCCGCAATCCGGAATAATCCTTTAACTGGTGCGTGTTCCCCCCATCTTCCTATAAGAGGGAAGATGCGCCAGTCCTCTGCTCCAAACGAGGGAGTAATAGACGAATTCTGGTCTTCAGCCAAGAGATTAGCGAATCTCGCAAGTTTTATGGGATTTTCCAATACTACATAAAGAACGCCACCGGCTAACCCTTGAAATTGCCTTTGAACCAACTGATACTGAGGATGACTTGGCAATCTTGGATAATAAACCCTTTTAACCTTGAAGTTTTCCTCTAACATAGCTGCTGCTACTAAAGCGTTCTGGCAAATCTCACCGTAGTACTCTCCAATTTCTTTTTCTGTCCGGCGAATAATCTCTTTGGCTATCAAAGGTTGCATTACTGTTTGTCGATAGGTAAATGAATCTTGAATTTGAGCAATAACTTCCTCGCTTGCTGAAATACGACCACCGGCTACTGCATCGTGCGAAGTTTCCCATTTGGACATAGAAGCAACTTCAATAACTTTTACATCTCCATTGTTTTGTAACAACGGGTGAAAGTTTGGAGTAAAAGTGGTATCGACCACAGCAACTACTCCTGTATCCTTCAGGGCTTCAATCGTCTTTTCGTAATCGACAACCGGCATTTGCATAGAGTTTCCGATGAGTTCAAAGAAGTATAACTTAGGTTTCAAATCTATTACCAGTCTGCGAAGCATCTTGAGATGGGTTGGGTTTACAAATTCTACCTGAACTCCTTTTCGCTGCTGATAGTCATTAGCCAACCTAATCGTCTCTGGATAAAGAGCATTGGAAAACAATGCTTTATCCCCCGGCCTTAAAAGATATTCTAATACCGTCCCAATTGCCGCCATTCCACAATTACAAACTGCGGTATCTTCGACGCCCTTACTAACACGGTCTGAAATTGCTGTTTCTAATTGTATTACTTCAGGCGTTCCTACAAGGTAAAAGTGTTCAGATAGACCAAAGTCCTTAGAATCGTTACATACCCGCACAATTCCTTGCCATTCTTTTTTCATTTCTCTTCACCTCTTTCCTTTTTTAGCTTTCAATGAGCTTAATTTTCTACCTGTATTATAGCAAATCTGTTTTAATTTGTCAAGTAAAAAGGGGGATGCGCAAGGATATTTGTTGTAGATATACTAAAATACCAGCGAGAACAATTCTCGCTGGTATTAAGTTCCAAATCCCAAGTTTTAAGTTTCAAGAACTCAGCTTGATTTAATCGGCATTACCACATAAATATAACTCCCGTCTCCAACTGGTTTTAAAACTCCCGGACCAGAGTCGCCATTTAATTCGAAAGCAACCTCTGAACTTTTTATATTCAAAAGCCCATCTAATAAGAAGCGGTGATTGAAAGAAATCTCTACTGGTTCTCCTTTTATTTTTCCCAAGACAGAAGAGTTGTAATTTCCAATTTCGGGGCTCTGGCTAAAAATTTCTATTTTTTTCTCTTTAGGGTTGGCTTTAATTTTTACCTCATTTATTTTCCCTGAAAAAAGGGAAGCGCTTTTTATCTGGTTCAAAAACTCGTTCTTATCAAATCTAAGAGAGGTTGTGTATTTTTTGGGGATAATCTCTTGATAATTCGGGTATTCTCCTTCTATTATTTTGGAAGCAAGTTGAATCTGGGGATGCTTGGTTTCCTCCATAAAAGATTCAAACATAACTTGATTGGGAGAAAAATAAATTTTTAATTCTTTATCTTTCTCTCCAAAAATATTTATAACTTCTCTTGCTGTTTTTTGAGGAAGAATTAAAGAATAATCTTTCTTTAAGGAAAAATGATTTTTTAAGAATATCTTCTTTTCTCCCAACCTAAAACTATCAGTAGTCACTATTGTTATTAAATCTTTTTGAAATAAAAAATAAACACCAGAAATTTCAGGCCTTGTAGTTGAGGGGATAGCGATATCTACAACTTGATTAATGCTTTGACAAAAAGAAGAACTATTAATAGAAATAGATTCCCCTTCAGTAATTTTAGGAATAATTGGAAATTCTTCGGCACTAAAACCTTTTATTTGGGTTTCACGGTTTTCACATCCAACAATTAAGTTATTATTTTCTTTCTCAATGTTGATTTTTTTATTTGGAAGTAAGTTTACAAAATTAAAGAATAAACGAGAAGGAATAGCGATTTTGCCTTCTTTCTCAATTTTAGCTAAGGACCACCAATTTATTCCAATTTCTAAATCAGTAGCACTTAAATTTAGAAAATTTTTTTCTGCAGATATTAGGATATTATTTAACATAGGAAGGGTTAGGGATTTAGAGGAAATTTTCTCAACTATATTTAAACCATCTTTTAATTTTTCTTGTAAAATTATTGATTTCATAATTTTAAACACTTAACAATAATTATAATTAATTAATAATTTAATTTTTAATTATTATTGTTATTAAGTGTATAGATTATGTGGAAAACTTAATTTAAGATTATATATTTATACCTTTATACCTTAGTGAATCAGGGTTCTACGAGCGTTAGCGAACAAGTTCTTATTTTTTTGGGGATAAAAGATTAATTATTAAGTGGAATTTAATGAAATAAAATGGGGATTATTTTTACTCTTTGTTTTATTAACTATTTAGCACCTAATATCATCCAATTTATCCACAATTTTTCCAGAGATATCTTTTAACACTTACTAAATAATTGTTCTTTTATTAAATGAATTTCTTCTTCTAATCTTTTATTTTTTTCTATCTCTTTTGATATTTTTTTATATGAATGGATGGCAGTAGTGTGGTCTTTGCCTCCAAGTTTTCTTCCAATAAAAGGGAAAGAATTTTTTAACTCATTTCTTAATAAATACATTGCTATTTGACGAGGCAAAACAATCTCTTTTTTTCTAGAAGTAGTTAAAAGGTCTTTTTCTTTTAGGTCATAAAACTCTGCTACTGTTTGAATTATTTTTTTAGGAGTAATTATTTTTGTAGGCGAGGAGAGTAAGTTTTTAAGAAGAGTTTTTACAACCTCAACACTTAATTCTTGTTTATTTAGTTTTTGATAAAAAATCAAGCGGTTTAAAGCTCCTTCTAATTCTCTAATGTTCCTTTGAATAACAGAAGCGATATACTGATAAATTTCTTCCGGTAAGTCTACTTTTTTTTCTTGAGCCTTCATTTTTAAAATAGCAATTCTTGTTTCAAAATCAGGAATGCCAATATCAGCTATCATCCCTCCTTCAAACCGCGACCTTAATCTTTCTGCTAAGGCTGAAATAGCTTTCGGAGGACGGTCTGAAGAGAGGATGATTTGTTTATTATTTTCGTATAAAACATTAAAAATATTAAAGAACTCTTCTTGGGTTTTTTCTTTTCCAGCCAAAAATTGGATATCATCAATGATTAAGACATCAACTTTTCGGTATTTTGATTTAAATAATTCCATATTATGATTTTTAATTCCAGAAACAACCTCTGATGTGAATTTTTCTGAAGGAATATATTTTACTTTTTTCTTTTTAAAATCTTTTACGATTTCATTTCCAATTGCTTCTAAAAGATGGGTTTTCCCTAACCCCACGCCACCATAAATAAAAAGAGGATTGTAAACAGCTCCTGGATCTTTTGCTACAGCAGAAGCAGCAGCATAAGATAATTCATTAAAAGACCCTACCACAAAAGAATCAAAGATATAACGGGGATTAAGATTAGTTTCTTTATCAACTTTAAATTCTTGAAATTCAAGTTGATCAACTTCCGGCAAAATAACAGATTCTTTTTTAAAGGATTTTAAACCTGCCTTGCTTACAATATAATTAACTTCTTTAATTTCTTGATTTGTGTTGTATAAAATTTTAAAGATATGTTTATTATATTTATTTTCTAACCACTCTTTAACAAAAGAATTTGGCACAGAGACCATCACCTTGGCATCTTTTTGTGAAACAATTTCAGTGTCTTTAAACCATGTAGCAAAGTTAGCCCGGGAAATATTTAGTTGAATCTGGGCAAGCACTGTTTGCCAGAGTTCTTCATTGGTCATGATTATTTATAGAAAGCCGACGCCTTATATAATTACTTCGTTTGGTTGAAATGCGAAAATGAATTTTCGCATTTCTCCCTCACTCGTAATTATTGTACCATATGTCAAAATACAAACAAAATAAGAACAAA
>Ga0315533_1001710_pt1 | contig 16324 bp, 33 predicted proteins | sample SalMarSW160130MG_FD_203081 | JGI IMG/M metagenome (GOLD analysis project Ga0315533, IMG submission 203081) | Salt marsh sediment microbial communities from the Plum Island Ecosystem LTER, Massachusetts, United States - Salt Marsh Sediment SW1601-30 ... | reverse complement strand
CTGTTACCCTGAAGTTGGGCAAGAAGAAACAGAGCTTCACAAAGAATGTATGCGTCTTTACTTCAAGGAACATAAAACCGTTGAGGAAATTCAGAAACTTTTGGGTGCAAAGGAGAGTAACAGAGATGGGTTAGGTGCCGCTCTTGAATTTGTGAAAAAAGTGTTGGGTGCAAAAAGTCATGAGTGAATATCCTGATTGCCTAAAATATTCTGCTTTTGACCGTTACCTGTGGGATTTGGTAACTCGTAAACATCTATTATTGAAGGGTGCAAAGAAAGATGAGTGAACAAAAAGTTAGGCATTTAAAAAAGGCTATTGAAGAATTGGAAAAAAAGGGCTTTGTCTGGGATAGTATGACTCTTGCTATTGCTTTACCAACAATTCTACAAAAGACCAACGACATATTTCAGGAGGAACATAATTGAAAAAACCAAAATATGAAAGATGGCAATTCTCTTTAGATGAATGCAAATCCCAAATTAATATCGTTCAATCTCAAGTCAAAGACGAGTATGGCACAGCCTTCTTAAATTTACAACTTCCAGATGGACGATGGTTAACCTTCAAAATAGACAATGCAACAAGGGTTCCAATTTACAAGGAAAATAGTTGTAATAAAACAGAGATGAAAAAAGAATGATAGAAGACGAAATTAGATATGTGGAGAATCCTAAAGAAGAATTATTAAAAATGATAACAAATCAATTCGGATTGTTGTTGCCATTTGAGGTAAGTAAGGGTTATAGATTCCAAATCAGAATAAGTGAAGAACAGTACAACAAATTATCTGATGAAGTAAAACAGGAACTTAGTTTTTGGCAAGATAAAGAACGCCAATATCGTATCGGTAGAGATGTGTATGGAGAAAATAGTGAAGAACTTGAAAACTGGATGAAAAATAATTATTGGACTAATTGCAAAGCGTATATCTTTGATTATATAAGCGAAAACAGTTTTGTGTTAAGTGCTAGGTGTGAGTATGGCTACGAGGGAAAAGAAGAATCTTATGAGATTGTTTTTATGTCTACTGAAGACTTTGCAGAAATTATTTACAAAAACCATGACGCTTCAGAGAGGAAAGAGAATTTTAACCCTGATTTAAAACTGAGAATTGAAGATATGTCTTTACATTCAAAGGAGAATAACACCAGATGAATAAGACAGAATTGGAAGTCTATAAAGCAAGTTATTATCTTACCTATAGAAATTTACCTAATGCTCCAAGTTTTAAACAATATGTTAAGAGTTTACATTCAAAACGCACAGAGGGTTAAAAATGGCTAAGAGAAAACCTAGATGCCCTAAATGTGGAGCTATTCTTAGAGGCGTTGGAGATGTTCTTTACTGCACAAACAGAAAATGTGATTACGAAATAGCCAAAAAACTGTTAGATGAGGACCCACAAAAATGAAACCAAAAAGAGATTATAACCGCCTTAAAACAAGAATGGATAAAGTGAGGAAACTGCATCCTGACTGGACAGAAGAACAAATCGAAGAATTAGCCATTAATAATCTGTTGGGGTGCGCTAAAATTGAGTAAAATTGTTTCTGAACAACAAACACTAGACGAAATATTAGATTTTTATTTCGATGAAGAGAATCGGAAAGATGCCAAAGAAGCGTTTGGAAAGTGGCTTCAACAAGAATATGATGTTATACCCAACAACGACCTTGTGACAAACCGAATTGCACAAATAGTCATGGAAAAACTTTTGGAGAAATTAAACAAATGAGTGACTCTGTTCATGAAAAAGACATACAGCCACATATTGTCTGCGAGAACTGTCACTTGTTCATGACTCCTGCATGTGACGAACAGGATTGCAGAGCCTTCACCTTTCTGTATGAACTTAGAAGGCATTTGGAAGATTTCAATAAAACAGGTGGTTGGGTTGGACAAACTGATAGCCGAAGGGATGCTTTCAATTATGTTATTGAGTTGATACAGAAGGGAAAACTATGACTGTTTCTAAAAAACAAAGAATACTTAGCTTTTTTGGTGAAATGTTTGTTAGACTTTTCATTTTCATTTTGCCTAGACCTTTTTGCCCTTACTGTGGAGCTAACTTGATTTCGTTCAAACCATTGTTTTACTTAGTGCTTCCATATTATCTGCATCTCTTGAAGTGTGCCAAACCTCATGGTATCACTGTGAAATTTGGAACCTTCTATGATTGTTCACTCAGAAGGATGGTTCAAAATGTCTAAATCTGTTCCTGAAGTAAGAGAGATTAAAACATATCAGACCTTTGAGGAGTGGGTTCATGATAATGTTGACCGTTCCGTAGAGTTCTGTAATGCTTGCCCTTTTGAGTATGACCAATGTGACGGAAACCCTGACTTTAGATGCCCATTCAGAGATTACCGTTTTGTTTCAGTAAAGCGAATGATTGAACTGATTGCAGAAATCAAGAAGCGAGCTAAATGGAGAAAGGAATCTAAAATCTCAACGGAAATCGAAATGGGTGCAGAGGTTACACGATTTAGAGCAAGACAATTCGTTAGGCTTGACGATGTGCTTAAAATATTGGAGGCTGGACTGTGACTTCTCAAATAACAAAGAAATATTATATGATTCAATGCGCTATTTGTGGGCATCTTAACTGGCAACCTGTTTCTAAACTACCAGAATATACTAACTGCCCTGAATGTAAGAAATATAGACCTTATGAATATTGGGAGCTTGATTAAATGAGTAAAAATAATTCTCAGTGTCTTTCATGTGCTTATAGATTTAGGGCTATTGATAAAGCTCCTTGTAATCGTTGTTTTGATGGGTCTAATTGGAGTAATGAAACTCTAGTAGAACACGAATTGAAGCTCGCGAAAGAGGATAATAAAAAATGAACGATTTTGCAGAATTGAAAGTTTGTCCAAAACACAAGTATCAATACTACAATTCATGTTATTTCTGTGACCAAGAAAAGAAACAGGAAAAGCAACAATGAGATGCCCTAAATGTAGTAACTTGTTAAAAATAAAAAGAACACTACCCAGTGGATTGCGTTTACTAATCTGTCATTATTGTGGTTATACAGTTGAAAGCTATAAAAAATGACTATAGTAATTACCACAATGTTTATATATGGTAATTACTATATAGCATAAGTGAGGACAAATAAATGAACACCCAAACTCAAACAAAAAAAACCTTTGTCTGTGACAGCGAAGGAAACAAATTCGTTGTAGAAAAATTCACCTTCAGCTTAGAAGGAGTATTAAATGGATTCTACTTGAAAGGAGTAGACGGTAGAGGAGATAAAGAAATTTCGTTACATGATGCAAAATTCTACAAAGAACTCTAAGGCAATAAAAATGTGTGATGAATGGACTGAAGAGGACGAGCGAGAATATCGCCGTCTTAATCGTAAACGTATGAAAATTTATCGTGATAAAAAGCGAGTGCGAAAATATGTTCCACGAAAAAAGGAGTTGGAAAAATGACTTCTGAAACAACAGAGATAAGCAGATTCACAATACTGAAATGGAAAATCTTAGAGCTAAGACCCCTTCATAGGATATACTGTTTTTTTGTTGGGCATGATATTCCATGTGGAACTTGTGGATTGTGTCAAAGATGTTATGGAACAGTATTAGGAAATTACAACAAAGAAACAGGAGAATATGGCTTTAATAAATGGATGTTTTCGTTACCAGACATCTATTATTGTTTAAAATATAGGAGATAAATTATGAGTTCTCAAGGAAAAGAGAAACTGGCGCAGTTTGCTAGATACACGGTTCTATACTATACCCCAGAACACGGTAGAAGTCGTTATACTGTAAGGTGTGAATGTGGAAAAGAGACAGAAGTTTATTGTTGGGCTGGATGTAAGAAATGCCCTAACTGTGGTAAGATGCTTACGACACTTAGACAATTTCAAGATGAGGACTAGATATGACTTCTGAAACAACACGCAAATTCATTCTTGACGCTACTGCGGGATTCAGAATGATGCATTATAACAAGAAACATCCTAACGTGTTATACATTGACCAAAGACCTGAATGTGAACCTGATGAAATCCAAGATTTTACAAATTTACCATATGCTGATAAAAGATTTAAACTGATTATTTTTGACCCTCCACATTTTGTTAAGCGAGAAAAAATATTAACAACTGCAATGGTTAGACGTTTCGGTATGTTAGAAGCAGAAACGTGGCAACATGATCTAAAAAAAGCGTTTAAGGAGCTGTGGAGAGTGTTAGACGATTACGGTGTTTTAATTTTTAAATGGTCTAACCATCAAATAGCTTCTCACGAACTAATAAAATTATGTCCCGTTAAACCGATAGTTTACCAAATATCAATGAATCGTCACAGAAAAGGATCTAAAAGTGGCAGTGATGAAGTTCAAACTTTATGGTTTACTTTTATGAAAATTCCAGAGGTATCAATATGAGTTCTCAAGGAACACGCACAAACGGCTGTGTCTTCTCGGATTGTATCACTGAGCCATGTATTAAGAAGCATCCTATGAAAGATAAAAAAGCCTTCTGCACGGGGTACGATAATGGGAAGAAACGAAACAGAATCCAAGTGAAACAATAATGAGTTTGCCAATTAATGAGATAGTGACTGGAGATTGCATAGAAGTTCTCAGAAAATTTCCTGACTGTTGCATAGATGAAGTGGTTACTGACCCTCCTTATGGCATCGGTTTTATGGGGAAGAATTGGGATAAAGCTCTGCCATCTAAAGAGGCGTTTGAGCAAATCTTCAGAGTCCTAAAATCTGGTGGGTTGGCGTTTGTTATGAGTAGCCCAAGACAGGATGTTCTTTGGCGTATGCTGAGTATGCTTGAGGATGTAGGTTTTGAGTTGAAGCAAAGTTTTGTGAGTTGGATTTACAAGTCAGGGTTTCCGAAGGCGTATGATGTTAGCAAAGGAATAGACAAAAAATTTGGTGTCGACAAAAAAAGGAAAAAAGGTCAAAGGTATATAGCACCTGATGGATGCAAAAGAAAAGCAGAAGACCATTCACCTAATGAATTAATTAGAAATCCATCAACTCATTATGGTTACAAAGAATCTGGTTATCGTGTCGACACACTTCCTGAATCGGAACTTGCTAAGAAGTGGGATGGCTGGAAAAGCATCACTGGACTTAAACCCGCGCTTGAATGTGTTTTGATGGTTAACAAGCCAATGAGCGAGAAGACGATTGTTGATAATGTTTTGGTTCATGGTGTGGGTGCGGTGAATGTGGATGATTGCAGAATACCCTTCCAGAATATTGATGAAATGGGCGATTGGAATAGATTTAAAGGTTTTCAATCAAAAGACACAATTAGGAAAAACATGGTTGATGAAAAACACGAATTTGATAATCGTGTAGATAATGGAATAAATCAGCATGGTCGTTTTCCTGCTAACCTGCTGGTTTCTGATGGTGCTTTGGACAACGGAAAAATAACCAAGTCGCCTAATTCTTACAAGCGAAAAGCTAACGGATTTAATGTTTCATGTTATGGTAAAGGCATGGGGGAATCAGAAGGAAAAGTAAGCGAGAATTATGGTGATGTTGGCGGTCAGAGTCGGTTTTTTGATTTGGATGCTTGGGCAAAACATCATGGGTTCTTGGATGTTGCGAAGGCTAGTAAGAGCGAAAGAAACATGGGGTGTGGTAAACTTAAAGAAGTTACTAGAACTGGTTTACCTCTTCATGATGGCTCAGGAGATTATGTGGTTAATGAGGGTGGGGATGGAACAAAATCTGTTAGACGAACAAAAGCAAGAAATGTTCATCCAACGGTTAAACCCATCAAACTTATGGCTTATCTGATAGAGCTTGGCTGTCCTGAGGGTGGTGTGGTGTTGGACCCGTTTTGTGGAAGCGGAAGCACACTTATTGCAGCTCATAGATTGAATCGTAAGTGGATTGGCATAGAAGTTAACAGTGAGTATGCTGAGATTATTCGTCACCGTTTGAGTGTGTTGAATCAGAAGCTTACAGACTTTATGCGAGTTGGTGGGAATAAGTCAAAATGAAATGCCCTGTATGTGGAGAACCGATGGAAGAAATTTACAAGGAAATTACTGAAAAACATGGAACTAAACCGATTTATGTTTGCCGAAATAACGGAAAATGTAAAGCATGGTTCTGTGATGCCTGTCAAGAATATCATCCATATGGAACTACTTGTTCAGTTGAAATGGTTCACGATATGCGAAAAGGCTCAAACAAAGCGTTCTTGAGAGAAATAGAAAATATTGCAAACTCTTTAGGTGGAAAACAAACTTGAAATTGGAAGAACTTTACAAAAAATGCTTTGATTTGTGGGGTTATAATTCTCAACTTTTGATGTTAGCGGAAGAATCAACGGAACTGAGTTTAGAGACGTTGCACATGACAAGAGCTAATCGTCAAAGTGTAGAGCAGATGGGGAAGTTCATCACTGAGTTTGCTGACGTTAAAATTATGATGGCTGAGTTTGAATGGTTCTTTGGAAAACCTTTTGTTGATTCTGTTAATGCTGAAGTTAAAAGGAAACTTGAACGGCTTGAAAAAATGATTGTTAGCCCGAAAGTCGCACAGGAGAAAACAAAATGACCATTTATATTCGAGGTAAAAGACAGATAGAAGCACTATTCATTTTTCTTGAAGCTGTATGGTTAGCGGTTATTGGAAGAGATACCAGAGATTTAGATGCGTGGGACTTGAAATATTGTGTCTATTCTGGAAAAGAATTTAGTGAGAACAAACTAAAGTGTGCAAAAAGAGAATTAGAAATATTCTTGGGATTTGCTAAACCATATGCAATCTACACAACACCTGAATTTAACAAACAATATTCAGAGCTTTGCGGTGACGCTGCTCTAGTTGAGTTTCTCTATAAACAAGAACTTGAAAACGAAAAGATTGTTGAGGCGAAGGATGCACAGGAGAAAACAAAATGACAGAATATTTTCCTACTGAAAAACAAGCAATTTGGGAAATACTGCTCAAAGACGATAGGCTACGTTGCACGTGTGACGAATCGTATAGGGAAGATAACTATTTTCAAGCTACTGGTCATTATCATCATTGTATGCTTTATCAAGTAGCGCGAGCGATTGAGCTTAGTTTGAAGTATCGTGATGGTTACAGGTTAGTTAATGGTCGAATGATTCTTGAGGCGAAAAAGAGAAAATGACAAAGAAAAAATATTGGGTACAACTAACAAGTGACGACATAGACAAAATCAGAGTTGCATTACGATATTATCAACATTTAATTATGCAGTCTGAGAGATGGGCAATGAGAAATCATTTTAGTAAATCACAGATAACAAACACTATTAAAAAAATGGATAAAATTTTAGATAACACATTCTATGAACGGTTTATAAAGAAATGATTGTTTGAGGTGAAAAGTGAAAATGAAAGAACATCACGAACATGAAGAGCTTGAAATAAACAACAAAAAGAGGCGAAATAAAGGATTGACAGTTAAAGAGAAAAAGAAGCTAAGCTGGTATTGCAAACCAAAGAAAGTCCGCAGCCAACACGGGAGCATTTGTTACTCCACCCACATCGACGGTGTGACTGTGTAAACCATGCCCATGATCGTCACTAGCTACAGTATCCGTGTCCTCAACATGGATGCTTGTGGCTGAGCCTCCATGCTCCGTACCGAATCCGTGGTAGTGAGGGTCTCCATCACCAACGTTATCGCCTGTGTACCCTCCTATTATGTGACCGTAACCTGCTCCCGGATTATCATCAACCACATCTGTGACAACGGTTGTAGTTGCTGAAGGAGCGCCCACTCCGCTGTTGCCTGTGTCGCCAGAATCGCTCCAAGGAACAGATGTTACCTTTCTCGCTTTCACTACGAACTGGGTAGTCGATCTTGAGACAACATCCAAATGTATTCCTTTTGCCGCTGCGTCTTCTCCCTGCAAGAAAACTAGGGGAACCTCATCAAACTCTTCGTCAAAAGTTACTGTGCAGTCTCCACTAGCATCTGTTACATCTGAGCCTTTTTCGGTGATTCCTGTAGGAACAGCGGCACCATTGATTGTGTCGCATGCTATGTCTTTCACTTTAATGTTAGCCAAGTTTCCTTCAATGTCTACGAACCAGAAGGTATCAAAGCCCAGAGCCGAAGAGGACAGAACCATTTTTGGCGGGTCGTCTACGGCGGTTAACCCGTGACCAACCATTACTGCTCCGCCGCCGGGTTGCGTAGCCCATCCAGCGTTTGTTACCCCGCCTCCAGTTCCAGATGGGATTGTCATGGTAGAGCCTGAAGCTATTGGGTAGTATCCGACTAGCCACCATGTCGGCGCGGTTGGGTCTGAAGGGTCTACGCTTGTGGGAAGATGCAGGTAGTCTGTTTCGCTGTTCCAGTATCCAACTAGAACGCCGCTGTAAACTCCATCGTCCTTAACCGTTTTGCCGATGTCACTTGTCACGGCTGGCGTGTATGTTCCGCCAAATTCTATGTAGATTCGGCTTGCGCTTCCCAAGAATCCTTGACTGAAAACGTCCTTCTGGCACCAGAAGCCCTGCTCAACATGAAAGAAGGGGTTGTATTCGTCGGGATACGCCATGTCCTCGAAGAGTTGTAGTTTTAGGTCAAGCCAGTTGTTGCCAACTGTTTCTTTGAGTCTAACGAAGCCGTCAACGATTTGGATGCTGGGAAGATTCCATAAGTCGATGCTGCTGGCTGTTGACCTTGCAGACGCTATTGATCCGCCCTGCTGTGTTTGCTGATTTTCTAGTTTCTGTACGCGATCAAGCAGGTCTTTGATAATTTTAGATTCTGACTGTGTCTTTGTCGTTTATGGCGCCTCCGAAACTGTGATTGTTGCGTCCCATCTGCTGCCGTAGAGAATATGTTCTACGGATATGATTCTGAAGTTTGAGCCGCCGTCTGTCATGATGTCGCCTGCATTGTATCTTGCGTCTCCATCAACGGTGAAGGGTTCGATCGTAACTGTGGGATCCTTCTTTTCGGCTACGATGGCGTCTCCTTTCTTTTTGCATTCAGCGTCAGAGCCTAGGGTTTGGTCTACGATGGGTTCGCCCTCTCTGACTCCATTATATTTTGTTATGCTGTCTGTGTCTTCGCTGATGTCATCAAAATTGCTGAAGGGCAAATCGCAGAAACGTAAACTGTCAACAAAAACTCCTAGAGCCTCCAAAGGATTTCTCGTTATTCTAAACGCCACTTTTGTAATCTGACTCCAGTTAGGCGTTCCCTCTTTTTTCCATTCACCATTCTGGTTCAGCTCAGCATCATATTCATTAGTTTTACCGAGTGTATAAGAAACAAGATTTTCTTCGATTCCAGTATAAACTTTCATTCCAGCATAAAAATAGTTGCTGCTGTCTGGTGCCCACAATTCTATCTGAGCTGCGTTTGGTCCCGTAAATCCACCTATTTCTCGTCGTCTCCAGAACTTAACGGTTTTTGCTGCACGTTTTCCAAATCCAAAAATATAATCGCTGATGTCACGATGAATTAACACTGTGCTATCTGGAACAGTATATAATGATAGAGAATAGGTTCCTTCATTTTTCACTGTTTCTTCTAAATCCAGTGTTCCGCTAACGGTAGTCCATCCGGTTGTAGATTCTGTCCAACTTTCATCAGATGGAATTTTTTTGCCGTTTGCGCCGTACACTTTCTGGCGATTGACGATACGGTGAAAGTCAATCTTTTTGATTGCACCCTTCAAGGTTGGAGAAACAGGGCAGATAAAGTCTAGGCTATTCTGCAGATGCCCAACCAATGCGCCGCTTGGCGTTTCGTACATGTCAAAGCCAATCACGTCAGATGGGTTATGTGATTTGCTCAAAATTTCGACTATCGCCTTCATGGGTTGAACTTCGTCGTATTCAACAGAGTTTAGGCTGTCGTCAGCTATTCTGTCGTCTACGTCGCCGACCTGTCCAGTGTAATCGAACCATCCGACCGCATGTGGGTACTTGGCGAGGTAATTGCAGAGCGCCAGCGACTCTTCTATGATTGTTCTTCCATTCTCTGCAGCATATAATTTATAGACAAGCTCAGGCGAATCCGTTAATTCGCTTGCGTGACCATATAGAGTGAATGTTATGTCTGTGTTGCCGAAAGAGAGGTAGTTCTGGTTTATTTCTGCGATTCTGCCGCCGAATAGCTTCTGGGCAACCGTGCCTAACGTGGCTTCGCTGCGGGAAGCCCAAATAATACCATAACCGTAATCGGTTAATGCTGTGTAAGTGTCGCCTTCCTCGCTAAAGTTCTTCACCGTAAACTCGGCGCTATTCACCTCATCGTTGATGAGACTCTTCGTAACAGTGGCTTTTCCTACAATATCTGTGATTGGCTGATAGTCTCCGCTGTAGTCCCAGATTTTAGTGCTCTCACACAACACAAGATAATCGAAGGTGCCATAATCGTCAGGTGAACCATTAACTGTAATGCGAATTCCTTTGATGTTTCCGCTGTAGATTTCCGAAACGTCAACAACAAATCGTCCAGCAGCAGTTCCAGTTTTGGCTGTAACCCAGTTGCTATCGCTGCTTTTCTGCACCGCCACAACAAAGTTTGTGGCATCCAATTCGGTGCATCTGCCAACAAGATACTTGACAGTAGCCGAAGAAAACTCCGTAAAACTAGCATACAGATTTTGTGTGCTCTGCCCCGATTGGACAGTCAAGGTTACTGTATCGGCTTGGTTGCTGACGCCAGCGGGGACAGAGCTGCTCCATGCCGAGCCTTCAAGTCTGAGGAAATGGTCGGAAAACAGTTTTGCGCCAAAAAACATTTCAACCTGAAACTTCGCTGGCGCCACCGTCACTTGATTCCCACCCTGCGAAGAGCCTCAAGCACATTCTCTTTTGAGCCGCCGTAAACGTTGATTGTGACTCCGCCCATGTTCTGGGTTTGGCTAGACGTTAACACGTGTTCTCCTGCCTGCAGATTGTAGAGTCCACTGCTGAGTATTGGTCCTCCAGTGTGGCGGGAAGGAATCTGGTTTGCCATTGCTAGTCCTGCTGCTGCGGCTACGGCTGCGCCTGCAAGGATTCCCCATCCTACTGGAGACAGAGAGTTGGTTATGGCTAGGGCTATGGCTTTGGCTTTGAGGGCGATTACTGCGCCCCAGTCTGCCAATGTGCTGCCTATTGTTGCGGCGGTTTTAGTTGCTGTCGCTGCGGCTGCGGCAAGGTTTGTTCTCGTCAATACCTCGTTGAGTCGGTATAATGTTGAACCTACAGCTACTAGGCTTCCCATAGTCTGCAATGCTGCTGACTGTTGCTTGTTGAGTAAGCCGAAGCTTTCTGCTAGTCTGCTGATTCCCATTACTGAGGCGCCGAGTATTGCGATGTCTGAGGCGGTTCTACGCATTTCACGGCTCATAGATTGGCTATGCTGTTGCATGCTCTGAAATCCAGCATTTACGGCTTCTACACCAAAAAGGTCAACTTGAATATCTACTCTTTCACTCAAGCTTTTTTCGCCTCTTCTCCAACAGTTCAATTATCTTATTCTTTTTTTCTTCAGGGGATTCTTCGCCTTCCAGTTCACGCGTAATCAGTTGATAGTCAAGCTCAAAAAGGCATAGAGACTCTTCGTCTAGACCCAGTATTTCTGAGGGAAGCCTATTCGTCAACAATGCAAGCTGAGCGGCTTTTTTGAGGGTTTCACTTTTGCTGGCTACGAAAAAATTTGGCACGCTCAAGAACAATGTTAGTTTCATTTATGACTTCCTGATATAGCTCAAGAGTGTGCCCTTGTTTTGGTTGCGGATTAACTGTTTCGGCAAGGATTTTGTCGATTATCTGTTTGATGATTTCTGACTGTTTAGTTGCCTCTTCTAGGGTTGATGGCCTCGTTTTTTGCTTTTCTGCAAGCAAGTCATTGTAGACGCTCAGGTGAACGCTCATTGGAAATATTTTGTATTCTGTCTTATCAATCTTTAATGTTTTCACTTTCACCCATCTCACCCTAGTATGCTGCAATACTGTTCTGCAGAAACGCTTCCACTTCGCGGGCTTCGCCAGCATTATAGAACGCCTGAAAAGCCGCATTAATTTTCAGTATCTCATTCTGGGTTCTGATAGGCGGAGTCCCATCCCTTAAGTACTGGCAGTTGAACAGTTTCACACGCAACAGATTCCTGTATGTTTCGCTTTCGCCGATAAGATCGCCCTGAAGGGTCGCCGTCAAATCGAATGGTGTGCCAGCGATAAAGTCGTCGTAAACGTCATCGTTGTCGAATGCTACAGTCATGGTTCCTGTGACTGTGCGTTGTCCAACCCGAATCTGGCTGAATGTCCGTCCTGAAAGATCGCCTTCGCTGAATGGAATATTGTTTTTGATCGTTAAAGTCAGCTCGCTCAGTTTGCCTTCAGCAGTCGCATCAGTGCCAACAATAAAGTTTACCAGATCGTCTATTTGCGTGAAAGGTTGAATCGTGTCTATTGTCGGCGCGGCTACGATGGTGTCGGCGGTTTCTGGAAATCCGCTGTAGACGGTAGCGTTTGCCTTCAAGAACGCGCCCGCCTTATACTTCAGCGTCAACTCTTCGATTAGGCATCCCGGCAGAACTCTTTCCTCTATTTCGCCTCCGACCCGGACCGTGTATGATGGGATAGTGTCTGCGGGCACAAACTCATGCGTGTAAACGTCTGTTTCGGGGTTGTCTGGTGTTTCTTCGGAACCGAATATTCCCATTAGCAGGTCTCCGATTATTCCTTCAGGCGTTACGTCGAAGTCTCCGATTGGCCCCTGTGCGCGGTATAATCCCATTGCACGCTTTTCATATGCTCTTTTTGCCACTGGCTCGGAAATCATCCAGTTCAAGTTAGGTTGTATGCTGCAGACTGCATCCTCATATCTGATTGAGGGATCTGTTTCTGCAGTTCCATATTCTCCTTCCTTCCTAAAACCTATATAACGACTACGACCTGTCATCTATTTTTTCTCCATTATTTTTTCCTTTTTGTTGTAACCGTCAACCTACATGCAACTATGCTATAATCATTCATAAACTGTTTCTGCTTCTCCCTGTTAGAAACATAGCAGTAAGCCACGTTGCCGTCTAATGTCCTGTCACTTACGATGCTGGATTCTATGGCTTCAACGTAGCCCATAACGTTTGTTTCGGCTTGCTCATGGCTAGGATGCTTCGACACAACCACCACAAATAATGTGTCCTCCACACTCATCTTGTTTGAGACTGTAGAAGGGGTCTGTCGTCCGCCTGTCCACTCTACCCAACCCCAAGGTGAACTGGGGTACTGTGAGGGTGCGGGTTCTCCGAGAAACCACTTCTTGATGTCTGATAGGTTACTGTCTGCACGTAATGTTGCAAGAAGATAATCCGTTATCGTTGATGGTGTTACAGTCAATGGTATAATCTCCAGATGTGACGATACAATTCAGCAAGATAGCCCCGCATCTGCTCGGCGGTTCTTCTGACTACCCACTGCGGCTTAGTACCAGGATGATGAACAACTTTTGCGAATATTGGGTTACCCCAAACTCCGAACCAACGAAGAGCCTTAGCCTGTCTTGGACGGATTATGTGCGGTCTGGTGCCACGTTCGATGAAAGGCGCTATTGGGCTGTCGGGGAAGGTTGTGAATCCGCGTGGCGTGTCTCGGGTGATTATTGATTCCCTGAATTGCCCAGTTTTTCCGATTGGCGCGAAGAGTCTCATGACGTTGCGGGTTTCGGCTCCACCCTCTTCCCGCCACTGACTTAGGATTGCCTCCTGTTTTTCTGGTTCAGCATACAGATAGGTTTGCAGTTGCTCGTCTCGGACTCTGATTCTTACGCTCATCGGGGTTCGCTCTCTATGCTGATTTGCTGATGATCGGAGGATTCGATGTTGATTGTGTTTCTGGGTGTAGAGCTTATCGTTATGCCCGCGACTGTTTCTATGCTGATGTGAATAGCTGCGGGTAATGCTACTCCATATTCTGCCCAGTAGTCTTGACTCCAGTATCTGCTTGACCAGTAGCTTGTTTGCCAATAACCAGCAGTGATTAGCGTCATCTACGAAGAGTCTCCTATGTTTCGTCTAGTGTCATGGCGGTTCTGTTGCCGTCCTCATCCACGGTTGCTGTTATTCTTGCTTTAGTGTCTCCGTTGTCTCTGAAGATTAGTGTTGCTGTTCCGCCTCCGCTAGATTTGCCTGTTAAAGCCGAAAGATTCAATCTTAAGACCTGTCTTCCTGTTAGAGTTCCCTCTATTACTTCGTCCCAGATGCCGTCGATTCCAGCGGCGGCTAAGGCGTATCCTGTTTTGTCATTGTTTGCAGTTAAGGCTAGGGCAGTGTTGACTGTGCCGATTGTCACTGCCGATTGATCAGCGTTTAAGTCAACGGTTGTAGCTGAAATCCATGCGCTGTCTCCTCTGTTTCTGATGGCTTCGAGGCTATCGGTTGCTCCATTGAATGTTCCGCCTTTGATGTCTGTTAGGTGAGTGGCGTTAGTGTCCTGTTTTGCTTCTGTTGCGACGTTCGCGGTGATTCTCGCCATTTCAGTATCATACTCGCTTGCAGGCGCTCTTGAAGAAATTGTGGTGTCTAATTCTGTGTCATATTCTCCCGCTGGAGCTCGGCTTGTTATGTCAGCGTCTAAGTGCGCCATTTCAGTGTCATACTCTGATGTTGGGGCGCGAGAACTAATATCAGCGTCTAAGTGTGCGACTTCTGTATCATATTCACCTGAGGGTGCACGAGTTGAAACTGCAGCATCCAAATTTGTAACGTTCGCCTTGAAGTTGTCTGGTGAGGCTAGCGTTGTTTCGATTCCTGCAATTTTTCCGCCTGTTTCAAGTGCCACTGAGGCTCCTATCAGGTCGGTTTTTGCTTTTATGTCTGTCACGTCTGAGGCTACGTCTGCTACCATGTCCGTGTTTGTGGTTGTCGTGTCCACTAAGGTTGTTTCGTCACATAATGTTACGTTGTCAACTAATGTTGTCTGATCGCATAAGGTTACGCCGTCAACCAATGTTGTTCTGTCGCACAGTTTTACTCCTGTTACCTTATCGGTTGCGGGGTCATATCCTGCGTCTGCGAAGTCTTTCAGGTCGGTTGCGGATTGTGCTACTCCGCCCATCTGGGTTAGGTCTGTTTGGAAGAGGTCTGCACCGCAGAGTGTGTCCCATACGTTTGCCGTGACTACCATGTACTCGTGATAGACGGGTAAGGCTCCTGCCATGTGGCAGCATAGTTGGAGAGTGCCAAGAGTGTTAGTGTCTGTTGCGTTTAATGGGCAATTATAGTATCCTAGGTCATCATGTGTTGCATCATTGGCGTCGTTCTTGGCCGCCAATGCCTGCCCTAACTTGCTGAGTAGAACGTGTTCGTCTTCGATTGTTAAGGCTTCTTCTGTGGTTTTACCGTCATCCTCATCCATGAATGGACCAATAAGAACGTCCACCGAAGTTGATTGTTTCAGGAGTAGTCCCATGTTTTTATCCTCTTATTATCTTGTTTATTCGGTTGTAATGGTGCATAAAAACGGGGATGCTGGTGGGTACTGTGTATTCTATGTATAGTTCAGGGTCGTCGCCGTTGTATTCTGCACTCCTATAGTATCCAGCGCGTTCAGTGCCATCAAAATCTTCGGTGACACATTTTACGCAAATGCTAGCCGTTTGGTCATCTGCGTACTCGTTCTGTATCCATGAGGTTACATCCCACTCCACCCATCCTACAGCTGGGGTCTGGGTGTCTTCCACTGCACCTGAAGCTGGTTGACTGGTCCAATCGATGCCCGCTTCTGTCCATGTGTCGTCTGACACTCTGCAGGCTTGGTGGTCTGTGTCTGGGGCTGAAAGGTTGTTTACGATGTAACATTTTAGTCTCAAGGTGGCTGCTGATATGGACACTGAACCGAGAGATGAGAGGTCGAATTTGAGGTATGTTCTAATGTTTGCGTTGGTCTTCGTTACTGTGGCTAGAAAAACTGAACTGCCGTAGTTGGTGTTTGGGGCTGCTTCATTTGTCAGTGAGTCGGCTGTGGGGTAAAGTGTTGTGTAAGTTTCTACTCCTCCTTCTGGTCCGATATACGTGTCGGCAACAACAACACTGTCGCCATAAACAGTAAATGCATTTATTGTGCCCGAAGGAAGATCAATTCCGAAATGAGCAAAACTAAACTGACGGGCACTATTATCTACATTTGTTACTTCTATTTCCAAGTCACCATTAACATAAAGCTGAAGCGTCACTGAAGAACCAATTGAAACTTTTAATTCTACACAATACCATGTATCGGCAGAAGGTTCATGTGAGCCAAAAGCATTATAGAAAGAACCTCCATCATAATATCTTATAGCCCATTTAGCATTTCCGCTACCATCTCTTCCCATCCCACCTCTTGCAGTGTTA
>Ga0315533_1001708_pt1 | contig 16366 bp, 17 predicted proteins | sample SalMarSW160130MG_FD_203081 | JGI IMG/M metagenome (GOLD analysis project Ga0315533, IMG submission 203081) | Salt marsh sediment microbial communities from the Plum Island Ecosystem LTER, Massachusetts, United States - Salt Marsh Sediment SW1601-30 ... | reverse complement strand
CAATGGGCTTTCTTTTAAAGAAGTAGAAGCTTGCCGACTTTCTCATTATGGTAACTCCTCACGCTAAGTCAGTATCATTACTAACAATACCATGAGTGTCACCCATGTATCTCAGCCTCCGCAGTTAAACATAGCCTATAGAACAGGGCCGGTAGTGTACATTTCCATGACCTCTCGATAGTGAGAGAACATTTCCAGCTTGCTAGGTTTGCCCGAGGCCACAGCTATAATCTCCTCAAGCAACCGCTCTCCTACCTCAGAGATAGACTCCTGCCCCTCGATAATGCTGCCAGCATAGATATCGAAGTACTCCTTCTCCTTAGCATCCTTGGGGCTGCTCAGTATCTTTATCACCGGCAGTATAGGCAGACCACCATAGCTCGCAGCAGGAGCGCTACGGAATCGAACGGGCAGGCCACCACCAAGGTTGAGAGTCATTATTTGCGCTCCCGCCGCCCCCAGTCCTAAGAATATCTGAGGTGTGTTGGCCGACCCGTCCATGAAGAAGAGCCCTTTCCCTTGGAGCCGCTCACCCCACTCCAGAACACCGCGGAGCGGGGTAGTACCACTCTTGGCAATAGCGCCCAGCGATTTCTCCTCCAGTGTGCTCAAACCCCCTTGTATATTCCCGGGAGTTGGCTCCGAGCCCCGAATATCCACGCCAGCATCCCTGATTCTCCTCTCCATCCTCCCGGCTACCTCATAGATACGCTGGGCTACGCTTTCATCAGCAGCACGCTTCGCCAGTATGTGCTCAGCTCCAATAATCTCCGCTGTCTCGGAGAAGACAAAACTGCCTCCATCAGTAATGATAGCGTCCGCTGCCCACCCAACAACCGGGTTACATGCCATGGCCGAGGCAGGGGTTGAGGCGGTGCACTTGGTTCCCAGAATCAGGTGGCTCAGATCAAAAGCTTCTCTTTTCAACACAGAAGCATTCCTCAGCATTTCCTGAGCCACCCTAATTCCTTTGTCCAAAGTTGCCTGATACTCGCCCTCCCTGCCTATAGTCAGCAACTCTACTGGCTTGTTAGACTTGGCAATGCCCTCGGCGATGTCCTCAGGAGGCAGACCTTCGCAGCCAATGCCCACCACTATGGCAGCAGCCACATTGGCATTTGTACCCAATCCTATCAGCGTTCGTAACGCCATCTCATTGTCAGGCTTGAGGTGGATGCACGGCTGGTTGTGGAGCAGGACCACCACGCCTCCACCAACTTCGTCAGCAATTCTGGCCGCCAGTTCATTGGCGCACCTCCCAGCCGGGATAAGCGCTACATAGTTGCGCACACCCACCGTACCACTAGGTCTTTCATATCCCAAGAACTCCATGATTTACACCTCACCACCTGTAATTGCTTCCAGTCTCATTTCTGCGTGTCCCTTCATCCCCTTAAACTCATTATAATATCGTTTCTTCCTTGCTTCTTCAGGAATTGGGCTGTCCGCCGCTTGTGCTATAGCATTTTCCCTGGCAGCCACATTATTATCTGCGGGAAGACGATACACAGCAGGAGACCAATCATGATGAGGAAAACATATGGGACTATGCCGCGGATTATGTCGGCAGTGGTAATCCCCAAGGCAGGATCAGCAGCACCCCGGACATAGAATAAGGCATAGGCAAACGGAGGAGTCATAAAAGACATCTGAAGATTGACGCAGATCATCATGGCAAACCACAGTGGGTCAAATCCCAGCTCGGCACCGATGGGTGTTATTATGGGAACCATGATGAAGATGATCCCCAGCCAATCAATAAAAAACCCCAGAATGAAGCAGATGAACATTATGATGCCGAAGGCACCCCACTTGCCACCGGGAGCACTCAGAATGAACTCCTTCACTACGTTATCACAGCCGGCGCGCATAAATATGCCGACGAAGGCGAAGGCCAGTGCGCCTATCAGCAGCACCATGCCACTGACTCTCACCGTGGTCATCGCCGTTCTTTTAAGCACCTCAGTATTAAGCTTGCGGTAGCCAGCGGCCAGAGCGGTGGCGGCCACGCAACCAACCCCAGCAGCCTCGGTGGGAGAAGCTACCCCGAAGAAGATACTCCCCAGCACTGCCAGGATAAGCACCACTGGCGGCACCATCGCGACTGCAAGGTTGCGTGACTTGACCAGAAAGGGCACCTGTCTTTCCTCGAGGGCTACCGGCGGAGCAATCTTCGGCTGTAACAGACAGCGCATCATGATATAGACGCAATATAGAGCAGAGAGGACAAAGCCGGGGATGAAAGCGCCAAAGAATAATTTACCCACCGAAAGCGCCGCCATCGGTCCGTAAACAACCAGCATGATGCTGGGGGGGATAAGGATGCCCAGACTGCCGCCACCGCAAACCGCGCCGGTCGCCAGAGATTTATCATAGCCCCGATTTATCATGGCCGGGAGGGCGATGAGCGCCAGCATGGTGACGGAAGCACCAATTATGCCAACACACGCAGCCACAACGGTGCCTATTAACACAGTGGTAACAGCCAGCCCACCCCTGACCCCGCCGAGCCACACGTGCAATGCACCATACATCCCCTCGGCTACTCCCGAGTGCTCCAGCATGGTGCCCATGAAAATAAACAGAGGCACCGCCAGGAGAACATAGTTCATCAACAAGCTAAAGAAGCGGCCATAGAAGAGCTCAAAAGTAATGCTTGGTCCAAAGAATATGAGTCCGGCTATTATCCCGATGCCACCTATGGCAATCGCCAGAGGGTAGCCGAGCAAGACCCCAACCAGGATTCCCCCTAACATTAATACCGTAATAATCTCTGGAGTTATTTCAATCATAGGGTTTACTCCTTATGGCCAAGTGCAAGTCGCGAACAAATTGAGCCACGCCTTGAAACGTAAACAGCACCATTCCCACAAACACCGCTGTTCTCACCGGACCCAGTAAAGGATACCAATAGGTCATCATTGACCTCTCGCCAGATGCCCAGGCGAACCCCATCCAGTTACCAGCGGCATAGGTGAGCAATCCGATGACCGGGAAGAAGAATACCACCGTCAAAATAGCATCAAGTATTGCCTTTTTTCTCTCGGATAACCGGGTATAGAAGACATCTACCCTTACGTGTCCCTTGTGCAGCAGGATATATCCGAAGGAAAGGGCATACAGAGAGGCGCCGGTCATAGTAACGATGCAGGGGAGCTGAATAGTAGGTTTGTTGAATACATACCTCAGCACCACTTCGCTGCAAATAATTACGATCAGGGCAAACACAAGCCACTTCATCTGCCTTCCCACCCATTCATTGATGGAATCAATTAACCTCAGTATTTTTCTCATAGCGTCATACGATCCTTTTCATAACTTGACTAGCCCCCCTCCAACGCTCCCGTCAGAGGGGGGCTGAGTCCTGCCCACTTAGCTCCTGTGGCATTCAGAAAGTATATGCCAATGCCGCATTAGGCGGGAAGTCCCCACAACTCCTTCCACATCTCTTCAAACTCACGCTCGGACGTCAGCACTTCATCCATCTCGGGAAACTCAGCCGCCCTTTCATCCAGGTACTTGTTTGCCTCTTCAACAAATGCTGCCTCTATTGATGCCGGCAGCTTCTCCACGATAACCCCATAGTCTTTGAACTTCTCTATGGCCTCACCGCATCCGGCCACTAGGCGGGAGTGGTAATAGATCGATTCTGCCGTACAACAGTCCTCCACTATCACCTTGAGATCGTCCGGTAGCTCTTCCCACTCGCTCGTCTTGACCAGTATCTCGTAGTTCTCCCAGGGGGCGCGGGTTGGGTTCATGTAGTAGTACTTGCCTACTTCATACAAGCCCATGTCCCAGTCGAACGCCGGGTTGCTACACTCGAAGGCGTCAATTACGCCGCGTTTCATGTTCTCGAAAATCTCACCCAAGGGCATAAACACAGAGCCGACACCCATCCGGGACAGCACTGTCCCACCATCGCCGGAACATCGCATCTTCAGCCCCTTAAGATCCTCAGGGCCTTTCAGCTCCCTGTCTAAGTGGATCCATCCCTCAGGCAGACCGTGAAGTCCACCAACGTCCATGAAGTCATAGCCCATGTCCTTGAACAACCGGTTAATCATCTCACGACCCCCGGTCTCAAGCCATATCATGTGCCCCAGAGGAGATATCCTGGCACCGACACGCTGGGACATGATGCTGCCGAAAGGAATATCGGCGGTCATATACGAGCCACCGCCAGCACAGAAGTCCAGAACACCCTTGTCTATCGCCTTCCACTCTTCCGTTGCTGGGCAGACGGCACCCGCTGGCTTGGGTTCCCACACTAAGCGCCCACCACTGGCGATCTTAATTCTGTCGGCTAACTCCTCCAGACCTACGGACACCGGCATTCCTGCCGGCAGGGTGCTCTGTCCTATCCAAGTGATAACCTCTGCTTCTGGTGCCGCCGGTGGAGCTTCCTCTTCCTCCTCCGCTGGCGGCGCTTCTTCTTCTTCCTCCGGTGGTGGCGCTGCCTCGGGGGCGCAGCCAACAACAACCAAACTTACAATTGCTGCCATCGCTAGCACCAACATCACTGTTCTCTTTTTCATCAACTTATACTTACCTCCTTTCCAGATTTACACCTGTTGACTGTTCTGTAAAGCTACCTTGCCTTCTATCACCTCCTTTCACAATAGTCACGATAGCCAGCCTCTTTGCTATTCTATTTATTCCACTCAGTTGATCTCCCTCTCTATATAAAGTTAACCTCGCGGTCTAAAACGTGGTCCCAGCAGTCCAGATATCAGTGAAATTGACATAGCCTAACGTCTCAGCCTTGGTCCTCTTGCCCGAAGCCACTGCCAGCGTTTCCATAAAAATCTCGTGGCCTACCTCCTTGTGGCTAGCCTTGCCAGCAATATCTACGTAAAAGTCCATATGTTCAGACAGTCGTTGATAGGTCTTCGGGTTTGCCGTCACTTTTATCACCGGAACGAAGGGAAACCCATGAGGAGCACCTATTCCAGTGGAGAACAGAATAACCTGAGCCCCAGCAGCGGCCAAAGCCGTAACAGCTTTGGGCTCCTGTCCTGGCCCATCCACAATAAACAAACCACTTCCCTCAGGCCTTTCCCCATACTCACAGACTCCCTCTATAGGCGTAGTGCCGCCTTTGACTATGGCTCCCAGGGACTTCTCCTCGATGCTGGTTAAGCCGGCAGCAATATTGCCCCGCGACGGATTGGCACCCCTCATATCCACACCCATAGCCATAGAGCGCTCTTCCATCCGGTTCACAATTTCTATTATCTTGCGCCCTATCTCGGGCGACCCCGCCCTCCTGGCCAGAATATGCTCAGCACCCATCATCTCAGGCGTTTCTCCAAAGATACATCTACCACCCCTCTCAATCAGAATGTCACAAGCGGCGCCAATGCTTGGGTTGGAAGCCAGACCTGATGTCGGATCAGAGGCACCACACTTGACCCCAATCATCAACTTGGAATCATCAACCTCTTCACGACGAATAAGAGACGCATCGGTAACCATCTGCCGAGCTAACCGTGAACCCTCAGCCACAGCCGCGCTAGCTCCTCCCAGTTCCTGAATTACTACCTTGGCTACAGATTTCCCCGAAGCAGCAATAGCTGCCATTATATCGTCAACGGGTCCTTCGCAGCCAAGGCTCACCAGCAATACACCAGCCAAGTTAGGATTACAACCAAGGGAGGCCAAGGTGCGATGCACTAGCTCCATGTCAGGTTTGGCCTGACCACAGCCTTGCTGGTGAGCAAACAGGGCACATCCAGGAACCTGCTCGGCAATCCATCGAGCCACATCGTTGGCACAGGCCACTGTGGAGATTGCCCCCACATAGTTTCTAGTGCCTGCGGCGCCATTTGGGCGAGGATAACCCCAGAAACTCATTCCTTCACCTACCTGGCTACATCACCGCGACCTCGAGTACTGGCTACATTGCGCACATGGATATACTGCCCCGGCTTAATATCTGTAGTAGCCTTACCAATTATTTCACCATACTTTATTATGGCTGAATCGGACTTTACATCAGTGAGGCTAGATTTATGCCCAAATGGTATGGAGTCGACCAGAGTCACTGAAACGGCATCCTCGTCCACCTCCACTCCCAAAACCTCGCCCGCCTCTAAGTCGGTCAACGCAGCAGCAAGATTGTCCTTGCCCCTCAGTACAACCGCCTTCCTCTTCATCACCTTCCTCCCGTCAGAGTATACTATTATACTCTCTACATACATATGATAGACCATCAGCGCCATTTGTCAAGACCTTTTTGGGGCTGACCTCCAACATATAGTTCAACAACCTACAGGTTCCTTCCAAGAATCTCGTCTGGTAGGAAGGCAGAGGCAAGACACTATGGCTCACGGTGTGCTGCAGATATGGCGAGGCAGGCTGTCCAGATATTCGGAGGGTTACGACTTTGTGAGGCTACTCGAGCATCACTAATCACTATCAGCTTCGGTACAGATATTGGGGTTGAGGATAAGTGTGGCTTAAGCTCTCTAGCAAGATCATATCTTGCCCATCCAATCCCAGTAATCTCACCTGGGCAAGATTGGCCAAGTCGCCCAAACCCATTCCCAGAAGTGATTCTAACAGGGAAGGCTCATGCTTATAGTACTCTAGCTTTGGAGTTGTAATACCAGCCAGCTCTGCTGCTAGATCTATAGCAGTATCCAGCCCACCCAGTTCATCAACCAATCCTAACTCCTTGGCTTCGGCACCAGTATAGAGCTGTCCTGTGGCCAAAGTCCTGACCTTCTCTTTGCTCAGCCCCCTACCTTCGGCCACCACCTCAACGAATTGCTCATAGTAATCGTCAACCAGTTGTTGCATGATTCCTTTCTCTTCCGCTGTCAGTTCTCTCAATCCTGAGTACATATCCTTATATTTGCCACCTTTGAAAGTCTGCATCTCAATGCCCAGCTTATCATAAAGTCCTTTGACATTTGGCATCTGAGCAATGACACCTATGCTCCCTGTAAGTGTGCCCGGGAGGGCCACAATCCTATCAGCTTTGGCCGAGATATAGTAGCCGCCGGAGGCAGCCTCGCTCCCCATGCTGACCACAACAGGCTTTGACTGTCTGATTTTTCCTATTTCTTCTAGAATCTCCTGACATGGAACGACTGCTCCACCAGGGCTATCTATTTGAAGGACCACTGCCCTCACTGAACTATCATCTTCCGCTCTGGCCAGTTGTGTTCTCACTAGTTGAGAAGTGATGGTTGTACCAAAAAGAGAAAAGGTACCTCCAGCCGTAATAGAACCGCTCAGTGGGATCACCGCGATTTTGTCTCCTGTTAATGTTGATGCACAGCTACCAGAAATCAGGATTGCCAGTAACAATAATACAATCAAGCCAACAAGTGTTATTCTCCTCTTCATTTTCCCTCCTCGCGTTGGCCAACAACATCAGAGCCCGGGCCCTTTGGTACGCAGAGACCTCTCACTTGTCTCACAACGAAATTTCCTTCAGACTATCGAGAAATCCCTGAAGAATAAAAGTTGCTGCTATAGCATCCCGGTGCAGTTTTTGTTTATTTCGCTTGGTACCAGCCTCTCCTGCTAGCCGAGCAGCCGCTGCAGTGGAAAGCCGCTCATCCCATAGTTGTATGTCAACTTGGTCGAGATTGCTTTGCTTTACTCGCAGTGACAGCTTCTCAGTAAAAGCCATTACTTTCTCAGCTTGCTGACCAACTTCACCGCTTAGGGAATAAGGCAAACCAATCACAATCCGCTCTATTCCATATTGCTCAACAAGCTTCATGATATCACCCATACTTGCATCCTCACCCTCGTGGTTAATAACAGTCAAGGGCACCGCCACTATTCCTTCTGGGTCACTTATCGCCACGCCTGTTCTCTTACTCCCGACATCCAATCCCAAGCTACGCATTTTCCACCCTCATGGCCCTCGCCAGATAAGAAGGTGTCTGGCGAGGGCCACTTTTTAATCCTTTCCCCTTAAGGAAGAGGAGACCTGGCTTGCAACGATACTTTTGACTGACTTCAATGCTTCGTCAATTCTGGCTATGTCCCTTCCACCTGCTTGTGCCATGCTTGCCTTGCCACCACCACCACCACCAGCGACCTTAGCCACCTGCTTGACGATATTGCCAGCATGAAATCCCTTAGCGACCAAATCAGGGGTAACCATAGCCAAGAAGTTGGGCTTCCCACTGTAAGCCGTAGCTAAAACCACGATGGCGCTCCCCAAGCTATCCCGCAGCATATCACCCATCTCTCTCAGAATAGGCATACTTAGCGACGAGACCTTGGCAACTAAAACCGTCACCCCATCGACCTTCTCCGTTTGCTCAACCAAGGACTCCATCACCTTGCGCGATAGCTCCTTTTCCAAGGACAAAGAGCGCTGGCGCTCTATCTCCAGTTCCCTAGCCAGGCCTTTTACCTTACTAAGGACTTCCTCCGCCAAGCTTCCTGTCTCCCTGGACACGCTTTGCAGAATTGAAAAGCGTTGCTCAACCAAAGATTCAGCAGCCCTTCCAGTTGCTGCTTCGACGCGCCGCAGTCCAGTGCCAATACTGCTTTCTCCAGTTATGACGAAAAGGCCAATCTCGCCTGTTGATTTGACATGAGTGCCACCACAAAGCTCTTTGCTTACTGTTGGTTCGCCGATCTCCACCACTCGCACTCTTTCCCCATACTTCTCTTCAAACAAAGCAATGGCACCCTCAGCCACGGCTTGTTTATAGGAGACAGATCCTGTCTTCACCGGCAAGTCTTGGCGTATTCTTTCATTAACCCATCTTTGAATTTCGCCCAACTGTTCTTCAGTTATATGTGCCATATGGGAGAAGTCAAACCTGAACCTAGTTGGCTCCACTAACGAACCTCTTTGAGACACATGGCTGCCCAGAGTATCTTTCAAAGCAGCCTGAAGAAGATGGGTAGCAGTATGGTTGCGAGCAATATCCAGCCGACGGGCAACATCAATTCTTGCCTCCACTTCATCCTCTACGGATACGCTGCCCTCGACAACTTTCCCATGGTGAATTATCACATCTGAAGGGGTCCTAATAGTATTTGTAACAACGACTTTCCCCTTGCTGCTGCTAATTTCACCAACATCACCTACTTGACCTCCCATCTCCCCGTAAAAAGGACTCCCACTTAGTATTATGTCCAGCTCATCGCCCTGAGAAGCGGTCGCCGAAGATTGACCTTTGACTTTCAAATCAAGCAACTTAGCCTGATAAGCAATAGCCCCATAGCCAACGAACTCTGTCGGTTCATATATTCCTTCAACTCTGGCTTCTTCAGTTGCAGTGCCTCTATCAGAGGCACTAATGAATTTGTGCGCCGCCCTAGCTCTCTCTCGCTGCTTTTCCATCTGAGCTTCAAAACCATCCACATCAACAGCTAAGCCTCTTTCTCTGGCAATTTCAGCCGTCAATTCTGGCGGAAAGCCATAAGTGTCATAGAGCCTAAACACCTGCTCCCCTGGCAGCCATTCCTTTCCGTGGCCCAGAGCTTCCCCAACAAGCTCCTCCACCAAGCCAAGCCCTGTTTCTAAACTTGTAATAAACTTCCCCTCCTCTGCCTTGGCAACCTCGCCAATTAACTCTCGATTGGCTATTAATTCAGGATACAGGTCGCCCATCTTATCAACAGCCACTTCAGCAATTTCACCCAGGAAAGGCTTGTCCAAACCCAACCTTTGCCCAAACAGGGAAGCGCGACGTAATATTCGGCGCAAAATGTAACCCCTCCCCTCATTCGAGGGCAGAACCCCATCAGCAATAAGAAAGGCAATGCCCCGGCTATGCTCAGCAATAATTCTAATAGCCCTGTCGCTCTCCTCACTCACACCATAACGCTTGCCCGTTGATTGGCAGACCGGTTGAACAATGGGCCAGAACAGGTCCGTTTCGTAGACTGAGTGTTTGCCCTGCACAACCGCAGCAGTCCTTTCCACCCCCATTCCAGTGTCAATATTTGGTTTGGCCAAAGGAGTGCGACTACCATCGGGCCTTTGATCGTATTGGGTAAATACCAAATTCCATATCTCAGAGAACCGACCGCATTCGCAATTAGGCTTACATTCAGGTCTGCCACAGCCAACCTCTTCACCCAGATCATAGTGTATTTCACTACACGGGCCACAGGGCCCTGAATCTCCAGCCGGACCCCAGAAATTATCCTCATCACCAAATCGCAATATCCGTTCAGCGGGGACTCCCACCTGCCGCCAGTGAGCAAAAGCCTCATCATCATCAAGGTAAATCGTCACCCATAGCCGCTCCGGGGGTAACTTCAGATATTCAGTGACAAACTCCCAGGCCCACGAGATAGCTTCCTTCTTGAAATAATCGCCCACGCTGAAATTACCTAGCATTTCAAAAAAAGTGAGATGCTTAGTATCTCCCACGGCATCAATATCTGTAGTGCGAAAGCACTTCTGACAAGAAGCCAGTCGCAAACTGGGAGGCTTCTCCAACCCCAGGAAATAAGGAATAATCTGCACTACGCCGGCGCTGGTCAACAGCAAAGTTGGGTCATCATGAGGGATCAAAGATATGCCGGGGATGACCTTATGCCCTTTAGCCTCAAAGAAGCTGAGAAACACTTGCCTCACTTCGTCGCTAGTCATCAGCGATTATCCTCTCTCATTTTGATAATATTGCCTGGGCGCCAATTCGGCTGAAATACTAGCCATAATAGCATAAAACACAAATGTATAGAATAATATGCAGCTGGCCTAGGTATTACAGGCATAGCAGCTAGATAACCTCAACATCGAGAGGCACTAAGCTCTGCTACTAGAAGTTCAAGGGCTAATTCTCCATCATATTTACCAGTCTTAACAGCTAGGTCCATCTCCAAAAGCTTGTTATAGGCTTGTTTCATTGACTCAAAGTCATATAGTTTGGCCTGGCTGAGTGTTCTTTCTAAAGCATAACTTGAGGTCAAGCCTAATTCGCCTTGAAGCTCTTGACGCGATAATCCTGACCTTAATCCACTGGCCAATGCTACTAAGCGAAATTGCCTGCTAATCATGGTTAGAATATAACTTGGCGACGCACCTTCCTGGTACAGCCGATGAAGCATAGTCTGCGCCGTTCTGGTTTGACCCTCAAGAACCGCGTCCACCAAGCGGAAGATGTTAGCCTCCTGAGCGTAGCTCACCAGTTGCCTGACATCCTCCTCGCCAATAGACCGTTCTCGAGTATAAAGCAGCAACTTCGCAATTTCGTTATCCATTACCCACAAGTTTCCACCTATAAGCTCAGCAAGCAGATTCACAGCCTGAGGAGTAATAGTGCTGCTTTCTCTAGTTACTCGCTCCTGTATCCAAACCTTCAGACTTCTAGCCCGCAGCATGGGGAAAACTCTGATTTCAGCTAGCGGAGAAAGCTTCTGCAACAATGAGTTATTGTTGCTTATCTTGCCATCAACCAGCACCAACACAGTAGTTTCCGGCATTTGCTCAATATGAGAAGGCAAGTCCTTCCATTCCCCCAGTCCACCCCGAGGCTTAGCCGTGACACGCTTCTTACTGAACCTTGGCCTGCTTGGCTTTGCCTCAAAGCGCTCCAGCAAGCCATCAACTATCGTCAGACGATATGGAGACAAGAAAGGAGCAACGTTGCAGCTGTCCTCAACTTCACTTAAGGCTATTCTTTGACCATCCAACCTAGTGGTGTTAACTGCCAGCATTTGCGGGTCACCTAGATCAGCTTTGATCTCATTCAAAGCCTGGCAAATGGAGAAATCATCTTTCCCGTGAAGAACATACAACATAATCGATATTCTAGCACAGGGCAAATTCTTCTTCCTGTGGGCCTAGATACAAATTGTGGTAAGATACGGGCATGAAGGTTGCTATCGTTGGGTTGCCAAAAGCAGGCAAAACAACCATTTTTAATGCCCTAACTCAGAATAAGGCTGAAGTCGCCACATATTCTACTTCTCTAACACCCAACATAGGCATGGCTAAGGTACCTGATTCGCGGTTATCAAAGCTGGAAGACGTGTTCCGCCCTAAAAAGACCGTTCCTGCAGAGGTAAATTATGTGGACATTGCGGGACCGCTCAAAGCTTTTGGTGGGGAGGGAATAGGCGGAGAATTCCTGAACTATCTAACTACTGCTGATGCTTTGCTTCAAGTAGTTCGAGCTTTTGAGGATGGAGAACTTCCTCATCCTGAGGGAAGCGTAGACCCTAACCGGGATATAGCCACTCTGGACTTAGAGCTGACCTTCTCTGATTTAGCCATTATTGAAAGAAGGCTTGACAGGCTGGAGGCAAGTTTGAAAGGGGCTAAAGCATCGGAGCGGGGACAGTATACAAAAGAGCAAGTTCTGCTGCAAAAGATCAAAGCAGGATTGGACCAGGATACACCGGTAAGGCAGCAAGACCTCACTGAGGAGGAACTCAAGGCATTATCCAATTATCAATTTCTTACCGCTAAACCTATGCTAGTTGCCCTTAATATTGGAGAAGAACAAGTGTCTCAAGCTTCACAACTAGAAGACAAGGTAAAATCCGCTTATCCCCAATTTGCTGTGATTGCTCTTTGTGGCAAGCTAGAGATGGAGCTATCTCAGCTTAGCGACCATGAAGCTAAGGAATTCCGTGAAGCAATGGGGCTAACTTCACCAGCGCTTCACCGAGTTATTGACCTTTCTTATCAACTTTTGGGGCTGATTTCATTTTTCACCACAGCTTCAAGTGAATTAAGAGCTTGGACTATCCACGGTGGCACCATAGCCCCCAAGGCAGCAGGGAAAGTTCATTCCGACATGGAAAGGGGATTTATCCGAGCTGAGGTGATAAGCTACGATGATTTGGAGAGGTGTGGCAACTTAGCTGAAGCAAGAAAAAGAGGTTTGCTTAAGACAGAAGGCAGAAATTACGTCATCCAAGATGGAGATATAGTTACCTTTTTATTTCACGTCTGAAAAAGGTGAGGCTTTTGTTGAAAGTTCACTTAGTGGACTGTAATTATAAGAAATGGAGCTTTCACCGCTGGCAAAGCAGCGGCTAGCAGAAATCGGAGAGCTATCCGATGAGGAAAGGGAGAAATTGAGACAATCCCGAGAGCTCTCATCCCTGCTTTCCTTTTATTTCACAGGAAAACTATCTGTTGCTTCCCCATGGACAAAGCTAAAGGAATATTTGAGCGTTACTTAACCCAGTTGCATGCCCATCTCTAGAACGCAGAAAACCTAATTCTTCCGACTAAATTTTGCCTTTTCGGAGCTCGTTGAAGAAATCTTCAAAAATGGGAAAGCGTAACTATTATCAAATTTTGGGCATAGGAAGGAACACTGGCACCAATATTCATAACTTGGCACAAAAACCCCCTATGCTTAAAGGCAGGATTTTTTCACTGCCTTTACTCTTCTATTTGATATTCTTCCTCCCGCTTCGAACCCTCTGATGGCCGCACTCCAAAAATTGACTCCCCCCCCCACAGCTTTTCAGCTCAACTATACAGTTCACCACTCCGATCCACAATCCAGCCAGCCAAGTCCTTCGGCTTATTAGACTCCCAAAGACGGCTTCTTTTCCCTGAGGGCTTGCCATCAATCATTTTCTCTAGGCTTAAGAAGTACTTCTTTCCCTTTTCAGGATATTGGACATTAAGCTCAACGACGGCCAACCCACCACCATAGACCTCTGCTAGCCGATAGGTGACGGTCTCTTCTGGACTGAGTTGCTCAACTTTGCTTGCTATAATATCCTTAGGCGATAGTCTCTTCTTTGATTTGGGCGGTTCCGCTTTTGCTTCTGCAACCTTAACCGCCGCTTCTCTCTTTTTGCCAAACATTTTCTTGCCCTCCTTGTTAGTATATCTTCGGCGTGTTACTTTCCGGCAGGTTCAGGCTTCCCACCAGGCTTCGGTTTCGGTTTCTTTACCATCTTGATCACCTCCTATTCAATATCACTCTGGCACTCTTCCCTCATCGGGCAAACCAGGCATCTCTTCTTGCAGCAATGGTTCTTGCCTAATCTCACTAACGCAGCTTCGAAGTCGGAGAACCTCAGGTCATCTTGCTCGCTTGCCTGCCACATCGTTTTCAGTTCCTCCAAGGTCGCTGATGCACCACCCACCTTGACTAGCTGCAGATTCCTTGCTGCCAAAAGCGCAGATTCCGAGAGCGGCGGCTCCGCTTTTTCCCAAACGTCCCTCAACTCCCTCAAGAAGATGTTGACGGTAACCGGCCCGACTCCCCTGCCCAAGCCCTGAAGTCTCTGTTCCAGATCCTTTTCATCCTTGGCAAAGAAATGCAGCCGATTTAGGTCACACTCATACTTACCCTTTAAAGTTCGTGTTATCTCTAGCAGCTTGGTAGCAGTCTTGAAGTCATACCTTACATACCCACCCCGATCGAGAATGTCCACCAGGCCTTGCCAACCGGTTTCCAAGGCAGCCTCCGGGGAGAGCACACTTGCCTTTTCAAACTCTTTGTAAGTTTTCATAGCGATACGCTCACTGATTCTCGCACCAAAGAGCACCGAGGCCAGCAACCACTTAAAGACCTCCTCTGACTCCATACTGGGGAGGTCAATGCCCAGGGCTGGGACATATCCCCCACCCAACTCCTGCAACAGCTTTGTGCATAAAGCTTGCTGTGCTATTTCGCTCATATTCACACCTTCCTCCCAAGTTTTGCAGACTGTTATCATCTTTCCGGAAGTTGCTTGGATTTAGTTTCTGCCTTCAGCATCTTGGGTCTTATGATTTTCTTCGCCACTATGATGGGTACCGCATATATTGGCAGCCCAAGCACTAATGCCTTTGGCATACCCAGATGAGGCAGTAACCACGCAGTCAGAGCAGCATAGCAGGCAAACGCCGGCAGAAACAAAAGGGAACCCTTTGTATATGTAATGCTGGCGGCTATTCCTCCATTCCGGTACATTAAAAGAACGTTTAGAAGAAAAAGCATTGGTAGGCTGGCCACAAAAGCTGCCAGCACACCATTACCACGGCCGCCAATATAGGCCACCGCTGTGACCACCGTGCCACCAATTAAGAAATAGAGTAAATAATGCCACATAGTCTATTAGTTCCTTCCTTGATTCATACCACGCAGGTCTTTGACGGGCAGAGGATACGCTTCACATTCTGTGATAGCGTTCCCCGCCCACCAAAGATCCCTCTCCCCTCTATTTCGGTTTTGGCGTGGGTTTGCCCTTTTGCACTTGTCCCGCCTCCTTTACCAAGAGCACCTGGCTTTTCATTCGCTACATAGTTTAAGCAGCCCGTGCTAAAATAACCTTAGAAATTAATTGGAGTTTCATTAGAAAAACCTTAGATTTTCCTTAGAATTTTCGTTCGTTGACAACATGACGAAAAGGGGTAAACGCTCAAAATCCGGAAAGGCGATTAGCCTGGAGAAGGTTGAACCATTGGCTGCTCCCCCTGAGGAAACAGATTTTCAGGCCAAGCTGATAGCTATCCTCAGGAGTACAGTAGACATCTTGGGCGGTAATGCCGGGATAGTTGCTCTATGGAATGAGAAGGAGAACTGTTTCGTTGAAGGGGCAAGTTATGGTCTGAATTCTAGAGGCGTAGAACGGCTACGTCCCCTACTCAAGGAAGCTATTCCCGATCTTGCCACTAGCAAGCAGAGTTTCCACCGACTCTCCCAACTTGCTCCTGGCCTTCGCGTTCCGGCAACCACAACAGACCAGGTGCAAGATCCTATCATTGCCCTACCACTTCAGATCGCAGGAAAAATGATTGGGCTGATATACGTGTTACGCCCCCATTTGGCAGAGTCCTTCACCAGCAGCGACCAGCGTATGCTGTCCGCTTTTGCCGACCAAGTAGCCATCTCGCTACAAAATGCTCGCCTGGCATCCCAGCTTGCTGAAGAACGATACAAGATAGAGTCGATCCTGGAAAGCAGCGTCGACGGAATCATGACCATCGACCCGGAACGACGCATACTTTCCTTCAATGCTAGTATGGAAAGGCTTACCGGCTGGAAAAGGGAGGAGGCAGTCGGAAGTTATTGCTTTGAAGTATTAAGGTTAAGGGATAGTCAGGGCGCAGAGCTTTGCCAAATCAAGTGTCCTATCACCAGGGGCGCTGAAGGCTTCTTTAATCTCGACGGCAGCATTGTCACCAAAGACGGTCAAAATGTTGATGTGAGCATGAATTACTCTATAGCTCGTTCACCCAATGGGGATCTATTGACCACAGTGGTAAACGTTCGGGATATCAGTCGCCTTCGCCAAGTTGAGGACATGAGGTCAGCACTGCTTGCCTCAGTTTCACATGAACTCCAGACTCCTATTTCCATCATTAAGGCCTACGCCAGCACCTTGGCACGCCCTGACGTCGAATGGAGTCAGCAAACTGTTAGGGATAAACTACAGGCTATTGAGGAGGAAAGCGACCACCTCAGCGAGCTAG
>Ga0315533_1001699_pt1 | contig 16439 bp, 15 predicted proteins | sample SalMarSW160130MG_FD_203081 | JGI IMG/M metagenome (GOLD analysis project Ga0315533, IMG submission 203081) | Salt marsh sediment microbial communities from the Plum Island Ecosystem LTER, Massachusetts, United States - Salt Marsh Sediment SW1601-30 ... | reverse complement strand
AAGGAGGTCAAGATGAGTAAGAATCTTTTAAAGGTTGTGGGCCTAACAGTGAGTCTGGCCTTGGTGATCTCACTGATGAGTTTACCTGCTGGAGCAGCCAAAACCGGAATCAGGGTTCTCGTTTTTGCCCAGGGTTTTGCCTGGCCGGAGCTCTTTGGTAGCACTGGGGTAGATGAAACAGAGAGGTTAAAGCAGTTTGAGGAAAAAGAAGGAGTGGATGTACGGATCGAATGGGGAGATGAAACTGCGATCAGACAGAAAGTAGCTGCCGATTTTGCTGCAAGAACCGGCCGCTATGATTTAGTGCTGGTGGGAACTGACGGAGGTGTACAGACTTACGGATATGGCGGCTTTCTGGAGCCTCTGGATAAATACCTGGAGCTTTATCCCGGTGAATACTTTGATCCCCAAGATGTTTATCCCCAGTTTTTGGATGCCAACCAGGTTGAAGGAGTACTCTATGCACTGCCCTACTACTCCTTTGGAGCCGGTATAATGTACAGGAAAGATATTTTTGATAAATATGGGCTCACTTCCCCTAAAACTACAGATGAACTCTACCAGGTGCTGGAAGCGTTAAAGTCCGGTCTGCGTGGAGAGGGGATAACCGATGTTTATCCGGTAACCATGCGTGGTGCACCTGGTGAGGAACCTACTTTGGATGTGGCAGGATTTGTCTATGCCTGGGCCGGGTATCCTGCTTGGTTTGAGGGAGGGGCAATGACTCCCGACCAGATCAAGGAGAAAAAGGCTATGCCCATTTTTACCGGAGATTTTGCTCCCGGATTCGGTGCCTTTGTTGAAATTTGCCAGAAGTACGGCCCTCCCGGAATTTCCACCCATACCTGGGTAGATATGATGAATATTTACGCTATGGGTAAAGCAGCGATACTTATGCCCTCAGCTATTAATGCCTATGCAGCTCTCGGGGTTACCGAAGATGAGCAGGTCAAAAAGTATACCAGATTTGCCAAGAGTCCCACCGGATCTGGTGGAAAGCAGATACAGAGCTTTTGGACCTTCTCCCTGGGAATTAATAAAGACTCAAGGCATAAAAAGGAAGCCTGGAAAGTACTTACTTTCCTTATGGGGAAAGAATCCATGCAGGCCTTTGCCGAGAGAACCCAGTGGCCCAATGTCACCATGAAATCTGTTCTGTATAGCGATGTTCTGATTAAAAGATATGGACTAGAGGAGATAAAACTCAACGAGGAGTCCATCTTAGAGGCAGAACCTTTTTATTTTCCGTACATTCCTGAACTTAATGAGTATATGGATAGAGTAGGAACCGCTACATCAGAGGCCATAGCGAAAACGAAACCTGTTGAGGCAGTTCTCTCTGGACTGCAGACCTGGGCACTGGAGACCATGCTTAGAGCAGGCTACTACCAGAAGTAGGAAAAGATAAAAATGGGGGTCAGAGTCTACTGGCCCCCAGAGGAAAATAAATTGAGCTGGCAGTATAAATTCCTCCTCCCTGCCTTGTTGGTTCTTCTGTCCATAGTTGCTTTTCCTACCTTTTTTCTCTTTTACGTCAGCTTCCACGAGTGGGTACTGTTTAAAAGAGGCATGCCTTTTATCGGATTTGAGAATTTCTCCCGTGTTTTAACCTCGTCTGAGTTTCTTCAGTCGTTAAAAGTTTCAGTAATGTATACCTTTTCGACTACCACCTTAACCTTTATCCTGGGTCTGGGGTTAGCCTTGATACTGAACGAGCAGTTGAAAGGCAGGGGGATAATGAGAACCCTCATTGCTCTACCTCTGGTGATTCCTCCGGTGGTAGCAGGTTTTGCCTGGAAATTCGCCTTAAACAGAGAAGTGGGAGTAATAGGAGCCTTTATATTACCCGCTATGGGGTTTATGAAAAGTCTCCTTGCCGATCCTTCACTGGCTCTGAGCTCGATTATACTGGCCGATATCTGGAGCAAGACCTCTTTGATGTTTTTGATCCTCCTTGCTGGTCTGCAGGCGGTCTCCCCTGATCTTTATGAGGCGGCAAGAATAGATGGAGCCTCAAGCTGGCAGTTGTTTAGCCATATCACCTTTCCTTCAATAAAACCGGCTATTATTATAGCTTTGATCATAAGGTTTATTGATGCCTTTAATGTGTTTGACGCTATCTTCGTTATGACCAGTGGGGGACCGGGAACCGCTACCCAGACCTTTCCTCTTTTAGGCTGGAAGATCGGTTTTCTCTACTTTAATCTGGGCGAGGCAGCGACTCTGGCCATTATTATGCTGATTATGACCATAGGGGTGAGTATTTTCCTGATAAGGAGAATTACCTGATGTATGGGCAAAAGTACAGTAATTTAAAGAAGCTAGTCCTCTATGCTATTGTTTTTACCTACCTTGTTTTTGTTCTTTTCCCCCTCATCTGGTTGGTCCAATCCTCCTTTAAGAGTATGTACCAGGCTCTGAAGATTCCTCCTGCTCTTATCTGGAGACCTACTTTTGAAGCTTATCAGAAAGCTCTTGGAGGAGGGATGCTTAGGGCATTTCTGAACAGCGCCATCGTATCTTTATCTAATGTTGTCCTGGTACTGGTGCTTGGCGTTTCGGCAGGATACGCTCTGGCCAATCTCAAGACCAAGGCAAGTCAAAATATAGGCTTCTGGATACTTACTGTAAGAATGGCTCCTGCCTTTGGAATAATTGTTCCCCTTTACATTATTCTGCGCAGCTTCCGTCTGGTAGATACCATATTTGCAGTAATGGTGGCTCATCTTACCATTAATCTTCCTCTTGCTATATGGCTTTTAAAAAGTTACTTTGAGGAGATTCCCTCTGAACTGGCAGAAGCTGCCATAGTTGATGGAGCTACCAGAACTCAGATTCTTTTGTACGTTCTGGTTCCGGTAGCTGCCCCTATGATCGTGGCAGTATCTGCTCTGATATTTCTTTTGTCCTGGAATGAGTTTTTATTTGCTTTTGTTTTAACCTCGGAGGCAGCGCGTACTGTTCCTGTCCTGGTAGCATCTTTAGCCGGAACCATGAGATTTGACTGGCCCCTCATGTGTGCACTTTCCACTCTGGCGCTCATTCCCGCATTTGTCCTGGTGGTTTACCTGCAGCGGTACATTGTGCGGGGATTGACCTTTGGAGCAGTAAAATAATGTTTTGGGGAGAGATTCAGTGCAATTGCTCTGTTCTGAGAGGATTTTGGAGCTTCCCCGCTCGGGGATACGCCGTATGTTTGACCTGGCAGCTAAACATCCTGATGCCATTCATCTTTGTATGGGAGAACCAGATTTTGCCACCCCTTCCTTCATAATTGAGGCCGCTTTTCAGGCAGCAAAGGAAGGTAAGACTCACTATACACCCAATGCTGGCTTTTTATCTCTGAGAAGAGCCGTAGCCGAAAAATATAAAAAAGAGCAAGGAGCCTACTATGATCCTGAAGGTGAGGTACTCATCACTGTGGGAGCTATGGAGGCTCTGGTCTTAACCCTGATGTCTATCCTTAACTCTGGTGATGAGGTAATTATTCCCGATCCTTACTGGCCAAATTACCAGGCGCAGGTGCTTCTTGCCGAAGGAAAGCCTGTTTTTGTACCGCTTTACGAAGAGGGAGGATGGATATTAACCGCAGATAGGGTTCTCTCCCACCTTACACCCAGATGCAGGGCTATAATCATTAACTCTCCCCATAATCCCACCGGCAGTGTTTATGATTCTAACGAGCTCCAGGAGATAGTCAGGGTTTGTAAAGAAAATGATATCCTAATTATTTCCGATGAGGCCTACGAGAAAATAATCTATGATGGGGAATATCATAGTATCTGCTCTCTGCCGGAGATGAAATCAAGAACTATCGTAATTAATACATTTTCCAAGACCTATGCCATGACGGGCTGGAGGGTAGGTTATGTTCTTGGTCCAGAGCCGCTTATCAGGGAGATGACCAAGCTTCAGGAGAATGTAGCCGCCTGCGCCAGCTCCATTTCCCAGGAGGCGGCCTTAACAGCCCTGAAGAGAGGTGAGGAGGCAGTAATGGATATGCTTACAAAATATCGGAGACGACGAGCTACCATCTTACAAGAGATTGGGAAAACCCGGTCTTTTTCCTGCTGTCCTCCCCGGGGAACTTTTTACGCCTTTGTCAATGTAAGAAGGTTGGGTGATAAATCCGAGGATATTGCTCTAAGGCTCTTAAAGGAGGCAAAGGTGGTGACTGTTCCTGGATCTGCCTTTGGCTCCGGAGGAGAGGGATATCTCAGGTTTTCCTTTGCTACTTCTGAAGATAATATAAGAGAAGCTTTTGACAGGATAAGGAGCATTTTGTGAAAATATATCAGAAAAGCCCTGCAGATTTTTCAAAATTATTTTTCCCGGTAAATATCAGCAATCTCTCCGTCAAAAATCGAATAGCTCTTGCTCCTATGGATGTAGGAATGATTAACCCTGATGGTTCGCTTACTGAGCGGGTTGTCGATTATTATGAAGAGAGAGCCCGTGGTGGAGCGGGATTAATCATAACTCAGTTCGCCTCTGTGGTTGATGATCAGAGAATGGATTCTCCGGGAATTTTTTCAGGAAGACAGGTTTGTGGCTTAAATTACCTTGCTGAGACGGTGCAGGAATACGGGGCCAGAATTTTTCTCCAGATTGCCCATCATGGTGGAAGAGCGGTGAAATCGATTACCGGGCTCCAACCTGTTGCCCCGTCCGCTGTCTCCACCCCGCTTTATGAGGATACTCCCCGGGAGTTGAGCCAACAGGAAATAGAGGAGCTAGTAGAAAAATTCACTCAAGCCGCAAAACGGGCAAAAATAGCCGGGTTTGATGGAGTGGAAATTCATGGAGCCCATACCTACCTTATTGGTCAGTTTATCTCCCCCCATACCAACCGGAGAGAAGATGAGTATGGGAGGGATTTTGAGGGGAGGATGAGGTTTCCTGCGGAAATAGTAAGGGAAATAAAGAAAGAGTGTGGGAGGGTTTTCCCGGTAGGTTTTAAATTCAGTGCCTATGAACATCTAAAAGGTGGGGTGGAATTAGAATTAGCTAAGAAAATCGCCCAACATATGGAGAAGATTGGGGTTGATTACCTTCATGTTGCCTCTACCACCTATGAACTAGATGGCTACAGATATTCGGATGTTTCTCCTCTTTATGCACCCCCGGGTGAGGTTATCGGGCTGGCGGCGCGGATAAAATCAGAGGTTTCTGTCCCTGTCATAGCCGGGGGAGGAGTTGTCGACCCTTTTTATGTAGAACAGGTCCTTGAAGAGAGGAAAGTAGATTTAATTGCCCTGGGCCGAGCCCTCCTTGCCGACCCCTACTGGCCCCTTAAAGTGGAAGAGGGCAGGATAGAGGAAATTATTCCCTGTGTAAGGTGTAACCGATGTCATAAAAGGCTATTTTCCGGTCAGGAAGTTCGCTGTACGGTTAATCCTTCTCTGGGTAAAGAGAGAAAATACTACATCAGCAAAGCTGATAGAGCAAAGAAAGTTATGGTGATTGGTGGTGGACCGGCTGGCCTTGAGGCGGCCCTTACTCTAGACAAAAGAGGCCATAAGGTTACCCTTCATGAGAAAAACAAAAGGTTAGGGGGTAATATGATCCCCTCCTCGGTTCCTTTTTTTAAAAAAGATGTAAAAAGACTTCTTAACTATTATCTTGGAAAAATAGAAAAAAGCGGGGTTGAGCTGCGGCTTGAAAAGGAAACTGATGTCTCCACAATAGTCGAGGAAAATTCTGAAGTAGTTGTTCTGGCTACAGGTTCTGAGCATGTGATTCCCTCGATCCCCGGATTGAAAAGAGAAGCTCTTTACACTGCTGTTGAGGTCTTAGATAATCAGGGTAAGCCGGAGTTGGGAGAAAGAGTAATTGTTCTCGGAGCCGGACTGGTGGGATGTGAGATAGCCTGGCATCTTAGTTTGCAGGGAAAGAAGGTGAAATTGTTTGATGAGCTCAGCTTGAGTGAGATTTTGCAAGATGAGCATTCTACCAATCGTTTTTATCTTTTACATAGCCTAAAGGAACAGGGGATTTCTATTCTGGAATCAAGGAAAATCTTGAAGGTAGAGGATAAGCAGACTATTTTTAAGAAAAATGACGGGAGTGAGGAAAGTTACCCCTTTGATTCTCTAATCATCTCCGTGGGTTTTGAGTCCCGGGATACTCTTTTGCAGCAACTTAGAGAATCAGAGTTTAAAGGAAAGGTATACAAAATCGGGGATTGTCTAGAGCCGAAGGATTTTTACCACGCAATTCAGGAAGGAGCAAAGGTAGGAAGGGAGATATGTTGAGAGTCCATAGTCTAAATGCATCTTAGCTAGTGCGTTTTAGAAACCGGTCAAAAAAGTAAGAGAAGTTATCTGCTCAGGAGATCTAAGATGGAAGATGATATCATAAAGTGCTTAGGACAAATAAAAGAAAAAGAATTGGTCGAGCTTTGCCAGAACCTGATAAAAATACCCAGTCACAAGGATACATTTTCCAGAGAGAAAGAAATTGCCTTATTTTTAAAGGATCTTATGGAGAGAGAAGGTATAGAGGTAGTTCTCCAGGAAGCTGCAGAGGGAAGATCCAATGTAATTGGTAGACTTAGAGGTACAGGCAAGGGACCTAATTTGCTTTTCAATGGTCATATGGATACCGTTCGTTCTCTCGGTATGAAAGATCCCTACGGGGCGAAAGTTAAGGATGGTAAGATCTGGGGAAGAGGGGCAGTCGATATGAAATCAGGACTGGCTGGGATGACTTATGCTCTAATAGCTATAAAGCGGACAGGAATAAAACTTAAAGGTAATCTTATTTTGGGAGCGGTGGTAGGGGAAGAAAATATTAGTGAAGGAACTCAACGTCTTATAGAGGAAGGTTGCCAGTATGATACGGCACTAGTAGGCGAGCCCACGGATCTTCAAATAGTGATCGCCCATAAGGGAATAGAATGGATAGAAATAACTATTAAAGGGAAAGCTTCTCATGCCAGCATCCCTAAGGAGGGTATAAATGCTATTGTGAATGCTGCTAGATTAGTCTGTGTTTTAGAAGAAAAGCTGGTTCCAAAGTTATCACAGACTTTAAGGTCTAACCCACTAGTTGGCTGCCCTACGCTTAATATAGGAAAGATATGGGGAGGAGTCCGTAATAGTGTTGTTCCGGATCTATGCAAAATTCAACTTGATCGAAGAACCCTGCCGGGAGAAAAGATCGAGGATGTATTAAGTGAAATTCGTAGTGTGATTAGACAATTGGAGAATACCTATGCTGAATTTAAGGCCGAGGTAAATCCAATCCCTGTTGGCCCTGATACTAGGGAGCAATTGGAGGAGATAGGAAAACAGGGCCTAAAAATTCCTCCCCATGAACCCATGGAAATTTCTAGGGATAGTAAGATTGTAAGGGTTCTCAGTAAGGCGTTCAAATATGTTCCAGGTAGGAATCCGGAGATTGCAGGAATGTCAGGCTGGACCGACGCTTCTCTTCTCGTAAATAGGGCAAAGATACCTACAGCGGTGTTTGGACCAGGTCCTGTTATCAAAGCCCATACTACCGAGGAGTACGTTAACATTGCTGACCTGGTTGATGCTGCTAAAGTATATGCAGTCACTGCTGTGGAGGTATGCAACGGGAGAATAAAGGATTCTTAATCTAGATATGGCTAATGTTCCGGATTACTGTGTTGATGAGGCATCCACTCATGCAATGGCCTTGATCCTTGCCTGTGTGCGAAAGATACCTTACCTTTCTACCACCGTAAAAAACGGAAATTGGGATTTTACGGTGGGAAAGTCGAATTCAAAGTTATGAAAAGAGATGCCCACCTCATAAATACGGCCCTTGGAGCTCTTATGTCTATCATCTAATCGGGTAAAGGGTATGAATTTTGTTGGTACTATTTTTCTCATTTTGTGCAATAGGCAGGATAAAAAAACTTTGCGTTTATCACAAATTATTATATATTACTAATGCGAGGTACATAGAGCAATAATCTTTTGTAACTAACTCATGTCTTAGGGGGCGTATTTTTCCAAGTGTTTTCTCATGTTTTTCAAAAAAGAGAAAACAAGTGGGTACAAAGAAATCAGCCAAAAAGGTAAAGCTACCCCGCATAGAACTTGATTTAACCCAAACTCAGCTTCCCCACAGAATCACTGCCCAACAGAAAAGCATCTCTCACTATGAAACCGGGGCATCGCTGCCATCCACAAGAGCCTTGGTCAAAATCGCCACAGTTCTCAAAAACCGAGCTGGTTATTTTTTGGATGAGTAAAGAGGATCTGTTTTTGATTTCCGTCAAAGTGGCAACAAAAAGTTAGAATTTGAGGCTTCACCTAGTGTCGTGCATAAGCGAAGCAGTTCGTTTGTTTTTTAAGTTGGGCGAAACCGGGTCAGAAATCATATAGGTAAGAAAAAACAGAAAAATTACATGATTTTTCGTAGGCCACGAACTCGGACCATAAGGGCTTTAAACAATATTTATGTAGTCAATACTTTGACAATAAATGCTCTCACCGAATTAAGGACTCAACTTCGTTCTCAAACAGGGCCTAAGATTAACTTTGAAGTTCCTGTCGTGAGTGGCGATAGGATCATAGTTGCAAGGCGAAAAACAAAGATACTTCGGCTCCTGGATAATGCCATTGAACGCGACCTTTACAAACAGTCGCTTATCTCAGCTACAGAAGTGACAGAAGATTACTTAGCACAAATACTAACGATAATACTCAAGTGGTTTCCACAGAAACTGAAAATAACCGCTGGAGGAGTTCAAACAGAGAGAAAGGTTGATTTAGATATGGTTCTGGAAGTTGATGATTTGGATGAACTATTATCAAGAACCATAGAAAAACGACTGGTTTCGATTTCCTACGTATCTCCAGAGCAGCACTTTGGTTACTTGGAGGCAATACTATCGTTCGAATTACCGGAAGATGTAAAAACAGACTATGCAGAAGTAAAGGCAACACGTGATTTACTAGTCCATAATTCTGGTATTGTGAACCGTATTTATCTCAGAAAGGTTGGCGAGAAAGCACGTGCATCTGAAAAAGACCTCATTCCACTTGACGACGAATATTTTTCGGAATCGATAAGATGTATGAAGTGTCTCACGACGTATGTGTATTCAACTTGTCTTGACAAGTATGGGGACGTGTGATAAGGGCTTTGGCTAACGAGGCGTTTTCTGCTCCGCTCGCTGTAGACTCGCTCTGCCTAAAGTGTCCTTTGTTACGCATTTTGCTTGCGCGAAATGGCGTACCAAGCCTGCTCCCGGGGTACTGGTCAACTTCGGGAACACGCGTTACGTTATACTCCAATAAATTTATCTATGAGGAAAACGTATGAATCCTATTGTCAAATTAGTTGCAAGTGCTCTACCGGGAGAAAAGAAATTTGTTCTCTTCGCAGGTGCTGGTGTATCAAAAGATGCAGGGATACCTACCGCTTGGGATTTAATGCTCAAAACGGCTAGTTTACTTTACGCTGCCGATAATGATGTGATAGACCCAAATGTTGACTTACAGGAATGGTTTCCGAAAAGCAAATATACTCGAATGGAGTATTCGGAACTGATGGAAAAAATTTATCCGAATTTGCCAGATCAACAGAATTTTCTTAAGAGCTACTTGAATAGCAAGGAAGTTGGACAAGCTCATAGAGGAATTGCTGAACTGGCGAGGAGAAGAATTATCAGAGCCATTATTACCACCAATTTTGACCATTACATTGAAAAGGCTTTAGAAGAAAAAGGGTTAGAGATACAAGTAATTTCAACGGATGAAGACCTGACGAATTCAGAGCCACTAATACAGTGTAAAGCAGTCAGAATTTACAAGCCTCATGGAGATCTAGGACGTGGGGCCTTGAAAAACACTCCTAAGGATTTAGAGAAACTATCGCCCCCAATGGAAAGAGAATTGATAAGAGTCTTAAGTGAACATGGTGTCATAGTACTTGGCTATGCCGGTCGCGATAAGTGTATGCAAAGGGTATTCAAAGAGCGAAGTTCCAGCTACTATCCTTTATTCTGGGTTAATCCAAATCCTCCTGAAGGGGAAATTGAAGAGATATTGAAAATGAAGGGTTATACTTATATTCCGTGTACAGGAGCCAGTCAATTCATAGATGATTTTCTTAGGTTATTAGAGAGACTGGAAGATTTAGCTCCTACAATTGGCTCGGGACCGACTATCTCAGATTTGAGATATGCTTTCTCGTCTTCTAAGGAACCAGTTGCGCCCTTATACTCAGAATATCTAAACAATACTCTCAGAGAATTAGAAAAAACAAAGCCAGATTTTTCAAAATTCGCAGAATATGATGAGGCTATAGTTGCACAAATAAAGGAAGGAATGCCTATCTCATATCGTTTTATAGAAGCAGCTTTGTTGGCAAGCAAATACAGCAACGTAGATGCTATTGAAGTTATCTATAATTCTTTCGGGGATACTTTGAAGCTGTACGATCTTCCCGATGGTTTTTCTGGGAGTTATCGAACAACCGATTTTGATGGGTACAAATTCTTAACATTTGAAATGTTTGTCTCATTCATTGCAGCATTGATAAAATAAGACAATTGGGAGATTACCGGAAATGTACTTGCAAATGACCTCTTTGTTGAAAAACATTATGAGAGCAAATATGTTCCTTTTGTTCGTATCAGTGACTATGTTGTCTCTCTAGACGAGATTAGAAATAAACGGCTGAATCTTAGACGAATCAGCGTAACGGCTGATTTACTCAAGGAACGATTTACTCGAAGTGAATTATCGGAACTTATCGAACATAAAGAATTTTTGGAGGCGGACTATTTTCTTTTTATGAGAACTGCCTGCCACGGAAAGAATTTGCAAGATTTCTATCACGTGTGGTGTCCACGAAGCTGTGTTTGGCTAGATAGACCACCTAGCTACATTGTGAAGTCCGAAAGTAAAAGATTTTTGGAAAAGATAGTTAAGGCCACAGGCTTTGAAAAAAAGAAGAATTTGTTGAAAATCTTAAGAAGAGCCATTCTATGTTTACTGAATATTTCAGGAGTGGTTGGAAAGATGACCCTTTAGAGCACTTTAATCTCGAAAGAATAGGAAGTCGAAGATGAACAGATTTATCAGTGGGTAACACAGCATAAAAGGTTCATGCCGAGGTTTCGGGACTCCCGAATTTTTTGCTTCGTAAAAGCTTCTGTTGTGTTTGGAGCTGTTAGAATCATTTTGTCAGAAACAATTTTGAGGCCTAGCACATTTGACCATTAATCTATTTATCCTAATTTAACGGATATTGTGTTTATGCAGGTCCAAACCGACCTCATAATAAAATTGTTTTTCCATTCTCAACCTCCTTTTTTCTTGTATTATGCCTCTTTCAAGTATATAATAAACCACAAGGAATGATTTTCATAATATAAACGTTATATGAAATCTTGGGCGAATGGTTTGTCGAAGGCGGAGGGGACGCAAATAATATTGACCCTTAAGACATAGAGGTATTAGTATGAATTTCAAAGAAGCTGCATATCATGTCCTGGGGAAAGAAAAAAGACCACTTTCAACAAAAGAGATTACCCAAATCGCATTAAAGGAAGGGTTAATTACAACTGATGGCAAGACTCCAGACGCAACAATGGGTGCAGTAATTTATACCGATATAAAGCAAAAAGGAGAAAAATCCTTATTTGTGAAAGTGAAACGAGGATTATTTGGGTTGAGAGAATGGGATGAAGAAACTCATGAAGAAAAAGCCGAAACGATAAAAATAGCTCTGGGAGCAAATTTGATTATTAAATACCTAAAAGAAAGACAATTTAAGAGTGACTCTCCAACAGATTTTGAAGAGGTAATAAAAGACGCTTTTGATTTTTTGGGATTTGAAGGTGAACTTATTGGAGGTAAAGGAGATACAGATGTTCTACTTACAGCAAATATCGGTCAAGAGTCATTCAAAGTTAATGTAGATGGTAAAACAAGTAAATCAGGTAAAATTATAGATCGGCAGATAGATTGGATCTCTTTAAGAGACCATAAAAAGAAAAACAAAGCTGATTTTGTAGTTGTAGTAGGTCCGAGTTTTTCTGGAGGAAACTTGGAGGAACGAGCAAAAGAGTATGATGTTTCCCTGCTAAAAACAGAAGATTTAATAAAACTTGTAGAGGCACATTCTAAATTTCCTTTTACTCTAACAGAATTAAAAGATTTGTTTACTGGTAAAGGTGACAGAAGCTCCCAACTAGAGGATTTACTAACTCAAAATCTTTCCAGAAGAAATTTATTAGAACAATTCAGAGTAATTATTGAAGAAATGCAATCTTTACAAGATAGATTGGGCTATTTTACCTTTGATAGTTTGGCAGGAAGAGAAAAGATAGAAGAACTTGAAATAGAACCTGAAGATATTGAGTACATTATTAGGTTATTAAAGCTCCCATTTGTAAATGGAGTTAAAGAGATTTCTGAAAATAGGTATATCCTGACAATCAAAATAAAAGATGTAGCAAACATCTTCCAACAGATTTCTAATCTTCTTGTTAGACTTGGGGAAAAAGAAGAGATGCCTCCTACCCTGGCTCCAGAGATTGAAGAGAAGCCCACACAGGAAAAGAAATTTGGTTCAAAATATTTCAAATGGTATATAAAAGGACATTCCGTTGTTGCCATAGCAAGAAAAGATAATCCTTATGAACACTATTGCCCGATAATTCACTTTCAAACTGTTCTAAAAAAAATAATTGAAGGGTTCAAAAGTCAGAATCTGATCAATACCGACCTAATTCTTTCTGTGCTTGAAGGACAAAACCTATCACCTGACAGGCCTTTTAAGGGAAAGCCAGAAGAGTACAAAATCAGAATGACTTTAGGGATTTTAGAAATAGAAGGATTAATTAAGTGGACTGGTTCAAAGAGACCCATCGAATACAAACTAAATGTTCCGATAGAAAAAATAGATGAATGGATTTACAAGAATATAGAGAAAGGGGATTGTTGAGCAATGGGTAAATACAATCATCTAAAAACCTTAAAGAAAACAAAAGCTAGGACGCAGCATATTTGCTACAACTGTGGTAAGGAAATATTAATTGGTGAGACCTATTATCGAGAACATATTGAAGATAAATTCCTTCATAGCTTGCATGTCAAGAAATATTGCTCATCTTGTTATGAAAAATATGGGAAGGATTTGTTATTGTCAAAGAAATGATAATCAAAATCCCATTCGCCCACGACTCTACGGTTGTTTCGCAACCTTGTCCTTCGGGTCATATAACAGCAGATAAAAAGGGAAATCAAAGATTCCCTCCAAATTCGCCTATCGGCAAACTTCTTTTATTCGCAAAGCGTTATACGCAATCAGACTTCGGTGGGAAAATTAAATCAGAAAAGATTTGACGGGGATTTAAATCATGAGAAAAAGTGTCACTGAGGTGTTGACAGAATGGTTTGAGGAAGGACACGACAAAGTCAGTCATGTCGGCGAAGTGTGCGAAACCATAAGCCATCTCGACAATCTGAAGGATATTCCTGGATTCGACGCGTTACAGAATTTGTTGAGCTCTCTGATTACCCGGTCTAAGTATGAGGAAGTATGGGAAGACATCGAACATGCCTTTGCTGTACTGAGAGAGGCAAATCGTTGTAAGGAAGAGGGATGTAGGGTCGAGCTCGAAGAAACGCTAGGCCAAAGAGATCAAAAGAAGCCCGACTTCAGGGCTCTCATGGACGGCCGATGGGTCTACTTCGAAGTCAAGGTTTCCTCAATGTTTCCAGGAGAGAAAGCCTTTTTAGACGGTATTTTAAAGACTCTAAAACAAGAGTTACCCAACATTTCCTTTCCTAGGAACTATTGTCTTGTATTGAAATACTGGGAAAGCAGTGCACGCTCGCAGCTTCCATCTCTTTTAGAAGCCATCAGGAGCTTGTCACAACAAATTTCAAGCTTTTCAAATAATAAAACAAGCGATGTCTTCGTTCATCCTTCCCAAGAAGTACTCTAGGGGAATCTTTCGTAGCTTTTTGGGCAAGTGCATGGATGTGGCTCATTTCATCGATGTCTCCATGGTCATTAACCAAATTGCTCAGAATGGATACTACGTCATTGCTTTGGATGCAAGAATTCCCAAGTATAGTGGAGATGTCTTCGGCACAGTCGAAGCGCAAGGAATGTTAATAGGAAGATTGTCAAAAGGGTTTGAGCAAGTAAGATTGAAGAGTTGCCTTCTGAAAGCTATTGGGAAAGTGCCGCTGGGTACTCCTTGTGTTGTTGTGGTTTATAGCAGGGAGGTCATTCTTGGAGAGTTCACACAAACAGCAAGTAGTGAGATATTCAATGACGTTGACTTTAAGGAGATTTCAGCATTGATTTTAGACATAGAAACGGTAACAGGTTCTAGAGGGAGATATGTTCATCAGAGGCAAGTCTTCAAAAACCCTGATGCAAAAGTTAAGGTTTACAAAGCTGCGTTAAGTTGACTTGTATAACGAAGTAGATTATGAATAAACTCGCCATTGTCCGACAGCGTATAACAGCATGTACGCTACAGGCTAATATCTTTGTCCTTCAATACAGTACTCCCTTGGGTCGCAACGGTGTATATGGCAGAAACATGAGCTGAAAGGACACTTTTCATTAAATCTTTGGAGTGGGTTTATGGAAGATGAAAAAGTAATCAAGAGTCCAGACACTGAAAGAGAAGATAGGATCCCTCCAGGTCAAAGGGTTACCGAGAAGTGGCCAGTTCTCCATCACGGAGAAGTGCCCAGTATTGATATTTCTACGTGGGTATTTACCGTTTCCGGTATGGTCCAAAAGGAACGAAAGATTGGCTATGAAGAGTTCATGTCGCTAGCACGGGTTAAAATACTTTCCGATATTCATTGTGTTACCGGTTGGTCACAACTTAATAATCTCTGGGAGGGAGTAAGTACGAGTCTAATGCGGGAGCTTGCCCACATACTTCCTCAGGCTAAATTCGTCATGGTCCATTCTACTGCAGGCTTTACGACTAATCTTTCGTTAAGCGATTTCTTCCAATCAGATGTCTTGTTTGCTATCAAACATAATAATGAATTACTGACCCCAGAGCATGGCTATCCGGTAAGACTGGTCGTTTCCAGGCTATATTTTTGGAAAAGCGCCAAGTGGGTTGTGGGCGTTGAGTTTTTGGAAAAAGATAAACGGGGATTTTGGGAGTCTCGTGGATACCACAATCACGGTGATCCCTGGAAAGAAGAGCGGTATAGCCATTGATTGGAATCGTTGCTTTGTCTGACAAACATATCGAGTTTCGTGCTTTTAGCGCTCTGCTCATCTGAATAATCAGAAACAACTATTAAATTATTATGAAAAGGGATTTCCCATGAGTTTTGTGCCAGGAGTGGTGCCATTATCAAAAAAGACCGAACCTGCATGGTGGTTTGTGTTTCGTGGCGGTAAGCTCCTCATTAAATTGAAGAGTAAAGCCGCTGCTATCCCGTGCGCCACTGATCTGGAATCACTAAACCTAAAACCAATACGAAAGCAGTATCTTGGCACACTAGATGGGCGAGCCTGCTATTCGGCAGAATTAGCTGCTGGTGCTTCGGCTCCTGAGGGTATGGCTTTTCAAGGATTACGACCACTATTCGGCTTGCTGGAAGAAAATCTTTTCTGGCTAGCGGGTCGTGCTATTCAAATTATGAATTGGGACCGGACGCACCAGTATTGCGGGCGATGCGGAACTCCCACCCAAACCAAGCCCAATGAACGGGCTAAAGTCTGTCCTCGGTGTGGGCTTATAAATTTTCCTCGTATATCTCCCGCTATAATAGTAGCAGTGCTCAAGGATAAGCAGATACTTCTTACCCGGGCCCATCGCTTTCCCCCTGGATTATATAGTGTTATTGCCGGTTTTGTCGACCCCGGAGAAACACTTGAGGAATGTGTGAGGAGGGAAGTTAAGGAGGAGGTTGGTATAGAGGTGGAAAATATATGCTACTTCGGTAGCCAACCCTGGCCCTTCCCTAATTCACTTATGGTTGCTTTTACCGCCGATTATGCTAGTGGCAAAATTACCATCGGTGAAACTGAGATCGCAGATGCAGGCTGGTTTACAGCTAATAACCTGCCTCCTATACCGGACAGAATCAGCATTTCTCGACGACTGATTGATTGGTTTGTAAACACTTATCAATAGCTAGTTTTAAGATTTCTCTCTTCAGTGATTGTGGTCAATCAATCTTTATTCATATAATACAATGGGTTTAGTTTAGGGTTTGAAAATGCGCCGAACTTTGACTAACAAGCGTGGTCGGGTTGCTTTTTGGGATAATTTCTGGTATAAATACGGTTGGTGAATGGGGAGTTTTTTTGACATAGGCGGGTTATTTCGGTAGCGGTTCGAATGGGTTGTAATCGCATGCGGCAAGGAAAAACTCATCAGATAAGATAAAGGAGGAAAGAAGATATGAGTCAAAAAAGTGAAAAACTTGGAATTATGCTTGAGGGTGGAGTCATTC
>Ga0315533_1001697_pt1 | contig 16449 bp, 10 predicted proteins | sample SalMarSW160130MG_FD_203081 | JGI IMG/M metagenome (GOLD analysis project Ga0315533, IMG submission 203081) | Salt marsh sediment microbial communities from the Plum Island Ecosystem LTER, Massachusetts, United States - Salt Marsh Sediment SW1601-30 ... | reverse complement strand
CCTGACAAAGTACGGCGAACACGTCTTAAAGACAGGCCTTGGCCTGAAAGACTCAAACTTACTGATGCAACTTCTTAGAGAGATAGCCAAAGAGTCTCCCGACTACTTCAGCCACATGGGGACCAACGACAGATTGGATGCTCTCAAGATAACACAACTGCTATTGTTGGCACTCACTATATACGAATCTTTAGTGAATAGCTATGGCCTGGGAGCAAACTGCAAAGCGATAACCGGCTACTCTGTTTCTAGCGTAAGACAGGACTCACTGGACTTCACAAATGCCTTTGAAACTAACGAAGATTTTCGTAAGCAAATCAGTGAGGCTATTCTGTCAGTTGATGTAGAGCTTATTTGGAGATGGATTAGCGGCGCCACACTACAGCAGTTGGGCGAGTTCCTATCTGGGAAATCCCCCAAATTGAACAACAAACTGGAGCTAGCGACAATAGAAGCAATCAATATCATCGAAAATTTGCCTTACGCTATAGGCTGGCCCTTATACGCTATTAGATTGCTGATTAATTTTCTTTTAGAAGAAGGGGTTTTTGAAGGGTCACTCTCACCTCAATTCGATAACCTTCCTTACTATCTGAAACATGGCGTAGCGCATCCTATGGCAGTAGCCATAATGGAAAAGGTCCAAGACCAAAATTTCCGACAGGATGCAATGAAAGTTGCAAGTGGATATGATGTGGAAATCTCATACCCAGAAAATCGTGAGTCACTTTTGAGAACCCTGCTTAGTATTCAGGAAGAACAAATTGCCCAGAAAATTGGATCCGACGAGCGGGCAAAGGCTCTCTGGGCACTCCTCATGTGACTCGTCATAGCAAGTGACCACTTTTGAGGCAATACAGGCAGAAGAGACAAGATAACGGATATGCTAGGCTTCATTTGCGAAAGTAACATTTTGACGAAATGTGACTCGCCACTTGTCTTCCATTGACCTATTACGTTAGACTATAATTTGAGTCATGTTTATATCTTGGGGCAAGCTGATGCACGTTTGCCCGCCAGAACTATTACATGGCCAGGGACTCAGTATGAAAGATAGCATACAGTCTGTAGAAGAATATTTCAAAGAGCTCCGTGATATCCATCAAACAGGCGGTGGTGTGAAGGAGGAGTCTTTTTATGGAAGTCTGGCAAATCTCCTGAATGGCATTGGTAAGAACCTAAAACCTCAAGTCAAATGCATCATCCAATTGATGAACCGTGGCGCGGGTCAGCCAGATGGCGGGCTTTTCACCAAGGAACAATGGGACCACGGCAACGAGCAAGCACCTCTACTTGGGCAGGTGCCGTCACGTGGTGTTATTGAAATAAAACCAACTAGTGATGATGCCTGGGTTACAGCAGATAGTGGGCAAGTCTCAAAGTACTGGAAGAAGTATCAGCTCGTCCTTGTAACTAACTATCGGGATTTTGTGTTAATCGGCAAAGACCGCGATGGGAAGCCAGTCAAGCTTGAGTCATTTCGGCTTGCCACAGATGAAGCCGATTTTTGGATGAACGCGGCTCATCCCAAGAAATTTGCCCAGCAATGCGGAGGGACTTTCATTGAGTACCTGCGGCGTACCATACTCCAGGCGGCTCCGGTCTCCTCTCCCAGGGATTTAGCGTGGTTTCTCGCCTCATACGCACGCACTGCCAATGCTCGTATTGAAGGTAAAGATATTCCAGCCATGAAGAGTGTCCGTTCCGCTCTGGAAGCCGCCCTTGGCTTGAAGTTTGAAGGGGATAAAGGCGAGCATTTCTTCCGCTCCACGCTGGTACAGACCATCTTCTACGGCATCTTCTCCGCGTGGGTGCTGTGGAGCAAGAAGCGCAGCTATACAGCACCAGACATCTTTAGCTGGCATGATGCTCTCTGGGAACTTAAAGTGCCTGTCATGCAAGCGTTATTCGGACAGATTGTGACACCGGCACACATGGGGCCGCTTGAGCTTGAAGATACTCTTGACTGGGCATCATCTACCCTTAACCGAGTGGACCGGGCCTCCTTCTTCAGTGCCTTTGAAGAGGGTAAGGCAGTACAGTACTTCTACGAACCATTCCTTGAAGCGTTTGACCAGGAGTTGAGAAAAGAGCTTGGCGTCTGGTATACGCCGCCGGAAATCGTTGAGTACATGGTCTCCCGGGTTGACACCATTCTAAGAGAAGAGCTTAACATTGCTGACGGGCTGGCTGACCAGAATGTGTTTGTCCTTGACCCCTGTTGTGGCACCGGTTCCTACCTAGTGGAGGTGCTGAAGCATATTCATCAGACACTTAAAACAAAGGGTGCAGACGCTTTGTTAGCCAGCGACCTAAAGCAAGCCGCATTAAAAAGAGTGTTTGGTTTTGAGATACTGCCGGCACCGTTTGTGATATCTCACATGCAGTTGGGGCTCCTGCTTCAGAACCTGGGAGCGCCGCTTTCAGAGACGCCCTATGAGCGTGCCGGTGTCTACCTGACGAATGCCTTAACTGGCTGGGAGCCATTTGACGCTGAAAAAGAGAAAGCGTTCCAAGCCATGTTCCCGGAGTTGCGAGAGGAGCAAACTGAAGCCCGCAAAGTAAAACAAAAGATTCCTATTCTGGTTATTCTTGGTAATCCGCCGTACAACGCCTTCGCCGGGACTGCTACAACGAAAGAACAAAGAGATTCGGTAGCTCCCTACAAGGAAGGGCTTAACAAGAAGTGGGACATAAAGAAGTTCAACCTTGATGACCTGTACGTACGCTTCTTCCGCATGGCGGAGCGTCGCATTGCCGAGCAGACTGGTCGTGGCGTGGTGTGCCTGATATCTAACTTCTCGTACCTTGCAGACCCATCCTTTGTGGTAATGCGAGAGCGTTTTGTGGGTGAGTTTGACCGTCTGTGGTTCGACAACATGAACGGTGACAGTCGCGAGACAGGAAAACGCACCCCAAATGGTAAGCCAGACCCAAGTGTATTCTCAACAGAATACAACAAGGCTGGTATCAGAGTGGGAACTGCCATATCGCTGCTTGTTCGGAAAAGACAGAGAGATGAAAAAGTGGCCGTGATGTACCGGCAGTTCTGGGGTAGCAATAAACGCGCTGACTTGCTTAATTCCTTAAAAGTTCATGATATCAATAGTGCTTACCAGCTTTTACAGCCGGTTCTGGAGAATCGCTACTCCTTTCGTCCCTCCAAAGTCTCGGCAGATTACTTGGCGTGGCCTAGGATAATAGATATCTGTGGGGATGAACGATATCAGGGTCTTGCAGAAGATAGGCGTAAGGCTCTAATAGAAATTGAAGCGGATGCGTTGGCTAAGCGGATGAAAAGATACTATGACAAGGAGATTAGTTGGGAAGCACTCAAAACACTTGGGGGGCCATTGACTGAATCCTATGTTGATTTCGATGCAGAAACCGTGAGGAGCAAGGCTCTCAAAACCGAGCAATTTGACGCAAGTAGGATATCGCGCTATTTTATGCGCCCCCTCGATACTCAATTCTGCTATTATTCTCCACTACGACCGATTTGGCGCCGTAATCGCCCAGAATTCTACGAACAGATACGGGAAGACAATGCCTTTATCACGACTCGGTTGAAGCCGTCTAGTAGTACAGAGGGGATTCCGATAGCCTATGTCAGCGGACTGTGTGATTATCATTATATGACTCCAAACGTGGTTGTGATACCTATCCGCGTTGCCCCGAAAAATATGGCAAACAAAACGGAAACTTCAAGCACAAGGCAGCATACTTTACAACTCGACGGACCTGAAAGACCTACAGTAGCTAACCTTTCTTCTTACGCTCGCAGCTATTTGGCTTCTCTTGGCATAGACAATCCAGACTCGGATACTCACATTGCCAGTCTCATCTGGATGCATGTCCTTGCAATCGGTTACTCTCCAGCCTATCTCAGCGAAAACACTGACGGCATTCGCAAGGATTGGCCTCGTATTCCCCTGCCAGAGAAAAAAGAACTCCTAGAAGCTTCGGCAGCACTGGGAGAAAAGATTGCTGCTCTGCTGGACACGGAAAAGCCAGTATCCGGGGTAACGGCATCACCCATCAGACCGCAGATACAAAGTATCGCTGTTATCACCAGGGAAGGCAGTGGCCAGCTACAGCCGGAAGAGCTTGCTGTTTCTGCGGGTTGGGGACACGCCGGGCAAAACGGCGTGGTCATGCCGGGCAAGGGTAAGGCCGTGAAACGAGACTACACAGTGGAAGAAAAGCAGACTATCGTCAGTGGGACTAGACAACTAGGGATTTCACCGGAGCAGGCGCTTGACTTGTTGGGCGAACGCACCTTTGACATTTATCTTAATGACGTTGCGTATTGGAGGAATGTACCCATAAGAGTATGGGAATACACCATTGGTGGTTATCAGGTCATTAAAAAGTGGCTTTCCTACCGGGAGACAACCTTGCTTGGCCGACCGCTTACCCCGGATGAAGCCAGGGAGGTCATGAATATGGCTCGAAGGGTCGCTGCTATTGTTTTGCTGCACCCGACCCTCGATGAGAACTATTATCAGTGTAAGGCAAATACGTATAAGTAGTAGGGTTCTGAACTGACCCCGGCTGTCCCTTAAAGTCGATTGCACAAAACTGACATTTGTGACCTTCAATATTAATCCACTTCCTCACTGGGTAGTTTAATCTTCTAAGACACTGGCTCTCTAGGCTTGCTGGTGAACAATGAGTAGCGTAGAATAAAAATAACGATTCGAGGGCATAATCCAATCATTACCTGATGAATTGTTTGGCTTTGGGCTTGACGTATGAGTAAGGGTGAGGACCGAGCAGAAACTCACATGGGCGATCCATTTTCCAAATATGAAAATGCTTGCAAATCAGGTAAGCACTTCGCAGATCTCATGAGTTCTAATGGCCGGACTCTCGACACAGTGGAAGGCCGCCGTTGGGTTTGCCTTTGCCTATCCGGTGTTGCTGAGCACACTGTTGCATCATTTTGCAAACGAAATGACATCCCGTTCTTTTTACCCCTGTTAATTGATGAAAGCGAAGAAGTACTCAAACCCCTGTTTCCGGGATACTTGTTTTGCAGGTTGTCTCCGTCACAAGAAGAAGAAATGGAGCGCTATTCGACAGCCGTGCATATCCTTGTTCCGGATGATGAGCAGACATTCGTTTCCCAACTTAGCCGCTTATCTCCTGTCAACGCTTTGGTCGCGTCGCCTTATGATTATGCTCCTGGGGATGTGATAGAGATAATAAACGGACCTTTCGTAGGTACAACCGCAATCGTACTAGAGACTAAGAAAAGTGGTAGAGTCAGAGCAACGGTTTTGCCGGGACGGCAGCTCGCTGTGGAAATCAGTCCAAGTAGCATTATCCCAACAGCAGGCACCTCGCCAACAATGAATATCGTCCCTGTTAAAACGATCCCGCTTGACGAGGATGCGGTTCAAGAGGAGATCCACATACAACTATCCGATATTACAGCACACCTTATTAAGTATCTCGCAGGCCATCCGAATTTACTTTACGAATTATCCCCTCGTCGTTTCGAGGAGCTGGTGGCCGAACTTCTATCTGATATGGGCTATGAAGTTCATTTGACGCCTCAAACCAGAGATGGAGGCCGTGACGTATTTGCTATTTTTAAATTGCCCCCGGACCGAGAAATGCTGACCCTAGTTGAGTGTAAACGACTAACCCCGCCGAACAAAGTTGGAGTAGACGTTGTGGAGAGATTTCTTTGGACCATCGACCAAAGAGATAGGGCAAATGGAGGATTAATTGCCACAACCTCTTTTTTCTCCGCCGAAGCCAAAATCATAGCACATCAGTTCCACTGGAAGTTAAGTCTATACGATTTTGATGCGCTCAAAGACTGGCTTCGAGGTTATGGCAAATGGACACATTATCAGGAACTGGGCATTTGGTTGCCGCGTGGATATCAGACACAGAACGGTGAAGGACAAGGGAATAGTGAAATGCCCGTCTAAGGAAACACACTCCAGTCATATTCCTAACATTTTAAAGCGAGTAAAAATCCAGTGCCCCCAAATCTTTCTAGGACCGTAGCCTTGAGACTGTTTCTGAAAGCCAATTGGCGTATTAAAATCACCTGTAATCTTCAATACCCCCTATTTGCACGCCAATGAACGGCATGTATTTTCTGCCTGGAGAATTCCGAGAGCAGGTGTCTAAAAGATCCAGCACTGATACTTCCCGATTGAGTTTGGCCTATCAGAGTGTTCTGAGAAAGTGGTCGAAAAGAATCCCAGAATTGCCCCCAGAACATTCAATCGAAATCAGCGGCAGACAATTTCGCTTCCGCTGTCCCAGAATATCTGCTGGGATAGCAAGCCACTTAAGTCGCTAATTTGCTAGGGTTCTAACTGCCAGGCATGCAGTTTTCGCGTTGCACAATGTAGCCTAATGTTCACATTTGTATTTAACATGGTATAATGCCGTTGAATAGTTTGTCCTCTGGTGGTGAATCAAATGACCACTAATAAACCTGTCACCCCAAAGGTTTTTATCAGCTACAGCCACGATTCACCTGAACATGCTGACTGTGTACTGAACCTTGCCAATCGCCTACTTGGCGATGGTGTTGACTGTATTCTTGACCAGTTTGAATTCTCGCCTCCGGAAGGCTGGCCACGTTGGATGGATAAACATATCAGAGAATCCGACTTCGTGCTTATGATTTGCACAGAGACCTACTGTCAACGCGTTATGGGAACAGAAAAACCGGGCACAGGTCTGGGTGTACGATGGGAAGGCAGTCTGGTTTTCCAGCACATTTACAATGCAGGGACACTAAACACTAGATTTATCCCGGTTCTACTCCAAGAGAGTGATGTTACGTATGTTCCTACGCCCGTGCAAGGAGCCACATATTATTGTGCTTATACGGAGGACGGCTACGAAGACCTCTACCGACGAATTACCAATCAACCGCGCACTATAAAGCGAAAACTTGGCAAGCTGCGACAGTTATCGCCTCGCGAACGGAAACAGGACTTCTTTGCCTTGCCCTGGAATGTGCCTCACGAGCGCAATCCCTACTTTACCGGACGCGAGAACATAATAAAAGACCTAGTTAATGCCCTCTCCAAGGATAGTGCGGGGGCATTGACGCAGGCTATTAGCGGGCTTGGCGGTATCGGCAAGACACAGGTTGCCGTAGAATACGCCTACCGTTATCATGATAAATACAGCGCCGTGTTCTGGGTAAGGGCTGATACGACATTGAATTTGAGCTCGGGTTTTCTTGGGATTGCAAAGATGTTGAACTTGCCGGAGAAGGACGCCAGGGACTCAAACGAAGCCGTTAGCGCCGTAAAGCGCTGGTTGGAGGACAACTCCGGCTGGCTTCTCGTCTTCGATAATGCCGATAATCCGGGGCTGGTCAAAGAGTTCCGGCCTCTTAACCCGAAGGGCCATATCCTGCTAACCTCGCGGGCACAGGTATTTCAACAACTGGGCATCTCAAAGCCGATAGAGATTAATGAAATGTCACCAGAGGAAGCGCTGGAGTTCCTCTACACACGTACCGGACGCAAAGAAAGCGACGCCACTGAGAAAGCAGCCGCCGCAAAGCTCGCTCAAGAGCTTGGCTATCTGCCACTGGCGCTGGAACAGGCCACAGCCTATATAACCGGCAAACAGGTCCGTTTTCAAGATTACCTTGCCAGCTACCTTAAAAGACGGCTGGAGTTGCTGGCAGAATCCGGGCCAGTCGCTGGTGACTACCCTGAATCGGTAACTACAACCTGGGCAATGAACTTCAGGGAGGTAGAAAAAGAGTCTGCGGCAGCAGCAGATCTGCTACGGGTAAGCGCATTTCTGACTCCGGATAGTATCCCGCTGGAACTTATCAAGGAGGGAGCCTCACAGCTAGGCCTGTCACTATCCGCCGCCGTTAGCGAGGCAGGCGATGATAGGCTTGTTATTAACACGATTCTGGAACCACTAACCCGATATTCTCTAATCCACCACGACATAGATGCTCATACATACAGCATCCACCGCCTTGTGCAGGAGGTATTGAAGCACGGGATGGGTTTAGCCACGCGAAAGCTCTGGGCGGAACGAGCTATCCGTGCCGTAAGTCAGGCGTTCCCTTCAGTTGAATTTGCAAACTGGACTCTTTGCGAACGCCTACTACCTCATGGAATGGCGGCTATGACGCTTATTGAAAACTATGGCTTTAAGTTTGAGGAAGCTGGTCGTATTTTCAACCAGGTTGGTGGTTATCTCAACGAACGGGGCAGGTATGCCGAGGCGGAGCCACTGTTAAAACAGGCACTGGTCATCTGTGAGAAGGCGCTAGGGCTGGATCATCCCGATATGGCCCAGAGCCTCCACAACCTGGCCCTGCTTTACTATTACCAGGGCAAGTATGCCGAGGTCGAGCCACTGTTAAAACAGGTGCTGGCTATCGATGAGAAAGTACTAAGGCCGGACCATCCCAATATGGCCTCGGATCTCAACAACCTGGCAGAGCTTTACCGCGTCCAAGGCAAGTATGCCGAAGCCGAGCCACTGTTAAAACAGGCACTGGTCATCTGTGAGGAGGCGCTAGGGCCGGATCATCCCGATATGGCCACGAGCCTCCACAACCTGGCCCTGCTTTACCATGACCAGGGCAAGTATGTCGAGGCCGAGCCAGTCTGCAAAAGGGCGCTGGCCCTCGATGAGAAGGCGCTGGGGCCAGACCATCCCAATGTAGCCAAGAGCCTCGGCAATCTGGCAGAGCTTTACCGCATCCAGGGCAGGTATGCCGAGGCCGAGTCACTGTGCAAACGAGCGCTGGCCATCCGTGAAAAGGCACTGGGGCCGGACCATCCCGATATGGCCGTGAGCCTCAACAACCTAGCCCTGAATTACTATGGACAAGGCAAGTATGCCGAGGCTGAGCTACTGCTAAAGCAGGCGCTGGCCATCCGTGAGAAGACGCTAGGGACAAACCACCCCGATACGGCCACGAGCCTCAACAACCTGGCAGAGGTTTACCGAGTCCAAGACAAGCATACCGAGGCCGGGCCGCTGTTAGAGCGGGCGCTGGCCATCCGTGAGAAGACGCTAGGGACAAACCACCCCGATACGGCCGCGAGCCACAACCTTCTGGCAGAGCTTTACCGCGTCCAAGGCAAGTATGCCGAGGCGGAGCCACTGTACAAACGGTCACTGGCCATCCGTGAAAAGGCGTTGGGACTTGGCTACCCCGATGTGGCCAGGGTCCTGAACAACCTAGCCCTGAATTACTATGGACAAAGCAAGTATGCCGAGGCCGGGCCGCTGTTAGAGCGGGCGCTGGCCATCCGTGAGAAGACGCTAGGGACAAACCACCCCGATACGGCCACGAGCCTCAACAACCTGGCAGAGCTTTACCGAGTCCAAGGCAAGTATGCTGAGGCCGAGACACTGTACAAACGGTCACTGTCCATCCGTGAAAAGGCGTTGGGGCCTGGCCACCCTGATGTGGTCCAGAGCCTGGAGAATTACGCTGGTCTATTGCGTAAGATAAACCGTATAGCCGAGGCCAAAAAAATGGAGGCCCGCGCTAAGAGAATCCGAGCCAAGCAAACCAGGAAGGCTTGAAGGACAATTAATATAAAGTACTGAATAAATATAGTCTTGTTCAGTTGCAAGGTAACAGGAGTCCAGATTGTTGACTTGGAGCAATACTATGCCTGAATTGATAACGGCGAGTGAAGTGGAGCAGGTAGTTCGTAGCTACCTAAAAAGAAATGGCTGCAGCGTGTCTTCTTCAAGAAAGTGGGGAGAGACGGGTGCAGATATCATCGCCACAAGAGGCAAGTCCACCTGGTTTGTAGAGATTATTGGCTTTCACTCTAACAAGTCTGTTCGTTCCCGCAAATTCTATGAAGCTTTCTTTCGTGCCATTTCCAGAGACAGGAACAACCCTGACGACGTTCTGGTAATCGGACTTCCAGCGCGATTCAAAGCTGGCATGCGGCAACGTATGAACCAATATCCAGTAGCGTGGCAGAAGCTAGGCAAGGTATTCCCGAGTCTTCAAATTTGGTACGCTGACATAAGCGATAAGACAGTTAAAAAACACCTTTGGGTTGTTCCTTTTGACTAAGGTTGCATCACTCGGTTGCACAAAAGCCTGGATTGTTACTTCAGAGGCAACAATAGGGCGGAATGTTCACCGAAGGTTTTCTCTCTGGGATGCTCATGCTCGCTGGCATACAGGAGGCGGGAAAATTGCTGAGGAAGTGACAAGAGTTTTATCGTGATATGGCTTTTAGGGGTATCAAAGTTCCCTTAGAGGCACCTCGGTTGCCCTGTTCGAAGAGACTCAAGACTTACCAGACACCTCTCCCCTGAACGGAGAAGGGATTCGAACCCCCTGTGATTTTTTTGGTATGACCACCTACCACCTACCACCTCGACTTGCGACCTGCGAATGATGTCTTTGCAGCAAGACATCATACCACCTACCACCTTGCGACTCCTGACTTGCGACCTGTGACCAGCACCGACACCGCACCCGCACCCGCCACCTAGTACCACCTTATACCGTATCCCCAACTTTTGTCGCGCTGGGACAGCACGAGTGTGGTAGCGGTCGTTGCGGTTGCGCTATGGTAAACCGTATGGTAAACCACTATGGTAAACTACTATGATAAGCGGCAAGATGGCACACAGGCAGCACGAATCTCAGGCAAGGGTAAGATACGAGCAGTCTCACCCCACGATGTCCTTCCGTCTCGAGAGGGGCTTATGCAATCAGTTAAAGGCATTCCTGGCCCAACGGGGCATTTCGTGTTCCGATTTTGTAAAGGAAGCTATGGTTGCCAAACAGGCCCTCATTAAGGAAGCTGAGGAGGCCCGATTAGAAGGGTACAAACAGGGCTGCGAGGAGGAGAAGCTGAAGGCGAAAAGGGATATGAACAGAGCTTTGAACGATGAAAGGACGAAGCTCAGGGCGGAAAAGGAACAGGCCGTAAAAGAAGCCAGAGACGAGGGGTACAGCAGGGGCTATCAGAGAGGCAGGCTAGATGAAAGTGAGCATAGCAATGAAGTCATTAATGACCAGATAGTGAAGCTAAGGGCTGAAAAAGAAGAGTCGGTCAGAGAAGCCAAGCGTGAAGGCCACAAACAAGGTTATTCTGAGGGATACGCACAAGCTAAAGAGATGTACCTCGTTTCTTATGATTGCGTGTTTTGCGGGGAACGCATCGAGGTCGCGACTGAAAAGGAAAAGAGCACCATCAACCGGGTTGCAAAGGAATATGAATGGGGACACGAGAGCTGTCAAGCCAAAGAGGAACAGAAACGGCAGGCACAAGAAGCAGAAAGGCTAGAGAAAGAGGCTAGACGGAAGGAATTTAAAGCAAGATATGGCACCAGAGCTATGGAACGCGGCCTTGACTCGGATATTGGGCAGGCGTGACGTTCGGACAGTGTTATGCTGTTTAGCGGCACAATAATACGAGATAAGGAGCAGGGGGTCAAATTCTACTTTCCAACTCTTGTAGAGCCGCTGTTAGCAAGTCCTCAGCCGCTTGTAGTTTAACCAATTCATTCAAAAATGCACTGGCCTGTTCAAATGGGTCCAACGCACATATGTCCTTGATACCATCTAACCAGCCACCTTTCCGAGGATGCCTAGTCAGTGATGATAGCTCAAGATTAACTCTGAGCCGCAGCTTTTCTAGGTCAATACCTAGCAACGCCCAACGTATGTTACTCGAAAGTGCTGCAAGACGACGTGCCAAGAGGTCGCAGGCCAAAAGAACTGCGTACGACCTTTCGAACCTGCATCTTTCAATAAATACTGGAAAGGTACCATTATCAACCTGTAGCAAATCGAATGCAGAATGTACAGCAGACTCCAGGTCATTCAGCAGATGGCGAAAAGCTCGAAGATAGGGAAGTACCTGCTCGCCCCAAGCCTGGAGGGCAGTCCAGACTTTAGAAGTTGGAAATTTCTGCTGCAACAATCCAAATAGAGGGTCACTCTCTACCTGCAAAGGAAGTCGCTTTACATCAAGCGTTTCATGGGGTAGCCGTGCCTCCAGGTAGAGCATTTCTGTATCTTTGTTAGTAAAGAAGCGGCTAAGCGCATCGTTAGAAGCCTCATCTAGCCGCCCCAGCAGCAACTGAACAGGAGAGTAACTTGCTACATCTTCTCGCCACTTCTGAATTAGCGCTACAAGCTTTTCGTTTTCGTTGGTCTGTTGTTCCTGCGAGGTTTCCTTGCGCCGCGAAAATCCGGCGATATATCTTTCAATCTGTCGGGTGCTCCTCTGGTACTTTGCCGCAAGTTCCTCAAGCAAGTCATCGCGAGGCTCACCCATTTTTAGCCTAGCCTGGAAATAATCCGCCATCAACTGTTTATCTTGGTCGCTTATGGGCAGCCTGCGTGACGTGTCACTTCTCTCCCATTTTGAGTCTTTGACAGATGTCACTTGATGTCACCAATGCTTAGTAACTTTCAAAGCTAAGATGTCGTTGACATGTCAGCCTATTCCTATTGATATCCTAGGGTAAGTATAGATGTAATTGCGGGGTCATGCAATGCAGATTGAAGAAAGAACTGTACTGAGAGTAGGGGGGTGCAGCCTGATGGTTACTTTGCCAAAGGGGTGGCTACGTTATATGGGGATTAAAGCGGGGGACAAGGTGGATGTAATCACCAATGGGGAGATAATCATCCGCCAGAAACGAAGGAAAAGTAGCTCCGTGCGCCGCAAGCGGAGGGTTGGGGTCTTGGGTTTAGATGAAAGTCGAGGCGAGCAAAGGTGACCAAGAAGATAATTCAGCCACAACCCACTGTCAAGAGCGAGAGAGATAGCAGGATTACGGTGAATGCCAACTGGCAGCGTACCGAGAAGATGTCACCAGCGTTCAAGAGGCTCATGATGCTACTCCTGCGGGAGAGAATCGAAAATGGAAAGAAAACCACAGAGAGAGAATCTACGCGACGAGATTATCAAGTGCTGTGACTGCGGTGCAGGCTTTATCCTAACTTCTGGAGAGCGACAATTCTATTTTGACCGTAAACTAAATTTACCTAAACGCTGTCCGCAATGCAGAGCTAGGCGCAGGCAGGGGAGGGGGGCAATCAATGGGTAGATTCAAAACTTCTGATGAGTTCCTTGGCCTATTCCCTCAAAAGCCACGACAGAGAATTAAAAGTGGTTATAATGTCCTCTGCCCAGTGCACAATGATAGAAATCCCAGCCTGAGCGTGTCAATGAACAATGGCAAAATCTTGCTGCACTGCAAGGCAGGTTGCCCGACCCCGCAAATACTTGCCAAACTCAACCTATCTGAAAGCGACCTATTCCTAACTGATCCTCAAACGCCCACAATAGAGGCTATCTACCAATATCACGATGCAAACAGACAGTTACTATTTGAAGTAGTGCGCTACACCCCTAAAGCCTTCAAGCAGCGCCGACCTGACGGCAAAGGTAGCTATATCTGGAATCTCAACGGTATAACACCAATTATTTACCGGTTGCCCGATATAATCACCGCCATAACTCGCGGAGACACCATCTATATCACGGAAGGTGAGAAGGATGCTGATACTCTTATGAATCTAGGCTTGATTGCCACTACGAACCCAATGGGTTCAGGTAAGTGGAAGCCTGAATATTCAGATAGCTTACAAGGCGCTAACATGGTGCTGATCCCTCACACTGATAATGAGGGGAAAAAGCACGCAATCAGTGTGATAGATTCGTTAAAAGGGAAGGGTAAAAGCCTAGAGGTGCTACAAATACCATCTTCTGCCAAAGATGTGACCGCGTGGCTAGAGCAAGGACATACTAAAGAAGATTTGCTCTCATTAGAGACTATTACCGTTAACGAATATAAGAATATTAATATCCCTGCCGTATCGGCAAATAGCTTCAAATCGGAACAACTAAGGGAACAAATCGGAATAACTTCCCCCGCAAAATGGGGGGAGTTTGCCAAGAAATTTGATGAAATCATGCGTGAAGGGGGGTCGGACTGGCAGGATAAACGGGATATCGCGGAACAAATCGGAACAAGTCATAAAGATAGGGCGTACCGTCTCTTATTACAAAGGCGTAGAGAAGATGAGAAGATACGGGTTCATGGCCGCAACCCATATTTAATTCAGTGGATAAACCGAGATTACAAAATGACTCAACTATCTAGTGCTGAAAAGCAGAGTTTCCTTGATATTAAGCTGCCATTAAATCTCCATAAGATTGCTCAAATACCACCTGGGTCAGTTGTAGGTGTGGCAGGCTATATCAGTAGCGGGAAGACCTCTTTTTTACTTGAGACCGCAGAACTTAACGCTTTGAGTCAGCCTATGCCCCTTTATTACTGGTTTCACGAGATGTCGGAAGCAAGAATGATTATCCGGTGCGAGGATTTCCCATTGCTAATTGAAGCTCAAAAACAAGACAAGTTCTTTCCCGTGAAGCAGGGTGACTTTGAATTTGCCGATGTATTAGAGCCTAACGCCATCAACCTGATTGATTATATTGACCGAGACGACGATTTATTTTTAATTGGTGGTGATATTAAGCAGTTACAAGCTAAGCTGATTAGAGGAATTGTTGTTTTTGCCTTACAGAAGAAGCACGGGAGTGCATTTGGTTATGGAGGTTTGCCAAGTGCAAAGCTATCCAATCTCTATATAACTCTTGATACAAAATACCAGAGTGCTAAAGCCATGCACGGCGAGGCTAAGATAGTAAAGTGCAAGGATTGGGTGGATAATAACCCCGTTGGTCTGCATTGCGAATATTATACTGGGGGTAAGCACGGGAAGCTATTTTTAGACGGAGAATGGAAGCGACCTAGTGAATAATCTCAAGGAAAGACTTGACAAACTTACTTACTAAGTATATATTATTAGGTATGAAAATAAATATATTTAAGTGCCTGAGATGCGGGCATGAGTGGCCTAGTAAACAAGAGCATCCGAGGATATGTCCCAAATGCAAATCGCCTTATTGGGATAGGGAGAGGAGGCATCCAAAATGAAAGCAGCAATCTACTGCCGGGTATCAACTGAAGACCAGGAGCGGGAGGGGACAAGTTTGGAAAGTCAGCAGGAAGCATGTCTGAAAAAGGCAAAAGAGCTTGGCTACCAGGTAGATGAGGGGTTTCTTGTCAGGGAAAGCTATTCAGGCTTAACGCTAGATAGACCAAAACTATCTCAGTTACGAGAATGGGTAAGGAATAGAGAAATCGAGGCTCTCATTTGCTATTGCTTGGATCGCCTTAGCCGCGACCCCACGCACTTCATTATCCTTCAGGAAGAATTAGAGCGAGCTCGTGTTGCGTTAATCATGGTCACCGAGGACGTAGATAGTTCAGACATGGGCAAACTGATAGCCCACATTAGAGGGTTTGCTGCGAAGTTAGAAGCCGAGAAGATCAAAGAGAGGACAATGCGCGGAAAGCGCGAGAGAATAAAGAACGGTAAGCTGCCAACGGGACGGGGTATTTTATACGGTTACAGTTATGATAAGGAGTTTGGCATTAACGTGGCAAATGACAAGCTAGACATAGTAAAGATGATAGGGCAATGGTTAATACAAGAGGGTATATTTCTAAACGAGGCTTGCCGAAGGTTAATGGAGAAAGGTATACCAGCCCCCAAAGGTGGACATAGGTGGAGCCGGGGAACTGTAGGACGCATCATGCGTAACCCTGCCTATGCCGGTAAGAGCTATGCTGGTAAGACTAAAACAGAAGGCAAGAAGCGTGTTAGCTGGCCTGAGGCAGACCACATTTTAATTCACAATGCCGTTGACCGTACCGCTTTTACTTGGGAAGAGTGGGAACTTGTCCAAAAGCAGTTAGACAGAAATAGAGAATTATCCCCACGCAACCAAAAACTAACATACTTGCTATCTGGTAGGCTCTTTTGTAAGTTATGTGGTAGGAAATACTATGGCGTCCCCATGCATGGTAAGCCCTATTATCGATGTAGCGGGCGGCTGAGATTACTTTCAGACAGACGCTGCACCGGTAAGACTATAGACGCTGGGCATCTGGATGAGGCCGTTTGGGCTGAGGTTGCCAAAGCACTTGAGAATCCGAGGATTATCCTAGCAGGTTTACAGCAATCAAAAGACGGCATAAATCAAGAGAGTTTTTTGGAAGAGGAACTAGACCGCATAGTAAAGAGGCTCAGGGCTCTCGATAAAGAACAAGAGCAATTGTTACAATGGGCCATGAAAGGCTTCCCAGAGGATATAGTAGTTAGGGAGAATGAGAAGATAAACCGTGAGAGAACTGAACTACACAGGGCAACTCAGGAGACCGAGAAAAAGCTAGAGCAAGCCAAAGAGAGCCATATTGACCTTGAAAAGATAGAGGACTTTTGTAATATTGCCAGCCAAAACCTGGCAGATTTCGGATATTCTGAAAAGAAACTAGCACTCGAAGCGTTGAAGATAAAAGTTTGGATAGATGGTGATAATCCCCCCAGGCTACAGGGTATTTTACCTGTCCCCAGCG
>Ga0315533_1001696_pt1 | contig 16449 bp, 24 predicted proteins | sample SalMarSW160130MG_FD_203081 | JGI IMG/M metagenome (GOLD analysis project Ga0315533, IMG submission 203081) | Salt marsh sediment microbial communities from the Plum Island Ecosystem LTER, Massachusetts, United States - Salt Marsh Sediment SW1601-30 ... | reverse complement strand
AGTATGATTCAGGGTGAAAAGGATGAGGCGTATTGTCAAATAATCCTGCGCACGCAGGGGATCGCGGATAAAGAGGGACTGCGCACCGAGCTCGAGGCGGCGTTGCACAAAGAGGAATGAAAGAAGTTTCCCTCACTACTCACCGCAGGACTGAGTTTCTCGATATCACCAGCCTCATTCAGGACACACTTACTCGATCGGACGCAAGGGAAGGGATCTGTTTCATCTACTGTCCTCACACCACCGCGGGTCTGATGATTAACGAGCGGGCCGACCCGGCAGTTGTGCACGACATCGGCTCGTTCCTGGAGGAGTGTGTCTTGGAGGACCATCCCTTGACCCATGCGGAAGGCAATTCCCCTGCTCATGTCAAAGCTGCCCTGATCGGAGGGTCTGTGCAGGTCGCCTTCGAAGAAGGGAAACTCCTTTTGGGAAGGTGGCAGGGGATCTTCCTTGCCGAGTTTGACGGCCCGCGAAAGAGGAAGATCTGGCTTGCGATCGCATCTTGACAGTGCTTGGCCCCTCCGTTAAAATGAACCACTGATTGGGTCAGATGCCAGCGTAGCTCAATTGGCAGAGCAACTGATTTGTAATCAGTAGGTTGCCAGTTCAAATGTCAAGTGGCCTGCCAATCTTCCTTTGTGCGATTCTTCCCCTGTCAAAGACCGTCTAACTACCCCGTTTTTGTGTTGGTACATGGTACAGCTTTTCATTCGGGCGAAGCAAATGGGATGGCCGAACGTGGAGGGTTCCTTCGTATGATGATCCTCGACGGCCTGAAAGCCCATGACATCAAGCGGGTGATCGCTCAGAACCTTAGCGAAGTCCAGGAAATTTACAGCGATGCGGCTATCAGATTGTTCTTCTTGGCTGAGTTTGGCTGCCATCAGTCTGTGGCCCACGCCTACGATGAATACGTTCTAGGCGAAGCCCACGTAAACACGATTGAGAATGCGTGGAGCCTATTCAAGGGGGCACTAATCAGTGTATACTATCACGTGTCGGCGAAATGGTTACAGGAATATCTTGATGAGTTTGCGTTCAGGTACTCTCATCGGCATGAGAAGGCTAAACTGATGGATCTAGTTCTGGCTATTTGTTAGCGCGTTCACAATTTGAAGCAACCATGCAATTCCCAAGTTCCTGTCTGCCATGCTTCTCCCAGCGGCCAGGGATCGGAAAAAGACGGAACATATCCGACAACGGTCATTTGTTCATTGTCCCAATTCTGCTTCTCTGCTAGTCCCAGCGACCACGCATTGAACTCTCTTAGCACTTCCCTTTTTTGTGCGGCAACACCAACTGGGGTTGCCACTTGAAATGCAATGTAAGCAGCGTCTGGTAATCCACCAAAAAGCGAGTCGTCCTCAATCACTTCCTTGAGGAAGTAAGAGCCAATCGCGCACAGAAGGCCCCAGCGATCACGAACCATTCCCAGTTTCTTCTTCAATTTCTATGTCCCCCGATGCCGTTCTGGACTGTTTTTCCCAAAAAGATTTGGCATCGATTTCTGCTATAGTCAGCGTATCAGCCCAACCACGCACCGGATCGTATCTTGCGTTAATATCAACCCTTCTTGGTTCTTCTCCAGGAACAAATACGTGTTTGTGGGGTCTAGCATGAGCAGTGTCATATCTAATGAGTTCTTTTGAGGTGCTACCCTTACCGATAAGCACCTGAACAACAAAATCGGTAACCTCTTTCTTGACCCGCGTGAAGCTTACACGGAGCCTCGATTCTTCGTCCAAAGCCGAAAAGAATTCCTTTTCTTGTTCCGACATGCCAATTATTCATCTTAGGCACTCCGGGAACATGAACAAAATGTGGCGTACGCTGCTCAAAAGGGATAAGCGCCTTTTGGATGCGCGATTTTGCGCCTAACTAGAAAACCCGTTTTCGCAATCTCTTCCCTATTCATCCCGATAAACGTCATTTGGAAACCTGTATTTGAAAGGCGGAGTAACCCGGCTTGCCTACCGCCTCTCTGTGTCTGTGGGTTCTATCTGTTGAAGCTCTAACCGCGCTTTCATCTCGCACTCAAACAGCCGCGTTACAAGAGTCTCAACTGTCAAAGGCGTTTCTGCTGGACCGTCCGGATTGTCCAGGTCACTGAAGCTGGCTTGTAAGTCGCTGAAGACTTCAGCCCGGATGGCTGCATTGATAGGGTATTTCATCATGTCACTCCTCCTTTGCAGGTACAGTCAGCCCACTGTAGGTCTGCGATTGCATACATAGTGACCCTAGGTTACCTTACCCGAAGGTCGCCGAAGGTATCGAAGGACGGTTTGGCTTAGGACGATCATCACCCTGGTAACGGCAACGAACCCAAGAACCCATAGCGAGGCCGCCATCTCAGGTTTTCCTTCTCTCGGCGAAGATTTCGTGGAGAACATTAAAGAAAAGTTTAGGTGTTATATACTCTTGGATCTCTGGCGGAAAAAGCGACCGCTTCTCTTTCTTCGGAGCTGGAGCGATTTTCCCTCTACAAGAAGGGCACTGCGGTGGATAATGGTGATCGGCCTCCGCTTGGGTCATTAGATGAAGTGCAATTCCACAGTTAGAACAGAAAATCATGTGGCGCACCGTAGTTCGCTCTATTTCTTCCAGAAGCTTGGGCGATTGGACGACCTCCATAGTCCCCTCCTTTTTTGAGGGGCCGGGCGACTCAGTTTTAGTTACGCCGCGGAGTCTCCTGCGAGATCCCCAAAAACAAAGAGGCGAGTCGCCCGGCTCTTGCCCTGGATAGCCCCACCGCTGTGTTTTTGGCCCTGGTGTCACACCCGGATTTTGTGGGGCTACCACCGCTGTGGTTCTTCGCACCCAGGGTCGCGTCTGCAACCTTTAACGGGTGTGCGGGCTACCTCTACCTATAACATACGATGTCAGCACTCAGATGTCAAGTGCTTGCTAATGCTTGCATGTGCAGAATCCCCTTTAGGCTTGACATTGGCGCAACATTACAGATAATGCATGTCAAGGCGAGCGGATCATGGAAGAGCCAAAGCGACCAAGAATAACCATTAGTTTCCCAAACTGGGCGCAAGAACAGCGACTCCTTGAGCGACTTCAGAAGATAGCGAAGACTCAGCGGAGGAGTCTCAATTTCCTAATTGTCGATGCTATAAATGCCTTTGTGAAGACCACTGAGAAGAAGCAGAAACAGCGAAGATAGATTAAGCCGGGATATAATGGCCCCACTATGGAGTTCCTGGGGACGTTGCCGGCGGCGACCTTTTGGAGCGCTTACTCCCTTAGCGCTCCCAAGGCCGCGTCGTTGGTGGCTGCTGCTTCTGCGTATACGCGCTTCGGGACCCTAGGGCCACACTGCGGGGTTGACTAGGGGAAGCAACAGACGCCCTATGGCTCGTTCAGGCGGCCTAATAAGGCGATGGCTAGACAGACACACCTTCTTCTTGACATATCGTCATGGTATGACACAGACGACCCTATTTCGCCTAGTGATTAAAGCATCCCTTCCGGCTTTTCTGGTTCTGGCGGGGCATTGTATCGCGCGGAGAACTCTACGTCGGACATTAAGAAGAAACCCAGTGCCTCAAATAAGGCAATTATCGCAGGAATAAAAGTCCAGCAAAATAAAAGATAAAGGATGCCCGAGCCAGGGCGTTCAAGATAGAATTTATGTATACCGACTCCACCGAGAAAAAAGGCAAGCATACCAGCCACCATTCGGCTCTTGGGCCTATCCAAGGCTGTTGGGGTTGCCTGCTGTAACGGGCGCGCTTGGCGGCCACAGCTTGGACAGACAACTGCATCGTCGGCTATCTCTTTTCCGCAGTATTGGCAGTACATCCCATCACCTTACGGCGGGCGATACTCAATGGAGTTGCACAAGAGTTTAGAGCACCGCCCGCCCTTGAGAGCGGCGAACCATGAAAAGATCGGCGAGATCCGCTTTCTGAAAAGACTCAGGGCACGCCACTCTCGGTCTCAGGATACGATATAAGACCGCAACCGTCAAGATATGGTGCTATATCTTGCATTGTGATCGAGTTAAGCGCCTTCCTCGCACAGATCGGCCTTTGTCAGCTTTTTCTTCTTGATCCACTCTGCGAGGTCCTCGCCGTCCTCCGTCACCTTAGCCTTGTTCTTCATCGGTCTCCCTTACCGAAGCGCTTAGAAGGGCCCGGGTTCGCTTAGACGACTTAGACTCCCTTTTGACCCGATTTACTCTAAAACGATCCACTGAGAGGCCCGTCAATCGTCTCCGTAAGGTCGAGCTGGACTACATTACCCCTTGAAAAGCAGGTAACAGGCCCGCTTGACTTCTTTTCTTCTCTCTCCATGTGTGGTAAGATGAAGCACTTATGAGGAGGTGCATCACATGCCACAAAAGACAATCCTCGACAAGCTCTCGATCTACATTCCACAGCCGAAGATGGGAGAGAAGCCTGTTCAGCGGTTGATGAAGCTAGCAGACAGGAAGGACCGCTCGATCAACTACCTGGTTGTGGAGGCGATTCTTGAGTACCTCAAGCGGGAGGAGAGAAAAGCGTAATGGACATTAGGTTTCCGTTCCTCTCGATTCTCGCTACCGCTCTCTTAGCATTCTTTATCTTCCAGGGCGGCGATGTCGAGCTTTACTCCTGGGAAGTGGGGGCCAACATTACCCCCGATGAAGTAAGGGTGACGGTTGACCCGACCATCGCTATATGGGTTGACTCGTTGTATGACACAACTAGCCACTGCGGATATTCGCTGGGGGGAATCATGGTCATGGATGCAAGATACCGCCAAACTGAACAAGGGAATCATCTAACTCAACACGAGTTTAATCACGCAAGGCAACAGCGTGCCCTTGGGTTGTGGTTTATCCCGGCTAGCTTCTTCTTGAATTTAGAGGGCGAACCCTACTATCTACAAGGGCGTCCGTATGATGAAAGGTTCAAGTTTCTCGCAAGGTGTAACGAGAGGATGTGGCAACCGCCTTTTGAGTGGCCTAACCAGTGGGGTTTTCTCACGCTTACGATTGCCCAGCACCCGTAATTTCTGCAAGCCTTTTGTCGATCCGCTTCTTCGCCGCCATCTTCACCTTCCCCTTGGCAAGCTCAAGCAGTGCGATCTCTTTGGCTTGTTGTATTTCTTTCTCTAAAGCTACGTCCTCGCGCTCTACCCAGACGATCTTCCCTCGCTCCGTTTTAGGTTTTCCCCCCTTGATCGTAACTCGCACATTGCCGGAATTTAGGACGGGGGGAGCCTTATCAATATAAGGTATCAGAGTAGTGTGCCCTGCCGGAGGTGCTTGTGCCTCCACAACAGCTAAATCTTCATCAGTTTCAAGTGCTGCAATCGTTCCATCTTTCCGAAACCAATATCGTGTGTACGTCATGCTGGAACCTCCCAAACTATATAGGTAGCTTTCCCTTTCTCCCACACATCCTGTGCGGGTAAACCTCCCAATATCGCACTTGCTGTTAAGATATACAAATGCAGACTAGTATGCGAACCCGCAGAGAGACTTTCGTAATTAGTAGCCCCTTTCTTAAAGTAATAGGTGGGCATGGGAGATATGTGTCCTTCCCAATCAGTGCGCGGATTGAACCAATGAAGCGACCCACGTGAGGCCGACACCATAACGATCCATCTCTTACCCGCAGGCACAGTCTTGCTTGCGCTATTCCAAACATGGATTGCCCCAGGCCAATTTTCCACAGCCGCAGATCTGTAATCCCCTTCAGTATATCCTGTGGCACCCACAACCCCCGCCTCGATTAAGCGGCCTCCCTGGAAGAGTCCATTAGATATAATCGTCTGTCCATTTGTGTCCTTAAAAGTTTTGCCATACACGTTCCCGCTTGTGTCAACATAGAATTTCTTGTCACCGCCGTAATAATAAGCAAATGGATATGTGCTATTGGCCATTTCTGCGCGAGTGGTGCCGGAAGCAGTTCTCACTGTCAGTCCCGTCATTATTCCTGCCCTGATTTCATCAGCCCTGTGGTATTCATCTAAGCATTTCATAACCTTGGGCGCCGCTTTTTCTTCATTGAGCGTGAGTTTGAAACGGCCACAATCGGTATGCTCCCTAAGCCATTTCTCATCTAGCCCAGCATCTAAGAAGATCTGAGCGATTTCTTGGTTAATCTCCGCCGGTAAATCGGGACAATCTGTCGGCTCGTCCTCCAGGATTTCCATTGTTCTTATCCTTCGGCCTTTCCAAATAGCCTTCTCTACTGGGAATTCCTTTCTTACCACAGCGTAGCGAATTACCCCGCCGGTGCCCGCAGTTTGGGATTCGACACTACGTATAGCAGCCCCACTCGTTGCAAGAAGCCGCTCTACACAAGAGTTTAGAGGTCCTTCGTACGGCTCCCACGGCGCATTGGGGAGGATCTGTTCGATGTCCTGATAAAACTGCTCTTGTTCGTCTTCGTCCTGGAAGCCGATAACAAAAATGCGCCCCGGACCCTCACCGAAGATTCGTAGCGGGTTTGGCTCGATTACATGATGCACCACGCCCGCAAGAAAAGGCACACCACCCGCAAGACCGCCACAAAGTACACCTACCCCAAGAGCATCGTTGTCAGGATCGACGCTAACGGGTAAGCGGTTTAAGAAGCTCTGCCATTCGTTCCCTAAATGAGATTCAAGGGAAGCGAAAAGGGCTTTGGGTCTGCAATTCTCATTAACCGCAAGCCTAACCCTAAGGGCCTCAATAGCAGAAGCCGCAATGTGTTCAATACCAAAACGGATCGCGAAAATCGAATCTGTGAGCCGTTCAATTTTGTCTACATCCTCTTGGATAAAGTTCTTATCGCCAAGAGGTCTCTGAATGCAGCCATCTGCAACCAATACAGCTCCATCTAAAACAGTCATACCTATTGCCATTGACATATTCTCTCCTTCAAAGAATGTTGGTTGTATACATACATCAAGTCGTTCTTGAGAGTGGCGGGGACCCCGTAAGGGACCCCCGCTTTACTCGCAGCGAAAAGGCAGAAATTCGCATATTCTCATTTGGCCTAGGAACTCCCCAGAAATTTTTCGGGATTCGCTTAGATCAATTTTACTGATTTCTAAAGAGTGGGCGGGGCGCGCCGAAAAAGAGAAAAACGAACACCCCGCCCGGATTAGGAGTAGAACAGAGTTGGGAAAGCGAGGTGGCGACCCAGCGCTCTGCTCGGGAGGGAAAGGTAAACAGGATGCAACCTTGCCCCGTCTACCAGGTGATATGATACCCACGCTTGTGGCATGGGGTAAGTCTTTCTCGTATGTAAAAGTCCTGCAACAGCCCGTGCTCTGTAGCGGTATGCTCTCCGGGGCTTCGCGCTAAGGCTAACTAACCCGGGGAGGGTACAAGAGAGTTTAATGCACGACCTTCACACATAAGCTGTAGGCTGCTTGGCTACGACGTTACAGCTTCCACAGCACACAGCAACTAGCTTGCCTGCAAACCTGTTATCTAGCCTCTGTTCTGTGTGCTTTGTCCTATTTGTTAGTAGCTACCATCGCTCTTGTATCTATTGTAAGTGTCGGAAGGTCCAGGCAACTACTCCTAGCCGGCTAACCTCATGCTGCGGACGCCCCTGGGGGCCGTCGCCTGGTCCAGCCGTAGTCGCTGGTTAAGTTGACTGATCGAGCTGCACTCTCACCTAGCTCGACCCCACAACGGCCATTAACGGGCCTCTCAGTTGATCGAATAGGAGGGAAAGCAGGATAAAAGCGACAATAGGCCTCTGAGAGCATCTCTCTCATGTTCTTTCTTGTCCGACAAACGTTCGGATAACGGACGCTATACCCTTGACAAACTCCCTTCCTATATCGTATACTTCTAAGTGAAGGAGGTCAAGATGATAACCGGAAAAGGATTGAAAGCGGTCGGATACATACGAGTCTCCACCGAAGAGCAAGCGAAGGAAGGCGTGAGCCTCGAAGTGCAAGAGTCTCGTATCCGGTCTTACTGCGAGGCGAAAGACTGGGAGCTAGTCAAGATGTACCACGATGAGGGAGAATCAGGCAAGGATCTCAAGCGGCGCGGAGTTCAATCGCTCCTCGAAGACCTCAAGGGCAACGGCGTTGACGTTGTGGTGGTCCTCAAGCTGGATAGGCTCACCCGATCTATCCGAGATCTTGGAACTCTGATTGAGGACTTGTTTGACGGCGTGAACCTTGCCAGTGTAGAGGAGTCCTTGGACAGCTCTACAGCCAACGGTCGCATGGTGGTCAATCTCCTTGGCACCGTTGCACAGTGGGAACGGGAGATCATCGGAGAACGAACCAAGGCCGCACTAGAGTATAAAGCCGATCAAGGTGAATGGTGCGGGCGAATCCCTTACGGGTTTAAGATTGACGATACCGGCAAGCTTGTTGAGGACGCCATACAGATAGCGAACATCGTCAAGATGAAACGGGCACACCGGCGCGGTCAATCCGTGCGGACGATAGCTAAACGCTTCAACGTGAGCAAAAGCACAGTTCACAAGGTCGTAACGACGGATCTAAGGGCCCTTAAATCCTTTCGCCAAGCGACGGCAGTAGCGGCGCTAGCTCGATGAGTTCGCGTTTATGTATTCGCATCGGAAAGAGAAGAGCGCTATGTTCGACCTGGCGCTAGAGCCATGATCTTTAGGGTAGTAGCTATTGAATAGACAAATTGCATAAATCCTCCCTAAATACGCCTTTGTGATAAGCGCTTATCGGGTTGAACAAGCGAGGCCACTCTTCTATCCTTGCCATGCTGTGACAACAAAGAAATTAATTGGCTATTGGCTGGAATTAGAACCGTATGGTACACAGGAAAATCCAGTCTTCTCACCACCAGAACCAAGAATAAAGGCAACGCTGCGCTGTAAAGAATATCAATTAGCCGGAGAGGTAGACTTCTTCATTGATACAGGCTCTACACTCACCACAATCTCCCCAAAAGATCGGGACAGGATTGTGATTCCACCGTATGCGCTAAAGAAGGAATATCCAGACATGATTCGTTTCGGCGGCGGGGAAAGAGTGCCTATGCGGTTTCTATTGAATATTATTCTAGAATTCTCCACACAAGAGGGAACTAAGGAATCAATTTTTCGGGAGAAGATCGCTATTGCTTGCCCATCTGCGCAGCAGAAATCTAAGCTGAAGAAACTAGATTCGATTCTGGGGCGCGATTTCCTTCAGCAGTGCAGAATTGATCTAGCAGCACCTTTATTGAGCCTGGAATATATTGAACAGTCCCATCGGGGAGAGTAGCTTCGTAACCAACAATCCGCCACGTCAGATCGATTTCACCTAGCGTTCCGCTGGTAGTTGGCGAGCACGAGGTCGAACAGTCTTCCTTTTTCGTGTCTGTGACTATATCGGAACGCAAATTCATCTAAATACTCCTTTAGGTACTTTGCGCTGACGATGCACCGAGAATATCGGCAAGAGTGGTCACTGCAACGCGATGATCAGGCCCGCCCTCCAGCATCGAAATGGCCCTAGCGAGCTTCTCAAAACTCGTTGAAAGCGATGAAAGCCGCTCAAGCAGGCTGTTTGCTTGCATCGAGCCAACATCGCCGTCAAAGCCTTCGCTCGAAACTCGTTGCGCTATCTTGTCTATAGTTTCCTTGAGTGTCTCTGCTATATTGTACGCCGAATCCAATATATCCAAACGTTTCTTGGCCTCTTCCTTGGCCCTTAGTTCCCTAATTTCTCTTGCCAGCCGCTCGCCATATTCTTGCCTCATTGCGACCCAGCCCCCACGGCTACAATGCGTTTCCATTGTAGATTGAGGAATGCCTGTCTCAATTGCCAGCTCTGGTACAGTGAGACTCGACTGCACGTACCGCTCCCTTGCCGCTAGCCAATCACGCTTGACTGCCATCGTATTCTCTCCTATCTAGCATATTGGTCTTCCTCAAGTAAACGGCTGATCCTCACTAGAGGTCCGCCGTACCGCCTTGCTACTTCGGAAGGAACATGCCGTTCGATTCCTAAGAAGCTCGCTAACGTCTGTCTCGCCCTTGACTTGAACGGCGAAGGCCCTGGGGAACCGCATTGTTTCCATACCTCTTTCCATGCCATCTCAGCCACGCAAAGACGTTTCCATGCGTCGAAGGTAGAGGCAAAGGCGTCCACGACTCTCTCGGTTAAGAGATCCAACTCTTTGATTGCCTCACGCTGTTCGCGCTCAAGCCAGACTTTCTCATCATTCGTTTGGCGCTTACTCGTTAGGGCCATTGATCGTCTTCTCGACGGATTCGCTCTCTTCGACTTGTGTCCCCTGGGGAGGAGAAGCCTCTGCTCGAAGTTCCTCGACTCCTGCGATTAACTCCTTTTTGCGGGCAGCCCTTTTTTCATCTGCTATCTTCGCAGCGGATTCGTCCTCTTTAGCTTTTTTGCGGGCAGCCCTTCTTTTTTCACTAGATATTATGAGCCCGACTTGCGCTGTGGGACCAAGGATTTCTGCAACTCGTTTTTGGTCGCTGGTTTGGGACATTCGCGGTCGTTTGTCTAGTCCGAGGAAAGAGTAGATGTCGCGTCTTGCCGATGTCACAAATGGTCGATCCTGATTGAGGTATCGAGGACGACCCCGCTCATTCCATTGCTGGGTCCAGCGCTTCTCAACCTCCACCAGCTTGTCATATTCCTTCTTCAAACTACGTATTTTTGCCATGACTTTCGCACACGCGACGTTCCTTGCCTTTTCCGCAGCGAACCTCTCCTGCTCCAACCAAATTCGCTTGTTAGATTCGGCCTGTTCTCTAACGGCTTGCTCGATCTGAGCACGGAGGACATCGTTCGCGCTTTGTATCGCCGTCCGCTCCTTCTCTAGCGTTTCCTTGCTATGTAACAGCTCGACTTGTTCTTCCGGGGTTGTCGCCTGGGTCTGCTTAGCTGCAAGCCCCTCAAGTTCTCCAATGATCTCAGTTAATCGCCGTTTGTTCTTTTCTACCAGTTGCGCTTTACTAAGTGGCATTAGCGCATCACCTCTGTTGCTTCTTCCAGCGACAGCTTTGAGCCTGTGCGAGGGTCCCTCGGCCAGTCGCGGTCCTCGCGTTCCTTTTGAACGCGACCGACCCACTCTAGCACCCCGTCAATCGTGTTGGATTCAGTCAGGCGATATTTTCCTCCCATCATCCCTGCTCGATGGCAAGCCTCTTGGAATAACCCCGGATCTCCCTTGAAAATCTCAGCAAGCTGGGCGACTTGAGGATAACGCTTTTCGACCGAAGCCAGTGCATCCCAAGCATCGATGCCTTTATCCTCAGCCATCTTCAAAGCTAACTCTTCCAAGAAGTGATTCGGATAAACTGTAAGCTCTGGATCACGCGCCATGAGCGGATTTTCAGCCGCAGCGGTGAGCGCAGCCTCTTCACCACCAAGTCCCTTCTTTGTCATAAGCTCATTCATCCTCTTGACAACAAGATCTTGGTGGTCGTCATAATGTGCTAGATCCCAGCAGTAGTCACGCAGGGCTCTAATCAATTCCTTCATTTCAACTCCTTTTAAGTTTTATTTGTATCGTTGTCGTGGCGTGTATACGCCGTGCTGTCTCGTCGCTTGGCAAGGGCGGCCTCAAGAACTGCCAATGCACCCGGATTCAAACGGCTTGTGTATAATGAGAAAGAGCGAACGCACCTACTTATCCCATTTACCGCAGACCAAGCCTCAAACTGGATAACGCCGTGCTCAGGATCGTACTTAACGCAGATCGGACCAGACCAGGCAACTTCGCTATAATTAAAGGTATCCATTGTATCCATTATATCCCCTTAAAAAGGAACTGCTGGTTCCTTTTCTTTACCGTGGAAAGGTCTGCAATCGCCATCAGGAACAGTCGCCAGTAACCTTTCCACGGAAGTCGGGAGGGTATATAACTCATCTCCTTCCTCTTCTTTTATTTCTCCCTTTCCCCCGTGGGGCGTTTTTTGTGGTAAGGTTAGAGATTTTGCGACCAGGTCTGCACATTCGACCGTTACACGCCATTTTGTGGCGACGCCCGAACCCTTCTTGTCACCGTCGACCAGGGTTAGACCCACAAGGTCATCGAGGTGCCGCCTTGTGGTGCTCGTCGGCAGGCCGACAGCCGTGGCAACGGCCGATGACGTTACCTCATCCGCTTGCCCCAGGAGATACGAGAGGATTTGCCAACGTGTGTGAGGAATCGTGTCAGTGGCTACTTGCCTGACAATTACAAAGTCCTCAGGTTCTACTGTCGCAACGCCCCGCAACATAGCCAAGGCTTGGCCGAGTTTGTAGAGCTGTTTCACAAGGCGGGTTGGTACTTCCGGTTCGGGTGTTAATTGAAGTTCCTTATGGTAGGGGTCTCTTACCGTCCCTGACCTGGCCAGAGCAACTAGCGTAGCAAGGCTATCAAGGGCCTCACCCAGATCCTCAGGCCAGCGTGGGATTTTCCCTAGCTTCACGCCTGCAATACAGCTCGCCATTGCCTCTCGCAGTTCACTTCGCATCCGCGTTTCTTTTCCGGCAGTGTTTCGGGCAGCCTTGGCGAGAGCCTCCCTTTTTGGAAGAGGTGGCCGTATTTGTAGAAACCGTTCCCCGAGTAAGCCGTATACGGATTGGTGTTGATCAATGACGGGTGTGCAACCAGCGATAAAGCCGAGCTTCCCCTCCCAGACTATACTTTCACCAGTCCCGAATTCCTTCCTGTAGCTCCCGTCTGCAATCTCACGAAGCTGGGAGAGGATGGCCTGGCGGGAATCACGGTGCATAGACAAGACGGTTGTGAAGTCCTTGAGGGTTAGAATTGTCCCTGGTTGTAGCTTCTTCAATAGACTTGCTTTCTTATTTCTTGTGTAACCAGAGAGGAAAGTCTGAGGAGTAAGGTCACTCAGAGGATAGATTTCCGGAACTCCGTTGAGCGAATTCAGGAGCTCCGTCTTCGTTCCTCCTGATGGTGCGATGATGAAGCCCCAAACCGGATCACCTGGTAAGCGGTTCGCAACCACCAACGCAAGCAAGTACCGAACCACAACGTTATCCGGAAGCAGAAGCCAGCGGTTCACAACTTCTAAACATTCTTTTACTGTGATCTTCACTGGTCCGTTGGGCGGGACCACTTTGAGAATGGGTGTTTGCTCAACTAGCTGTAGAAGCTCGTTCCTCGTGTGCCCAGCATCAAGCCAGTCACTAACGTCACCCTTTAGCGGCACCCCTGGAAGATCCAGGATACGAACTGAGCGAGCGATGCCCTGCAAAGACCTCAATATCTGCTTAGCGTGTTCGTTCCCCTGTGGGTCGTTGTCTGGAAGAATGACCACATTTCGATCCTTGAGGGCTGTGTTGTACTCAGCTCGCCATTTGCCAACCCCGCCGCAGTTCGTAATGGCAACTAGACTTAGCTCGGCTAAGGTATTAGCATCTTTCTCGCCCTCGACGATCCACACAACCGCGTTCCTGTCTGCATTGAACAGTGCGGGAAGATGATAAAGCACGCGGCGGACATCGCCTAAGCGGTAATCCCAACCGCCATTCCCATTCGGCCTTCGCTGGAAAAAGCTCTTAGGCTCTCGCCTACAGACCTCGAAAAGTAACTTGCCGGTCTCATCAGTATACGGATACACGGCAACAATCCGCGCCGCTTCCTCCCGTGTATACGGGAAGAGATCACTGGCCTTGAGGCCCGCCGCTTTGAGCACTGCCGCCTTATCACACCCAGCGTGGCAGTGGAGGAGCGTTTTACCGTCTTTGCCCTCTGAGATTGAGAGACTAGGCACTTTGTCATCATGGGCGGGGCACGTAGCTACCCACTGTCCCAGCCCCTTTCGTTTCACATTTCTAAAATGCTTCAACACCTCATCAATTTTCACGCTACTCCTTAATTCTAGTATGTTTACCTGCTTATACTGACTCCTTTCTTCCCCCAAACTTTTTAAGAATGCGATCCGTTATAGCTTCCCTGGCTTCAATGCGCGGGTCGAAATGGCAGTTTTGTTCCGATAGGATTTGCAAGCCGACTAATTCCATCCGGTCAAGGTATAAAGTGAAAGGTACTCGATCCAGAACGCACGATTTGGCGTCATTCATTCTTCCTCCTTTTCTCTTGTGAAAAACGCGAATTGTCTAGTCATCGCCCATATCTTCAAGTTTCTGAAATCTCTTCTCATCACGTTCTATAGCCAGCTTTCCCCAATCAAGGTGCTCTTGCGAGACTGGTAGAGGCTTACGGGACTGGCGCACCTCAATTGCCGTAGCTGGGGGCTCATACGGCTCCCAGGTTTCGCTGGGTGCCCGACGCCTTGAAGCGGATCGAGCGTATTGCGGCGCTCTGCTCATTTCGCGTTCCAGTCGCTTCAGCTCAAGTGTCGCTTCGTCCCAATCGGGAATGTTGGAAAGTCCTAAACGTTCATCTTGCGTAGACCGAATCGCCCTCCACGCTTTGCCACAAATTCGGGGTATCTTTTTTCGGACGCCGCTCTCTGACAAACCCCAATTGAATGCACAAAGGCCGATGTCTCCTTCTGAGTCGATATAATCCCTAATCAAAAGAGCTTCGCCGTCCGGTAGGATCTTCCGCCATTGGCGAGCTGTTATCTCATCAGCGATGAGCGCAAAATACCTCGCTAGTTGAAATCGTCGTTTAGCCGGCGAAACTGATTTACCCTTGAGAACATAAGCCTTCGCTCCGTATGTCTCAGCAGATACGGGATCGAGCGAGAACCTAACAGCTTCATCCACTTTCCAGCGCCGTTTACGAGGGTCGTAGGTTCCCAGGAGCTTTACGTCGGTTCTTACGATTTCTTTGTTGACTTCATCGCGCAGGATCTTGTACCCAAAGATGCTCCACCATGCCTTGAAGCCAAATCTAGCCTGTGGTTTCCATTGCGGGAAAACTTTCTCAATGCAAAGGCCAGCAGTTACGTCCTTGAGGAACCCATGATCCCCATCCTCAGTTTTGCCATAGAGCGAATGCTCTTTGAGAATTCGCCCTCCTAGTGGAAAACGATTAAGCCGTTCAATGATTTTTTCTATGTCAGGCCAGATCGCTTGTATCTTAAGCTCATCGAACGCGGGGCCTTCTTTGTTCCATAAAGTTTCAGATTGCAACATGGCACCCTTGATCTTGGAGGTTATCCGGTTCTAGACCCAAGTTTGCTCCTCTTGAGCCAACCGGGGCGACTTTGTGGTATAGGGGGATGCGCCGCGCTTGTATTCCCACAGCGTTAAGGTCAATCGCTAGCTGCCTCTCAAATTCGTAACCTCTGCTCCTGCTTCTTCGTCTACTCATGTTCTGTCTCACTCCCAAAAACAAAAGCCCCTCAAAGCAGCGAATATCGCTGGTTTGAGGGGACTGGCTAGGCCGCCTTTACGGGGGCCAGTTGGGCCTCTTACAGCAATACTATACCATCAACATCAAGCGTTGTCAAGCCGTTTCGCTTTGTAGACCTTAAACCCTTATCTAGTGGTATCAAACAGCCGATCCACCGGGCTCGCCTTCGCATGAGCCTCTCGCAGTCCCACTCCAGCTAGGTTTACGTAGATCTGCGTGGTTGATATGCTGCTGTGGCCCAAGATTCGTTGAAGACTAAACGGATCGCCGCCGTTTACGATGTACATCGTTGCCATGGTGTGGCGGAGAATGTGGGGAGTTACGCGGACTTCTTGAAGACCTGCTTTCATCGCTAATCGCTCGATGATTCGCTCCACGTTGCGCAAATCGAGCCGACTGCCTTTGCGACTGGCGTAAAACGCCTTCTCAGGGGTGGCGATACCTCGCACGTTCAACCATCCCCGGATAGCCTGGAAGAGTTTCCTTCCCATGAAGATATATCGCTCCTTGTCGCCCTTACCCTTGCGGATACGAATACTCAGGTCTCGCAAGTTGACATCCTCAAGTTCCAGGGCGACTAACTCACCTAGCCGGATGCCTGTGTCCAAGAATGTCAGGAGCATCGCATAGTTGCGAATTCCCGTCCATGCGGGTTGCTTCGCAGCTCGAACCAAGCGCTTGATCTGATCCACAGAAAGAATCTCTGGGTATCTGTTCGGCGCCTTGGGGATCTCTACATTCTTCATGGGGCTTGTCGCAACGAGGCCTTCACGGACGAGGAAGTTGCAGAAACAGCGGATGGAGCGCATGTGAATCCCAACAGAAGTCTTTGCCAGACCTGCTCCCAGAAGGTGGACGATGTAGCCTCTGATTTGAACCGAGGAAGGTATCTCAGGCTCTTCATCGGCAGTAGCCAGGAATCCCCTTAGCTTTTTCAAGCTGGAGGTGTAGGTCTCCACTGTTCTGTCAGCGAGTGCCTTGGCCTTGCAGTAGGTGACGAATACCTGGACCGCCGCGTCGAATGTTATGCCCTCCATGACCGTCTAACTTCCCTTTTCGGGTGCAGTTCGACCGTCTTTGGACTTTGCCGTCTAGAAAACCCGCGAAAGCGGAAGATCTGGCTTGCGATCGCATCTTGACAGTGCTGGGCCCCTCCGTTAAAATGAACCACTGATTGGGTCAGATGCCAGCGTAGCTCAATTGGCAGAGCAACTGATTTGTAATCA
>Ga0315533_1001694_pt1 | contig 16456 bp, 18 predicted proteins | sample SalMarSW160130MG_FD_203081 | JGI IMG/M metagenome (GOLD analysis project Ga0315533, IMG submission 203081) | Salt marsh sediment microbial communities from the Plum Island Ecosystem LTER, Massachusetts, United States - Salt Marsh Sediment SW1601-30 ... | reverse complement strand
ACCGCTTCAGGCATATCACCATCACCAACCGCCTTGATAAAGCCGGGAATGTCTATCTCCACGGGGCAGCCATCAATGCAGGGGTGCTTAGGGCACTGGATACAGCGGCCGGCCTCGGCTTGAGCCTGCTCCAAGCTATAGCCCAAAGCAACCTCATTAAAGTTCCTCGCCCGCAACCCGGGGGCTTGCCGGGGCATAGATACTCGGTTCAAGTCAAGTTTGGCCATATATACTAACCTCCGGGCGCCTAATCAAGGATGAATGCCGCTTTGACTCTGCCACCGCTCCAAAGAAAGTTTTTCCTCATCAAGGTAGATACGCTGACGGGCAAAGAGTAAATCCCAGTCTACCTGATGACCATCAAACTCAGGGCCATCTACACAGACAAACTTGGTCACCCCGCCCACTGATACCCGACAACAACCACACATGCCGGTGCCATCAACCATTATCGGATTCAGGCTGACAATGGTCTTAACCCCGAAGGGCTCGGTGGTTTTAGCGCAAAATTTCATCATAATACTCGGGCCAATAGCGATTACCCGGTCAATCTTCTCGCCACTTTCCAGCAGCTCTTTCAATGGCTCGGTTACCACTCCCTTGCGAGCGTAGGAGCCGTCATCGGTAGTAACTATTAATTGGTCGCTGACACTACCTAGCTCATCCTCCCAAAAGAGTAAGTTCCGGCTCCGTGCTCCCATAATGGAAATAACCTTGTTGCCCTTTATTTCTAAAGCTCTGGCGATAGGCACTATGGTGGCAACAGCAAATCCTCCAGCCACACAAACTACAGTACCAAATTTCTCAATGTGAGAAGGTAAACCCAGCGGGCCGATAAAATCAGCAATAGAATCGCCAGCTTCCAACCAGGCCAGTCGGTGAGTAGTCGTTCCCACTTCCATAAAGACAATGGTAACGCTGCCCTCTTCCCTGTCCCAATCGGCAATGGTTAATGGAATACGCTCACCTCTCTCATCAATCCTGATGACAACAAACTGCCCTGGTTGAGCCTTCTTCGCCACATTAGGGGCGGCAATCTTTAACAGATGAATACTGGGCACTAGGTTCTGCTTTAGTAATATTTCATACACGTACCTTAGTCCTCCCCAAGAATTTATCATCAAAATAGTATATCATTCAAGTCATTAAGTATTGCGTAATTGCCGATTAAGGTATAAGATAGTAAGCACGAGCATTATATAAAAGCCTAATCTATTAACTAAATTAATTTACGAGGTGGTGATAATGAGTATAGAGCCAGTTCACATCGGGTTTGGCAATATATTAGCCATGAATAGAGTTATTGCCATAGTTTCCCCAAACTCAGCCCCTATTAAACGCACCATCCAAGAAGGGAGAAACAAAGGACTACTAATTGACATGACCAACGGCAGAAGAACGAAAGCCGTTATCATCACCGATAGCGGGCACATCATTCTGGGTGCCCTTGCCCCGGAAACTATTGCTGGACGGTTACAAGGAAGTCGGGGAGGCTCAGGGCTAAGATTCGAGCAAAGCGATGAAAAAGGCGAGTCATGAGAGCCAGTCCCCGTTCAGCTTACCGACCAAGCCACTACTCGTAGTCCTCTCTGGTCCCTCAGGGGCAGGTAAAGATGCCCTTTTAACCAGGATGAAAGAGTTAGGCTCCCCGGTTAAATGTATCACCACGGTAACTACACGAGCCCAGCGAGCTAAAGAGAGAGACAATGTAGACTATCACTTTGTCTCTGAGAGAAAGTTCCAGGAGATGATTAAAAATAATGAGTTATTAGAGTGGGCAAATGTCTATGGCAATTGGTATGGCGTACCTAAACAGCCAGTCAAACAAGCCCTGGACAGGGGGCAGGACGTACTAGTAAAGGTTGACACTCAAGGGGCAGCTACTATCAAAAAAATCCTGCCTGAAGCGGTGTTCATCTTTGTGATACCCCCGTCAATGGCAGAACTTATGACCAGGGTCAAGCAGCGCCATACTGAATCACCCTTTGACTTAGCCTTACGCATAAAAACCGCTGAGGAAGAAATAAAACAACTACCCCTATTTGACTATATAGTAGTCAACAAACGCGATGAAATTGACCTGGCAGTATCGGAGATTAAGGCGATTATTACTACCGAAAAGTGTCGGGTAAGCCCGCGGAAGATTGCTCTATAGGCTTACTTAGAATAGCGGGCGTAATAGCCGGGCAAATAAATAACCCAGCCCACCACAGATAGGGAAGGTTATTATCCAGGCGAGGACAATCCGGCGCGCCACCCCCCACCGCACTGCCGAAAGCCGTTTGGTAGCTCCTACCCCCATGATAGCCGAACTGGCGCAGTGGGTGGTACTCACCGGGATGCCGAGGCGCGAAGCGCCCCAAATAACTGCCGCCGCTGAGACATTAGCCGTAAAGCCGTGAATCGGTTCCAGAGCCGTAACCCTCATCCCCACTGTCTTGATAACTCGCCAGCCGCCAATAGCTATGCCTGAGCTAATAGCTGCCGCCGATACAATTATTACCCACCACGGAATGTTGTCCCACAGACTAGCCTGCCCGGTATAAACTACCAGCGCCATAGTGATGACACCTATAGGCATCTGGCCATCATTCAGGCCATGGCTATAAGCCAGAAAGGCAGTAGTAAGCCATTGCAGACGGCTAAAAATAACTCGCATTCTAGCTGGAGCACTTCGCCGGAACACCCATAATAGAAGAACCATTAAACCAAAGCCGCCAGCAAAGCCTAAGGCAGGAGCAATAGCCACTGACGCCAGAATCCGTTGCATGACACCCCATATCACTGCTCCACTACCAGCTACGGCTACCCCGGCAGCCGCCAGCCCGGCAACAAAACCATGAGTTATGCTTACCGGCAAGCCATAGTAGGTAGCGATACTGCCCCAGACAATAACTGCCCCTAAACCAGCAATCACCGTCAGATAGGATATTGCCTCCGGGACTAAAATCCCTTTGCCAATAGTCTGAGCAACTGCGGTACCGGTGGCAGCACCAACAAAATTAGAACAGGCAGCCAGTATTATAGCGTTTCGGGGGGAAAGGGCACGAGAGCCAATGGAAGCCGCCACGGAATTGGCAGCGTCATTGAAACCATTAACCACACCAAAACCGATGGCTAGAGCAATAATCAGGATAAGCAAGGGGGGAAAATCAGGCATGCTTGAGGGCTACCCCTTCAAGGACATTAGCCACATCCTCACACCTATCAGTCGCCGACTCCATATGCTCATAAATCTCGCGCCACTTAATAATGTGAGCAAAATCTGTAGAATCGTTAAAAAGCTCGCCCATCGCTGAGCGGAACACCCTGTCCGCCATATTCTCCAGCCGGTTAATCTCCACGCATCGCTGGAGAACATGCTTCAATTCAGCCGGGCGTCGCAACTGAGGCATTGCCCTCTCTACCTCAGCCGCGGCTTGGACAATGATATCGGCTAGCTCTCTAGCCCTCGGGGTAGAGCATTCTACTTTATAGATGAGCATGGCATCAGCCGCGGCATGAATAAAGTCGGTCACATCATCCATGGTATGCGCCAGTAGGGCTATATCCTCCCTATCAAACGGGGTGACGAAGGTACGATTTGCCTGGGCTATAATCTGATGGGTAATAGTATCACCCTGGTGCTCAAGCTCGGTTATTTCACCGACTCTCGCCTCAATATTTTTACCGCTATCCACCATCTCTTTTAGCCCTTGAGCCGCTTTCACCATATTCTGGGCACTCTGCTCAAAAAGCCCAAAAAAACTTTCCTCCCTGGGAATAAACGGAAATCTAGGCACGACTAATCCTCCTTCGCCAGCCAAAAGTCATCCGTACCACTGGTAGCTTGAAATTAGGCAATAAAGAGAGTTTAATATACAACTTAGTTACATCGTGAGTTTAGACGAGGCACATATAATTGTCAAGCCAATATAAGCTATTGACAGCTGATAGGCAGGCGAGTAAAATCTCTGGATTATGGTAATAAATAAACTTGACCATCTCTTAAATTGGTGTCATTATAATGACATTTACTGAGCAAAACGATGGTAAAAAAAGAGCTTGTTGAGGAAGTACCCACCATTCGGCCGGGGGATAGGGTGCTACGGAGGCGGAGAAAGCCTCGGGGAATACTTCGTGCCCTTTCTCAAAATATCTCAAAGTTGTTTAAGGGCAGGGCTAGTAAATAGCCGGGAATAAGATAAATGTATATCATCATAGCCGGTGCTGGGGTAGTAGGTTTCCACATAGCCTCCTTGCTAGCCGAAGAGAAACATGAGGTAGCGGTAGTGGAACAATCTGAGGAGGCACTAGACAACGTCCGCAGCCAGCTTGACGTCACCACCATCCTCGGCAACGCAGCCACACCTAAAGTTCTGAGAGAGGCTGAAGCGCCTCGTGCCGATTTAATTATTGCTGTCACCGATAGCGATGAGACCAATATGATAACCTGCTTTATAGCTAAGGAGCTAGGGGCAAGCATGACGGTGGCCAGAGTCCGCAACCCTGAATATTCGGGGTACTTTATTGGCGCGGCTAAATCGCCGACTGCCCCCCGGAAGGTAGTTAGACCCAAAACCTTTGGCGTAGACCTTTTCATCAACCCTGAGATTGAAGCCGCCAAGGAAATAATAAGCATCCTGTCTAGCTTTTACCCTACCCCGGTGGAGAACTTCGCCGATGGTGTTGTTCAAATAAGGGAGTTTAGGGTGGAAAAAGGAACGATGGTGGATAAACCATTAAGCGAGATTAGTTTTCCGAAACCGTGTGTCATTGCCGCTATTCTCCGGGCCGGAGGGCTAATAACGCCCAGTGCTGATGAACTCATAAAACAAGGCGACCACGTTTACCTCGTTGCCTCCCGGGAGTTTATGGATGAATTAGGGGAGATGTTTGCTCAGCCACAACGCCCCGCCAAGAGTGTGGTCATCCTCGGCGGAGGCCGTGTCGGGGTTGTGGTCGCCGAAGGCCTACAGGGGCATGAGGTTTCAGTTAAAGTCATTGAGAAGAATATAAATCGGTGCCAGGAGGTCGCCGCCAGGCTAGAACAAACGGCAGTAGTACAAGGCGATGGCACTGACCGTGATTTTCTTATTGAGCAAGGAGTGCCATTAGCCGATGCCTTTGTGGCTACCACCGAGAGTGATGAACTTAATATCCTCTCCGGATTATTAGCTAAGAATCTAGGGGTATCTAGAAATTTAATACTAATTACTAGGCCGGCAAATATTCCGCTAGCTGAGGCAGTCGGAGTCGATGTCGCGGCGTCACTCCCCCTGCTTACCGCTCGTAAAATTGCTCGCTTTGTCCTCCATGGTGGGGCAGTTTCGGTAGCCTTGCTCGGGGGTAAACAGATACAAGCTATTGAATTTGTGGCTAGCCCCACGGCACATATTGCCCACCGAAAGATTGCCGAGATAGGCTTACCCAAGGGAGCAATAGCCGGGGCTATTGTTCACAACAGCACCGTCATTATTCCGGCAGATGACCACGTAGTACAACCAGGCGACCGGGTTATTATAATATCCCCGCTCTCAGTTACTCCGGCTGTGGAAAAGCTTTTCATGTAACAAGTAGATAATGAGAATAAAGGTTGTTCTCCACTACCTAGGGCTGTTAATAACGGGTCTAGGATTTTCTATGCTCTTTCCCCTGGGTTGGAGCCTTTATTATAACGAGCCCGATTCCCCAGCCTTTGCCCTCTCAATAGGCATCAGCGTAGGTTCAGGTTTGCTACTTTGGCGCTTAACCCCGGGTGGCGAGGGAAGGTTAAGTCGGCGGGAAGCCATAATGCTAGTGGCTGGGGCTTGGGCATTAGCCTCAGCCTTTGGCGCCATACCCTATGAACTGGCCGGAACCTTTCACGGCTACCTTAATAGCTATTTTGAGGCTATGTCAGGCTTTACTACTACCGGAGCTTCAGTGCTCACCTCCATTGAAAGCCAGCCCCACGGCATCCTTGTGTGGCGCAATCTCACCCAGTGGCTGGGGGGGATGGGGATAATAACCCTGTTTGTCGCTTTATTCCCCATATTTGGCATGGGGACAGCCCATCTGGTCGAAGCTGAGATGCCCGGACCTCAAACCGAAAGGCTAACTGCCCGTATCCGAGATACAGTGAAGTCATTATGGTTACTGTATCTTGGCTTCTCAGCCCTAGAACTTATCTTGCTGTGGCAGGCAGGAGGGATGCCTGTATTTGATGCCCTGATAGTTACCTTCGGCACCATGCCTACCGGGGGGTTCACAGCCACCAGTTTGAGCATCGGTGCTTATAACAGCCTAATCATTGAGGGTATCGTCATCGCTTTCATGACAATCGCCGGAGTAAATTTTGGGCTGTATTACTTTCTCTTCTGGAGGCGCCAACCTAAGCGCCTCTTCAGTAACCCCGAATTTCGGCTCTATATCGGTCTCCTCACCGGGGCTTCTATTCTTGTCGCCTTAAACCTAATGAATAGTATGGGGCTATCTATTGGTGAAGCCTTCAGGCATGGTGGCTTTCAAACCGTGTCTATTATGACCACCACTGGCTTTAGCACTACCGATTTTAATCTTTGGCCAGCATTCGCCAAAGCGGCTTTGCTTATGTTGATGATAGTTGGGGCTTCAGCCGGTTCAACCGGGGGGGCATTAAAGGTTACCCGGTTTTTGGTGTTGATGAAGTATACCTACCGCCGAATCTCACTCACCTTTAACCCGAGAGCAATCATCCCCTTAAGAGTGGGAGGCAACGTATTATCAGAAAAAATCATCTCCAGAATTATTGGTACCACTATTTTATATTTTGCTGTCCTTATCGTGAGTTTCCTGGTAATGAGTGCCCTGGGGCTAGACCACGTGACCGCCTTATCTTCTGTTTTTGCCACCTTGGGCAATGTCGGTCCCGGCTTAGGTTTAGTCGGACCGGCAGCAAATTATGCCTTAATTCCCCCTCTGGGCAAGGTTGTGCTCATAGTATGCATGCTGGCTGGCCGCCTTGAGCTTCTAACTGTATTCGCCCTCCTCGCCCCTTCGTTTTGGAGGTGGCGCTAACTAATAGAGGAAAAGTGTTGTCGACCTCTTGACAAGAAGAGTATAATATCGGTTACTCAATAACAAACATAAATAGAGAGTAATGGAATTTCACAAAATTCTGGTGCCGGTAATTGGTAGCCAAGCCGATGAAGAGGCAATTAAGCTTGCCTGCAGGCTGGCTAGGCAGGATAAGAGCGAAGTCCGTGCCATTTATATCATTACTATGACACGCGACCTACCGCTAGATGCCGAGAGTGAAGCCGAGATTCAGAAAGCCGAAGATATTCTAAGCCATATTGAGACTGTGGCTGAAAAGGAAAACTACAGGATAGATACCGACGTGCTTCAAGCCCGAGAAGCGGGACCGGCTATTGTTGATGAAGCAGTAGAACGAGAGGTTGACCTAATCTTGATGGGTGTTGTCTATAAGCGGCGCTTTGGCGAGTTTAGCCTGGGTGAAGTGGTGCCTTATGTGCTAAAAAATGCCCCCTGTCGTGTTATACTATATCATCAATACACTGATGAGTCTGCCGTATGAAAGTAGTTATTATGGGTTGCGGACGAGTAGGAGCTCAACTAGCTGGATTGCTAGATACTGATGGGCATTCAGTTACTATCCTGGATACCGATGTCTACAGTTTCCGAAGGCTACCACCTACCTTCAGTGGCACAGCTCTGGTTGGCAACGGCCTCAATGAAGATGTACTTAGAAAGGCAGGCATAGAGGAAGCTGACGCCTTTGTCGCGCTAACCCAGGGGGACAATCGTAATGTTATGGCATCTCAAATCGCCAAGCATATTTTCAACGTGCCCAGGGTAGTCTGCCGGATTTATGACCCTTTGCGCCAGGAATTATATAGCACCTTAGAAGTAGAAGCCTTTAGCCCAACCACAATATTTGCCCAGATGTTAAGAGAAAAGCTAGAGAGCTGAGGGGGGAAATATGTACATCATAGTTGTTGGTGGCGGTAGGTTAGGTTACTATCTAACCAAAGCCCTGCTGGACGAAGGTCACGAAGTACTTATCGTGGAAAAGAATCCCACCTTTTGCCAAATTATCAACGATGAACTGGGCAGTGTTTGTGTTCGTGGTGATGGTTGCGAGGCAGCTACTTTGGCTGACATAGGCACTGCCCGGGCTGATATGTTCATTGCGGTAACCGGTGATGACGAAGATAATCTAGTTGCTTGCCAGGTAGCCAAGCATAAATTTAATGTCCCCCATACTATAGCCCGGGTGAGAAACCCGCAAAATGAACCTATTTTCAAGAAACTAGGCATTGATGTTACCGTAAGTAGCACTAACATTATCCTGGAAAACATAAAGGAGGAGGTGCCAACGCACCCCCTGACCCATTTATTAACCATTAGAGACCAGGGGCTGGAGATTGTAGAAGTAAAAATCCCACCCGACGCCACCACGATAGGTAAACCAGTAAAGGAGCTCTCCTTACCACCGGGAAGCAGACTGGCGCTAATTATTCCCAAGGAACGCAAACCGCGCCTGCCCACATCGGATACTATTCTTCGTGATGGGGACCGGGTAATAGCTGTTACTACTCCCGAGTCGGAAGAGGCACTACGAGCTGTCCTGAGAGGTGCTTAAAACCTCTCTTAATAAACAAATTCTCTACTAAGCATCTAACATTAGGGCTAACATCACAGGAGGCTTCCGATGACGATAAGCGGGTTTAGCAAGTACTGGACGCTACTTATTATTCTCCTGATAGCGGCGATTACTGTTGGTGGGATAGTAGCCTGGTCACGATATAGCGGCAGCCAGCCGATTGAGATTTCTGCCTCTAAACCCCCCAGTCAGGAGCAACCAGACAAGATTTATATCGGTGGTGCTGTCAATAACCCCGGCTTCTACCCCTTAAAGGCCGGGGATAGCATAGCGGCTCTTATTCAAGCTGCCGGAGGTACCAGCACCAGTGCCGACCTCAGCGGGCTTAAACTTTACATTTCCGAAGTAGGAGAAGAAGAGGAGCCACAAAAAATCAACCTTAATCGAGCCGAAGTCTGGCTGCTAGAGGCTCTGCCTGGAATTGGTGAGACCTTGGCCCAACGCATTGTAGACTATCGTCGCCAAAACGGGCCCTTCCCGAATATCAACGAGCTAATTAAGGTAGAAGGCATCGGAACTGCTACCTACGAACAGATTAAAGACCTGATTACTGTAGCCGACTAATACCCAAGGATGGAGGGTAGTGCCACTTATCTACCTAAGCTGTGCCTGGGTGGCTGGTATCTTTTTGGGGGCAAAATTTAGTCTACCTTTAGCCCTCATCCTCACCAGTCTTATCCCCCTCCCCCTACTTTTCGTCTTCCGTCAACACCGGAAAGTAATAATCTTAATCAGTCTATGCCTTGTTGTCCTCTTTAGCGGCGCCTTCCGCTTTCAGTCAAGCCAGCCCACGGTTAACGAGAATTGCCTCCAGTTCTATAACAACCGAGAAACTGTAGCCATCAAGGGGATGGTCAATGCCGACCCCGAGGTTAGAGATAAAACTACCCACCTCAACCTATCAGCCACAGCAATAAAATTGGATGAAGACTGGCACGAGGTATCAGGAACGGCTCTACTATTTGTGCCCCGATACTCTACCTATAAGTATGGTGATGTGCTCCTGGTAACCGGGAGACTGGAGACACCTCCCGAGCTTAATGACTTTGATTATAAAGGCTATCTGGCCCACCAGGGAATTTACTCCACTATGACCTACCCCGGAATACAAATACTGGAGAGTGGGAAGGGCTTTAAACCGCTAGAGGCGGTCTACTCAGCCAGAAACCGCCTGTCTCAAAGTCTGGTTGAAGTTTTACCCGAGCCCCAGGCATCACTAGCCCAGGGTATTGTTTTAGGCATTCGGGGCAATATTCCTTCGTCAGTCAAAGCCGACTTCGCCCGCACCGGCACCGCCCACTTATTAGCTATCTCCGGGCTCCACCTCAGCATCTTAGCTGGTATCCTGATTAGCGCCGGCATATGGCTCTTTGGTCGGAGGCACTACCTTTACATCTGGCTGGCACTGGGCATAATCTGGCTTTATGCCGTAATCACCGGTATGCACCCACCGGTAGTTCGCGGGGCGATTATGGCCAGCCTATTTTTAACGGCTGAGCTTTTAGGCCGACAGCGTAGTGCCATTACCTGCCTCGCCTTGGCTGCGGCCATAATGGTGGGCATCAGTCCCCAAATCCTATGGAGCGCTTCCTTCCAGATGAGCTTTATGGCTATGGCTGGTCTAATCTTCCTCACCCCTCGTTTCCAGGCTATAGGCAGGAGAGCGGTCAAGGCTACCCTGGGCGAAGATAGACCAGCAGTACCCATAGCCAATTTTACTACCGACAGCTTCAGCGTAGCCCTGGGGGCAATTATAGGCGTATGGCCGCTGGTTGCCTACTACTTCGGCATTATTTCATTTGTTGGCCCGCCAGCCACCTTCCTTACCCTGCCAGCGTTACCTGGCATTATTATCACCGGAGCTTTAGCTGGTGGCCTGGGGCTTATTGCCCTACCCGTTGCCCAGGTTATAGGCTGGCTAGCCTGGCTTCTACTGTCCTACCTGCTGGTGGTGGTTAAAGCTCTGGCGGCTTTTCCGGCATCATTCTTAGAGGTAACTTACTTTAACCCTGGTATAGTCTGGGCTTATTATTTGACGCTGGGTCTAGCCCTCGGGCTTACTAGTCGCCGTCGGCAAGCCAGCACCTTAACTACCAAATCCCTGACCTTAGCCAGGTCAGGTATAAATAAAATGACCGACCTTGTCGCCAAATTGCCCAAGAAGTGGGTTATCCCATCCCTGCTGGCGGTGGCTATTCTGGTCTCGGTGGCGGCGGCCACTATGCCCGACAACAATCTCCATATAAGCTTCCTTAATGTCGGGCAGGGAGATGCCATTCTTATTCACAAAGGAAATCAGCAGGTTCTGGTTGACGGCGGTCCCAGCCCACAGGCGATAACCCTGGAGCTGAGTAAAAAAATGCCCTTCTGGGACAGGACTATTGAGCTGGTAGTATTAACCCACCCCAGCGCCGACCACGTTACCGGTCTGGTAGAGGTTCTAAACAGATACCAGGTAAAACAGGTGCTCTACCCCGATTTAGATTATGACTCGTCCATATATAAAGAGTGGCTCAGTTTAGTTAAGGCAAAGAATATTAAATACACCATAGCTCAAGCGGGACAAGAGATTGATTTAGGCGATGGGGTAGTAATAGAGGTGCTCAATCCCCCGATAACTCCTCTATCTGACACCGAGTCCGATATAGACAATAATGGCGTGGTATTGCGGATAACTATGGACGAGGTGAGCTTCCTCCTTACTGCCGATATAATGTGGGAAGCCGAATTTGAGCTTGTTACCCACCGCGCCAGCCTAAATAGCACCGGGCTCAAGGTCGCCCATCACGGCTCTGATACCTCCACCACCCCTGAATTCCTGGCGGTGGTTGACCCCAGGGTAGCCGTCATCTCGGTGGGCGAAGATAACCCCTTTGGTCACCCCAGCGATGAGGTTGTAGCCCGACTTGAAGAAAAACTAGGCTCAGAAAATATATACCGAACCTATGATGAGAAAACTGGCGAACACCACACTATTGAATTCATCACCGATGGGGAAAGGCTGTGGGTGAAGACAGAGAAATAAAGTATTGACAGTTGGCAGGCGATAGGCTAATATTTGACAAGAGGGTCGGAATGAGCAACCCATTATTGACCTAGAGTAATCTTAAACTATAGGAGAGCATAAAATGGCATTATCAGAGGAAGAAAAGAAGAAGATTTATGAGGAGGAGAAGGCGCGGCTTGAAGCCGAGAAAAAGAGCGCGGCGAAAAAACCGGCAGCCGAAGGCGGTTCAACCACCAAGCTACCGCCAAATAAGGCCGGATTCCTATGCTACGTCGGCTTCTGGGTAACCGGCATCATCTTCCTCATCATAGAGAGGAAGAATAAGTTAGTCCGCTTCCACGCCATGCAGTCGTTAGTCGTCTTTGGCATTATTCATATTATCTGGGGTGTGGCTATGCGCTGGGCGGCTTGGGGATTCTGGGGAGGTTGGGGGGGGTTCTACGCCGGTCGAGGTTTGTATGCCGGTCTCTGGCTTGCCGGCACCGTTGTTTTCGGGATTTTCTTCGCCATCTGGTGGATACTGTGGGCAGTCTTGATGTACCGGACTTATCATGGTCGGCTATACAAGGTTCCCATGGGGTTGGGTAATTTCGCCGAGAGAATGATAGCCAGATTAGATGCCAGCAAGTAATGAGGGATAACCCCTGAAACTCTAAACCAAAGCTATCAAAAAATTGAATATCACCGACTAGACCTTTAGGGCATGCATTTAGGATGCCGACAGGCTATTTCTTGTCCGCTTCCACAGGTAGGTATACCTCTCTCTATCAGACATAGTAAGCCATCTCATCCAGAAACAAAATCTCTTCATGCGGTTAGCTATTGCCTCGCACATTAAATTAACTCCTCCACTATGTTATAACGTAGAGCACGGTAAAAGGTTAGGCCGAAGGGCTCAGACTTGTATTACTATTAAAGAACGATATAATGGTGGGATGAGTATGAATAATGCGGTAAATAAAAGGACTGTTTTACTTATCGCTGCATTAAGCCCTTTCCTGGCTACCTTTATGGCTTCTTCCATTAACATCGCCCTTCCCTCAATTGGCAGGGAATTTCAAATGAATGCCGTTTTACTAGGCTGGGTGGCTACGGCATATATCTTAGCCTCGGCAACATGTCTTCTCCCCTTTGGTCGGCTAGCCGATATATATGGCAGGAAAAGGATTCTTACCTGTGGCATATTTATTTTCACCATTGCCTCAGCCATCTTGACCTTTGTCCCCTCAGCCACGGTACTGATTGGCTTACGGGCGGTACAGGGAATCGGGGGTGCCATGATATTCACCACGGCAATAGCCATGCTAACCTCGGTGTTCCCCGTTGGGGAGAGGGGTAAAGCCTTAGGCATAAATGCTGCGGCCACATATTTAGGGCTCTCCCTGGGTCCGGTTCTAGGTGGACTATTAACCCAGCATTTTGGCTGGCGAAGCATATTCCTGGTCACTGGGCTTCTGGGGGCGACCATAATTGGTCTTATTTTGGGGAAACTGAAAGGGGAGTGGGCTGAGGCGAGGGGAGAAAAGTTCGACCTTACTGGCTCGGTAATCTACGGCTTCGCCCTTACCGGGATAATATACGGTTTTTCTCTGCTGCCGGCAATGTTGGGGATAGGGCTAATTATTATGGGTGCCTCAGGGATTTTTGCCTTTGTTAAGCGAGAACTGGGAGCGAAGAGTCCTCTTCTGAACATAAATCTCTTTAGAAAGAATAGAGTCTTCGCTTTCTCCAACCTAGCCCTGCTCCTCAATTACAGCGCCGCCTTTGCCGTGACTTTCCTGTTGAGCCTTTACCTGCAGTATATAAAAGGGTTTAGCCCCCAAAGTGCCGGCTTAATTCTAGTCGCCATGCCCGCAGTGCAGGCCAGTTTTTCACCAGTTGCCGGCAGGCTTTCCGACCGGATTGAACCGCGAATACTTGCCTCAGTAGGTATGGGGCTAATCGCAGTAGGACTTTCTCTCTTTATTTCTCTCAATGAAAACACAGGTTTGGGGTATATCATTGCCAGTCTAATCCTCATTGGTCTCGGCTTTGGCTTTTTCACATCCCCCAACACCAATGCCATCATGAGTTCGGTCAAACAGAGATTTTACGGAGTAGCCTCGGCAACGCTGGCAACAATGCGGCAGATTGGAATGAGTTTCAGTATGGGAATCGCTATGCTGCTATTCGCCATTTACATCGGAAGGGTCGAAATCACACCCGAATACTACTCGTCATTTTTGAGTAGTACCAAAATAGCCTTCATAATTTTTACCGCCCTTTGTTCCGCAGGCATATTTGCCTCGCTGGCAAGGGGTAAGACGCGATGAAAAATAATACTAACCTTTTCATTCTCACTAGCGTTATAGTATAGTAGGGATAATAAACAGGGGGTGCCTTATGAAAAGATTAATAATGATAATAGGATTGCTGCTAGTGGTGTGTCTGCTGGTGCCTGTTTCCTGCGCCAGGGCGCCATCACCGGTGCCATCAATGCCACCACCGCCGGAGATAACGGTAGAAGTACCGCCACCACCAATGCCGGCAGCACCACGAGCACCGGAGGAGGCCTATAAGGAGTCCGGGGCTGGAGTCCTGCCGTCAACAGCCGAAGAGCGGATGATAGTCCGCAACGGAGACATGTCGCTGGTGGTAGAGGATGTAACTGATGCCCGGAATGAGATAGCCCAACTGGCGGTAAGACTTGGTGGCTGGGTAGTATCATCTCAGATTTCAGGCGAGGAAGAAGAGATGAGGGGTTGGATTTCTATTCGAGTGCCTGATGAGACATTTGACCAGGCACTAACCGAACTCAGAGGACTGGCAGTGAGGATAACCTCAGAAAGCACCAGCAGCCAGGATATAACCGAGGAGTATGTTGACCTGCAATCCAGGTTAAAAAATGCCGAGGCAACCGAGAGCCAATATCTAGCCCTTCTGGAAAAAGCGGTGACTGTGGAGGATACCCTCAAAATCTATGAAGCGTTGACTCAAATACGCTATGAGATAGAGCAAATCAAGGGTCGGATACAATATCTGGAACGAATCTCAGCCATGAGTTTAATTTCAATAGACCTCAAGCCGGTAGCTACCGCTGCGCCGTTGATTCGCCCCGGTTGGAGTGCCAGAGAGGTACTTAAGTCAGCTATTCGTGGACTTACCACCTTCGGGCAAGGGCTGGGAACAGCCGCCATCGGGGCAGCAATCTTCAGCCCCATTTGGGGAACTATACTTGGTGTTCTCTACTGGCGTCGCCGCCGAAAGAGGAAAAAGGCTTAGTCCTTCAACTACGTAGAAGCCGCTTCAATATTTCTTCCTGGCTCAAACCATCAACAGCTACAATCTTATTGCGGCTGGTGTAACCCTTGGTGATAGTTAGAGCCCCCGGGCTAATGCCTAAGAGCTGACTGAGAAAAGCCAGCAACTCCCGGTTAGCTTTACCTTTAACTGGTGGCGCTGATATCTTTACCCGCAATACCCCATCCGCCCAGCCTATCACCTCATTCCTGACGGCATTGGGGTAAACCCGCAGTAAAATTTTAGCTTCACTTCCCAAAATGGACAAAATAAAGGCTGCTAATTAATAGAGCCAATGCACAAAAACTATTCCTCGCCTCGACCGCGACAAACGGCAAAAGCGATAGAGGACAAAAGTAAAACCCCACTCACCACAAACCAGAACATCCAGGTAAGCTCGTCAGTCACTAACGGTATCGCTTTGCCTGCAGTAAGACCGCCTACCACTGCCGCCGCCCCGCCAAGAGCACCAAAAACTATAGCTGCTGTTCTCATTTATAAACCTCCTTTTTATTGACTAAGCAGCTTGGGGCATGCTTTAGCTTTATTTTGCGCTGTAATTCCTATATAATTTGACTACAGGCGAATAATAACACGAAGTTGGCAAATAGTCCATACCTTTGCCTGAAAAAAATAGCCTGTTCCTTTAAGCTAGAAGGATTTATCCAAAGTCATGACCAGCCTAGAGCCAGAGGTAGGAAATTTACTTCGCCAGCAGGGGCTAACCCTGGGAGTGGTTGAATCAGCCACTGGAGGGCTAATATCCCACCTGATAACCAACGTCCCCGGTAGCTCAGACTACTATAAAGGGGCGATTACCGCTTATAGCAATGAGGTCAAGATTAAACTAGTCGGAGTGAAACAGGACACCCTCAACAAATATGGTGCCGTTAGTTACCAGGTGGCTGAGGAGATGGCTCTAGGCGGCAGAAAAAAATTAGCCGCCGATATATGTTTAGCCGATACCGGCATCGCCGGACCCAGTGGGGCTACGCCGGGAAAACCAGTGGGGCTATTCTACATTGGATTATCCCATAAAGACGGAACCTTCAGTCAGAAACATAACTTCCCGGGAAACCGAGAGCAAAACAAGCTAGCCGCTGCCGAGGCCGCCTTAGGCTGGTTAAAACAATACCTGACAAGCCTAAAATAGGCTAGATAATAAAAGGGGTGTTTAAGAGGGGCTTCGCCCCTCTCCAAAACCACCTCCCTTTCTTGAGGCGTAGAAGTCATTGTGGGGGAGTGATAGAAGGTATGTCGTTGCGAGGAGCGGTAGAAGGTATGTCGTTGCGAGGAGCGGAGCGACGAAGCAAACTAAAAGATAAGATTGCTTCGCCTCTGGCTCGCAATGACATGTCAGACAGAGGGAGAGGGAACAAAGGAGGTAGGTCACCAAATTAAAGACTAAAGGGTTAAAGGGTGTTTAAGAGGGGCGTTAGCCCCTCTTTTATTTATTTCCCCCTCTCCTTTGAAGGAGAGGGGGATTAAGGGGGTGAGGTAGACTTAGAAATGAGAATTTTGGCGGTAACTTTTTCTTTGGGGGA